>Ga0065711_1048856_pt1 | contig 11597 bp, 4 predicted proteins | sample Hoacrofraction12_FD_59098 | JGI IMG/M metagenome (GOLD analysis project Ga0065711, IMG submission 59098) | Hoatzin crop microbial communities from Cojedes, Venezuela - Epithelial fraction 12 v2 (version 2) | ecosystem: Host-associated > Birds > Digestive system > Esophagus > Crop | place... | reverse complement strand
TCCTCCTGACACCCACCCTTCAGATATTTGTAAGTATATATTAGGTCCCCTCTCAGCCTTCTCTTCTTCAGGCTGAACAAGCCCAGCTCCCTCAGCCTCTCCTCATAGGAGAGATATTCCAGTCCCCCCACCATCCTCGTAGCCCCATAACCACTTGCTGCCCTGCTTTTTTATTTACCGGACTTTTTTTTACCCGCAGATGCACAAAACACTTTCCACAAAGGAAAATAATTTCCTTTTTCTTTCTTTAACTTCTTTTTATACATTGGCTTTTTTGAACTCTTCAAACTCAGTAAAGAAATTTATTTATCACCCATCATTTTAGCCTGATGCAATGAAACAACACATATACTGATAATCTCCATAAAATTCAAATGACCAGTTGATTCATCAGCTGACTGCATTGTTTTGAACGAGTCTGATCATGATTCTTTAACCAGTTTTCAATACATTGGTGAGTGTCAAACAGCACTTAATAGTAATTTATTTTTCGCAATGCTTATTTCATGTGACACATACAAAAGGCTTGGATTCGTTTAGACTATCCTATGTCCTTTGTGCAAAACTTTTGTAGTAATCTCAAACAGTATCTTTTTCCAGCAATGCTTAATTGTTTCAAGCTCATCCCACTTACTGTTGACAGCTCCACTATCCTCTGGCTTCTTGGTTTTTCCTTCCCAAAAGCTGTTATGTTTAGCTGGAAACTACTCACGGCTCCTTACTAGATAAAAAAATTAAGGCTGTTTTCTTCACTTTTTTATAACTTGAAATCCTAATCCCCTTCGTTCACTTTGCTTTCTTCCAACAGGATCAGCCGACAATGTGGTTGTGAAGATAAACTGCCATAATTGCATGAAATTAACTGATTTCTTACAAAGTTGGTGATATTTGGTCACCCATATGTGTCATTTACTACACAGAATAATTTTGCCACCCAGCAAAGCCTTCCATAGGTGTATCGACAGGCTTGTCATCACTTTCTAACTGCCCATGCTTCCTTCTCGCTAAAAGCTGATCAAATTAAATTCTAATCTTGGCTCCATATTGAGTCCTTCCATAGCACTGGGTAAAGCATCTTTGCTTCTTCAGCTGGGAAATGAGGATAAAATATACCACATATGCACACCGTGTGTCTCCGTGCACGCCTGCTGTGTAAGGGCAAAGCGTTACGAAACAATTAATGACTGCATCCTTGCCTGCAATGGTGACTAAGCTGGTCTCCCACTTCATTCTTAGTGCTACTTCTTTGTGGTTTGCTTCAAAAATCCTTTTCTGTTCTCCCTGGGTTTTTTCCTTTGCATTAATTTGTTTTGCTTCTAAAATAGAATGTAACAGCTGGTTAGTAGTTCATAGCTCATTTATACTTTATTCACCTTTTGTTGCTCTACATTTTAGTTCTCCTTATTCAAATGAGCATTACGTGCTGGGATTTTAGCATTAAATAAATGCTTTTCTGCTCAGTTTCACCTCTCACTAGCTCCAAACCCATCAAATATGTTATAAACAAAGACCTACAACAGAACATATAAAGCAGCACTTAGAAATCCAGTTTACCAGTGATGGATTAGGGATTTACTTTCCCAAACTACCAAGTACAGTGGTCTACTTGACCACCCAAATATAGTGATTTATACACAGTGACAGATTAAGCAGTCTTCCTGGTTACAGATCATTAGTAGAAATCAAAGTCATGTCAGATATTGATGGTAATACCTTTCAAAGGTACATTACTAGCCAAGCTTTATGAGCAGCTTTCACATGAATTATTCAGCGAACAACAATGCTTAAGATATATGCATATATATATACCCTCAGATCCTTAAGACTATATTAATCACTGATGATTTTAAAAGAACAGAAAATGTACTCAAACTCAAAGCTAACGTGTACATAGAAGCAGCAAGTTCAGGCCATTCAATTTATAGATTTACTATTGTAAGTGCACTACATTAAAGTGCAACTAGGTATCTCGACTGCAAAGTCAAAAAGTCCTCAATGTCTAATTTCTAGCATTCAATGAACACAATTCTTTCTTATATGTGCTCCATATCTATTAAAATCACTGACCAAAACAAAAAAAATAAACTTTTAAACTTCCATTTAAAAGCATGCAATCATTCTGGGTTATATTATTGTGGATTAAAACTAATCTACTATAAGCACAGAGTAATCCAGTATTGGTGCTTATTTAAAATTGAGAAGTGATGAAAGCAATTTTCATAGCTCGTTTTAAACTTTCACTCAAAACATGTAGGTTAATGGAAGTTAATATAAACAGCATGAAACAGGAGGACTAAAATCCGATGAGGAACAATCAGAATAATTTGGTCTAGCAGCTGAAAAGATACACGTGTACGACTAAATTGAACTTTGTTTATGCATTTTTATTTTCAAGCCTTCTCTAAGATAATTACCCTATCTCCAGTTCTATCACGGGAAAAATGCCTCCCTTTTTCTTACTCTGCTTCTAAATAATCTTTTTAAACATTTTTTTTTAATACTAGGTATATCACACTATTTAGTTTCTACTTTAAACATCTGCAAAGAAATGTACCTAGTGCAACTCCTTGCAACTCCTGACTTTCTCTAAACCTGCTAGTATTATTTTTATAATCTCTGACTTGTTTTGGCCATTCTTGGATCTAGGCAGGATTGGGGAAGCCCCCTTTTTGTTTCCCCCTTTGTATACCTTCGAGAAATGGGATCATAATTAGGGTGCAAAACCTTTTAAGCAGCTGCAAGTAATACTCCCAGGCACTTCAGAAAAGTTCTTGACCAAAAAGAAATCCCAGATGCTTTACAAAGTGAAGATGTTAGCTATGAATGGAATCAAAACAAAACCTTACCTAAGTAGTGGTGCACAGTAAATGATGAGATTTAATACAGAAAGAAAGAGAGGCCTCAACATGCAGCTTGCATTAAGCTTGTGTTTATATTAAAAAAACTGCAGTACTTTCTACCCTTAAGCACTCGTTTCATTTTTGTACACAAATTACATCCACTCTGCCGGACACCATTTATAATGACAATCAGATCAGGCAGAACACTCAAGGTTTTAAACTTCATATTGAAAAAGCAGCATGTCAGAGTATTTGGATACTACGAGTTTCCCTTATCACATTTGCCTTTAATTGGTAAACAGCTTAAAAGCTACTGTACACGATCATCCATGTACCCACATCTCGCAGGCAATGGCACAAGCCTTGCTTTTCAGGACATCACTGTGAAAAATCTAGTTTTGTGCCACTTTCAAAGTCCAGGGCAATCACAACGTGCTTCACATTAGAAAGAAGAGTCTTCATTTTGAGTTTCCCAAATATATGTTTTGAAACACATAAATAATGAAAACTTCAGTTCAACAGATTTCTTTTTATGCAGTGATGTGGACACCAGTGGTTTGTTACATAAGAAGTAGGGATAATCAGCTTCATTGCAACCACCAACAAAGAGCTTAGTTTAACAAGGAAAAAGAAAAATCACAGCAGTTGATAACATTAAGATATCAGAAGTCACTCAATTACAACACACTGAAATTGTTCTTCAGAAGTAAACTAAAATTCACTGTAAGTTGTGCTTGAACAGTTCCATTTTGCACAGTAAGATTAGTATAAAACCAAATACCCTGAAAAAATAATTATAATATTCTGTATTTTTTTAACAGTTCCCTTTCTGAATCTTCATGTTGAGCCTCCTCTTATCCAGGTTTTTTATTAAGAAAATGGATACCTAATCTAATAATATCCTGGACACAAATGACTTCACAAATTCTAAAACATAAAACTAGAAGAATGATATCTCACATAAATCAGAGCTCCCCTATTAACATCGGGAAAGGACTGTGGAAATTTCCATCCCTATCAACTATTTCCCTGAAAGAAACCAGACCTTTGAAGTGACTAGCACAGGCTGTCCTGGAGACCGTAAGGAAGAAGAATTATTCTCAGACAGGGGAAGACATGCGCCGGTAACAGTGCCTCGAGTTTCACTGTAAATGAAAGCTCAGACACAGGGACTACTGACAGGGCAACATTAGAGAGCATGAGAAGAACAGGGGCTTCGTAGAGCTATAATAAAAGCAGCTGCAAAAGAAAAGACCATGATTTTGTTCAAAGCAGGGGAAAGCCAATAAGGGAAAGCACACTCTGCCGTCAGTCATTTTGAGGGATCTCTTGAGCAGCACAAAGGGATTTGCTTCTCGTGGAGGTTTTGCAAAAGTGCTCACTGCCATTTCCCATGCAATGGCTGAAGCCAGTGAAGGATACAGGTGTTTAATGAAGACAAAAAAATCCATCCGAACATGATGCTACAGCATGTGTCAAAACATGTGAATGAAAATCTAGCAAACTCACTACTACGTTAGCAAATTTCCTTGATTTTAGTGGTTATCTCGGAAGGATATGGTGCACAAAATTATAGCCAGAGATCGCTAATATATTTTTTCCTCTTACAGTATTTGTTTTATCAGATTTACAGTTCTTTTATTATATCCCAGTAGTCTGCCTCCAGCCGAGAATCACTATTCATCAATTAAAGAGATGCAAACCCCTTTAACACACTTCATCACTGGGACACGGAAACTATTACCTTTTTCTTTTCCAGTGTTACGGAATAATAATACAATTACAGACGTAGATCCTAATGATACTAATATGCTATCTAGTGTAGCACATACAATAAGGCTCTAGAAATGAAGGGATTTTAGGTTACACCTTCAAAGCCTAAAACAATCCGTATACAAAAGGATGTAACACTTACATCTTCACACATCAAAAGCACGTTACGGTAGCTAGCTAGTGCTTGAAGTTTGGGTTAGGTTTTTTCCCTTTCCTAATTATGTGATTCTGTCAAACACACAAAATTGGTTCAAAATAATGATCACAAAGAACAGTGTCATCACTGATCATTAAATGATCACAGTCAAATCAAACTCCAGCAACAGTATTTGACACCTCCCAGCAGACACAAGTGCCGTGAGCTCAGGATTTGCCACAGTAAGAAACACCTTAGTTGAGGCGTTCTATCGATAAAGCATTGAAAGGTGCACATAGCTGTAGGGAATCAAGTGGAAGAGCTTGCAGCAGCTGCTTTTTCCTCATCTTGCCAGAGACTATCTTTGCATTAAAAGGTCAACACTGAAAACAATTCTCCCTGTCCCAGGATGGCACCGGTACAAGAACCAGCAGTAGTACCTCACTCATTTAGAATATGGTGCTCCATCAACAATTTACTATTGATGCAAATTGTTCTTCTGTGTTGGCAGTGCTGTCCCTAGTCTACTGCATTTAGATATCCTCTCTAACTAAGAGGTTCTTAGGTTGTATGCCACGGGCTAAGCCACAGTGTTTAGTACATCCAGGTATGTCAGATACATGACACTCCTCAGTTTTCCCAAGACCGAGACAAACCAAATTACTCTTTAAGAGAAATACTCTTTAAAAATATCAGTCAACTTCTTCAACTCAGCTGACGTGAAAGTCTCCAAAACACTAGTAAGATTCCAAGAATTTATACAACAGAAGAGTTGAAGAAATTGAAGCGTACTTCCATAGAGGGCTGAAAAAATAGGTATTAAACCAGAATGCTTTCACAGGGGAGGATGTGAGAATATTGGTGAAACAATTTGGGCTGGGGGAGAAGGGCACTGTGAACACAAGAAACTGGGGACAGCACATACCTGTCAAGTACTACATTGGTGTTCTGCAGCAGTTGGTGTTCTGCAGCAGGAAAGGAAACTGCATTGGGCCAAGTCACTGAGAGCACTATAAAGAAAGAGGCTGCAATATACCCTACAGGGATGGAAAGGTAACATCAGAAAATAAAGAGTCCCTTCTTTCCCCTCAGAGCAACAAAAAAAGTGTTTAAACCCAATTGCAGTGGTCTATTCTTCATTAGTATCAGCATAAAGACAACTTTGCACGGAACTTTTCACGGAACTTCTGATTAAAAGGAACAGAATCTGTTAAAAAGCAAATCTTAAGATAAAAAGAGTTTAGAAAAACTATCCAAAAAACTAACAACTCAACTTTCAGAGGCAGAAGTAATGTACTAATAACTCTTCTTTTAAAGAACATAAATATATGTTAGTTATTACCCTAATATGGCACAATACAATAAGCCCTCCCTGACAGATTAGCATTTACTTTGCTGATCATCACATTTCCAAATTCTTCTGCTACAATTAATTCCAGTGTCTTGAAAAGGAAATACTACATGGTTCCGCCAATCACAAGAAAAGGTTGTGAAACAGCACCATGTAACTGAGGCCCTCCCAGGACCAACACTACTTTTCCATCCACCAGCATCAGCACACTCAGCTGAGGAGAGGCTTTGACCCCACTCTTCAGCTAAATTAGTTTTGTATGAACGGTCCGTAATTTCCTGCTGTCAGCCATCCCGATGACTAATTGATAATGCATTTTGATGAAGGGCAGAATATATATGTAACGAAAAATACTGTTTTTGCTTACGTACTTCACGATAAACTTTTTAGATTCATTTAATTCATTTTGGTTACTTAAACATGTCATTAGTTGGATTTCCATCTCAAGAATAAATTTATGGTTCACACAGACGGTGTTTCAATATCAGGGGTTTGCTGAAGATACTCAGATACAGTGCACATGACAGTACATTGCTTGGTTTAGGGTTTGTTTTGTTTGTGATTTTTCTTTTTAAACTAACATAGTGATGACATAAAGTCATTCATAGCTCCTCATTTTTGGGCAACATGCGTCATTCTCTGAAAAAAAGCGCAATAATGCAGGTGTGCGAGTAACAAGATACTAGAAGGAAAAAGATTCTTGCTTGTAAATTAAAATGATCATATGGCTGCTTAGTCTTGTTGAATTCTGACACAAATTTGCTATGTTAGACCAAACCACCAATGCCCATTCCACAAGGAACCCACATAATTCATCAAGCGAGCCAGATTTCTTTTTTTAATTTAAAAAGTCTCATTATCTAGAAGAACCTAGATATGTTTTAATGTATGTATGTGCAACTATTACATGTATGAAGAAGGGCTTTTATTAATAAATAACAGAAAGCAGGCACATAAACCACATTACTCTTGGCTTGCATGTCACTTCACCGCTGCGAAGAAGAAAGCACGTTTTTCATCAAGAATGCTAATATATTCTTCCAGTTTACTATTTTACATCCTCTCTGAGGCTTTTAACCACTGGACTGAATCCTGGACAAAGGAAATGGATGCCCAGAAAGAAAGGCGCAGGACAGCAGCGGCTTTTTATCCACTCTTTGCAATACTCTTCTTTACAGTGCGAACTGAAACAGCCTGACACCGATGCCCACGGCTGCTCAATATTGAACGCCAGCACGCAGCGGAAAGGACCTTTTCATCAGATGCCTCCAAAGATCCTCCTATTAGCAAGACTTTAGAAGGCCTTTGTCATATCAAATATACTCAGCTGCTTACCGCATGGCAAAGCGGTGTAAGAACCATTTAAAGATGTGTCTGACATCATTAATCTATTTGCCCTCTGGCCCACGGAGCTGAACTGTAACTATGGTGACCAAAGCTTGACCTTACAACGCTGAGAAACTTTAAAGCTTCGTAGTATTTTGGGTTACATTGTTAGTCTGAACAAAGGAACAAAGAAGAAATGTGACAGTTTCCTGGGAATTAAGGTCAGCAGGTCAATTGCCGTAAAGCTTCATTGTTATATGATAAGCAAGACTAGCTGAAATAATTTTTCAGCTATTCGAATAAAAAAAAAAATACTAGAACAAACACAGGAAAAAATGGGTACCAGCTATCAATTTCGTATTCTCACATCTGTTTTATTGTTAATTCAAGCTTTTGGGGGCGAGTGAAAAGTGTTTATTTATGTGTTTCCAGGATTGCATTTGATAAAATTATCAGTGTTTTCCATCCTCCCTTTTCAAGTGATTCATGAAAGTAGGAATAAGCAGCCTGAATATACCAATTCTGAACATCTGTGTAAAAGCAGTGTTTGCCTTAGACTTAGCATAAATACAGTATAGGAACTTGCCCTAACAAAATGCTATGACAAATATCAATCTAAATATTTACAGTCTTAATAATTAGGCTTATTAACGTTGTTTATACAATTGTGTACTGTGAAGCTAGCAGTGTTCATTTTAAGGATGTGTCAGCTAAATTCACAGGCGCCTCCATTTGCAAGTGGTTTACAATTTAGTCAATGAAATTAACTCTAGATTAAAATTGAGTAATTTACATTCCTTTTTTTTTAAGCCTAAAAGCTTTTCAAATTTTGGATATCCCAGCCCATACTGTGTAGGACCACAAATGTAACCTATAATACCAGCTAAAAAGCAGTCAGATACAAAAGATCTGAGTTGTCTATTGATTTATCATGCTGTTGGGTTTTTTTCAAATTTCTCACATCATTGCTGAAAAACTACTGTAATGCATATGTACAGTACAGCACGTGCATAACATGCCAGTTTAGCTGAGCGTATTACAGCACAAAGTGTAAAGGGAAAGTCTGTGAAGCAGTGTCCTCTTTCACAGTGGGCAAATTAAATATATATCTATATAGCGTTTTGGGGCTCTCCAAAATCAGTATATTTTATTCAATTACCATGCCCCATGAAGGATGCTGAAACAGTGGTGCTTGTTCATTAATAAACATGCAGGAGTATAAGTTCAAGCTTCTAGGATATTCTTGTGACTACTAAAGAATACAAAAGAAAATTCCATGCACCCTGTAAGACAGCCCTTTTTGCTTTTCATTTTTTAACGCTCTAGCTGCATCTGAGAAAGAGAATTCTACAAAACTGGTTTAAAAAGGTCTGTGGACTGCCAGCCTGACATGAAAGCATGGCAAAATTTATGCAAAAGTGAGCATGCTATCAGTAAAGAATTCAAATGGTCTGTTGGTAGAGCCCTATCTGAAGCTATCATTGTTGCAGCTGTATCCAGCGGGGGAAAAAAATGTTAATGGCTCTAGAAAAGCACTAGAGAAGCTCTGCAAGAAGGAATTAAAAACCTAGAAAATTTGCTTCAATGGGGGCAAGTGGAGGAATGTAATCAATATACATATCTAACAGCAAGTTAAGAGTGATTTATCCGCAGCTATTAAAATCCAGAATGCGTAAGAACTCTTATCAAGTAGATTACTCATCTTGCGGAGAATGTCTAAAGCCACTGAAGCCAGACAAATCACAAACTAGAGAGAACAGATTTGAATAGCGAGGGCAGTTTGGAAGGCAATCATACAACAGTTAATATTTAAGATATGCAGTAGATTCTTCCCTTCACCTTGGAAGATAAGATGCTTTTTGAAGTTGTGCCTGTGACAGCTCGGATACCAAAAAATAATGTTGAGAGGTTATTTGGGCTCCATTATACAGAAGGTCACGCTAAATGTCATAATCGCACACCAAGTTACTTTCATTCTCTCTGAACCTGACACAAAACATTTAAGAGCCAAAAACCACTGGCTCTTAATAAACTAACCTTTTGGAATCACTGTATTTTAAATTTATTGTAAAAATAATGACAAACTAACAAACTTGTGAATATGTTGTGCAAACACACAGTGCTGAAGCTTGGCACGGAAGGGGGCCATTACCAGGCGCCACACTCCTATTACCCACCCATGAGCAAATAACTACTCTGAAAGTCAAAAGAGATTCTTTGAAAAAAACCCTAAAACCTCAACAGTTATTACTTTCTATACAAGTGAATCCCATCTGAAGTCATACATTTAAGTACTACTGAGTTGGCACAGAAATGGATAAAAGCCAGGAAATTCTAAGTTTAAGCTGACTCGCTACCCTTAGCACATGCTATTGTCCTTTACCCCTAAAATTTAATTAAAACCCAGTCTTGACCAGTTGTAATAAGTAGTACAGAAAACTGATTATCGGAATTGCTTTCCTCCAACGGCCTATTGTGCTACACTTCCTCTCTGCAAAATACAAAAGACTCTATGTACATTTTTCTTTCTCTGTGAAAAGAGGGCTGAGGAAAAAAAAAATCCAGTCTGAATTCTTATTTAGTTGCCAATTGTGCTGTGGAATGAAACTAAGCATTTTCTTTTAAAAGCTGATTCAAATTCAGTACTTAATCATGCCACAGCAGAGCAAGAGTAGCAGAAAATTATGTTACAATTACATTAGAAATTCTTTTACAAGATTTTGTTTTCAGTCACTTCTAATCTTTCAATAGCTGCCATTTCCAGGGTTGGTATTTTCCTAACAGCATTTTTGCCTGAAACTAGCTGCTCTGATCAGAAACATTCGGAATGTAAGGAAAATATGTATGTGCACATGTGTGCAGACCACAGACAGGGAGGAAAGCAGTCACACTCAATTATAAAAAAAGTTCTAGAAGTCATATCTCCTTTATTCTTCTAAATGTTTTTTTTTTCTTATTCTAGCAGATTATTTACTCCTGTACTCCTAACCAATTTGTTTTCTGTGCTGCAGACCACTGCAATATATTATTACAAAGTAATTATTTTAAAATTTAAAAAAGCATATTCTATTAACTCCATTTCAAATAACAGACCCAAAACACACCACTAACTATGTGCGTGCCTAAGCCATCCAGAAAGAGGTAAATGAGCTGGCAGGCAATGTGACACACAAATTGACAGCACAGGTTTTGAAAGTCCTTTTTGTCTGCAGTGTTCTCCCTCTTAACCCAGAAAAAGCCAGATTTTCTAAACAACACAGTAATGTCTGCAATATTTACAACACCCACTTTTGAAACAATCTCAAAAAGGCTTAACTCAGTCTGCAAACCCAAAAACTTTAAAGGAACCTTAATTTGCGATATTAAAAGATGCCTATAACCCAGGCAACATATTCCTGTCACAAGATGAAATAAAAAAAATATATGTAAACCTCTTTACAGTATTATAAGGATATCCAACAGAGAGTTTTCAGGTAAAAACTATTAAACTTGTGTATCTTCAAAGAGGAAAGGCGCAATCCTTCACCGGCCAGCAACAGGTTACATCAACACCTCATCATTATTCTTGTAAATGACTTATGGTTTGGCTGACACGGCTGACTTAGTTCTCATCTACCTCTGCTTTTCACCGCAAACACAATACAGCAACACGGTCGCTAGCGGAAATGAGGATGCAAAAACATCACATATCCTCCTTGCTCTCTGGCCCATCATATATGAATACACTTCTCTGGTATACAGTCTTCTACAAATTGGTCTCTCATAGCAAAGGACAAACTGCCAGTTCCTTGTGTTTCTCCATACCATTCATAGAATCATAGGTTGGAAAAGACCTCTAAGATCATCAAGCCCAACCGTCAACCCAACAACACCATGCCTACTACACCATGTCCCGAAGTGCCATGTCTACGCGCTGGTTTTTTTTCCATGTCTACACCATCCCTCCAGGGATGGTGACTCCACCACCTCCCTGGGCAGCCTGTTGCAATGCCTGACGACTCTTTCAGGAAAGAAATTTTTCCTAATATCCAACCTAAACCTCCCCTGATGCAACTTCAGGCCATTGCCTCTCGTCCTATTGCTAGTTACCTGGGAGAAGAGACCAACACCTGCCTCACTACAACCTCCTTTCAGGTAGTTGTAGAGAGCAATAAGGTCCCCCCTCAGCCTC
>Ga0065711_1048855_pt1 | contig 11597 bp, 5 predicted proteins | sample Hoacrofraction12_FD_59098 | JGI IMG/M metagenome (GOLD analysis project Ga0065711, IMG submission 59098) | Hoatzin crop microbial communities from Cojedes, Venezuela - Epithelial fraction 12 v2 (version 2) | ecosystem: Host-associated > Birds > Digestive system > Esophagus > Crop | place... | reverse complement strand
GGGTCGCCTACAGCAGGCTGCACAGGACCGCGTCCAGGTGGGTCTTGAATATCTCCAGAGAAGGAGACTCCACAGCCTCCCTGGGCAGCCTGTTCCAGTGCTCCGTCACCCTCAGAGGGAAGAAATTCTTCCTCGTGTTCAGACGGAACTTCCTATGTTTCGGTTTATGCCCGTTGCCCCTTGTCCTGTCACTGGGCACCACTGAAAAGAGTTTGGCCCCATCCTCCTGACACCCACCCTTCAGATATTTATAAGCATTTATTAGGTCCCCTCTCAGCCTTCTCTTCTTCAGGCTAAACAAGCCCAGCTCCCTCAACCATTCCTTGTAGGAGAGACGCTCCAGTCCCCTCATCATCCTCATAGCAAAAGTCAGAGCCAGAAGCTCATATTTATTAAACAACAATGTCTTCTTTTGTTCATAGCTGGTAACCATTGATACTCATTCCACATTGGTGAAAAGAAGACAACCTGTACAGCTGTGAGGAAAGTCACACATGGAGTAAAGATGTGTCGTATCCCTGACATGACAAGCCAGCTCTTTTCAACAAGTAATAGGCTGCCCTCTGAGGGACAATTTTTTTTAAGTTGTTTTTCACGGTTCCCAAATATGAAATGAAAGGCACTAATTTGAGAAGCAATATGAAAACAAGACAAAGCAGAAATATAACATGAGATGGGAAGGGTAATATGGTAAAGAGACACGAAAAGGTTAATTCAGCATGCAACTAAAAAAGCATATTATAGCTGTTTCTTTCAAAGGTGTGAGAAGACAGACACTAATACACTATGAGTGGAAAGGAAATGGCACCAAAGGTGCTAACATAAAATGAAAACTACTATTATGTCGGGAAAAGAGAAGAATAAAAGGTATTGCCCATGGTGTGGAATTTGACAATGCAAACCTGCTCATATTTAATATGATGACAGTGTTCCCAAACCTCAGTTTAACAGTAGCACGAACAGCACTAATCCTCCCATTTTCAAGATTTCAAAGACAAATTCATGTCCTGTTCTGCTGGATATTGCACAAATAATCATGATGAGATGCTTGCAGTTTAAGTAATTTTTCAACCATTTATTGACAGTAGTTTTTGGTAGCACACTCCCTTGAATATTTCTTTGCATTTTGGTCCTGCACCCCATTTATTCATGGTTCCTCTGTGCCATTCAGACCATGGGAAAAAGTCATACATTTTTTAGAATGGACCATCCAGAACTCTACCACCACAAGAATATTCCTGTGCAGTAGCTCTGTATCATCATCCTCTGCATGCCTCTAAGCAGACTGCATGCAGGAGCATGGCTAAAGAGAAGGATGAACTGGGAAGCAATGTGTTGCAGCCACTCTACATATTGAAAAGCCAGTGAACAGGCTGAATCATTTAAGACTGTCCAGTTCTATGTAGCTGTAGTATGGTGGCAACAAAGACTTGACTGTCTGTGATCCTAAGCTCAGAAGTGTTCTAGAAGCAGCAAAATAGCAATCATACCAATAAAAGAGATACCAGAAATGGATCACAGTGTGTAGGGTTGGGACCATACCTGCCCATATCCCTCCAGCAGCACTGGGTGCAGGAAGACCAGCTCTTCAGGAGTCTCCCCCAGCTTGAAGACTAGTCCCAGCTCTGCTCCTTCTTTGTCTGTTTTTCATATGACCTAGTGCAGATCTGGACTCACTCCTTCCTCCTTTGAATGACAAAGCTCAATTCTGTCCACTTTGTTGGCAAATCCAGAAGCATGCTGAGAGGCAGCATCACTCCAATCGCACAGGTGAAACTGGTCCTTTTCTCTTTTCCTTAACTTTGGTGGCAGGGTAGGATCCGGCAGAACTGAGACAGGACAAAACCGGCTGTGGCAGTGATGGTCGCAAATGGGAATGTTTGGCATGCAGGGTCGTATGGAATGGAAAACATCAGAGGGCTTTTTTGAATATAGGGATGAGGACAATAAAAGCCACCCAGTGCTGCCTCTGTTAGAGTCCAGTGGTTGCATTCTTGCTTGTGCTGGTGTTGCGTGCTTCACTGGAGAAGAGGGATTCTTTTTTTTTTATTTTGAGGGGAGCTTGTTAGATTTTTTTAAAGGTAGTCAGAGGAAAGGTTACCAGAATAAGAGACAAAAGATGAAGTTATTTTTACTAGCTTTGGAGACAGAGCTGAAATATATACTGATATTCTTTACCCAAAGGGTTTAATCTTCTTGTGTTGACACCACGGAGTCTCTGAACACTGTCTGGGTTTACAAACACTGTCTGCAGGACTGAAGATCCAGCCACCCTTATTCCCTCTTCCAGTTTCTCCACAAAGGCAGGAATACAGCAGACCAGGGGTGTGACACCAAAACAAGCACGGCTGTGTATCCAGTGCAGACAGTCAGCGGAGAAGGGTTCAAGGGTACAATCATCTGGCACTGCAGATGAACCCGATGGTACTGCTTTGGCCTGGTTATAGCCTACTGTGTGACACTCATCGAGTCACTTCCTTCCCCTTTCTGCCGCTGATTTATCCACTGAGATCATACATTTTTCAAGGTCTGACTGGCCTCCTACTATTTATGCTCAGTGCCTGGTAACAATGTAGGGCCATTATTTGCTTGTGCCTCTCAGCACCATTGTGATATGACAACAATAGTTTTATGAAGGAGGCCAATTTTCTTTCATTAGGATTTGGCTAATTTTACTCTTACTAATTTCTAAATGGACCCACACTGGGAATTCAGAAATGCCAGGATTACAACTTATTATTTAGAGAGACTTGGCAGAGAAAAATAGCTGAGAGACTGAATCCGGTAAAAATATAGTGGTAAATACGAGTGGAAATTCATGGAGATGCTTCTCTTGGATGAAAAAGAACGGGTTTCCTTGTTCAATCTGGAACATGATGTTTAATGGAGAAAGAAGACAGAAAGACTGGGAAACAAAGACGCAACAGAGACTTGATGATAACAAATCTCTTATTAGGTAGAATGAAGAAGACAAAGCTTCTGCTCTACAGTAAGCTGCGGTGGCACCAACAGTACTTTTAAAATGACCCTGTTAAGGACAGCATTCAGCATAACTGCCAGCCCAGCAATTACTAATGCAACAACCTACTGCTAAAGCAGCTTCCCTGGATCTTCACTTCATGTGAAAGATATTGCTTGGCTGAGTGAGTTTAAGGGTCCTGAGCAGTGGGGATGGCACCAGAAGCCTCATGCCAAGACCTTCTGTCACTTTCCAGGTCTGGATCAAATTTGCAAAATCATGTTTAAGTCTCTTTTTCAGCCTTCAGATTATATTTATACGAATGAGAGAAGTCACAGCTCTTCTGTCTTCACTTCCTTTCCACAGCCTTTTGACCCTTCAAGCCAAGTAGCATTTCAACTTTGCTATACAAAAGCGCCAAACTTCAAGCTGGCTGTAAATATGGCACAGAGTAGGACTGTGAGGCAAAGAAGAGAAACTCCTGTGCTACTTTCTCAACATCATTATTAGATATCAGGCACTAGCATTTTAATTGCTTGCTTTTTCCAAGTTAACTGAGCTGCAGCTACATGTTGCTTTCAGAGAGCGTATCCCACACCTCTGTGCTGGAAGATGCTTTAGGGTTCACTCCCTCTTTGCAGTGGTGTGAAATGCCCTTTGCAGTGATAAAAGAGATCATCTAAGTGTCAGAAAAAACCTCCCACAAGTGCTATTAATTTGCAGTCAGGTGCTCTGCTCATTGCGTTTGATTCCTGACCAAAAACAAAAGTGGGATCAAGGGGTAAGTTAAATATTCAGTGGATATTCCCTGTATTTGAATAGAGAAACTTTCAGCTCGTTCGTCCATGTTTCAATAGCGCTCAGCTCTGCTTTGCTAACATTGAGTTAGCCCTCTGATTACCTTCCAAGGGCCACTCTACAGTGAAAACCTAGTAAGACGACAAAAGGCCTCAGAAAAGCTATGCATCACTGCAGCCCTCTGCATCCCTAGGTAGGTATGACACAGATTCCTCTGCTGCTGAAGTAACCTGCTGTACAGCAGGAAATATATGGTCTGGCTTTTAAGACACTGGTTCGGATTATTCTGTAATAGACAATGCTTAAAAACAGCAACTGTGAGTACTTTCTGCACTCAATTACACTGAAAAAACAGAGATGAACCTAGCCTCAGAAAAAAAAAAAAGAACAGCATTGCAGTGAGGGCCCTGGGGAGTGCTGGGTTCAGCTCCTTGCCTTGCCACAGTCTCCCTGTCTGCTTTTTGGCAAGTGAGTAAATCTTTCTGTGCCTTAATGCCCGCAAATTAAACTATGGATGTCAATAAAGCTTTCTGCTGCTTCTTTGTATCCTTTAAATCACTAGCACACTTTGTGGCAGAGTTCTGGCCTGTGCAAATCAGCATTCTCTCAGGCAGTGTCTGGAGATGAAGCGCAGGAGACCAGTGCGCCAGGGACCATTCCTGGCAGGCCGTTTCCCTCCTGCACTGGGAGGGAAGACGGTTCAGGCGCGTAGATGTGAGCTGTGCTATTCCACCTGCCCTGCTGCTCAGAGCACAGCTGATGGCTTGTTTCACCCAGGTAAGCACAGAGTTTGGGGGCAAAAGGGGCTTGTTGTTGGGGGCTTGTTTTACTCACATCAGCACATGGGGGCAAAGGCCTCCACGGCACGCTTTGGCTAATCTGGAGGTAGAGATACTTGTCACTTGGAGAATCCCTCCCCATGAGCATTTTCTATTCAGTCTGTGTTGCAAACATGTTTGTTTGTTTGTAGACTCCATTTCCTCATTAGAAGGGAATCTCTGTATTCATTCAGAAGGGAAAATTCCATCATTCGTTATGGTTATTTAGAAAAACTCTGACAGCATGAATACAACAGGCACAAAAAGCATGAGGTGAATAAAGAACCATAATTATGATGCTTTTTTCACTCATCGTTTCTGTGATACTGACTTGTGACCACTATAACGCATGGAGTTGACAGGATAATATTAATCTGGTTTTGCCTCTAACTGAATATATTAAAATATTTGTCTGTCACGTGTACTTAAATGGATTTTATAACCCTAACATTAGAAGCTAAACTTATTTATTGGCTTGTAAGTGAATATATTAAAATCTGTCACATGTACTTAAATGGATTTTATAACCCTAACATTACAACAGAATTTATTTCAGCTAAATAAAACCATTTAAAAGTTTCAGATCTAGTTTAAACTAGTCATCCAGACTTAGAATCATTATAGAGTCATCACAGACTGGTTTGGGTTGGAAGGGACCTTTAAAGGCCATCTAGTCCAACCGCCCTGCACGGAGCCAGGACATCTTTAACCAGACAGGTTGCTGAGAGCCCCGTCCAGCCTGGCCTTCAATGTTTGCAGGAATGGGGCATCTACCACCTCTCCGGGCAACCTCTGCCAGGGTTTCACCACCCTCATTGTAAAAAACATCTTCCTTATATCCAGTCTAAATCCACCCCTTTTACTTTAAAAACATTACCCCTTGTCCCATCGCAGCAGGCCCTGATAAAAAGTCTGTCCCCATCTTTCTTGTAAGCCCCCTTTATGCACTGGAAGGCCGCAGTCAGGTCTCCCCAGAGCCTTCTCTTCTCCAGGCTGAACAGCCCCAGCTCTCTCAGCCTGTCCTCAGAGCAGAGGGGTTCCAGCCCTTGGACCGCCTTTCTGGCCTCCTCTGGCCCTGCTCCAACAGGTCCAGGTCTGTCCTGTGCTGAGGACTCCAGAGCTGGATGCAGGATTCCCAGTGGGGTCTCACCAGAGCGGAGCAGAGTCCCCTCCCTCAACCTGCTGCCCACACTGCTGGGGACGCAGCCCAGGGTACAGTTGGCCTTCTGGGCTGTGAGGGCCCACTGCCAAGTCATGTCAAGCTTTGCATCCACCAGTACCCCCAAGTCCTTCCCAGCGCAGCTGCTCTCAATCCCTTCATCCCCCAGCCTGTACTGATACCGGCGGTTGCCCTGACCCAGATGCAGGACCCTGCACTTGGCCTTGTTCAACCTTGTCCAAGTCCCTCTGGATGGCATCCTGTCCCTCAGCATGTCGACCACACCGCTCCGCTTGGTGTCATCTGAAAACTTGCTGAGGGTGCACTTGAACCCACTCTCTAGGTCACTGATGAAGATATTAAACAGTACTAGTCCTAATATGGATGCCCCAGGGACACCACTTGTCACTGATCTCCATCCATGACATGCACCGTCCATATGAAACATCATCCTACCTCCCTTCTGCGGGAGGTAACCTGCCCTTCAGAAATCATAAAGACAACCTAGTTAATCAGTTTAAAATAGACCCCCCAATTTACTCCTGTCTCTGATGAGCCAGCTGACTAGACTGCTGGGCCTCTTTGAGGAAGGTGGTAACACTCAGGTTGGATTGGGAAACTGTCTTTGTAAACCACAGACCAGTGGTGGCCTTGGATTAGATGGACAAAGGGATTAAGTATTGATTGCTTTGATAATGAAGACTGTGGACTAGATCCACCACATCAGAGCAGACTCGAGTACTAAGGGAAGGGACTGACGTGCTAATGTATACTAACAGGAGAGCATACACACAGCCTTTAGGACTGAGTGAGCCCCCATATTAGTCTATGACTCACTTTGTTCTGCCAGTTCTGCTGTGAGAGTGGCAACCTTTGGCAAAACATTAATAATAAAAACCAGAAGAATGATGTTATCTGAAATTGTGGCACCCAGCGGCTAAATTAATGTATGTCTAAACCCCAGGGTTTGCAAAGCCCACTGAAGCCAGTGGAAAGATTCCCGTTGACCTCAGTGGGCTGTGAATCATTCTCCAGTGGAAATGGAGCTCCAGTTCCAGCAGCTGTTCTCATCTCCATGCAGATTAGTTTTAGGCCAGATCCTGTATCAGCCATGCTGTTTGTGGGGGGATAAAGCTATTTGCTGCTGATAAGGCGAAGCGTACCCTCATAGTACTCTGAAGTGGGGATGGGTTGAGTTCATCTAATCCCATTAGACATCTACATCTAAGCTAATCACCCTTTGTTCCTCTAGTACTCAGTGGAGAGAACTCAGCATTTCATCTGCAACTCATCACTCCAAAATGGACATCTAAAATAGGTCAGATGACTCACACTCTAAATGCCTGTTTCTTCCCATTGACAATAAAGGGAGTCTGAGGTAATTTTCTCAGATTCAGACATTGACATGTGGTCAGAAGAATTTCACTCGAAGCGTCTTCATTAGACAAGCTTCAAAAATGTTGTGTTTTTCTATCTGATTGCTAAATCAAACAGCTAAGTTAACACAACAGCCTAGTGGAGACAGGTTCAGGTAATCCCAGTCAGTTTTGGGTTGTCTTGATTGAACTACAGAGCTTTGCCTCAGCAGGGTTTTATATTAACAGCTTAAAAATATACCAGGTTTTTTCAGTGACAAGACAGCTTTTGATGTATCCTGCTCTGGTTACATGCTCTGGATGACATGTCCAAAGTGGGCTCAGGTATACTCCAAAGATAATAATATTAAATAGAGAGGAGACTTCAAATTATTGCCATTACTTTGTTCTCAGAAAGCTCTCATCGCACTGGTGAACAGTATAGGGGAAATTCAGCACCAAATTCAAACCCAAATGTACATGGCTCCCATGATAGTTCTTGGAGAACTAGTCAATACAGGCAATAGCAACTGGAAAGAAATTCATCTGCCTAAATGTAGGTGTCTACTTTAGAGTGACCTGGACTGCACTCTATGCTCTGCTGGCTGTAGAAAGTCCCTCTCCAAAACAGGAATTTGGCCACCAGCTCCAATGTAGTCACCACACAAAGAAGATACCTAAAATGGGGTAGGTAACTGTAGCTGAATCTCACCCACAGTACTGGAAACTGTCCACTTGGTTGCCCAGTAATAACATCCTTACCTGGACCACATCCTGACAGGATTCAATGTGATGAGATGTGCCGAATCCTGGACCACTAGAACTGTTATGCCAGGAGCTAATAAACTAATAATAATGCAAAAATAAAAAGAACCAAAAATAAGCTCTGGAATTTCCTGTGTACATACATATATAAATATATATATTTTTTTTAAAAGCAACACTTTTCTAAATGGACAGAAAAGTTTTTATACTTGTAGTTTTATTCATACTGAGAATGAAAATACACTGTGAAACTTTGACATTTGCCATGAAATGGAAATGCTGAGTTTCAGACAGATCAAGTAAATTCAATAAAGCCCTGTAAAGATGAAGTGTACAATATCTTTAGCACAACAAAAACCATAAACTGACTCCACACAGGGACATGTAAGTATGACTGCCAGTCTTTGTTGTGTCAGCCTGATCCCTTGCACCAGATGTTTCTCCGCTGAGAGTCCAGACACGCCAACATAAAGTTTCTCAGAAAACTACCCAAAACTTAATAGAGTCCTTGCATATTTGAAAAGTTCTATTCAGAAACACAGCTTCTAACTTGGCACTTATCCTCAAAATATTCATGATTGTCAGCAGCTATTAAAAACAAGAATAACAATAGCTATTTCCATAATAGCTGTATTTTGAAATCTCAGAGCATTTAGTGAACTTAGCAGACTTATCTGAGATGTACGGACTCATATCATCTATTAGGTGCAGCTCCCTCTGGGGCAAGAACTGGACTTCTGTTCTCAATAATTCTGTAAAGAACTACAGATAAGGCATGAACAGAGATTTATGAAAATTGAGACCAATTCGAATTTTCAGGTAGGCTGAATATGAGTTTTGCTCTCAGGACATGCCTAGAAACTATATTTAACCTTTGAAAGAGTGGAATGATTTCTTTTTTAATGAGCAGCAGTAAGTAGGACTTCTCTCTTTTGCCCTAGAGAGATGGGGTAAGGTTTTGAAGTACTGCAATATCAGGCAAGGGCACTGACGCAAGGAGATAGCATGGGCTGCAGAATTGTCAGTGCAGTAAACAACATTAACTGCCTTTTGTTTTCCCATTGATACAGCACTGAGGTAGCACCTGGGACACCAGGGCTGCGTTGCAGTTTTCTGTTTAGGCAAGAGTCCTCTGAGTTTTGTTTTCTCCATCTCTACAGTGAGATTTCTCCTTTGTAATATTTTGGGTGAGAAGCCTGTCGATCAGAATCATAGAATTGTTAAGGTTGGAAAAGAGCTCTAAGGTCATCAAGTCCAACTGTCAACCCAACACCACCGTGCCTGATAAATCATGCCCTGAATGCCATATCCACACGTTTTTTGAACACCTCCAGGGATGGGGACTCCACCACTTCCCTGGGCAGCCTGTTTAATACGGGTTGGTTTGTTTCTGAGTGAACCACAGCTATTCCAGGTAACTTTAGCTAGGAAGAAGTCTGTCAGGGTGAACTTTGCTGCTTCTGAGATATGTGCTAAATGCAGCCACAGCAAATGACCCTCTGGAAAAACCCAAAGTGCTGTTTTTGTCTGCCAGGGAAAGAATGAAGTGTCATCCTATAGCATGTCACAGGTGGGCTCTGGGGAAGCACCACAAGCTAGTGCCTTGCGACAGTTCAGAGAAATCATGTGTACCAAGTAAATTTCTTCCTAGCCGCTTTCCTTGGAAAGATCCTTCAATTCAGCATTACGTGAACTGTAGTCTTCAGAGCAAAACTTGTTTGTGGGTCTCATCTGCGCTTAATTACAACATAGCCACAGCAAATATAATGACTTTTGACTGATAAGTCACCCTAGTAATCATCCTACTCTAATGAGAAGTCCATACCACTCGGTGAAAGCCTCAATCACTTCTAGCATGCTATGTAACTGTCACTTATGCAAGACAAAATGATGGAAAAAAATAGCGTTTTGTACTTGCATTAATGGAATTTGCTCGAAGCCAGACTTGGTACTCTCCAACATGCAGAGGAAAACAAATTCTGGAGAGAATTTTTGTATCGCGTAAAATGCCCCTTATGCATTTTTCCATTATTAAAAGCATAACCTAAACTATTTCAGGATCAAATAATCTAAGCTGGAAGGAAAATACAAAAATAGGCTAGGAGGGACCTGGTGTGTTTATCTGGGGAAAAGGCTGCAAACAGAAAAAGCTTTGGCTCCTCCTTTTCCACAATGTTCAATCATTTTCAATTTTGTCAGAATAAATAACATAGTTGATTTTTGCTATGACTATGAAGCAGCTGCAGAACACATAACAAATTTCAAAAACAGCTTAAAAAAACATTTATCTACTTTGTTTTAAATTGAGACACTTGTCCTAATTGCAGAAAAGTAACCAAGCTGACTATAATTCCATAAGCCACACCTGATCAGCATATAGTTTAGGTTTTGGAGGGAATTTCTAAGCAATCTTATGAAACCAAAAAAATAATGCTACTTAGATGTTATAGTCAAACAAAATATCCTTTTTGCAGCCCAGAACAGAAGTCCTAACTCTGAGGTTTCTTGTTCTGCATGTACCCATTTAGTCTCTCTTGCTGAGGACTTTAGTGGTCAGTACACTAAGTTTGCAGATAGAAGGTTCTCAGGAAATTACAGAGGTACATTTGGATGGCAGTCACCTAAATTGGTCTGGATCCCCCTTACACACTACAGCAGGTACTTCCAGGTGAAAGACCCATCTTCTTTTAATGTAGATATCTAAAGGTCAGTCGGATCGCACATGAAAGGTGCCTATTTCTCTTTCATCCATAAGAAAGGCCTTAGGTGTTCAGTTTAGAGGAAGCCTTATAGAAGAGTAGATAGGTGAGGTAATAATACATTATTCTAAGAACTGGCAAAAGAGGAGAAAAGAAAGTGGATGAAGTTCTGATTGGCCCAGTTTTATTTTACTTTGTAGCAATCATTTTTCTAGATGACCTTCACTGGTGCTAGAGGTTTTAGTAAGGAAATCAGTATTCTCTGGTCATTCCCTCTGTTTCTCTGTCTTGCTCTCTGTCCTGGGAAATTATCCCTGACCCATGCTAACTCCTAAACTGCACTTGGAAATTGCTTAGGAGAGTTTTACTTTGCCTGGATCCAAGCCAGGCCAGTACCTTGTTGACAATATAGCTGGAGTTCTACTGCCTTGTGCAGATGTCTGTCACTGTTTAATTTGTTGGTGTAGCCTGGCAGAGACACAGAGAGAGATGGATAATTTCCAAATGGCGACTGGGATATAGCTATCCTGTTGTAGAGGGAAAGAGAAATTCACAACAGGACACGACCAGATCACTCCAAAAGGCCTCCAATAAGCAAAAAAGCCCTGTCACATGCAAAAACTATGTCAAGAACCAGCTAAATATTCAACTATTATCCAGTCAAAAGCAAGCAGAACATTCTCCATTTTGAGTGAGGTGCCTTAGCCATCAAGTTCTGTTTATCGTGTTTTCAGGCTGGTCTTCAATCCTTGTGCCTGTGAAGACACTTTTCCATAAATAAATCATATGTAGTTTATTTTATCTGGTGTGGATGTATTATTTTACAGAATCACAGAATGGTAGGGGTTGGAAGAGATCTCTGGGGATCATCCAGTCCAATCCCCCTGCCAAAGCAGGGTCACCTACAGCAGGCTGCACAGGACCCTGTCCAGGCAGGTCTTGAATAACTCCAGAGAAGGAGACTCCACAACCTCCCTGGGCAGCCTGTTCCAGGGCTCCGTCACCCTCAGAGGGAAGAAGTTCTTCCTCATGTTCAGGTGGAAC
>Ga0065711_1048853_pt1 | contig 11598 bp, 7 predicted proteins | sample Hoacrofraction12_FD_59098 | JGI IMG/M metagenome (GOLD analysis project Ga0065711, IMG submission 59098) | Hoatzin crop microbial communities from Cojedes, Venezuela - Epithelial fraction 12 v2 (version 2) | ecosystem: Host-associated > Birds > Digestive system > Esophagus > Crop | place... | reverse complement strand
TGAAGCAGAGGAAGTTCCAGCTGAACATGAGGAAGAACTTCTTCCCTCTGAGGGTGACGGAGCACTGGCACAGGCTGCCCAGGGAGGTTGTGGAGTCTCCTTCTCTGGAGCTACTCAAGACCTGCCTGGACAAGGTCCTCTACAGCCTACTGTAGGTGACGCTGCTTTGGCAGGAGGGTTGGACTAGATGATCCCCAGAGGTCCCTTCCAGCCCCTGCCATTCTGTGATTCTGTGAAACACTAAGAGTTTCAAGACTGCTAAATCTTCACAGCGTTGTGTCTGTGCAAATAGTGCCTTGAAGTCGGTCTAGAATTCAGTAACCGCCTCTTGACTGTTCCGGGTCTTCTCCTGAAGGGCGTAGGTCAATTGCGAGTAGGCTGTAGTCAGGGCTGTGTTGTCTTATTCTTCTGCATAGGCTTCTTTTTGGTGGTACTGCTGAAGGTGCCCCGTGTGGGTCCGTTACCCTCATTGCTCAAGGTGTAGAGAAGCTGTGTATGTATAGTTGCTTACTTAAGATGTGCGAGAGTATCTAAAAACCTGTATGTACTGTATAACTAGCAGGAACAATAACACTGAAGATAACTTGGTTATAATTAGGTCTCATCTCTGCTAAAGAAAATATTACTTGTGCCTAGATATTGCCGTTACTGTTCTGTCCCTGCAGAGCTCTTAGTCTTCCCTGTCTAGCGTGATCTTTTGTGGAGGTTTGCTGTGACTTACGGTAGGGACGTCGTTAGAGACGCGATCCGATCACATTAAATGCTTTATAAGGATAAAAGTGTTGCATTGCACCAAACTGTTTATTCGCTTTGCTGCTGCGGATCAGAGGTAGAGGGAGGTGAAACAAGTAATGCTGATCTTTAGTGGTCCATTTTTAGCTTTGCAAGGCTTGGGATGATGAATCGCTGTGTTGAAATGGAGGAGAGGATCTGGGAGAGGGTTGGAAGGAGAGCAGTTTGTGAAGAGGAAGTTAATGGAGTGATGAGAAAAGAGGACAAACGGTCTTGAAGAACATGATGAAAGAGCATTAAAGGTAGCTGAGAACATAGGGAAGCTGAGGAATGAGCTCCATGCCTAGAAATTTGAAGATTTTTCTTCTTGGTTACTAGTAATTGGTTTATGTCTTCAGTGGTGTACTTGGTCAAGCAGTCAAACTGGAGAGGGAATGGAACGATACTGGAAGATAAAATTTCAGACAGTGTTTGTACAGGTTTAGATCTACAATTAAGATGTTCTATCTTGTAATTGGAAAACAGGATTATGCATGATTTTAAGAGGAAAATAAGGTAAGACAAAGCGATACATAAGGCTGAGTAAAAACAAGATAAGGAAACAAATGAAACTGAACCAAATAGATGACTTACAGCTGCCAGTTGGAAAGAATAGTTATGTCAGTTTACTGAAAACTTTCCCTTGTGGAGAAAGGTAGAGAAATTTCAAAAGCTATGAAAAATTCCTTTTTTTTTTTTCTTTTGCCCCGGAGCAGATGTTTTTTTTATTTTTTTTTTTACTTTAAGGAAATCATTTTATAGGATTATTTTTCTTACAAAAAGTTGGAATAAAAGCACAATATTTTGCTTAACCTAACCCACTTCCTGTGTTTAATCTCCTTTTGACCACTTTAGAAGCTTTCAGCATTTATCCCAATTAGAATGAGACTAATTGATGTTTTAAGAAGTGTCACAACGGTCAAACTTGAATTTAGCGTAGGAGAGTTCTTGTCACCGCTTCCTTCCGAAGGAACTGATGAATGAATTAAATCAGTAAATAACCTGCAAGAACAAATCTTGGCAAGGTGTGCCTGGAAACGGCTGTCAGCGTAAGGGAGGTGGAATGATCCCGTGTTTGGGTCGGCTCTGCCTGCGTTACTCTTTTAAGAGCCGGTGACCAAAAGAGAGGCCGTTTATCTGTGCTCTGGTGTTGCCTTCCAATGTCAAATCACAGTAGCATGTGTTTGTACGCTGAATTTTACACACGTGGATGGTTCTATTGAAAATCACTGGGATAACTTGTGTGGAGAATTTAGCATGCTTGTAAGTGTTTGCATTATTGATGCCTAAGCAATTAAAATAATATTTTTTCTAGTATTTTTCTTTGGTGCATTTTTGATGTTGCGTGTGAGTAAGTCCCGTGGTATTACATGCACAATTATTTTAACAAACGCTTTAAGGGTGCTGTTGACGTAATTTCCCACAGTGGGGAAAGGTCGTTACTGTTGGCCTTGGAAAGTGAAAGTAGCTTTTACCGTATCAAAAAACATCTTTAATTACATCAACAACTGCACAGGTTTCTCAATCTGAGAAGGCCTCATGAGCGATTTCCCTTTTCGTAAAGGACTTGTCATGATGTCCTTGCCATTGTGTTAGTCGTTGGTGTGTTCACAAATTGTCCCAAATCATGACTAATTCCCTAAAAATGTTCAGAACAGACATGATTCTGGGGAAGCCTGTCGTTTGCCCCTCGGTCCGCTGGAGTTAATGGGACAGCCAGCTGACTTAACAGATTCTGTGTTCACAGTAAAATCAGTATTTCAGGGGAGTGCCGTTCTTCACGCGTGCCACCACAAAACCAGTTCAAGTTTCGGTGATGTTTTTCCCAGTGATATGGGGGTGTGTTACAGGTGAGTCTGTGGCTCATATCTGTGGCTTACGTGCAGAAATTTAAGTATTTTGGTTTTCTTATTTTTTCAGTTTATTGTAGCTTAGATGAACACTTAAAATAGGATTTCAGTGTTCTGGTTTTTATTAAAAAAAATAAATCTCTGCACAGTTTCACTTAACTTTTTTGTGTTATTTTAGCTCATCAGATTTTCTTCTTTTGTGGAAATCTTTCGGTGGCCTTTGTGTGTGGGAGGAACCTTAACTAGCTAAGGTGAATAAAGGTTCAGAAATGGTTCCTAAAAATTGATTTAGAAGTGCTTAATATGTAAGCTTAGGCTTTCTACTGGTACTGCCTCTGTCCCTGTAGTATGTATTTGTTTGAGATGCAGAAGAGCAAAAACAACTAGCAGAATAGCAAAACCAACTCCGTAGATTACTCAACTCAGAGTTCTTTTGGTTCGATCATTTGCTTTAAGGAAAAAAACCACAACTCTTTCCGGACAGTGCGTTGCGTGTGTGTTTTGAGCTATAGCTGTATGAATTTGTTACTTCAGCTAAAAGCTGGCTTGGCTGTCCTATGATGCACATACCCTGAGGACATAAATGCTTTTCACTAGTCCTTCCCACGCACTTTTTTTTTTCCAGGGAAGCACTCTTTCTAATTCTAGATCTTGATGCTGTGAATGTTTTGAATCATTCATCATGATTTTCAACACTTGCTTAATCGTTGTTTCATTTAAATGTGTGTTAGCTGTGTGAAAGGTTCACTTTAGAATCTTTCTTTAACCCTTCTCCTTCTTCAAAATACCAAAATGATATGGCTTGTGAAATTTTTAGTTTACTTGCACAGGACCTACAGGATGTCTGGCAACTTGCTTTGTAAGGTATCTGTTTGGATTTGAAATGTAGAATGGTTTGGGTTGGAAGGGACCTTAAAGATCATTTACTTCCAACCCCTGTGTCATGGGCAGGGACACCTTCCACCAGACCAGGTTGCTCAGAGCTCCATCCAGCCTGGCCTTGAACACTGCCATGGAGGGGGCATCCACAGCTTCTCTGGGCAACCTGTGCCAGGGCCTCACCACCCTCAGAGTAAATTAATTTCCTCCTTGTATCTAATCTAAATCTATCCTCTTTCAGCTTGAAGCCGTTACCCCTTGTCCTATCACTATAGGCCCGTGTCAAAAGTCCATCTCCAGCTTTCTTGTAGTCTACCTTCAAGTACTGAAAGGCTGTAAGAAGGTGTCCCGGCAGCCTTCTCTTCTCCAGGCTGAACAGCCCCAACTCTCTCAGCCTGTCCTCTTAGCAGAGAGGTTTCAGCCCTTGAATCATTTTTGTGGCCTCCTCTGGCCCCGCTCAAACAGCTCCATGTCCTTCTTGTGCTGAGGGTTCCAGAGCTGGATGCAGGACTCCAGGTGAGGTCTCACCAGAGCAGAGTAGAGGTGCAGGATCACCTCCCTTGACCTGCTGGCCACGCTTCTCTTGATGCAGCCCGGGATACTGTTGGCTTTACTGGGCTGCGAGCACACATTGCTGGGTCATGCTTCTGGTCAACCAACGTAGCCAAGACTTTTTTTTTTGCAGGGCTGCTCTCATCCGTTCTCTGCCCAGCCTGTATTTGTGCTTGGGATTGCCCTGACCCATGTGCAGGACCTTGCACTTGGCCTTGTTGAGCCTCATGAGGTTCACTTGGGCCTACCTCTCCAGCTTGTCCAGGTCTGTCTGGATGGCATCCTGTCCTTCTGGTGTGTCAAGTGCACCACCCAGCTTGATGTCATCTGTAGACGTGCTGAGGGTGCATTTGATCTCACTGTCTGTGTCACTGACAAAGACGTTAAACAGCACCGGTCCCTGTACGCACCCCTGAGGGACACCACTTGTCACTTGGACATGGAGCTGTTGACCTCAACTCCTTGTGTGCGACCATCCAGCCAGTTCTTAGGCACCAAGTGGTCCATCTGTGAAATCGATGTCTCTCCTGTTTAGAGGCAATGGTGTCGTGCGGGACAGTGTCAGATTCTTTGCTCAGGTCCAGGTAGATTACATCAGTTGCCCTTCTGTTATCCACCAATGCAGGAACCCTTTCGTAGAAGGCCACCAAATTTGTCAGGCACCATTTGCCCTCAGTGAAGCTGTGCTGGCTGTCACCAGTCACCTCGTTATTTTCTGTGTGCCTTAGCGTAGTTTCCAGGAGAATCTGCTCCATGATCTTGATCTTGCTGGGCGCAGAGGTGAGACTGACTGGCCTGTAGTTCCCCAGGTCTTACTTTCTGCCCTGTTTGAAAATGGAGGGTTATGTTTCCCCTTTCCCAGTCAGTGGCAACTTCACCAGACTGCTGTGGCTTCTCAGATGGATAGTGGCTTACCAGCTTCAGCCGCCGGTTTCTTCAGGACCCTTGGATGCACCTCGTGGAAGAAGCCCCTGGCTTCTGCTTCCACAAACTTCTTTTGTGTTTGTTTGGGTTTTTTTTGTTGTTGTGGTGGGTTGTTTTTTTTTTTCCCCTCCAAGTAATTCCAGCTACATCTACACTTGTGAAGTAGGGCACGTACTGCAGCTTGTTCCTTTGGAAGATTATCTTGTCTTCATAATAAGAATATCAGTTACTTGCTTTTAAGTTTGTTGGATATTTGACTACTTTGATGTTAGGTGAAGAAAATATCCTAATCACTTCTAAATGTTTATTTCAGATTTCATGTTTCATCCTGTATTAAGCACCTGCTGCTGAGAGCTGGAAAGTCTACTTAAGGTACGTGGAACAGCTGCTGATTTCACTTCCGCGCAGGATTTTATTCTGGGTGAAATGCTTCAAGTTGAGAATCTTTGTTTGTTTGTTTTCATGTTGTAATTATTGTTGAAGATCCTGATTTAAACAGCGGATGTTAAAACAGAATTTCTTGGTTTGTTTTTTCCCTGAGCCTCCTGGAACTGGCCTTTCTCTGGCATCCGTGTCTGTGCAGCAAGCAATTTGTTGTTCATGGGAGGAATTTCTAAGGTGTCTTCTCGCGTACCAGAAGTACTTAGCTGGAAATTGTCTGACCAGAGCGACGTGCTGGCTTTGGGGGGGAAATATTAATGATTCTGTATTCTCACGTTCTGCTTTTCTGTAGTACATAAAAATTGGTCTTAAGCAAGATCTTCACTGTAGGGGCGCTTGGCCTAAGCTGAAGTATTCTTGCTGCAAGTACGAGTAGAAAAGCTGGGTAGCCACAGTGATCTTTGTATTACAGGAACCTATTTCTGGTCTTCTGGTTTTTTGATTCCTTGTGACCCCCCTTCTCCCGCAGTGAAAGGTTGTATTTGCAAACTTCAGTTTCATTCCTTGGTATACCTTGTATTTTTCACTTCTGCTTTGATTGGTGCTGACATTCATGGGTGGTTGGAAAATTCTTACGTTTGAGTGGGGCTAGAAAAACTTGTTGGATCTTTTTTTGTGTTTATTTTTTTTTTCTTTCTACAGCCTTCGCTGTGATTGGGTTTTGGGAGCCTGTATTACATTATTTTTTTCTATTTCTTAGGCTTTGGCAGGTAACAAAATTCATCACCTGCCACTTCAAGAGCACGTTTGCATACAGCTACCTAATGTGGAAAGACTTATTTAAGACTTCGATGTCGCCTGTTTTAGATGACGTTGATGTTCTCCTTGCCTGGGCTGTAATACCCTTGAGATCAAAGGAGATGTGGCTGCTAGCATTTCATAGGCTGCTGATGGGATTTCAGACTGTTGTCTTGCAGTTCGATTTCAGACTGTTGCCTCTCCAGGATGTCTCCATATTTTCACCTTCAGGAAACAGCAGTGTCGCTTAACGTCTCCTGACTGTCTGAATTTGCAGGGGTAGATGTCTTTAGCTTTTTTGCTTAACTTCCTACTCCATGAGTGGTCTGGATGTTAGTCAGCCTTTCCTAAACTTCATTTTTCAAGTTTACAGTGGCTAATTGCTTCTCCTTTCTAATTTCTCCCTTCCCTTTGCTGGTATGGGATGATGTTTGTATTATGCAATTAACTTTTTCTAAGGAATTTCATCTACTTTCACCACTCCAAGGAATAAGTGAAGTGGTTTAAAAAGTAGTAGTCTCCAGTTTTGTCACCATGTCAATTCTGAATTATGATTCAGATGGAAACCCAGACATTTTTAAAATATTTTCTGAGTGTGGAAAACTAATAGTATGACAAATCCAGAAAGCCAGGGAAGGGAGGCAAAACAAGCCCCCCTTGTCTTCAGTTTGTCATAGATAAAGGCCAACAAATCAGACCTATGATTTCAGGTTTTTAATGCTTCCTTTCATTTTATTTGACCTTTTAAAAGGAACAGCTATGACTGTTGTGATGCCATAGGCAAAAGAGCACACTTGTACGTTTTGTGAACTGAAGCCATTTGTTCTTTGGAATACATGGTGTGTAATAGGCTGAAGTGAGTCATATCCTGGTAAAACCATGACAACTAAGTATTTATTAGTTTGTTAGGTAAATATCTTAAAGTACCTTCCTAGATAAGACTTCATGGAAAACAGCGCTGTGAATAACAAGACTGTGAAATATAATGGCAAGAAAGAAGAAACAGCAAAAGATCTTAAATGTAAATTGCAAGTACTTCTGACTTGTTAGGTTTACATTGAAGTATGTGTATTTTTTCTGGCTGGGAATTTGGTAGGAGGAAGATATTAGTGCTACTTATTCTCTGAAATTGGTGTGATCTATGGAAATACTGGAATGAGAGTTCCAGTGCAAATAACAGAAAAATGTACTGAATCTCTTGCTTGCCCAGCTGCTTTATAAACTGTTACTGTAAGTCTTGTATTCGTATTGCAAAGATTGAAGCTTTTTTGTATATCACGATAGTTTTTTCATTACATGATCACGTACTTTGTTCTGCAGAACCACGATCTTGTTTGGTACCAGAAGTATGCTTGTCTGTTCAGCGCGCTTCTGGACCCCTGCTCTTACAGGACAGATTTTTTTCTGTGAAGTTTGCCATGGTAGTGCTGGCTTTACCCCTTCATATCTTACGGTATGATTAGTATCTCTGTTGGATGGAGTCACAGAATTGAGCATCAAAGGTTTCAATTTTAGGTCTCCACTCAGACATGCTGTTTCTTTTGTTATAACACTTAAAATTTGCACTCAAAGCAGATCTCTCACTGGTTTGAATAGCACCTGAAAGTACTTGGCAGTTCTGTATTTAACCCCCCAGATATCAAGGCATGTGTCCATGAAGAGGAAAAGCGTGGTGGTTGTGAAAAACTTGACTAAATGACTCTGCTAACATCATCCAGAAACCCTGAATGCATAGATAGCACTTATTGCTTCAGCTTATAAAATATTCTTTATTCTTCCTGGTGCTGGTTATTTCCTCTGATTATTTATTAGTGAATGCAGAAGACGTATCAATAGGAGGGAGTATGAGCAGCAGTTCTGCTTAGCTTTATAATTCTGACATGCTCCTCAGGCCAGTCTTTATGCACTGAATTGGTGCGGGGGTTCTGTAGGTAAAAGTACGTGTAATTGTACAGGTATTTATTGTGTGTGTGTTTTCAAAGGTGTCGGAGAGCCGTTGATGGTGCTAGTGCTTTCACCTAACAAGCTTCCAAAAGATGTTCTTCTGATTGTATCCCTACTGCAAGTGACATCAGATGCTTTCCAACCTTGCAGTTTTGTTTCAGTTGAAATTAACTGTTGGTTGAGTCCCCATCCCTGGAGGTGCTTAAAAAACGTGTAGAGTGGCACTTCGGGATAGGGTTTAGTAGGAACGGTGGTGTTGGGTGGATGGTTGGACTTGGTGATCTTAGAGGTCTTTTCCAGCCTATGATTCTATGATTTAAAGCAGTATTTGATGAGCAACCTTGTTGTACCCAGCACAGCACTCATTTAAATACAGTATGGCAGATCAATAAATTAATGTTCCCTTTTACCTCTTACAGTATGAAATGCTTCCCTAATGAAATCTTTAAAGATCGTGATATCTGTGTTACTTTGGATGTTATTCTTGTAATCTTGTTTTAATACGTTCATGACTTTTGCCTTCTTGATACAAAATCTGTTTCAAAAGGTTTTAGTTTGCAATGAAAACCGTAAAGAATAACCAGTCTGTTCTCAAGTGTCAAGATAATTAATGTATGTTGCTGCTTGCCAGTAGCACCTGTGTGCTTACAGCTCCTCCTGGCTTCTGGAAGTGGAATTTTGCTGGGCTTGCTATCTGGTTTATTATTCTGGACTTCTGGGGCACCAGAGAAAGATTTACTTTTCCACCAAGGTTATGGTGAACTTTAGCTTCTTCCAAGCAGAGGGGCTTCACAAGTGCCTGCGAGTTCACCAGCGGCGCAGTGCAGAACACGCTCTTCTCCCTGGCTGGGTTCTTGCTGTGAAGAGCTCTGTGCTCTGTCTGCATTGGCAGGCATCTCCAGAGGTTTAAAAGCAATTTACTTGAATGTAACAAACATGAACCATGCTGTGTGATGCTTGATGCCTTCCTGAACTCTCTGTCTTGGCTTTTCCTAGGCACAGGTGTTGTGCCTCAGCCTGTCCCCAGAGCAACTGTTGTCATTTACGTAGAACTAAGTGGGCTGGGGAGAATAAATTTTAGTGCTTCTGATATTGTCCTTAGTTGTCTCAGTGGAGCTGAATAAAGCTTTGGCCTGTCTGGATTATCTTGGAATATGTCAGCGAGAATGAAGTAGGGTTTTAAGTCTTCCCTCTGGAGGTGCCAGAGGTCTTCTGTATACCAAAACAAATTATTTGTGTTGGTTGCTAGCCCTTCTGGTAAGCATGACTGGGGAAATACAAAGCAGAAAACAAAGTCTGAGCCTGTAAATAGTACTACTTTGTAATAAAAACCCTTGGATGGATCTGCAGTAGTACATTCTGATGATGCCAGGCATAGCCATGTAATGCTGCTGCTGCTACCTTCCAGACTATTTAAATTGCAGATTTCTGAATAACTGACTTAGTTAAACATTCATGAAGCTTTCCCCCATACATTGGAGCGTTAGAGTTGTTTCAGCTTGAAAATGTTGAGATCTTTTCACAGAATACATTCTTCTTCTTGTCTTGGGGCAACTAACTGTTTTCTTCATCCCAGCCCTGCAAACACATACCTGTTGAAATTTGTGCAGCCACGCTGACATGTTCAAATCAGCCAGAGTGGTTCTTGTGTCTGAAGTCAGGCATGCCTATGCATGGGTTTTTAGCTGTTATGATGGTAGGCTCTCATTTATAGTCATCATGAAGGTGGATGCAACCCGTTTTATTGGTATAAAAAGCAAAACTAACTCTATTTCACTACAGCTATTCTGTTCCATCCCCCTAATGTATTTATCACTTCTCTAAAAATAGACTTGGAGCTTTTGGGAATGCAGGGTTGTGTTTGCAGTGAAGTTTGCTGTAGCTCTGTTTCTGAGAACACTGCATTTGCTCACTGGTAATGTGTAATCGTCCTTTGATCCTGTATTTTGGTTAATGGGTTAAGATCTGTACTGCCCGTTATTTCTGGCAAGACATGCACAAGACCCTTAAACACCGGCCTAGGAAAGTTTCTGAAAGCAGCAGGAATATTCTGAATCGTTCATCAACTCCATTCTTGCACAAATTAATCAATGATAACGTCCATCTCGCTGCTAGGTGGTAGACTTGTTAGCTTTCCCGTCTGTTCAAATTTCAGACACTTTGCGGATCAACTCCACGTCAGCCTTGCACCTCAAAGTGGGTTACCTTCCTGCTCACAACAAAAGAACTTGAAGAGAATTTTGTGAGAGCATCAAAAATGCCGAAATTCAAACCAGACCAGAATCTTTTCAAGGACTGAAAAGTTCAATTTTTACCTGTAAACTGACTTAGGCTTGATGGGCTTCCTGTTATCATTTGTGACAGTGTTTGTTATTGGTGTAGCATCTTCAGTTGTGGTTGCAGACCAGGTTGTGTAATTAGTGTCCTTAGAAGAAAAGGAAAAATTCGTAGATACAAACGTAGTGACAAGTCATAAAATTCCGCAGAAGAAGTGCTGGACAGCTTTGTAGGCAGCAGGACCAGCAAGTGACAACCCAGGGACTGCCAAGGTTGGTTTGTGTGTGCTGTAGTAAAGGAAAGATCTGGGTTATTTGCTGGCAGACATTCATGGAGAGCTTCCTCTGAAGAGAAGCAGCCTCGAGTGCGCATCCTGAAACATGTTTTAATTAGCAGTGCCTGAGATGCAGGGAGTTGCACTCCTCAGGAAAGTCAGGGCTTACAAATACTGTGCAGTGCTCAAAACGGGACAGGATGTTCTAGCTTACCCCTTATCAGCATTGTATAAAGTGAAAGGTTACTTGTCACTCTTACACTTGGCACCTCTTGTTCACAAGTACCAACCTTAATACTAATTTTTTATTTATTTTTCCCTTCCCTCAGTAATCTCAGTAGATCTTGTTTACTTTTGGTTCACTAAAACCTCCAGATTTTCTGTGGTATTATTGTCTTGCTAGTAATCTCATTTTCTATATGCAGGGTTGGTTATTCTTTCCTAGTTGTAAAGCTGGTGGAAAATCATGCGATAGTGTTGGAAGCCTCTGATGTGACGCCTTTCCTTCTGTATTTGTAAGACAAATTACCAGTTATATGGGAACAGCCAGTATAAATCCCTTCAAATCACCCTGACTCCCCTTTATGCCAAGATGCCTGTAGATAATTTGGTTTGCTTATTCTCTTCTTTCTTTGGGACCTTGAGTTGCATAAGGCTTCTTATTGTGTCATAATTCTTTGGATGCCAATTTATTTTGAAACCATTCAGTTTTGGAAATAATGCTGTGTTTTCATGTGCTTCAATTTCACTAAATCCACTTACAGAATCAGGAATTGGCAGCGATAGTGGTTTATTTTTGATTATATTGTGTGCACGTACTGCTATCCTGGGTATAGAGTAGATGACTGTTGGAAGTGATGTTATTTCTTTTGTTTATTTCTTACTGGTAGCTTGAGTCAGTACTTTTTGTTTGGTTTTTTTTTTTTTTTTTCCTGGGGCAAGAAGTAA
>Ga0065711_1048852_pt1 | contig 11598 bp, 6 predicted proteins | sample Hoacrofraction12_FD_59098 | JGI IMG/M metagenome (GOLD analysis project Ga0065711, IMG submission 59098) | Hoatzin crop microbial communities from Cojedes, Venezuela - Epithelial fraction 12 v2 (version 2) | ecosystem: Host-associated > Birds > Digestive system > Esophagus > Crop | place... | reverse complement strand
CGCTGAGGGGAGGGAGCCGCCCCCCGCCTCCGCCTCCGCCCCCCGCCCCGGTGCCAGCCGGGCCGGGCCGGGCCGGGCTCACCTGCGGCAGCGCTTCCTGCTCGGCGGGAAGGATCGAAACCGCGACCTGGGGCCGCCTCCCGCGGCCGCCGGCATCACCCCTTCGGCAGCGCCGTTTGCGGGCGTGCAAATGAAATCCCCTCAGTGCTGCAAAGAACGACGCGAGCTTCCCCTGCCCGGCCCCGCAGTAATGAGGAGCCGAGGCAGGGACGAGAACTGCCCGAGCGACGAAGGTCAGAGGTGCGAAGCCACAGGGGAACGATGAAGGCTGCGAAAAGCCGGGGTGCTCATCAGTCCCCGACCGCAGTCGCCTGCAGACGCGGCTCGGGCGATGGCGTCCTGCACGCGAGAGCTGGGCCGTGGTCCAGGCAGGGTCCATGAAGCCAGGGGACTCCACCGGCCACCCCTCGCGGACTGCAGACCACATCGCCGGGGGTGCCCCAGGGCAGATGCGTCACTACCGGCATCTTCCGTATTTGTGCTGCTTCTTAGGAAGCTCTTTCTGAGGGAGGAACCCCCTTTCCTCACGGAAACAAATAAATAAATGGCGTTGTTTTGCCCAAGGGAAGAAGGTGAGAGAAAACGACAAGTTCATGTGACGGAGGCAGATGGAGAGGAACGAGGGCACCGCGGGCGCTCGACCCACTCGATTGGAGTCCTCACCGAAGTGGAAGGGACAGCGGTGCCTGCAGAAGGCGATGCTCTCCCCAGGTCGCTCCCTGCCGCGCTATCGTACCGACGGGACCGGTCCCTGCGGAAGGCGATGCTCTCCCCAGGTCGCTCCCTGCCGTGCTATCGTACCGATGGGGTGCGATCTTGGGATGCAGATACGAAGGCCATTGCAGACACCATGTGATTAAACGCTTGTCTTCTCCGACAGTAAAGGCCTCTCCCGAAGCAGGAAGGAGACGGAGCTGAATTTCGCAGGGGAGGTGGCCCGGGGCAGGAGAAGGCTTCTTTATGGTCTGTCTCTGGAAGTTTTTTTCAATACTCTTCATCTTTTGAGAATCTCCCCCATGGCTAATTAACCAGAGAGAGAAACCACATCTGAGCTCAGAGACCCGGAGCACAGGCCTCCTGTAATCTTGCAGAGCTCAGAGACAGACAACTATCAGCTCATACAGCAGGGGTTTTGTTACAAAATGGTACTGTAATAAACCAGATGTCAGCTCCAACTGAAATTATTTAATCTTGATGAAGACTTTTTGGCAAGTTACTATGAACGCTTTTAGGGAGAACATCTATTTCCAATAATTTCCAGCCATTGTCTGTGAACTGAAAAGGGAAAGCGGATCTCTGTGGTCGCAGGCTACGCTTGCTGGAGCCATAAAAGCCATCTTTCCCTAAACTGATAACTCAACACTGCAAACACAGGCACCCCCAACACAGGACCATCTTCTGCAGCTTTGCTTGTGTTACAGTTTCTCAGAGCTTCTTCCCCCTTCCTTCTACTCAGTTTCTGAAGTGCCAGAGATATTTCCTAAAAAAAAACAAACCACAAAAATTGCTCTGTGAATGGAGGAACTAAGACCAAATGGGTAACGTTTCTTTGCAGGCTGTTGCATCACCTGGCACATGAGCAAGAAGTTACAGCTGATGAGCAGAACACAGAATATGGCCAATATAGAGTCGTTTACAAGGTTTTCTTCATACATACATACATATATCAAAATATATAGAACATATAAATGGTTTCTTATTTAATTTAAAAGCCCAACGCAGAACAGACCGAGGCTGGTCACGTAGCGCAGACGGGGGTCCGCTGCCTCCTCTCGGGACGCGTCGCGAGGTGAGCCCTGCGACGCGCCGTAGCCCTGAGCAGGATTGCTCCAGTCTGCCCAGCTGCTCCGGCACCAGCAGGACGGAGCATCGCAGGGCTCTGCACCGCTGTTCCTTTCAGTGAGGCTCTGGGTAGCGACCTGGATGACGGCCCATTTAGAAATCATGACACTTGCTCAGAGAGTTCTTTCAGCTACGAAAATGAGGATGAGTGGAGATGGAGAAACTGCTGCACTGCACACAAACGGTCCTAATGTATTTCCATCACAAAAGGCTACGTATTTCTAGCCAAAGCAACGCTCAGAGAAAAGGCAATGTAGTTGTAAGCTACTTAAAGGACCATGTTTTCTGTTAAAACAGTTGCTAGTATAAAACATTCCAGAAAATAAAAAGCTGAGCCAGGTGTAAAATCCATTGAAATTAATTGAATGATCTCTTTTTTCCAAAGGCCTCTGGATCAAGCTCTGAATCACAGTAAAACACGATATACGGAGAAAGTACCAAACAACACTTTTTCTCTTAGCTAACAGTGACACTAATAAACATATACCTGACCACTGGATATTAGAATATTCAGAAATAATACTTTAAAAAATAAATATAATTGATACATATACATGCCATATAATAAACCCTGTACTACAAACACACACTTGGGTTAAACTTCTCCGTGAAATTGAAAGAATGCCTGTGGGTTTCTATGGGTTTTTGGTTAAATGCATATATTACTTCATAAAAATTTCAATTTATGTGTCCTGTACCACTTTACCAGGAAACATAGTAAGAATACTTGCAAACATAGTTACAAGTGCCTCACTGCTTAAAAAACAAACATGGTAAGAATACTTGCCAAAAATAGTTACAAATGGCTCACTGCTTAAAAACCAAACAAACAACTTCAATGTCTAAAAGAAAGCCACAAACAACATGAAAAATTAAAGCAAGGTAGCTATTTTTAGATGTAAAATAAACAAAATTACATAGAAATACCTGCTGGAACTGCACGTCGCTAAACTGTAGTAGATTTTGCTTGGAACGGACTCGGTGGCCTCAGCTGACTTAGGGACTTGTTCCATAGGCTAGAGGAAAAATAAAGTCAATACAGCATAACCCACAAAACTTTCATGGAAAAACATCTTGTATGTTCTACGTATGATACATGCATTTTGCGCTTCTGATATTTCCAGGAGTGGCAAAGGTGAATTATCTGAGGCCCATCTTACGGAAACTGTTTCTAGGAGATCACATTTTAATGTAAAGAAAAACTTCTTGGTTTCTTTCACAAGCTAGAGCTGTACTTTGAAATCAAGAATTTCTGGCTGACACAAAATACTGTGCTGTCCTGTAGCAGCAGCTTTTAACTCTGAGCCAAAAAAAAAAAAAGAAAAAAGAAAAAAGATATCATTTACATCAGGCAGATCAGAAAGTGGAACATGAGATTTGTGCTGCTAGGACTTGCTCCAGAGTACAATGATGACAACAGAAAAGCTTTCGTTTCCATCAGACCTTTATTATATTTTGCATAACATCAACAAAACTACTTTTTTAGTCAACCCTTTGCTAGGGGAGGAACGGCATTAAGGCAACTATGGCATTAATTTCTTGCTCTTTGGGAAGGTCTTTGTTTGTACAACTCCCAGTGCAAAGCCGGGAAGAAGTTAAGTCGTTATGAGGAACAAAGTGGCTTTTCCCTACTGTTTCAAAGACTAAAAGCAATTATATTACCAGTAAGAGAAAAATCCCAACAGAAGCACTGAGAAACAGTCATCCGGTGAATCAGCAAATCATCCACAGCTGCAAGCAACGTTCACTGTAACCAAGGACAAAATATTTCACGGCCGGTAAGACAACAGCTACCACTGCAGCAGTCCGTCTGGTTTTGCAGGGAAACAGAGGACCCTCTTCCTCTGATTATTAATTGAACACTTCTAGTAGTACATTCATTAACAAAAAAGAAGGCATAGCAATGCACAAAAGCAAATACCAGTTATAGAAACCACATTACTGTGACCATGTTTACTGTGTGTATATATGCGTACTTTTTACCACTGGATAGGCCTCCCCCCCTCGAAATTAGATTTGTGTTTGTACGGTATCTGCTTATAGTCAGGTACAGTCAAGCTTTCCTCACCCCAGGAACCTCTGAACCCACTGGCAGGTATCCAATTTGATGTGCGGTGACAGCCTCACAAAAACTGAATTCCTACAAGGTTGTGTGAACGTCAGGGGCTGGCGAAGGAGGGAGAGGCAGGAGAGTGCCCTCTGCGTGAGGAAAGCCCACGGCATGAACTCCACCGCAGGCTCCCCCTTGGCCAGTGAGGCACTGGCTGTGCCGAGCAGCAGCTAAGTTGCCCTGGGAAGAACTGGGGGTCAGGTGAGGGAACAGAGGAGGGAGCTGGGGCAAAGGGACAAGGGACAGCTGAGGCTTTGAAAGTGGTGGAGGCAAGGGAGCAGATCCTAAAAGCGTAACACGCAAACCTATAGGAAATCCAGCTTCATAGGCTCTGCTGTCCACAGAGCAAATTGTTTACGTTGGGCTGCTGCTGACACTGATGCCATTGAATATGTGCAAAAAACATGATGACCTTGTCCTGTCGTAAGCTCCGCTGCTACAGACCGGACAGCATGCACACCTCCGCCGACTCTGTAGTCCAGGCAGGAACTAGAGACAATTTATGCAATTTAGCCAGTGAACCTGCAATGAATTCTGCATGGGCCAGTCTTCACAGAGCTTCGAGGTGGATCTGCTTAGATCTTCTCTTATAGCGAGGTCCCCAGAAAAGACCAAACTTCTAAAACTTGAACAAACAGCCCCCACACGCACACGCATTTTATTCTAAATAAAACCTAGAAATGTTAAAATAAGAATGCAAAATGACTAGGCCAGGCAGAATAGTTAAAAATATGACATATACACCCACCTCCTCTGCCCACTCTGTCCTGGCAGGATGGGTTCTTGCTTCCACACTTGGCTTCAATAACATAAATGCACGCCTGCTACACCGTATTCTGAGTGTACGAATGACTATTGAGCCTAACATGTTTTTAATAACTGCAGGTATGTGACCGAGGGATGGCAAACTGACCAGTTCTCTCTGATCCCTAAGAAGATCCTTCTGTCCCTTCTGAGAGCGAGGGGTTGAGCAAACACTGGCATTCAAGCAAGAAATTCTTTTCTATCATTGTCCTTTACATCCGCAAATAAACACACACGGGGTCAGATATCCCTGTTTTCCTAGTCACTAGTCAATGACTGGAGGTCAATGGGAATTTGAATTCCCAGCTTTTGACTAAATAAAGTTTCTGAGAATAGTTTTCAAAGGAAATACAATACCACTGCACAGCAAAATATTCCCTGAACAAAACAAATTTTAAGTGAGGTTCAGTATTCTACATATTGCAAGATTATTCAAGAAAACGACTTCCGATTTTACATAGCATTATCTATTCTTTAATCCACTGACCTGGGTTTTTTTGAATCAGATACAAGCACAGTCACATCTTATCTCCCTGATTAAATTCAGGTCTTCTACAATGTAGCTTTGTAAACCCAAACCAAAACCAAGGCAGGCATTTTTACCTAGTACATGCAAATGCCATTTTTGATGAAAACTACTCGAGTGTCACCAGCAGTGACATAATCTTTTGTACTGAGCGACACAGTGCACCAAATTCAGGCTAAGGCTAATTGCTGACTTCGGAGGCCTCACGCCTAACTCTCTCTAGGGCTGAATTTGCCTCATTATAAATAGAAGCAGCAAATGTCACTTTTCATGCAGAAGGGAGTCACAGCGTTAGCCAAGCCATCTAACCTCCTTCTCCAGGAAGCAGACCCATCTTTTTTATTTTGTATTTCATCTCGGGACCTCCAGCATAACTGATTGGTTAGTCTGTTTTAGCTTCTTGGTTAGTGACAACATCCAAGTGATACTGGTCGTTGAATTCAGTTTGAAGGTGAATTTCAAACAGTTCCCCCTCCCCAAAGTGTGAAAGCAATGAGCAATTTACTGATGCCCTTCTCCAATTCTCGAGATTATATTCCTCACTATAAGGAACAAAGGACCTTAGTACTTCAGTGTCAGTAGGAGGATTGCCATAGACTTCAGTCACACTGAGATTCAAAGCACTATCTCTGATCAAAAATGACTGGGAAATAAATTAAATAAATGAAACCTTTTTAGGCAAACAGAAGCACGCATCTATTTAAAATATCTTTAGGACAGGTAAACTATGTTGTCAGTCATGCCAGGGAATAGTAGTAACAGCTTTAATGTTCTCTGATAACGTTAGAGAATAAAGTAATGTTTCCATTTTTGTATTCAGATTTCTGGCTGCAAATAAAAATCATTAGTAACATATAAGAAATGTTTTAGATGTTTTCTTTTTAGAGCCATCTGTGCAGTGTGAGATAAAGACTTCATGTAATGGTCCAAATTGTTGCAGAAATACTGTACACAGCTATTCACCTGTTTCCCACAATATCTCGATAATCACAACGTATTTAAGATAGGACTTAACATGCTGTAGTACTATTCTCAGTGGAAAGCTTGGGAACATCTGTTTATTTCAGAGTCTGAAGTTGAAGATAAAATAAGACAAACAAAATCTCAGAATATATTAATAGTTCCATACTTACTGAGCTCATTAATAAACTCATTGGATTCCTCCCCAGCAATGTTTCTTTTCCAAACCTGGAAACTAAATTGTTGACAGCGAAAAAAAACAACATATGTTTCCTTTTCAACAGAATGCTAATTTAGGTTTGAAGAACCTGACTCTGCAGCGTGCGCTGGCCTAAACTTCTGTTAAAACCAATGACAGTTGGAGACACGCTTCAAGCAAAGACCAGGTCCTACATTAGTGGCATGACAATGTATTTGGCAAAGACTGAGAATGTATAGCTTATGTCAAGATAGTTGCTGGGACATAGCCACTGTGAAACCCAGCCTGGTTGCAGGAGGCAGCTTCTCTTTAAACAGAAACACATAGTACAGAAAGTTTGTGCCCTCCATTTCATATCTTATTTTATCCAGTCACCAAACCATCTTTCTCACTGTCAGTCTAACAGAATTAGATGGTTGGAAGATAAGAAAATGGGCCCCAGCTATCTGTATCTGGCTGGAGGAGTAATACCACTCCCAGGTACTAGGTTTTGGTGCAGGACAACTATCTGTTCTCCCAAAGTCAGTTTGGAAGCGTCAGCAGGATCTAAATGACCTTATAAATGGAGCACGCAAACAGAAACAAAGGGATCTCAGACAGTTTGCCAGTTTTTTACTTTTTCACTGCCTTGTTGGACAAGTTTTCAACCATATGCTAAGACACTTCGTTAAAGTATAAGGCCTTTTGGAGGCAAAGTGGAAAGAAGTAGCAAACTTGATGAATGCTAGCAATTCAGAGTACACGAGTACTGCCAGAAATATTACAGCGTAGAAGTCACACATCCTGATTTAGTGGCTCTACAGTGCGTAAGAGAGTAGTTGTGTCTGTGATTTAGCTTCACAGTAAGGAATGGCAAGGCACCTTGTTCTCACGTCATTGCACTGTGAGCTCTTGGAGACTGGGCTGGACGTCACTCTCTGCTTGGCACCATGACCACAAGTGCCACCTGATTCCACCTGGCCGCTCCCCACAGCTGCACAAGCAGCACGGGTTCCTCTGCTGCGCTTAATAAAGCTTTTCAGGCTGAGTCCTTCCACTCTTGAAGACACCTGAAATCTCAATCCACATCTAAATTTTTCAGCTAACCTTTTACAGTATTTCCATTCTCTTTGTCTCTTGCAGATTGTGATCTATTTATAACAGCTCAAGCTATTTCTAAACCTCAAGCAGACAGAAAAATTGATGCGTCATTGTAAGGATATGCCTTTGAAATGGTTGGGTGGGAAAAGAAAAAAAAAACCACAGGAGAGTGACAAAAGCAGGATAATAGTCTTTGTCTATGTAGCAGTATTAACATTCCTTACCTTTTCTTCTGTGCCATTCTCATGACTTCCTAAATCACCACATCAACTATGAATTCCAAGTATCTTTGCTTTTTAAGCCATTTACTAAGTCTACTTTCTTCCTTCTCCTCTCTTCCCCCTGTTCTATTAATAGGTGAGGAAAGGTCTGTTGCCTGCAGGATTGGACAATTTTATCTGCTTTTAGGATGTACAACCTAGCTCCCTGAGGATTTCATATATTGCTGCAGTGTGCTGTTAACCGTTTAGTACCAGAAGGTTCAAAACTGTCAAAGTACTTACGAGGGGGGAGAAAAAAAAGAAAGATTCTAAGTGCAAAACCAATTGCAAAGTAAGGCAAATTCTATTTTAGCGTAATATATGGATTTTTTTTTCACACAGAGAGAAATTCAGACATGGATCCCATATGAATTATAGGAAAAAAGCAGTATGGTCTGCTCATTTCAAAAAGAATATATTAGAGTTGGAAAAGGTTCAGAGAAGGATGCTTAAAAGTTTGGAATGACTTCTCTGCCTGGAACCGTTGAGTAGCCTAGCATTCACCAGTCAGGAAAAGAGGCAACTTTGCAGTGGTATAGCAGATTTACAAAGTCGTGAATTGGAGAAAGCAGGTAAATTTACTCTTTCTTCTCATACATGGATTAGGGCACATCAAACGAAGCTAGTAGGAGACACGTTCAAAGCTTGCAAAGATACCGTGGATGCTAAAAGTCTGTCAAGTTCCAAGGAAGGCTGGACGAACGCATGGAAAAGAAATCCCCAGGCTACTAGACAGGAAAAAACCAAAATGCCACCACATCCAACTCGGGAGTCCCCTGAGCTGAAAACAGAGCGTGAGCCGTGTTTGCCCTGTTCTTACTTTTGCCCATGCAACCCCTCAGCACCACTTTTGGGAGACGGTGTCCTGGGCTAGACAAGCCTTCAGTCTGACTCAGCATGGTTGTTTTTATCTTTTTGTTTCTAAGAGCTGTAATCTTCTGGGGAACAATTAAAAGAGATTAGAATAACAATAAATCAATAGTTCTCAAACATTTTGTACCGCAGTTTATTTTCCCTTCAGTTTTTCAAAATAATATGCATTCTTATAATTAAATGTTTCAAGTAAACAATAGATCTGTTTGTGCAGATCACCTTTGGGCCACTGATGGTTTCATGGATCCTCGAGTTCCCTAGGCCACCGTGTAAGAAGTGCTACTAACCTTCATGCTTTGCCTTAAACAATAGCTCATAGATGTACTGAGCTAGGAAGGCATTTTTCCTACTCTGCAGAGCCATTCTAATGTACTTAAGCCAGTAGCATTTCCTACTAGTGCAGGTCCATCAGCACATGAGTGACAGAAAGAGAAGCCAGAGCAAGCTATCGGCAGCTGGCTCCTTGTCAACATCAGTCATATCTAAGGCAGAAAAGCAGCAAATGTTCCTTGTGTCTTCCATAGCCTTGGCCGCTGACGGCAGCAACAGCAGGGAATGTTAAGGAAAGCCTAAGGTCTCAGTTCCTTCTTTCTTTGTAGCAAGCACGCTGAATAATATGCCATCAGCTCTGAACTGTAGGGGGGTTTGTTATTCAGGTTGTAGTGGAATAAAAAAATTAAACAATCACCCTAAACAATTGCAAATCAGCCCTCCTGATGCCTAAAAACCCTTCAGATAGCAGGCTCAGAAGTAAGACTTCTAACCTTGAAAATTCTCCGGTAAACTGGGTTATTTATAACTTCCTTTGACAAAAATTAAAATATGTATGGACATAAATGTACATGACACATAGGTTGCCTGTCTACTTTGTATGTCTCTCTTACTTTCTAAATTAATAATTTAAGCATCAACTGCCATTCCAAATAGTAATACTGGAGAAGAATTTTAAAGACCTCAAACTACAATATTTTTTAAATATTGACCCAACAGCACTGAATTTTAAGCAAATTGTAAGTATCAATAAAATAGGCTGCAGTAATTGGTTTACAAAACGTCTTAATCTTACCCACCTTTAGACTTACCAGCTTAAGCAAACTGGCAAGCCTTTGGACTCTGAGCTGGGTGGGGATGAGCTCCTTGCAACAACGGTAGTTGAACAAATATACATGGTTTATACACAAAAGGCTCAAAAGGAGGAAACGGGTATTGGAAGGCTGGCTACTAATTAACTCAGGCCTATCTGGGAAACAGAGACAGAAAGTGAACTAAACTACAGTGTCAACTCCGGGGCGTCAAACTTTCATTTAGCTATTTACTGAGGTGAAGCACTTTAAAAACATGTGTGAGCTGTAGGTTTTCTATGAGATAGGTGAACACTGCCCACATTCTACATGTTAGATAGGTGTGAAAGATTAGCACGGGTCTGCAAAGAGTTCCCCTTCCTGGACAAGAAAGATGAAGGTTACGCAGAATGGGCCACCAAAATCTTCGGCAAAAAGTTGCCAGGTGTTTAAGGTGAAGTGAGATCTTCTAGGGAGGGCGTTTCCCCTGGCCTTCTAGAAATAACTCCACACATTCCCGAGAGCTCTGCTTCTGGTTCTTCTTCTGCAGTGACAAAGTCACAACCCCTTGTCGCAGTCATTTTGTAGTGAGTGATTATGCTACCTACAAGCCTTGTGACTGCTTACTGTGAGTAACAAAACCAAACGAATTACTGTGAAACAAAGCGCTGACTGCTTGTGCAAATACCCTACAGACCTCCTGAAACTGCATACGAGAAGATCTGACAGAATTTTGGGCTTTTTACTTCTGTAAATACTAGGCTTTTTTTTAACGTAAAAAGCAAAGAAGGTGGGAAATTCTCAGCTAGGTAGGAAATTTCCTCAGAAGAAAAGATAATTGAAATGCTCTGGAGGAAAGTGTGGCCGAGTGAGCGCATTTTAATATGGCATGGATTTGTTTGTCCTGGGCTAAAAAAATATCCTTGTTTCCTTCTGCAGAGCTGGGTAACAGCTGATAGATGGCAGTGTTACAGGCCTGCATGTGAAAGCAGAGGTCAGAATATTTGTTTAGGAAGAAAAAGCATGCAGCCCTTCTGCAATACATGGCAGACCCTGGTTGGATATCTGTTTATAACCGTTTACAGAACAGCTTTTCTTTTCTTTTTTAAAGCAGCAGAAAGTATATTCCATGCGTTGATTTGTAAACCAACACAGAAATTCAGAGCGCGTGGTATCTGAATCCCCTTCCTCTGGATCCCACAATCCTGGGTCATTGTGCTATGTGGCATTTTCTGACCTACACACTGCAAACGTACAGATAAACTATACGTACGCTTTAGCTCGATAATAGGAGCCATCTTTCGTGCAATGACAAGATGCCATTTGTTATCACCAGTGTATGGCATCTTACTGTTTCAACTGTAAAGTTAATGTTGATATTACAATGAGACAGTAAAGGTTACTTTCTTCACTTTACAGAAGTGAAAGCTAAAGCAGAAGAGTGAAAAAGCTACAAGCTTATTTCTCAATGTCTGCTTCTTCTGACTATTTAAAGAATGTTGAAATTGTGTGTTGCTATTGTAATTAAGATGACAGACAGCTATAGCTGCAAAATTCAGCTGTCTCTTACTAGGAAGAAACCGGTCGATGGTGAATGTTCCAAAAGGCTCGCAAAAGCTACAGGGATGCTGGGGTGGCACAGCAAAAAGAATGTACAGTCCAAATGTGTTTCATGATTCTCCTGCTCAGTTGTGGGGGGAAAAAAGATTTCCATTAACATTTCAGATTGAAAATTGATTAGCATAAACCAAACAAAAGATGTTTCTTCTTGGTGCTGGCTAGAACTTTCTCTTCTTTAATATTTTTTTAGGCTACAAATGTCA
>Ga0065711_1048851_pt1 | contig 11598 bp, 8 predicted proteins | sample Hoacrofraction12_FD_59098 | JGI IMG/M metagenome (GOLD analysis project Ga0065711, IMG submission 59098) | Hoatzin crop microbial communities from Cojedes, Venezuela - Epithelial fraction 12 v2 (version 2) | ecosystem: Host-associated > Birds > Digestive system > Esophagus > Crop | place... | reverse complement strand
AAAAAAAAAAAAAAAAAAAAAAAAAAAAAAAAAAAAACAAACAAACAAAAAAAAAACACCTTACGTTTCACAAGAGTCAGGACATCTAAAGCAAGCTTATAAATTTCTTTCCTAAAGGGGCAGAGGGGTGACGATTGTGCAGGACAGGGATATTTGACATACTGATTTCCCTGATGCCGGAAAGAAGGTTAGAAAGCATTCCTGAAATATTTGATAGTCTTGAGGTTCACAGTAGGAGGCTGTATTTCCTGCCACATAATAATATGATATTACACAAAAACAGTCATGCTGGTAAAATTAAAATAGCTACAACATGTGAAGCTCTCAGCTCCCCTTCTCTCTGAAGGGAGACTCTGGAAATGACCAAGGCAATTGCAGTACACGAGCAAGAGATGCGTGAACCCCTCTGTCAAATCTATGCATCCCCGGTTGATGCACATCATGTAACATCAATCCATGCTCACCTCGGTGCAAAATCAGAACCGAGTTCTCTGGCTCTAATTCTCCTCCATACAATTATCTCGGGAATGAAGAAAAGAAACAATGTGCTTTCTGAAGATACAGTTACCCACTGATTATGGGAGCAGGCAAGATGTGTGTTACTGACTATGCATTATGTTCTAGGTCTGAGGAGAAAAAAATTGAGGAAATATGGACTAAAACATGAGTAAAAAGAAATTACCTCATCATTCGCACAGCTATTGCTAAGTGGCACCTTACCTAGCTTTTACGGTGGCTAATTATTAACAGGTATCACAGAAGAAATAGATTTTGAGTAGAAATCATATTAATAGCATTATAGAGCAGCTTATTGAGTATGATGTTTAAAAGTAAATCCAAGCAAGACTCAAGTCTTCAAACTAGAGAAACATTCAAATTTACCTACTAAATACAACATCAAACCCCCCAGTGTTTATTTAATACATTTCAAAGTTTAAAACTGTTTCAACATATCAGTAACTAGGAACCAATTTTCTGAATGTATCGTAAGTGGTTAAAGATTCCCCACTACGAGTACAAATACAAATATTTAAAGATCTCACTGAATTTAAAGGTTTTGGTAGAGATGAGTTCAGAGTACTTGAAGAGCACTTCTACATGATGTTCTTAGCTACATTAGGATGCATATTTTAAAAAAGGAATAAACTTCCTGAGGATGCCTTGCGATCTTTCACAGAATCTCTTAAAATCTTACAGTAAAAAGATGTGGTATTCAGTTTTTAAGAACAGAAGGGGAAGTTCACAGGCTTAGTTCAGGGAATAAACACACTACACAGTTGGTCAAAGAAAGCAGAACTAACTGAGGGTACACTGTCATACCCAATTCAATCAGAAGCGCTAACAAGTATCTCCTTTAATAATTTGAATCCAATCCATCTAGAATTTGGAAAGAGAAACCTCCTACGAAACGCTCACTTTTACCTATAGAATGAAGTTGTTGGTTTCCACAGACCTTAACTTACCATTTGGAAAAAAACATCTGTTGCTTTAAGAAGTCACCAATTATTACCCACACAGACTTGGCCAGTTACACATACATAAATCCAGATAATATAATTCTCAAAAATTCAGAATATGAGACGGTAAACCTCTGCAAGAGAGGGCATAAGGCAAGAACACAGCTGTGACACAGGCTACGTTGGACAGACAGCTCCGAGACACTCCCTGTGAATTCTGTTCGCCACCCATATCCCCTCACGACAGGTACACAGACGTGACCCGCAGCAGGACAGGCCTGCTCAGACAGCCTTTGTTCTGGGTCAGGTACACAGAAACACTGTTGGGAAATCTAAACAAGCTGGACACAGCCTTGGGTCGAAAGAAAGGCTATGGCTGAGGTACCTAACTTGGATCTGTAAAATATTGCCGTGCGCACAAACTGAAGACATCTTCAGCTGTTCGGTTTTGCACAGGTTTTGGTAGCACCTGCATCAGTTCTGCGACACCTGACTATCAGCAGCAGTAGCTACATCCTGCTGTAGAAACCAGTGCAGCTTACCGTGACTGCCATTTATCACATTCCAACAGAAGCAGCACTGACAGTGTCCACATAAAATTAAAAATAAAACCTACTGAACTCTTTTTTTTTTTTTTTGTTCTGTAGTTAACATGCTCATAACCTCCATCCTTCCGAGACAGAGAATAGAAATTAGTGGGTTTTAGCAGCCAGTAACAGTCCTCTTCTTGGACACTACAACTTAAGCGACACCTCCAATGACACCATAGCTTTTCTGCAAAGCCTGAGCAATTGTGTCAGTGGGACAAGCCACTGCAGGCTCCTTGCGCTCTAGAGCAGATGCCTCATCTGCCTCTGCATCTTCAAGGCTTGTGTGAAGCTTAGCCAGGTCCAGCCGTACTCACTGATAACTGAAGAAAACGTGCAAAAACAGCTGGCAAGGAGCAGGGTAATGCCCAGAGCAAAACATTCTTTTTTTACATATCAGAAAACAAAACAAAATTTTTGGTTGTAACTACCAAGGTTGTTTGATATTGGTATGCACCAGCCTCTGGATTTTTGTCCAGTTATCTTCAATAAACTTACTTCTTCCATCATGTCAGGTACGAGCTAAGGCTTGTACACTGGATTAAAAGCACAGGAGTCGAACCCTCTATGACTGTATGAACCCTGTACAAGCTGTTACTGGGTTTAGAGAGATCAAGTAATAAGATCCACATGTCCTAGAAGAGTGGGGACGAATCATCTATCTGAAACTTAGAGAGCACCCAGCTGCAAAGAGTCTGCTTCACCAAAGAGAGCAGAAGAGTGAGGATTCCCAGAGAGCAGCTCTGCTCCTGCAGGCAGTAACAGACCACCGCCATCCACCAAGATGCCCCAGCCTCACTGAAACACACTGTCACATGACAGAAAAGTTCACTGTAACATACGTACCTCTTTTTTTTATATATTTTCTGTAAAATATGCCATCTCTTTTTAATTGCAAGTGCAATTATTTGATAAGAGCACTTCTCTGAATTACTACTTCTCACATTAAGGTGTTAACCAGCCCCAAATCAGCAGAACAGTATAGCTACAACTGGAGAAGTGATTTTGCCTTGTAACTGTATCTAATCTAATCTTTTGTAAGAAGCTTTAAATTCAATGCCTCAATTTTATTTTAAGATAAAGATTCAATGTCCAATCTTAACATTGAACAATTTTTGCCAATATAGGAGTTGGGAGGGGGGATTGCTTTTTTTTTTTTTCTAACTAGGAAAAGGATTTTACAGGTTCCAAATTCTGACTACCTAATGAGAGAAGAGGAACATCATCGTGAATTTATACCCACACACAAAAAACAGGGAACTGCTTTCAAATAGCACTACATGAGGTGATAAATTATATCTGGAATTTCAGGCCCTTGAGAGAGTTCTCAATACTGAAAAAACAGCATAGAAAAAATGCACAAGCTATACAGCAACAAGATACCATATTTATTATGGAAGAGAGCAACAGCAATTTGGGGGTTGTTTTGGTTTTACATATCCAAAGCTATTAAAATCATTACGTACCATCTACTGTATGCTCCACATCTAGTTCATTTGACCAGTTCAGTTTACCAGCTGGTACAAAAAGGCTCCATCACATCTGCACTCTTTCCTGCAAGGAGGTGGCACATCTTTATCTCAACTGAGCTAAGCAGGATGAACAGGATTAAAAAGGAAACATTACTCAGCCACACTGGGATTTTATCTCTCAAGATCTCTTAAATAGTGATCAAAAGTTTATCATGGCATCTGCTTAACCCTATCAAAAGACTGGCAATTCACCTTGAAAAAAAGCTTGACGAGCTTCTGTGAAAATCCAACACAAGTCTAAAATGCTTTTTGCTACAGTAGGAAAGAGTATAAAAAACAGAATAAGCCCCTCCTTCAATTTCTGTGAAGGTTGTGGAGGCAGGGAAGGGGAGAGAATAAAACATCACATTTCTCTGACATCAGTACTTTAACTTTCTGTCAGTGGCACTGAAAAAGTACATATATGCACCAAGTCAATCTGTAAACTGAAGAACATAGGTTAATATAAACATCACTGGGGAATAAAACAATTCTGTAAGACTCTTAAGGGGGGAAAAAAACCGCTTCCTGAGGATTCACAAAAATCAACACTCCCATTCAGAAAGTGGAGGGGAACCTGATCAACCCGAGAAGATACAGTTTTAATCCCAAACTAAAGTATACTGTAAAATTTACAAAGACTACAATTATGGTTGCCAAGGAGGGCTGAGTGTATAGTAACAAGTTATTACTTGATTTGAGAATCTAAAAGGAATTCTTAAAGTTGCAGAATTTAAGTTGAGTTTTAGGCAACACCATCAGACCAGTTCCCAAAACCTGGGGCAGCAGAGGCAGTGACTCCAAGACAACGTATTTATAGCTCACAGAAGCCACACACCACTACAAATTCTATAATTAAACACCAAAACAAGATGCTATTATGATCACAGTGTCTCTGACAATGTAATACATTCAGGCAGACACTGAAATATCTTTTAGATAACTGAACTTGATCTAATCTGGAGTTGGTATTTCCTGGCCAATGATGACTAACTCCTCTAAACCATCATTAAGTATCAGGAAATACCCACCCCCAACATCAATTACTATTTAAACATATACCAAAGTATTATGTTTTGAACACACTGACTGATAGCTAAAAATCCTACAGGCCCTTCTGTCACAGCTTCCCAGGTAGAATGCCCCACTGCCCTGGCCAGGATCAATCCTCAGGAAACCATGCAAAGGAGAGAGACAGATGAAAGTGCCTCTCTGCAAATTCCAGCCCCAAGGAGAACTTCTGCCTTTTCATCTCCATTTTCCCTTCCATTAAAAACAGCAGAGGAAAGAAAGCACTTCTCAGCTAAAAGACAAAAAAAAAAAAACAACCACAACCCACAATATCAATCCAGTAACTGAAAGGCAACACCACGTTTATATTCAGGAAGGCTTGGGAGTGGACAATTGTCCTCTTCATTTCTGTACAAACCAAAATTAAAGACTCAAGTAGGAAAGTCACAGCTATAATCCCTTCTTCCCCATCTCCCTGAAGGTGCTAATAGAAAGTTTCCATCACAGTAGCCAACACATCACTATGTTGTGAATATTAAATCTAATCCAAATAGCCTACCCACCCTTCCTCCCATGGTTTCCTCTCCTATCCTTTTCCCATCTTTTTTTTTTTCCCCTTTAAAGGGAAAAGATTTGCTTTACAGCTGCCACGAGTGCACCAAAATTATGTCTAGTTTACTTAGAATTCATCCCTGATGAAATTTCTAGGTGCCTATTAATTACTGTATCATTTTTCCATTAGAATTCTACATATTTAGTTGAAGTTGGCATGTGGCTTTCTGCAAGTCAGCCACTCCTTAATTAAATCCTAAATTCCTAGCAAGTACCAGTACTTTAAACTTCTACAAAGCCGCAGACTTGCTTAAAGGTATAAGCAATGATTTTGTTTCAAAGGCCATTCTAGTCAGTAGAGTCTACTGCCTGAATAGTGTAGCTTAAAAAAAAAAAAAAACAAAACACAAAACAAACAAAAAAAAACCCCACACACATGAAAAATCAAACCTTTTCTGAAAATTTATATGCATTCCCAACTCCCCTCCCGAAAGAGCTAACCACTTATCAAACCACCATTGCATTACATCTTCTGGCAGCTCTTTTAGTTGTAATCAGAAACCCGATTTACATTCAGATCTTAGGGAAAAACAACAACACTACCACAGCATGACACACACACATCCCCTTCACAATTTCATTTTCATTTACAAAGACAGCTCCCTTGCACTCATCTGAATGTGTGTTATGTGTCATCAGTAAAATGGGATGCAGTTTTTTTGGAGAACACTTTCAGGACTAGACCAGCACCCCCATAAGCAGAGTGCTACACCTGGGAATACACGTTAAACTGCTGGTTCAGAATTTAGTGCACAGGGCAGTGAACAAAGAAGCCCTATCTCCATTAGCTGGCATGATGCCACCTGCATTCCTTATGTCAAGTAGTTCTTGAAATGTTACATCCATGCCACCGAAATTAAACTAGTGACACTCCTTCAAATTGTGAAACGGATGTGATGAGCAGCAGTAATCCAAGTACTCCAGAAGCACTGCTCACCTAACACCAACTCACAGTCCTGTAAGGACAGAAGGGAGGTGCTCCACAGCAGAAAGTTCACAAGAAGACTTCCAGCAGAGAACACAGTTTTAAAAACAAACCAAAAATTCCCCACCAACCCAGCCCTCTAATCCTACTATAAAGCTCTTTAATAGTCAGTCTATACAGATGCGAAGGATGTAAACAAAGAGTCATGGGGGTGGGGGAAACACCAAACAAAAACCACCAAAGAAATCCCCTTCAACATTTATCTTGCTACGTTTAGAACAGTTGTGTCACACGGAGTTAAACAACCCAGTAAACTTTATCAACAAAGTAAGGGTAGAGTTTTAAACTCATTAGTACAAAGGTCTTCAAGAAACTGAGCTTTTATAAACTACAGCTTTGCACACACTCCAGTTTACAACACGGACTTTGTAAAGATTTGAGACTTTCCTGGTGACGTGTTTCTGAGTACACAACAATATGAGGAAGCATTGCAGCTGAAGCCCCTCTTCTCTGCAGACAACCACGTACCAAAGGTGCATCATTGTTTAAAATGGCTCCAGTTCTTCAGGATGAAGATCTGTTCCCTGTCCTACGTTGACCTTAAGGGAGGGGACACACTGTCCTCCAAAACATCCTGTCAGGAAAGTAGGAACAGGGGTGCAAATTTGGAGATTAGGATAATAAATACAGTTTTGCTAATTACTTATTTTGGCTTCCAAAAAAATTATTGTCTAAGAACAGTGAGGCTTTTCTAACCAAGTTTTGTCCACTTCAGAAATTCTGGCAAACATGTCCACTTCTGCAGCTGCAGGGAACTAGGAACAACATATTTGTTAAGCTCTGTATCTGGTGGTGTTGTGTGAAAGCTTTCGATAGATCCAGTCTGTTTTTAAGGTACGTGTTTCCTGAAACTGGTTTAGCAGAACAAAAAAATCTATTTACTATTTCTGCCAATATAAGATTTGGAATTTATCAGAATATAGTCCAGGTCTGTGCACTAAGGAAACTGTATTCATCTGTTTAGGAAAGATGGGATGTTTACTGATTCTGTGGCTTTTTCTATGTTTCTTTTTTTAGGATGACATCCCCAAACCTGTGAGGAGATGCTCATTACATATGGAGCAAGGTCAACAAGTATTTTGATCAGGCTCATTTTCCCTGTTTCTTAGTACTGGAACCAATGCCTTACAGAATAGCTGTTTAGGTCAATAATAAACTGCAGGGGTCCTAAATGAACTGGTAATATTTTACCAGTTTCCCTCCTAAGTAAAATTACTGCTTTACTGGTCAAAAATTCTTATCTTGCCAAGTACACAATTAACAAAAAGATTGGCACAGACTACTTGAATGACTACTTCAAATGTGGTCTTACTGCGTTTTTATTATTAGACCTTTATATTCAGTTACCATTGCTCCCCAAGATGGAGCACTGACCTCTGCATTTTTCTTGAAGTTTACGCAAATAGGAGAGCATTGAGCAAATAAGCAACAGTATTTCAATCTTTTTCTAGTAAAACGTTTACTGAAAACTACATAAAAGCTTCATTCAGTGAGATTTGGTTTAGTGCTATAAACCCTTAAAAATGTTTACTGGAGTGAAATAGTTGGACAAGCTTGCTCTCATATTTAGTTCAATTACCAAGTGTCAGCAATCACAAATAGAGATGGGGAAGAAAAAAAAGCTGGCAGATGAGATTTCAAATGGTTAATTTTTTTTCCAGTTCAAGCTCTTAATACATCAGATAAAACACATTACCTCAGTTTTTAACATCAGGTTAAAATAATAGCTAAGAATTTTTGAGGGACAGAATGTCATTTCATCAAATAGAAAAGAGAATTGTGCAATCAACACACAGCAAAACAGAGTCAAGTCACAGAGTCAAAATTTGAGCTTGCATATATTAAATCCTAGTTCAAGCAGCGAAGCACAATTACGTGCTGTACTTTTTACACAAAGACAGACCAAACCACATAATCCAGACTGAATAAACCAGGTGTCAAGATTTACAGATTCCGGTTACATTCTTTGTAATATATACACGCTCTTTCCTATACGGCAAAGCAAGACTGAGATCTCTATTTTTCTGGAACTAAAATATTGCTAAATTCACAAATGCTATTTTAAATAGTGATAAAATATATTAATAGATGGAAAAGATTCATAAACATAAATTTTTAGAAAGTGCAGCTATATTACGAGCTGCTACTTCGGCTTTGTAAAGACTCAGCAAAAAAAAAAAATCACTTCTTCAAAGATTTGTTACAAAACTGTTTTGTTTTCACTGTGTTTTTCGGGTTCAGTTTAAATTGCACCGAGCAAGATCTAAGTGCAAGAGTTAGCTTCTGAGGTCCAAATTCAGACTGAGCAAAGTTTATCAAAAAACCTTGGCTGAATTTTTATAACCTCCCAGCCTGCTTACCTGCTTGTAATGCTATGGTTCACATATTACACCGTGCCACAATTACCCCTATTTTACATGAGAAACCACCTCTGTTAAAACACTTAACTGTATGTATTGCCACTTCAGAATCTTCAGCAAACTACACAGCAGTCCCTTTACTGCACATATTCGGGAGATGACTGATTACCATCCCTTTTGAAAAAAAAAGAAAAATAATCAACCCCATTTAATTCCTTGGATCAAGACATCTGGAACCATGTATATACATGAGCAATGACCATACAGCTGCAAATGTATATTTTTCTTATCAATTCACTGCCAAGAGCATCTCAAAATTCTAAAGATCAATTTCATAGACAAGAAATAAAACTAAGGCCACACAGGCAGACAGGGTTCTAGAATTTGGGTATCCACATTTGGGGTGAGAGGTATTCCAGGGCCAACATACAGTCTCATCTTGGATCAAATTTTCCAGACTTTGTTTCCTATGAACTTCTAAGGTGGAGCTGGTGTCTTCTTAAACTGGGATAACGATTATCACTGATTTTATCATAAGAATTTCTGCCATCCACTTCAAACAACAATCCAGTAGGCAACACACATTCCAGCTTGCATTATTGGGATTAAAACAGGAACCTCTTTCCACTGACATGTTCCTTCCGACAAGAATTATCTAAGCAATTGCCACAGTGATTGCAATTGATTGCAGTATGATGATGCATAGGCATTTAGGTATATTTGTCAACAGAAAATGCTGCAGCAAATTGAAGTCTTTGGAAGTTCGATTTAGAAATTAGGTTGAGAATGCCCCTTTAAAAGTGGTTATAAAACAGTACCTTGGAATCCACAGAGCATATGGAACAGTATTTCTAGATTCAGTACACTATGAGAGTTTTGGGGGGGTTTTTTGTTAAACCTCCAGCCAACCAGTCTGCCTTCTCATACAAACCCATGCAACCTCATCATCTAAACGAATACACGTGGACATCTATCACTGATGCACTAATAAAATCCACTCTTACCTGTGCCAAATATGCCAAGCCAATATAAGTAAAAAGATAACCACTGAAGCCCATGAAGGTGTTGTGTGTATAGATGAACATCTGTATCAAGTATTAGTAGCACCAAGTTAAAATTTCTCTTTGCATAATCACATCAATCAAGCTTTTATTTTTTTTTGGCTTAACTATGTTGATAAGTATCCCCATCCCCTCTGTATTCCCCCATACAGAGGCTACCTGTAATTTAGAAGCTTGTGATGGCTTTTTCAGTCATTCACGAAAGAACAAACCCATGGAAGGATCTCACAGTCTCGGACCACGATAAACAGAGCAGCAAAAACAGAGCAGCACAAAACCCTAAAAACCAGAAACTGATACACTGGACTTTTTAGCAGAAGACAGCATCATTTGTAGCATATAGTTATTCCAAGTTTTCCTCCTGAAGTTTGTGAACTATTACCTGCTTCTAAGATCGGATGCAGCACTGATGCTACAAAACTGCTGCTTTTCGCTCCTTCAAGTAAGTGTAGTCACATGAGAATTTTGCTCTGTAAGGTTTATGAAAACCTTCCACAGTTCACACAACCCCTACTTACTATGCAAGTTTGGGCATGACAATCAATCCAGGTAATCTTCAAGTCCTTCCTTCTGGACTCCAACTTCTTGTATCAAATGCTTTATACAGCTACATACAAGATGCTTAACTTACACCCCAACAGTTCCATTAAGGCTATTTTGGTTACCCATAAACACAGACAGCTTAAGGAGTCTGTTCCTAGCACTCCTTTTAGCCTTCATACTCAAAAGCTTTGTCTCTTCACAATCCACTTTTTTGTGCAACCATTAACTCCAGCCAAGACACTTCTAAAGATGAGAACTGCAAACCAAGACCATATGAACATCTCAAATCTTGAAAAAGATGGGCTTAACAAAACAGTAACATAAGGTGGCAACACTAGTTCGTAAGGTGGCAACACTAGTTCTGAAGACTTTAAGACAGCTGGACAAGATACTGCATTTTCACAAAGAAATAACTTACAAACCACATGCACCTTGTGGCAGCAGGGCTCACTGTACCAAGCATAACAGACCATGGGTCAGCAACATAGAGCTAGACAGCAGCGATCCTGTAAGTTTTCAAGGGGCAAATCATTACATAAGCTGTGATTAAAACCACTTTCACATTTCTTGCTTCATTGAACTCTGACATCAAGTAACAATTAATTCACAGTCCAGAGCTGTGAAAATTGCCTCCTTGACACTTCAAGTACCCTTAAAATAAATGTTTTAGTTTTGTTATCACATTCTTCTCTAGGACTTTGATAGCTCTCTCCAAACAGTTTTGCATATTTTTAGTCTAATCGCCATGCTTTAATGGCAGTGTTCTGCCCAAGCCTGAGTACAAGCAGTCTGCCAACAGCCAGCAATGGTACAAACAGTGAAGCACAGGGATGACAGTGCTGGAATGCAGAAACCCTTCTAGCAGATTTGCTTATTGAACCTTTTTGAACACAAGATTCCTGTCAGCCCATTTCTTCAGCCTGTCAAGGTCCCCCTGAATGGCAGCACAACTGTCTGTTGTGTCAAGCACTCTTCGCAATTCTGTTTCATCTGCAAACTTGCTGAGGGTGCACTCTGTCCCATCATTCAGGTCATTCATGAAGATGTTAATCAGCCAAGGCTCTACTACAAACCGCTAGGATACACCACTAGGAATCGGCCTCCAGCTGGACTTTGTGCCACCACGCACACCCCTTTGAGCCCAGCATTTCAGACAATTTGCAATCCACCTCAGTCTGCTTATTTAGCCTGTACGTCATCAGCTAGATTGTCAATGAGGGCGTTAAGGGAGAAAATGTCAAAAGCACTCTTAAAGTCTTATCAACTGCTCTTCCCTCATCCACCAACCTAGTCATTTCGCCACAGAAGGCTCACAGGTTGGTCAAGCACAATTTCCCCTTCGTAAACAGAATCACAGAATCACAGAATAGTAGGGGTTGGAAGGGACCTCTGTGGGTCATCTAGTCCAACCCCCCTGCCGAAGCAGGGTCACCTACAGCAGGCTGCACAGGATCTTGTCCAGGTGGGTCTT
>Ga0065711_1048849_pt1 | contig 11599 bp, 6 predicted proteins | sample Hoacrofraction12_FD_59098 | JGI IMG/M metagenome (GOLD analysis project Ga0065711, IMG submission 59098) | Hoatzin crop microbial communities from Cojedes, Venezuela - Epithelial fraction 12 v2 (version 2) | ecosystem: Host-associated > Birds > Digestive system > Esophagus > Crop | place... | reverse complement strand
CCCCTGTGCCCCTCTGCTTGGCTCCTGGGGCTCCAGCCTTCACCCTCGCTGCTCTGTGCTCCTGCCCGTTCCCAGCACGGGCTCAGCATTCCTCATGGGTTCTGTGGTGTCTCCCCATCCCCGACCTCTCCCGGTGCAGGGCCCGAGCGTACCCGGTCGATAGCCCGGTGGCTGGTGGCGGTCGGGGCCCGGTTGATGGCTCCCTCGGCAGCACGTCCTCCCCGCCACCACTCAGCCAGACCCCAGAGCCCCGCTGCCCTCCGCTTCCTGGTGCTCTGCAAAGCTGTGAGGAGTTCCGCTGCGGAGATGCCTTCCAATTATCAGTTTATGAAACCTCATGGGGGGAAAAAAAAAAGAGTCACTTAAATTACCCATGCAGACCATTTCTCCCCTCTGGTAGAATTTTGCCATTCATGTGAGGTGACAGCACTGTCCCTCCTGAGGAGTGCGTTGGAGAGAAAGCCAGAGACGTTGTGAGGGAGCTGGCCCACCCCATTACAGGCAGAATAGCGACCTTTTGCGTTAACTACATGATGAACGTGCACTACCTCTCACCTCTGCTTTCGGGGTGTTCAGCATAACCTCAGGCGATTTCTGGAACGCTTCAGCTGACCAGCAGATTGCATGTGTTCTGCTTATAAGTAAAAAAAGGTGTTTTACAAGGCTGCCAGCCCGCACACCCTCTCAGGGCTGTGAAAGACGAGCTGTGTTCTTCCTGGCACCGACTGCCTCATCCACCCTCCCAGCCCAGCGCGATGCCTCGCAGGCGCAGTGAAGGTGCAGCTGAGGTCTATGAGAGATGATTTGTGATCCAGGTGCAGTTTAAGCACTGGCAGCTAGAAAAAACATCTCTTTTTTTAATTATTTTTAAATGAGAAGATCTGAGGTTTGAGTGACTGAGAACCACTAAATACGGATGTGGCTTTTTTTCACAGAGTTGCTTTTCAGAGTGGAGCTGGAGTTGGAGCTCTTAACCTCAGAAGCTGGGACAGAGCCATACCATATACGTTTATGTGGCAGTACCGGAAGAAAAGTTATCATGTTTTAGTTAGCTAGAAGTTTAGTCTGAAATATATTAACTTGCTGCTAAACCCAAGCCTCAGCTCCCTCCCTGCCCCTTAGATTGTAAAGCAATTTCACACCATAAAAGTGAATTTTGAAAACACAGCTGCTTGCCCTGACTCCCTGGTCAGAGTAAAACCGAGCAAAAATAAATCTGGAGTAATTTAAATGTTATCTTTCTTCCTATTGAAAATTTTACTGGACAATCTCCCGGAGTCTTTAGTGACCTCCAGAGCCAGCGTCTGCGTGTGGCCGGCCCTTTGTCCCTCTCACCCTCTGTGTTGCCAGTGGCATCGTTCGCACAACCTCCTTTGGCTCACAGGGACTGCTGCCAATGCTGCTCTGGGATCTGCACGTCTCTGACAGCCAGTCCACCAGTGTCTTTTATCTGGACACAGCTGTCTTCCTCCCCAGCTATTTACAGACTCTCAAGAAGTGTTAATCAGGAAGTTTCAAACAGTAAAGTATTTCCAGCTAAACGCAGCCTTGCCCTGAGGGGTAGCTATTCCTTGGGAGCATCAACCTGCTCAGTCTTGGAGTGAGCGTAAATAACCCATTAGCACATTTAGAGCATCTTTGTCATCCTCAGAACTCGGTGGTGGGGGATCTTTTAAAAAGAATACATTGTTAAATCTTACCGAGATCTTCTGAGACAAACATTATGAAAACAGAGATCTGATTCTTGTCGTAGCTTGTTATGATTCAGCTGGTTTGGCCTACCAAGTTTACAGTTTATCTGGAGGTCTTCTGAACTCCATAGGGTATGGAGTCCGTGATATCAGATATCATGCCATAAATTTAATGTATTTGATCCTATTTCTATACGACTTGTCTGTTAGTATCACAGTTTTACACAATATTTGGTGCAAAATTCCTTCTGGCTTTTCTCTTCTTTCTGAACCTGCCGTGCTGCAGTAATTCAGCTGATGACAGGAGTCGGAGGCAGCTGTGACTATGGTTCCTCATGTACAAATTCCTGTGCCAGCTCAGCTTTGACAAGTGCTTTCCTGAAAGTTGAAGAGTGCAGGACTCCAAGACACAAGTGTGTCGTTCAGACAGCAATGAGCGAGATATCGCTGCTACGGAACAAAGTTTGTCTGGCGTCCATCCTGACACTGGCAGTTTGAGCAATAATTTCCTTCCCAGATGCTGTGCAGTTTGAGAGAGTTTGGCTCAAGACATTAAAAAAACAACGGTCTGGCAGTAAACAGCTTTTTTAGAAGTATTATTTGGAGCCCTACTTAAACTTGTGCAATGCTTTGTCTACTTTAATAGGAATTGCTGCAAGTAGTGGTATTAGATACTCAATATGTATCTTCAAGTGGTCTACCTCGAAGAGAGGGCCCTGCTGGACTTTGAAAACTTTCTCTTAGGTCATAACTTTTTCAGCTTCTTTCTTTTTATCCTGCATGAATCAGCACATAACGTGAGTTGAACACCCACAGACTTTGAGAAAACGTGGATCTGGGTCTAGATGTCAGGTTTTGGGTCTATTCTACAGATTTACTGATTATTTATCTATGATCTACTGATTTATTTGTGTATAAAGAAACCTCACAGCTAGTAAATGAAGAAAGAAATATTTGATGATCCTCAGAGCAGTAAACAGCAGCCAGCTCCATTCTCTTCTGTCCCACTGAATTTAGTCACTGTTTAAATATCGGTTGCTCTGAAGCCAGTCAGTACGTGGCAGATTCTTCCCCCGTGCAGATGAACCGTTACTCAGCCTGTGCACCCTGAAGCTCAGCCTAACAATGCTTGGCCCTTGCTGCTCCGCGTTTCAGAGGCAACAGAGGGGGGGATGAAGCATTCTTCAGCTCCTCGAGGGGTCTGGACCGCTGGAAAGGTCAAATAAACACAGTTAAAATAACCACGAGACTTGCTGCCCAGCCAGCACTCTGGGTCCAAGATCAGCGGTACCGCTGCTTGGTGACTAATGCAATTAAACCAGCTCTCGGTCCTGTCCCGCAGAAACAAATCTCATAGTGTTGCGTACTGCTGCCAGATGGATTGCTCAAGCTTGGAAAGCTCCCTCGTGCGCACATACTGAATCACGACAGACCCTATTCGTGGAAAAACAGGGCACCGACGGAGGGATTTTTAGCCATTTTCCAGCAGAAAAACAATGGCGAGGAGCGGACTTCAACGCACAGGCTGTGGGTGGAGAGCGTGGGCTTTGCGGGTGGCGGAGAGCCGTTTGCTTGTTGGGAAGGGTGGTAAAGCAGAGCCTGGAGGACCGTGTGCCGGGAAGACTTGTTGGGCGGCTGCCGGCACAGGGGATGCTCTGCCCGGCTCCCCCCAGCCATGGCAGCCCCCAGCCTCTCCTGGAGACAGGCACCGGAGGTCCGCTGGGGGCTGACATGGTTGCTTCTCCAGTTGGTGCAGTCGCTTCGTCCCTGAAAAATTAGTAATTGGAGTAACAGTGAGAAAGTAGATGTCTGGAATTTTTCTGGACTATGTGGGGTGGACAGTTTCTCTGCTTCCCACTTTGCAAGGCACTGGTGGAAAGCTGGAAGGAAGGGACAGGAGAGCATTGATAGCGTCCGAAACATGCTTATGTCACCCGCTGCACAGCTGCTTAATTCACCAGTCTCCCCGTGGGGACCCTTGCAATGGGAACAATTCTGCTTCTTTTTCTTCTCATCAGGTACTCCTGGCTTTGTCACAGGCTTCACTATTGCATGGAAGGTGAACAGCAGCATCTCTTTAGGGCCAAATATTAACATTAAGCTCCATAAATTGTACACAAAAACGGAGTGTCAGCCAGGAGAGATCATTCCTCAGCTGCTGCTGTTGGCATCAGTTGAAGTTTGAGAAGTCCTAAGGAGTAACACAGTAGAAAGCTACTCAGTTTTTAAGGGGAAGGCCCTTTCCTATTTCATTTGACTTCTCGCAGGCTTCTGGGCAATTAAACTGAGGTTTGAGATACTGCAGATTGCTCTTAGCCAAACGAAAAGCAATCTCATATTTGACCGCTGTGGCTAAATTCATGTTGTTACTGCTAGTCTGGGCTCTGGAAAAAATGAGATCCAAGGAGGAAAGCACAAGCTGCACCTTCCAGTCTAACAGTAAGTCTCCCGAACACATTAACATAGGAACAGTCGTGTTAGGTCAAACTAAGAGTTTATTCACCTTGGTATCTTTCCTTCAGATGCATCCTAAACTATGTTTGTGGAAAGAATATGAGACCTTTTCCCCTGTACGCTCTCCCAGCCATCTGTGGTTGAAGTGTGTCCTGATGTAGTGCCTGCATTCATGCCATAATCTTTTTAGCAGCCGTAAATGAAGCTATATTCCATAGTCTCTCCAATTTCTTAATCCTTGTGGCCTCTGAAGCAGCTTGCTGTAAGGAATGCAATTTAGCTACAGTCATGAACAATTATTTCCTTTTGCTGATTTAAAAATCCACTGTGGTTCACGATGTTGTGAAGACTGCGAGCAAATTCCTCCATGCACATTTTCCCCGGTCATCATCGTTTCGCTGGCCTTTATCCCACCCTGCCTCAGCCTCTCCCTTCAGACCTCCGAGCCATTTAAGCCTCTCTTCACGTGAAAGCTGTGCCGAAGTGTCCTCCTGGACTCTCTCGTGCGTGCCAGGGCACTCCCAGACCTGTGCCGGCACGGCTGGGGTCTGCCCGGAGACGTGCGGCCCCGGGGAGCTGCCCCTCCGACGGCATGGGGCAGGCGGCAGCATCCTGCTACGGCTGCCGCTGCGCAGGGGCACGGGCAGGGGCCGTTACCGGCAGCAGGAGCTTCGGGCGGTTGATTTTTAAGACAGTGGAGGCTAAAATAAGGTTCATATTGTGAAGGGAACATATTGAGGGAGGGGGTAATGACAGCAGCAGAAAAGAAAGTGGTCATTAGAGCTCCTGGAAAAATTAGATGACGCTGGCATACAGGGAAGGTACTGTGTTTGTGGGTAAGGAAGGCTGGATACGCATATTTTGGGTGGGAAAAGTCTATCTTTCTGTCCCCAAGACACCCCACTGAAGGCAAAGGATGCAGAGAATAGCTAAATAGATACACAAAACCATGCTTGGGTGATTATACCAAGCTACATGCCAGGCTTCATCATGACACCAGCAGTAGGTTGGTTTATCGTTCTGGTGAACCAAGTTGGGCAGAAGTAAGTGCCTTAGTTCAGGGCAGCCCATGGAAGTACATTGCAGAACATCGCCATGTTTTGTTGCTGTAAAGAAAAAGCAACAAAACTTAAAGAAATAATACGTAAGCTTGGCTGCAGTCTCTGAATAAGATTATTTTTGCAAAAAACAGTTCACAGACTTCTCATTCTCCCACTCCCTCTGCAAAGGCTTCATCTTCTCCAAGCCATAGCTGGCTATCCAGGCTAATTGCTTCGCTCTCTATTCCACAGCCGGAGGCACGGGCTGACTCAGGATGGGGCAATGGCAACACGAACACTCTTTTTCAGACAAATCTAAAGTAGCCACTGGAAGCAAGATGCAGAATCAAGACAATGTTAGTTCGCTGTTAAGCACAAATTTTCTCATCCGTGGACAGGGCAGTATCCAAGAAGACACGGGATCTTCCCCAATTCTGCACCTGGACATCACAGCCGGCAGCCGATGCGGCACCGGCTGAGCCAGGCATGCCGGTGGGCAGGGGGCAGCTGCCGGCTGCGGCACCCCCTCACCTGGACACCCGGCTGGGAGCGGGTTGCAGCGGGCCCCAATGGGACAGCGGAGCGCAGGGGAGGGCTGGGCCTCGGGGGGCGGGGGCAAGGGTGCAAAGGTAAAATCTGGTCTAACAAATGGCTCTGAAGGTCCTCCTCATCCCTAGGCGAGGAAAGACTTGCTTCTCCCTTGCCTAGAGAACGAGGAGATCGGAAAGCTCTAAAATAAGACTCCTTGGCTGGCTGACTTGTGATATCGATTCTTGTAGGAACTGCAAGAAGCAAATAAAAGGGCATGGCACAGAGCTACATGAAATGTTATCGAAAGACAAGCTAATCGCAGAGCTTTTTTTCTTTTGATGCCACCCAGAAAATTTATTGGACAAAAGAAATGTACTCTTGTTTCTGAAGTTTCTGTCTTTCGCACACCGTCTCTCAGAGCTCTGCTTGGGAGCTTTCCCAGCTCCCCACCCTGGCTGGTTTCTGCTCTTTGTTTTCAAGAAATATATCTTCATCAAAATGGAAAAATATCCAAACTGCTGCACAGAAAATTGAACCAATGGACTGGTCTCCTGACTTGGAGCCTGGAGGAGAACTGTACCAATAGTGAAGTGATTTTTTTTTTTTAGTTCCCAGTCATACATTGCTTAGCACTGAGATTTGCCTCTGTCTATAAGGATTGCTACAAAGTGGAATACTGTCAAAGTCGGATGGTGTGGTAGATTTTCTTCAGAGAGAGACATCATGCCCTGTATGAGAGGCAGAGAATAAAACCAATGATGTGCTTTGTTTTCAAGGAAAGGAGATGAGCAGAAATGTACTTTCTCCTGGAAAGGAAACCCTCAAATTAATGTGATAAACACTATTCTAACAAATATCAGTGCCCAGCACTGGGAGGCTGGACTCCCCCTGGTTATATGCTGCAGACTGATCTGTTTTCTCCCCTAAGAAAAATCATTCAACAATTTCGGAAAAAAATTTAAGGAAAATGATACAGTAACAACAACAACAGCCCTTCAACAACACTTATTCCTCTTTTGTCACTGAGCACTTGCTGCTTCATTCCTTTAGGACCCCAGCTATTGGCAAAGTCTGGGTCTCATCACTTCTGTGATTGTCGTTTATCTGCTAAAACATAACAGTTAAATGATGAGAAGATTTTTTCACTTTGCAGTGAAAATGGTCCAGCTTAAAGCGAGTCTTAACGCTGGCTGCAGCCACTGTGCAGCAGACGAATCTGTTCAGGTTTGCCGTAAGACTGCAGGATCTGAACGGGATGGTCCCCGAAGATCCTGCTGCCTCAGCGTGAGTGTCTGGAGTGAAATACCCATGGCTGTGGTGTTGGGCGGAGAGGAATAGGTTGGAACAAGCACCCCAGCAGATGATCTAACGACAAGGTGAGAACGGAGAGGTGATGAGAAGACAAGCGGGAGTGAAAATACAGGACTGGCACAGGACAGATGTAAAGAAAACTGGGGAGGAGGCAAGGGCGCGGGTGGGCAGAAGGACCCAGAAGAGCTGTGGCGGCTCAAGCACTTTCTTCAAAAACAGCCAACCTTTCAATAACCTTCATCTGTCTTTTTAAATGAAGTATCTGTTTTTTCATATTTTCTGTGTTAAAGGCATGACTCAAACCAGCCTCAACTGACACAGCCACGAAACCATTCTTTGTTACTGTACATCTCTGCCTCTTTTGATATCTGTCCCAGACTTGCTCAGTCATGCAGTCCACAGTCGTATAGATTTATTTTCTTTCGTTATCTTTAAATCTGCTCCCTGGACAGTCTCTTAATCAGAGTCAGGTTCTGCAGTGATCGCGGGGAGCATCCTGTAGGAAACATGTTCAGCTCATCAAAGCCAATGAGCATGATGTAGGGTGAAATGAGGCTGTACCACCTATTTTAGTGCTTTGATTTCCTACCTTCTAAGAACATTTGATTTTATAGTCTTTAAAAAAAATTGGAAGGCAGCAAGAAATTACTGCATACTAATAGGCTTAAATACACAGAGTCAGTACACAGGCAAAAGGAGATGGACAAAGGGAGAAAGCTTTGGGTACTTCACTTTAATTTGCCTTTGGCATAAATTCTGCTAGTAGTAATTTTATCACTCGGTTGTAATAGTGTTTAGCTCTCCAGTAGCCAGTCTTACATCTGTTAGACCACAAAGGTCACACAAATTCAGAAGTCCGGGACTAAGAAAGATTTAATCCTTAGCAACATTTTTTTTCTGGCTGCTTATTGAGTAATTCCAGCTCTAAAAGGACCATATATGCTCACTTTGAAGAAATATTTTTTTTTAAATTTTTGAAGTGCCTCACTCTAGAAGTGGTATTTATGTGGTCTAACTTTGAAGATGGTGAAGACCCGAAGATGTTTACCATAACAGAACAACAATGTCGTAGGCTATTTCAGACTTGCATTAATTGTACAGCAGCAGGGAAAGTTAAAACCAAAACCGTGCAGGGAATGTAATTCCCTCACTGTGCAGCATCTGTTCATTGGCTTTTATTTCTTTACTCTCCAGCAGATGGCAATCCAGCACTTGGCCGATAAAACAATCATGTGAAGAGGCTTCTCTCTGCACTCCGTGGGGGCTCTGGTTACATATTCTAAGTGCAACTTCGGACCACGAACGTCATCCAAGTAAATCATTTGACTGATGTTTTATTATGTTGTTGGCCAGCATGAGACAACGCCAGAACAAATAAGATTTGAGAAGTGTATGTGGAAATGGTAGTTCCTTTCCGCAAAGGGGAAGATTTTTATGTCTTTAAAGGCTGCTGGTTGTATTAGTGAAAACAGTCTCTTACACTGAAGTTTTTAGAAGACTTGGGAGGTAAAAATGTAAATTTTAGTGTCTACTTGTTTGGAATTTTACTTGCTGTTGGTGTGGTGTAAATCCATTTCTTGTGTTTAAGAAAAAAATGTCACAGAACATCCCGAATCGTCTCCCTTTTCTTTGACCTTCTCTCCAGACTGTGGCTGTGTGCCATACGAGTGCCTGTGCCTCGTCTGCTTATTTACATCGGTCCAGGGCCATTTCTGGGGTTGTCACTGTGAGATCAAACCCACAGAACACATCAGCTATGGTCTGGCCCCCCGCCTCAGCTGATCTCCTAGCTATTCACCTTTTCCACCTGCCCAGGCCAGCAGAGCATTCAGCAGCAGAGCCTGGGGTGGGTGAGCATGGTGGGGTTTCCCTCCTGAGCAGGGAGCAAGGGGAGGAATGGATTTAGGGGCACCGGGAGGGAGAGCAGGGGTTTTGGCCCCGGCTGTGCGTTGCGTGACACAGCGATGGCAGAAGGGCTCCTCCTCATCCCGCAGCTGTGTCCCGGCTCGGGGCAGGGAGAGCCAGAGCCCAGCTAGGTTACCTGAGGAGAGGTCGGACACATCCTTCCGTGGAAAAGGGTGACAGGCCAGTAAGCAACAAAGGGAAGGTGAGGCAGCGAATCGATAGAGGTTCAAGCTTAGTTTGCTAATATTAAATAAACTTTCTCACCTCTAAGTCCTCATAGGTTTTCTTCATCATTTCATTCCTACATTTGTTTTGAAGCTTTGTGATTTCGAAAAGTATGAATTGATAGAGGCAAAAACGGCCTTTTGTCAAATATCTGACCCTTCCGTAACAGAGATGGCAGCAGCACTGTTTACATTTTCAGGGCCTTGTACCGTCATCAGTTACCGTCTGTATTCCACTTTGGATCAAAGAGGAGCTGGAAGCAAGCTTCAGGTCTGTGTGGGAGGCAGATAACGGGCACCAAGAGGCAGAGATTCTACACAAATGTGGGGTTGCTGATCTGGTGTGCTCTCATCATTTGGATTTTGGGAAATTGTTTTTTAAAAAGCCCTTGGGTTTTCGAGGTTGTTAAGGTAATGGTGATGACAAACCTGGTAACTGCTGCTTTCTTTACAAGTCAAGCCGGTGAGCAGAAACTGTATGCCTGGGAAAACTAACAATCTATTTTATGTTCCCACTGCTGTGTGTGAGAAAGGATGAATCAGACACTGTTGTGATTCGGAGTCAGCGACAGCCTGCTCAGAACAACCCAGAAAGAGAACAGCGGTCCGTGCTGAGAGCCTGCTGTCTCGCCTCGTCCAGTAGTGACTGTCCTGAGCCATGAGATGCCTGTTCGGGGGGATGGCGGCGCGTAGTTCCCACAAGTGTTTAGAAATAAATGAGAACTTTATTCTTTTCCTTCAATTCTTTTTATATTTTTAGTTAGTTCCTCTTTGAAAAATATCTTCATAAACTAACTCATTAAATGCATGGCACAGCCTTGTCTAATACACACCAAATACACACTCGAGCATGCGAGACCTCTGTGTTCCCAAAAAGGTAGAAATGCTGCTCTGATTTTTATGATGCTCATCAGCTTTCCGCTAGTTTCTTCACCCAGCCCTTCCTTCTTTCCCTCCTCTCTCCCCCAGTAATCCTCACTACCACCTCAGCTGTTCCGCGAGCTGGCTGATCCCTTTGCCTTCCTCCATGGCCCCTAACGCCACCAGAGCAAAGGCGCCTGGAATGGCGCGGGGCCGGTTTGTTGCCCGGGCTTCTGGCAGGGGCTGCCGTGCTGGGGTGGCTCAGGCAGCCCTCAAGAGGGCAGCGAGGAAGAAGGGAGGCACAGCCCGTAAATGGCATTCCCACAGCACACGCAGGACTGAACAGAGGGAAAGAACGCTACTGGGCAAGATACTGGAAATAACAGAAAACAAATAGCAGAAATCAAATGTTTCCTACTCTGGCACGGGGCAAATCTCTCGCAAGCCGCAGGGTGCAGCCTGACAGATCTTTGCCCTAAAGAAGATTTATCTAGATTTAACATCAAGAAGACGGTACCTGTGTGATCTCGCTTTTATCCACCGTACCTTCCTGCCCTCCGCTGCTGGTGCCTCGGGACCCAACGGTCCTGCTAAAAGCAACATTACTCAGAATTAAAGAGTGCGTCAGGCCTGGATGCTTCTCTCGCTTACCCAGCTGAACTGAATTTCTCTTCTCCAAATAGCATCTTGACTTCACAGAACTTCGCACAAGTGCTCAGCAAAGCAGACACACCTGGAAAAACGAGCAGAAATAGTTACCGCCCAGGAGGGCCTCCGGCTGTTTGGCTGGTTTTCTCACCTCTGCTTCCCATTTGAATGTGGGATTTTTGGGAGGCCCTGATGAGGTATTCACCAAATCAGTGTCGTGTTAGCCGCGCTTTCCCCATGGCACTGTACACCTCTGGTGCTGCTTGCACGAGGGGTCACAGAGCCACCCACTTTTGTTCTTGCACACACCTAAGTGAGCACCAAACGATGAGCTGGAGACCAGAACATGCCAAAACCTTGGCTTTGGTCTTTTCACATGCCAAGCAACTAGCACGACAGCAGGATGCAGTAGGGTGCAGCTTGCAAAGGTGCAAGGCGTGAGGTTGAATCTATGCAGCCAAGCATGGACAAATGTGTTTCTTTTATGTATTCCTGGGCATGAAACATCTATGGCTGGGAAGCTTTGCTTGCAAGGTTAAACACCTTGTCTGCTCCAGGGCAGGCATATCTACACACTGACAGGTATTGCATGGGAGCTTGTGCTATTGCTCTTAATGTTAGCTTGCATGAATGAGTCCAGCGGAGGGCTACAAGGATGGTGAGGGGACTGGAACATCTCTCCTACGAGGAGAGGCTGAGGGACCCGGGCTTGTTCAGCCTGAAGAAGAGAAGGCTGAGAGGGGACCTAATATATACTTACAAATATCTTCAGGGTGGGTGTCAGGAGGATGGGGCCAAGCTCTTTTCAGTGGTGCCCAGCGACAGGACAAAGGGCAATGGGCACAAACTGAAGCACAGGAAGTTTCGTCTGAACGTGAGGAAGAACTTCTTCCCTCTGAGGGTGACGGAGCACTGGAACAGGCTGCCCAGGGAG
>Ga0065711_1048848_pt1 | contig 11599 bp, 5 predicted proteins | sample Hoacrofraction12_FD_59098 | JGI IMG/M metagenome (GOLD analysis project Ga0065711, IMG submission 59098) | Hoatzin crop microbial communities from Cojedes, Venezuela - Epithelial fraction 12 v2 (version 2) | ecosystem: Host-associated > Birds > Digestive system > Esophagus > Crop | place... | reverse complement strand
TTTTTTTTTAAAAAAAAAAAAAAAAAAAAAAAAAGGGAGCAACTCCACAGCATGCGACTAATCAGATTCAGCAACCTTCCAGTACATTGTTCAGAAACCACTAACTTTACCTTTTACCTTAAAGATTCTAGATTTGTTGTAATTTTAACTGGAAGCTCTGAATGTATTTTTCCCATCAACAATTTACGGTGTAATGTTCACATTACTTGCAGTGAGTCTATTTGTAGTACAACTTCTATAAAAGCACAAAAACAACTGTGCCAAAGCACTTATAAAAAAAGCACATTGTACATGATAAAAGCTCATAAATAAAAAGTACCTCAGGAATTTAGTTTTACCTGAAGGAACAGCTGTACTGTTCTGGTGGGTTTCACCAGGTGACACAAATAAGTCTTCCTCCCCTTCAGTAGATGAACTTGAAGAAGATTCACTACTGAGATCATTCTCACTGGAACTGCTAGAGCTGGGTAGTAAAGCGTACTTTCTTCGAGCTAACACTTCCCGCTTTTTCCTCTGCATTAAAATTCGTTCCTTTTGGTTCTGTGTCCGCTGTGATGAACTTGTTTTCACAAATCTCTTCCTATATGGAAGTCTTCTTAAAGAACTGCTGTGAAAACAGGGCCTTTTCATTAATAACCCAGGTACAGTGTCTGCCTCAGTCCGAGGCCATTTTTGGGACCTTGCGCTATGAGTTCTACTTGTGGTATTCAACACTGCCTGAGGATGTCTTACAGGAGCATCTTTTTCTTCATCAGATGTTACTGTGTCAGAATCTCCAAAATGTAGGCTAGATGAAGGTGAAGAGATACAGTCACTAAAAGAAGAATCATTGTCTTCACTCTGTGTTTCTAGAGGCCGTCTTAATCGTAAGATTCCTTGGTTTTCTTTATCAGGACAATTTTGAGTATATGAAGGACCAGCCTGCTGGCTCTTGCGTTTTTTTCGCACCACAATACTTTTGTCTTGGTCTGTATGGTTGCCATTCATGTCCTTCTGCTTCTGAGAATCACCACGTAAGTGAGAAAACTCATTCCCTACTTTACTGGCAATCATCTCAACTTCTGCAGTGAAGCTTTTGGCTGCCCCAATAGGCTCAGGGTTCAAGAGGATCCCCTTCAGACTCTCCTGTCTCTTTGGTGCATCAGAAGGAACTTCACTCTTCATATCCGCTTTTAGAGTATAAACTATTTTACATTCAGGAGTCCATTTAGACATGGAAAGTTTTAAGAAAGGCCTAGAAATAAGAATAGATATGCATCAAGAAAAAGAAGCATCAGACTGAAATTAGAGAAAAGCCGTTTACTGCTAAGACTAACCCCTGCAGTGGGAAAAGCGGAACAGCAGTAAATGAAACACAACTGTTTCATAATATTAAGAATACCACTTGACAACGTAATTTTGAATTAAGACACAACTCTTACAACTTGCTTTGAAGGGAAGTTCTTGTAGTCAGTGAAAACATTATCACATTCACAAAGTAAGTATCATTATATGTCACCTGCAAAACGTACGGACAATGTCTGTCTTGCCAATGCTTAAGCATGAGTTTTACAGGCTACTGCTTATAGAAGTTACGTATGTTTCAGCTAAATAGCTCCAACAGCCATCAACTACGCTGCCTGCTTATGCAAGGCCTACATCTTCCCCTCTGGCTGTATATATAGATAGTAGATACCGTGAACACAATACATGGTACAGTATGGTAACAATTGAGCTATAAATATCAGCTACTTAGAATTCATGGTTCTTTTCTGACATGAAAAGGAATAAAACAGGAGAGATTTTGAACCTTACTATTTTGGGGTAAAGTAATAGAAATCCATTTATCACCTAGATTTTCTTTCAAAAAAGACCACACATTAATAGTACAGTGTACAAAGCTATTTTCAGTCCACGTACTTTTGACTCTATCCTGTGACAGAAACTGAGCATATCACATCACATGTTCCCTTAATAGTTGGTACCAGGCAGGTTCCCCTCCCTGTCAAAATATTAGGCTGTCAACATACAAGAACGCAACATGAGCCTCAAAGACTATTTCAGAGAAAAACTTTTGTACTGGAAGACTGAGACACAGGCAACAGTAACCTCAGTAATATAATCACCTTCAGCCTGCTTCATCTGGCATCTCTGCCTTGTGTTTAAGTTCCCAAAAGGAAGCAACCAAAGAATTCGGTATCACTTCTTTGTGCCTCAGATGAATAAGGCTATAGTAGACAATAGACACTTGTACTACTTGAGCAGTTAAGTGCTCCCTCTTCTCTCCCTCCCTCACCACTTGTTTGAAGGAACATCTCCTGTGCTCTTCTAGAAGAAATGTTTATGCACTGAACCAGAATATAGAGCTGACCAATCTGAAAAATAAATTTCCCAACCAGATCAGACACCAATCCAATTAATCACATAAGCACACAGACAGCTATATATGACTTACAGCAGGTCATGCTGAACTACCAGAGGGCTGGCTTAAGAAAAACATGTGCAACCATACCTTCTGTGGAAACGAGGGTCCTTAAGCAGCACAGTGGGAATATGCATGAAGCCACAAAAAGAGTCTAAGGCAGCAACAGCAAGATCTACGGCAGGTTAAGTAGCATCGCCTACTAAGGTCCATAATCTTCTGCCTGAACATCCAAATTCCTCAAACTGCCAATGCATTCTTACATCTGCTGCTAATATTTAAAGCTCATTTATTTTGTCATAGAATGAATCAATACAAGATTGAGACTACAGAACAGAGTCAAATCAGCATTTCTTATACTGTTTCACAAACTGATACTTTCAGGAGCAGCTGTGATCTAGTTGTTCCTAACAGACCCTGAAGAATGACTTACCTCACTTTGCAACGGGTATAAACTGATGCATTATCCCAGGCAGCCTGTGTTCTCTTCACAGACATAAGCAACTAATCTAATTCTTGAAGTGATGTAATCTGGAATAAAAATTTTGCACAAGGCATATATGCTGCAGTACTAACATCTAAGGAAGCCGTAAGTTTACTGGATCTTTCTGGAGATCAAGTATCTTGTGGATCTTGGAACCCCAACTGACAAGATCAATCTGAACGTTCTCACTGGAAATCCTACAAACATTTACAACAATTACTGATAAATCTAAGGCCTATGCCCTGTGATAACTAAGAAAGCATTGCCGTTTTCTACTGGAATTACAGCAGATAGGTATGTTTTACATCAGGAAGTCAAAAGCTAACTACATGCAAGTTGGACTAAAATTCCTCTTGCCAGTATAAAACAGGATAGGTTCTTACTTTCACTTCATCAAAGCACAACTCACAGTAGGAGATACTTCTTATTTTCCAAGTGTTGAACTGAAGACTGCTGCATCCTGGACAACACACATGCAATTTTTTATTGCAGCAAATTTTAGTGGAATGCACTATAAGGCTCCCCTTTTCTCTACAACTGAACAAAAGAAATTGCAAAATCAGAAGAAAACTTGGAATAAACATTAAGAGTTTAAGAAGTCTACATAGCGAACAAAGACACCTCTATTAAAGCTGTGGAATTCTGTTATCTACCCTTCTCTGGTTCTGACAGCTCCTGAGGAAAATACCAGCTCTCACATGCTTCTCCCTTTGCATGTACTTACCCTCACATATATGCACCATCTTTCTTTGGAAAAATTAAGACTGAGACTTCCATTTTATAAAATTTCTAAGAAGGACAGGAAATCAGAATTGAAACCTGTTATAAGCACACAGAGAACAAGCAGGACAGTCTTTTTCTCATCCTCACAAGGTCACCTTTAAGTCAGTATTTTTTGTCTGTTACTTATGCACCACTGTTTTACAGAAATGCAACACCTAGTCAATCTTTTCCATAGTCTGAAAACAAACTAACTCCTCCCACAATAAACCTGTATTTCATCACAAGTGTTTTAGAAAATCCACAAAAGATTTCCATGGGGTTAAGCAAGCTAGTTTATTCCAAGAGCTTACTGTCTTTCAACACAGTCAGAACTTACCATCATATACTACATGTCCAGCCTATACACAACAGTTTCCTGTCCTTATAACATGATAAATTAAGCAGACAATTTTATTTAATTCTGAAGTTTTCTAAAGAAACAGAACATTTTCTCACTATGTTAGCACAAAGAGGGGCTCGTTTACAAAGAATTCAGCTCTACTCACTGGAGTGTTCCACCCCCTGTTTTACTGTTAAGCTCTGGTGTGGAAATCTCCATCAGTATGAAAGTTCTGCATTTTGAATGTGATTATCTTTGTATAAGCTCTGTTTACTTTAGCACAGAGCGCACTGTGCTGAAATAGAGATAGAGCTATTTAAGTTATGGCAAAAAAAACTAAAGCAAGAAAAAGTTTACATTTTGACAAAAACCCTAAACCACTAAACAGTGAAAACTAGTGCACTGGAAACACTTACTAGCTTAGTTTTATTTCAACCACCAGCCTAGATATAATTGCCAGTTAACTCAGATTCAAACACTTTGTATATTTGCACTCTGACAACCACGGGAAAGCCTGCAGTAACTCAACTAAGTGATCAAGAACTCTTCGTTTTTGCTAACCAATACAGAGCCTGAAGGACTGCTTACTCATGGGAGAGCTGCTGGCCTCCAATTAAAAACCAGACAACAGCTTAAACCTGAGTATATTTTTGAAGTGTATGGCAGCAATTAGCAATGACTAATAATCCATTCCTTCACTATTTAGAAATGCTGTTACCAACCTTTGAACAAAGGGTTTGACCAAAAAAGACAGAAGCTAAAAGAATTTATCATTTAACTAGATTCCAATCCATTTTAAGTATTTTCAGTGGTTAGGCACATGAAATACCCATACTACACAGAACTCCAATGCTTTGACACAGAAGATAAAATTTAAGAGGGACTACAAAAATACTGTGAAAAGAATTAAAACTCATTAGAATGAGATCATCTGCTGTTCACCGTTTAGAAGATCCTACAAAATCTCCCTCTAATTAAAAGCAGTCTTCACAAGCTTTTTCGAAAAGCAGCAAGGTGCAGTAAGTAAACTCAATCCCTATTAGTGTTCCTCCTTCCTAATCAAAACATTTACCTGTTAACTTACAGAATCCAGACTTTGAGAGGAAAAAAAGGGCAGTATCTTCTTTTAGGCCATTTTAAGCAGACTCAGTGAAGAGCTGTTAAGACAGCTACCTGAAAACTATAAATAGTTATTCTTATTTCCCCTCTAAAACATATGACTTGATTCAGAATCATGAAGTGTACATGACTTATCCATTCATGTCACAAATTAAAGACCTTTGATATTAATCATGCCAAGAAACACAACAATGCAAGAAAATTCATGCCAACTGGGGAATTCCCTCGAAATTGCCAAGTCAAAAAAAAAGCTCAAAGTTTGAGATCTTTACAGCCAATAAGTTTATGATCACATATAAAAGCTGAATACATTTGAATTATAGGATAAAACAGTCTTTTGTCATTAAGAAATAATTCCATTATTAGTAATCAAAAAGTATGACAGCATTAAAACACTATAAAACAGTGAGATGGTACATTACACAACATCAATAATTTTTGGTGTAAACTTGTTGATGAGTACATGTAATCTAATATATCATTATCTTGAAAATGTATTTTCAGTTACATTTTAAAATATAGTCAAATCCCTTCACCATCAAGAAACAATCTCCTTTTTAGGTGTCAAAAACCACCTTCATCAATTCTCTCAAGTTTGGCCCACAGTGCTTTGACACATGACCAGCAAATCACTTTGTAGAAAATGCAATCTTTCAGCACACGGTTCTCACAGAACCCCAAATTACTGGTCTAATTTCTGTTTTACACACACCTAAACCCAGCTAGGCAAATAGTTTATTCGGGAAATATCTAGACTTCTAGTCAACTTGACGAAAAGCAGCAAACAAAAAAGCTTTATTTACAAAGCAGTTAGTAGTCTGTTTCCTCATTTTCCCCATCTTCAGTTTCCTGCTCCTCTCTCATTACACACACAGTAATTTTCCATTGTCTGATGCACCCTCCACCACTCAAACCCTAAACGAACTTACAGGCAACCTGGGTACTCAGAAGGGTTGAGCCTACAGGCCAGTGCAGACAAAAATCTACCCCAATATGACAGCTCTTAAGACTACCAAGAGCTTGTGGAACATACTGTCATCAGTCTCAGAAAGAACACAGAAATTCCACTTCCACAAAAATTCTGGGCTTAGACCGTTTATGTACCAAAGTGCCCATATATAGAACAGTAATAGGCAAGAGAATATTTAAGATTGTCTCAGAAAGGAAGTTTCTGTCAGTTGCATTTGTAGTTCCTTTATTCAGTCCTAACTCTTCTTCTCTTTGCATATGATCATTGAACTCACGATTAACTTTTAAAATTAATTCCCTTCCCTCATATGTGGCTTTTATCAGATATTACTCTTAATGTTATTTTTAATTCTGACAAGCTAATACTAGTACTGTTCTCTTCACGATAAAACCTCACTGTTGATGTCCGGTATGCACAAAGAAATCTTACATTGTGTATACTGTTCCCACTACAGTACTTTTTTTGAACTGGCAAACTTGGCTATCAAGGGCTCAAAGAATGGACTACTGAATGAAAGTATCGCACAAGCTGTATTTTGGAACACCAACAATGATTTCTTTCCTCTCATTTAAAGAGATGTGTTTTTGTTCTTTCAGCAAGACTCTTCCATCAGATGAATCAAGTCACCAAGAAACAGGATAATGAACAGTTTACACAATTCGGCAAAAGTGAGATAACCTAAGTACTACTACTTCCCTTTCTCAGGGGCAGAGCGCCACACAAGACTGATGCATGCGTGACCCTGACGCAATGGAGGTTGACAGAGGACTTGGAGCCATCTAAGATGCTGCACCCCCAACACAATCCCATGAAGATGGAATCTCTGTGCTATCATGCCCTGCTCCAACAAAAATAAAGAACTCACTGACCAGTTCACAAAAAAACCCACTTGTTAGCCTAAAAGGGACAGTCATGCCCTATTCACTTCATTCCTATCAAGCAGGGACAACCTGTACAATGCAACATAAGTAGCAAGAACACAAATATCCAACACTCAGCTCCACTATCAGCAAAACAAGTGCAATGAGATTTTGAAACTTCATTGCACTGTTCTTCGCTTTGGTTGTTCTTCCTTTTCTCTGCTTCATGAGACAAACAGTGCTCTTTCAAAGCTTAACTACTAAATTTTAGCATACTATATATTGGTCTTCTAATCTTTGCCAGAAAATAAAGCAACTGATAGTTAAAGATCTATCTACCTTTATAAAACAGCAACAATCAGAAGGTAATACAAAAATCTATTACGTTTGCTTTGCAATTATGCAGCATCAGACACATCTTTATTCACAGGACAATATGAAATACCATTACAAACTACTCTCAGTTTCCTTTGTTTGCTTTAATGCGGCCACAGTGATGACAGATACTCCCATTTCTGAATTACAAAATTACCCAGGAATTCACCGAGCAGAATATTTTTCTCTTGCTGTACAGAAAGCTACAGTATTTCAGAATAACACGCATAGTATTAGTTACTAACTGCATGATAATGTTCTAGAGACAGGTTCTTGCCTGTGGTCTCCCAAAGGCAGTCCACTACATTCAGCCCAGACAGAAGAGTTTATCTGTGCTTTGTGGAGAGATGCTACAGTTACACAAGCCACAGCAATACAGGCAGGTTTACTCACTCCTTGCACCAATTCTAGCAACTATCACTGGCTTGGAAAGTCTACTCTTACAGTGAAACAACGTTATTTCAAGTATAGTCCTAGCCTTACTAACCTTTGCAAAGCCATCTCAAAGACAAGTCAGACCACAGCAACTGTACTGTGAAGCACTAATCAACAATACATCCATGCTCTGGACCAGCAAAGTCTCACTAATTTTATCTCTGAAAAAAATTCCTCCTCAAGGTTTGTTTCCTCATACATAATTCAATTCAGATCAGTAAAGCAATTATCTTGCAACAGAAACGTCAGGCCATCTACAGAATAGCTACACAATGCCTCTGTTATGCCATATTATCATTCGCCTCTGAGACTGACCACCACAGTATTCTTATGGAGCGACTATTGAGAGTGTCTGTTTCTCACATCTTCTAACAGATTCCAGCACAGGACAGCTACAAACAGAAGAGCTCTTTCCTAGGACTGGATCTATGGCCTGGCTCCAGCTGGAATAGACAGAACACACAGAGCACGCACAGCTGGAAGCGCCTCAGCTAGATCAGCTGGCAGGCTACAAGCAATTCTGCGTAGCATCCTACGAACATCAAGTTAGTTCTCCTGCAACATATTATGAATCAGTCCAAGACCATACAGCACCCACAGAAATCCCAGCATCAACCAAGCATCAGTGAAGCATTAGCATGCACATACCCACCTGGGCAAGGAATCTGTCTGGCTTTGCACAACGGATGCAAGCAGGTGGATTTGACAAACATGATGTTCACAAGCACATTCTTCAGTCTAGACACTTCCCTGCTCAGTCTTAGGCTTAAACTCAGTTAGCTACATTAGCACTATGTAAATCATGGTTTTAAGACATGAGCATTACGATTTGGCAATCAGGAATGTTTTGGCTTCAGTGAACTCCAAGACAAATATAACAGCAATGAACTCGGGAATAAGAAGTTGTAGCTTTATAAAAGAATGACAAAATACACTTTTTTTTACTGGAGCTTATGATCTTAACTAGGAATTTTGCTTCAACGAACTTTGACTATTGTTTCCGGAGACAGCTAGGGAAGTTCTGAGTTACACTGCCATCAAAAACAATTTTTAAAAAATTGTTTCTTAGTCCCCCTGGCAGTTTTGACCTTTGAGGTATGTATAACTGGTCTTAACGCAGTGTCATTTTGCAAACACCTCTTGATACAGCTTTGAGGAGCAAAGTACCATATGATCTTTGCCACAACTGCTAACAAGAACCTTGCAAGTGAGAACTATGAAATTAACCATTAGGACAGTTTCATGCTGTTCTTTGGGAAACCTGTGAGAAGTAGGGGATCTTTCAGATGCTAAACCAAGTACATCTACCAGTTCAAGAGGGAAGGACAGTGCAGCAGAATTCCCCACTCTTCACTCAGTAGAGCCAAGCAGCAGTGGGTAAAAGCAAACATTTTACTTGGCAGCAGCCAAGTATTAGGACTGTACTTTATTGGCAAAAAAAATACAAAAGGAAGTCTCTTGCTAGTATAGCTGTGAACCAGCCTTCCCAGATTTCACTTGGTAAACACTTAATAAGGAAGACATCACTTCAATTCACAGCAGTGACTTTTCCAAATAGCATAAACTACATAAACCAGAAAAATAATCTTGTTAGCAAAATTTGAGGTTAGTAAACGTTTTCCTTTCTCCCTTCCCCTCTGCTCCATCAGAGGTCTCTGTTAAGCCTGACATCAGCCCACCAAGAAACACATGCATCTAAACTTCTGCCTGAAGGAAGCTCACTGGTCTAACACTTTGGCTGTGCATACATTTTTTGTTTCTTTTAGGAGCGCTGATCGCTGTCACTTACACTTACAAAACTTAAGAGACTACGACTGGGAGTAATTATCCTATCCCTGTGTTGTACATGTGTCCCTTAAGACATTACTCAATATGCCTGTTTCTAAATCTCTTCTCAACCTCACTGACACACAAACAGCTAAAGCACTACAGATCTGGTGATAAAACTGACCTAAAGGCAGCTGTACATTACTAAAGCTGTGGGTAAATATTGATACATCTGCCTATGGCAAATCCATCTCCCTGTACTACTCCCATTGTTTACATGTGAATTAATTAATCCCGTTCCCCATCCCATCCCCCCCAGCAATTTTTTCTCCATTTATTCAACTGCCTAACATCTAAGCCTCCATAGCTCATCCCTTAGGGCATTAGTACCTATATCTTCTCAAGAGAATGTCCTCACCATTAGAGGAAATATAAACAACTGAAATGAAAGATTCTTCATCTTGGAAAAAAAAAGGCAGTAACTGCTGTCAGCTAGATGTTATTGCAACATGGCCACCTCCACTGAAAGACAAGAGTTATAACTCATCTGGTTATGTAGGTCTACAAAGTTACTAATCTGAAGATAAAGCCCAAGTCACAGATAAATTAAGATACACTCTTAATACACTTCTACAAAAGCCACTGCTTTATAAAGAACACATTTCTGAAAGGTTAGAATGTTCCCGTCCAGATTTTGAAAGGGCACGTGAAATACACGTGAATACTAAAAGCTGTGTTCACCCCCAGGCTCCCAATATTAGACATAACCACAACTGTAGCTGCCAGGGCTTCAGCCATCAACAAAAATAAACAGATGTTTAAATATGTGAGACTTCAAGAGTTTTAAAATAGGAAGATTGGTGTCTTATACACTTTTATTTAACTGAAGTGAAAGGCAATATACGCACACAGCATTTCCTGCCTGATTAATTCAATAGGTCTTTTTATACTGTGGATGACAGCATGAGACAGGTGGACAGATGTTCGCTTTATCAAATGAACCAAGACCACAACTTTCCCTATCAACCTTTGCACGTCGGCAAGAGTACAAATCTGAACTGGTGAGAATCTTGGCCTAACAGGTTTGGGTTTTTTTTTTTTTTGCCTCAGGTAGTCCCTCTGTCCAACAAAAAGATGAGTAAAAACATTTAAATTGCTGGAAAACTACTGTGATAGCAAGGACTACAGGTACGTCAACTAGAAGCTTTAATTTCTCTTTTTAAGAGTGACAAAATATTCCAATTCTTTAAATGTTAATTTTCCTCAAAAATGTTTCTACTAAGCATCCAGAATTAAGCCTATCTTTAGAATTTTCTACTGGTTACAACAAAGACAATGTACGGCCTTATTTCACCACTTGAAAACCTAGCTTTCCATTATTAGTTTATAAAACAGATATTCCACCATGATGAACGCTACCTCTGATCTCCATGATGAGCAGTCAATCCTTATCTTTTTTTTGTCAGGTATTTGTTTCTGAAGTAATCACGTTAAAATCAAATAAAGTTGGGCTATTACAGCAAGATCTTTCCTCCCGCATTCTATCTTCTTTTGGAAGAGTACTTTAGTATCCGGAATTAAGGGGATCATTTAATCACCTAAAGCAATCTGGTCTTGCTTATGATTTCACAAAGCCATGAACAGCTTACTCCAAACAAAAATTCCACGAATATGTGCTCAGCCCCAATCACTGAAACACAGCCAGTTAAAAGAGCACATAGATCCTTAGCACCTGTCCATTTCAGTAAGAGCTGCAAACCCACGTACCTCTGAGGATCCTGGCCTACATTTCTGAATGAACGCTGCTTCCTTGTTTATCAGACAAAAACCACCCGATAATGATTTTTTTTTTTTAATATGGGTCAAGAAACAGAATGCCAACTTTGCCAACAAAACAAATGACGTTGTAACGAACCCTCTTACACACACAAATAAAACTCCTTTCCGTAAGGGAAAACGCGTATCAAATTCTCAAGGAGACGCAAACCCACGGAGCGCCGCGGCTCCCCGCACCGAAGACACCGCTTTGTGCGTCAGCGAAGCGCCGAGGAAAAACCCAACCCTAAGGCAACCCCCGGCCCGGGGG
>Ga0065711_1048847_pt1 | contig 11599 bp, 6 predicted proteins | sample Hoacrofraction12_FD_59098 | JGI IMG/M metagenome (GOLD analysis project Ga0065711, IMG submission 59098) | Hoatzin crop microbial communities from Cojedes, Venezuela - Epithelial fraction 12 v2 (version 2) | ecosystem: Host-associated > Birds > Digestive system > Esophagus > Crop | place... | reverse complement strand
AAAAAAAAAAAAAAAAAAAAAAATGAAACGAGAACTGCAAAAGAAGACTGGAGTAATGAAAAATTTCACTAGAATTGAAAGTATTTGGAAATGTGAAAGATTTAAACTTCACTTGAAATGCGTAATAAATGGGTGACAGCAGAAAAGAAGACATTTAAAGGCAGTCTTATTTCTAAAGCAGCTATTTCTGAAACATTATCTGATTTTAGTACTGCTGAGTTAATTCAAGCAGAGGAGGCTAACTGTATAACTATTACAGAAATGAGAAGCATTGCTGCACTTCACGTAAAATAAATGGGAAGATGCTTTTAACAGAGTTTATTAAAATAAAAGCAAAGTGAAATTTGTAACGCATCTATGGATGAGATCCCATCTTGCAATTTGGGGGAGTAATTGGAATCTCCTATTATGAAACAGAAATAAAATGAAAAATATTAAAAAAAATCCCAAGACAAGCAAACATTAAAAAATCCTGAATGAGAACAAATTGGAGATAATAAAATAAGCAGAATTTGCTAAGCAAAGGAAATTACCCAAACAAGACTTAATGAGATGGAGAATGGATAGGATTCTTGAACTGTTGAAAGAATGATATTGAAATAGACAGATATGGAAATTCAAAGCTAGAGTCCATCCAAAACTCTGCACAGTAGAGGACCAAGACAACACAACATTTGGGAAAAGCCAGAATAAATTATCATGACAATAAGAGATTGCAAGTATCAGAACAGAATGTGCATATCGACAAAGTGCATAAAGTACCATTGGTTCAGAAGAATTGTTCATAAGAACATGAAGGAATGGCTGAAAAGTACATAGGAACTGTACTAATTTAAATTGATACGAAAAGTACTGCGGTGGCAGAAATAATGACATTAGTACTGTTAAAGAGATCCATAGGTAACAAAAATGAAGCAGGACAATTATTTCGGTCTTAACCTGACTATTTTGTCCACAGACAGAAATATGTCAGATAAATATATGTTCAAACATATAGAAGAAGTCACAATTTTTAATTTCTACCAGCAACTCTGCCACAAATAATTAGATAATACATCGTCACTCACTTGACTTCAATATAAATGAAAAAAAGTCCACCACTGAGTCTGCAAACAGCACAGATGAAGATTCTGGGAAAGGGTACCATACACTGAAGTAGAGTTTAAAGAGGACATTTTGTTTTAATCTTGGTATCACAGATTGAAGAGAAAATGTATAATTGCTTTATATATATTATATATAATATTTATATATTTTACATATATTATATATTATTTTATAGAGTATAATTACTTTACACATTTTCTTATTGAACCATAGGAAAAATGCAAAATCATGGAGAAATGAATAAGAAAACAAAGTTCTTATGCTTATATATAGGCTCAAACAAGCAAATACCTAGAAAATTAACTTTTTCATTTAGCTAAAAAAACAACCATTTTTGAGAGATGGCTGATGCCAAGTATTTTCTAATTTGATTCAGCATCCAGGTCCTAGCATATGACCGTAGAAAATTAGAGCTCATGTTTATGCACACTGTACAGTATCTTGGAAAGTACCACTTCCTCTCAATGCTATATGATGTTCAGCACTTGCCGCATATCGTTGGGAAATGCAACAGATTTATTTTATTGCATAGAGACAGGTAATTTCTGCATAGATGAAGTTGTAGTCTGAGAACAGACAGTAAAAGAGTGTGGCCAGAGACTCCAGGCAGTCCTGGAGAAAGACATAGCTTTTGGGCTAAAGCTAAGCAAAAAAAAAAAAGTAAGATTTTGTTATTGAAAATATACCTGGGAAGAAATGAAGGTGTAAGAGAAGGTGACAGTAAAACTGTTTTGATCCTCAGCGTGCCTGCCATAGCAGGGAAGAAAGGATACTTCATGGTAAAAAGAAATGTTGGAATTCTACGGCTGTATCAGTAACCCCAGAGTGCTACTGTGAAAAATTGTCCAATAAAGCCAGAGAAACCAATTCTAACTAAGAATGTGAAAAACTGATATGATTTTTATTTATTTCTTTTTAATATGTTATAGTATTTCTTATCATTACATAATTGTTTGAAAAAGCTTAGTGAACTTTAGCCCTTTATAGCTGTTGTGATAAACAGAAAACTAGGGATATGTGTCTGCTGTAATATGGAAAATGTGTCTTTGCAGGCTCCGTGGTGGTAGGTTAGCTGCCTGGGAATTCTTTACAATACACCTGACTTTCTACTTTGACTGCATTGCAGTCACACCTTAACTTACAGCAATACAGGAATGCTAAAGAATAATGTTTCTTCATAGCTGGTCCTAAATAGCATGGATTATTTAAACAATTATGTTCTATTGTGTTCAGATAAATTTGTTCAAAGATAAATTTGTTCTTAGTGTTAGGTATGAAAATCTTCACTTTAATTCTAGAGGGAAATTGGTAGCTAAACCGACCATAAGCTGCTTACTGACAGTTTCTAGGATTTATTCTTGAATTTCAAATTGTGTTGGCAAACATCTTTCACTATAAATGTATAGATTTCCACCCTAAATGTACAGATCGGATAGGTTCTAGACTGGTATCCATTTTCTAGAGCAGTATTTAACTGTTATTGAGAACAGAGTGATCACCTCAGCTTTACGAAACTTCTAGAAAACACCTCGTACAGTGCTTTCATTATTTTTCATGATTTTTGGTCACAGCCACATAAAAATCCACTTAGGTTCCATTTCAATATTAATTTTCAATCTTTCTTTTAACTCCGTTCTCAGGTAAATGGTTGCATATTATTCATTGTTTATCAGATCACCTTTGTATGTCTTATTACCTGCAAAAATAGAACACATTCATTAGGTGCAAGCCAAGGTATTAGGCAGAAATCATCACCTATATAAAAAGAGCCAGAATAAAATATTGACGTTTCAGAAAAATGTAAGTTTTTCTTAAGTATCTCATATTGCACTGAAGTCAGTAATGTCCTGCTACTCAAGACCTTGTAGGGAGCTAAGTAAACACAAGACTCCTACGTGTGGCTTGCAGTCCTATGCACAAGACTCCTACGTGTGGCTTGCAGTCCTATGTGTGGCTTGCAGTGTAATCCGTTAGTTCTGTAGAACGCTAGTAGGTCATCAGATGGAACATCAGGTGGAATTTATCTCACCTAATTTTACATAGCTTCAAAGTACCATCAACATCTGATATGAACAGTGTAAAAACTATTTTTAAAAGTAAATTTCATTTCATCCAAAGGTATGAAATCTAAAATGGTCAGATGAAGTTCACTCTGAATACCTGTTTCTCTTCAATTTGCAGAAAAGAAAAAGGTAGTAAAAAACCCAAATGTTTTCTGACTTCAACAAATGACGTAAATATTCTACAATGTCTGGACTAAGCAAAGTCTCAGTAGAGAAGAGTTTTTCAAGAAAGTTAGGGCTTAACTGGAGACAATCTAGACGACAATGATCCCAGCTCTAGAAAACATCATCCAGTAGGAAATGAGATCTGGAAATCTTTCAAACATTTGTCCTTTTTAACAATAAAATCCCAGTCAAGATCCGAACCAAAGGAGCTACTATGTAACATCACTTAGGTTTTTTTTGTGGTTCTTTTTTTTTTTAAAGGAAGATCCTCAAACATGTGTGACACTGTCAGGCACTTGAGAAATTGCTTTCACTTTCCTAGCTAATTTGAGGTTACAGATGAAGCATACGTTTTGTAAAAGAAAATATTATTTTAAATTTTAGTGTTGTGAATTACTAGTTAATATTGTATGCCTCAAAGGGGTGTTGTGAGAGAACACAGCTAATCTAATATCAGCTAGACCATATTTTCTGTTCTCAAGAGGCTCATGTTGAGTACTGACGATCAAAGCTCATATACTAAGTGAAGCAGTCTGCTGACAGGCTTAGATTTTAGTCATTTTTGAACAACATAATTCACTAGTTTCAAGGCTAAATAAATGTAATTATGACATTTACAACAAACAGTCTTCTGTATAGGTGTATAGAGGAAACAAGGCACACACTTCTCTTTAATGTATCACCCTCTCTTTGCCTTCATATGTCTTCTAAAGCAGTCCTTTATTATGTCTAATTTAGAATGTAATAGACCTATCTTTTAATATGTGTTTGCTTATAAATGGTAATATGGATATATAACTTTTTTTTTCAAGAATCAAGTAGAATCAGATTTAGATAATTAATCAGAAATAACAATACACATGTAATTTTATTTATGCCATTAAACATTCATTGGATTGTAACAGTTTATTGCTATTACTTAGTCAAATTATATTCAAATGGATGGCCAAGAGGTCACTGTCTTCAAAACACATAATAATCTTTTCAGGCATCCATTCCCACAGGAGCACTTAAAACTGAGCTTTAGTTTGTTATTGTGATAATTAAAAGTTCTAGAGAGCTAACCAGTGGAAAGGCCTGTAGTAACCTCCTGGCACTTTTAAAGACCATGAGCTAAGAATATTCTACAGCAGAGTAATGATGAATTCTCCCCTATGCCCCATTTTTGTTTCATCTAGCATAGAATTTGTAAAACTGTTGAATATCTGGCCCGAAGACAAAATATTTTTCAACTTTCTGCTATTTACTTTGTACCTTTTTATCTGTGTGCAAAAAAAATACACTCTTGATTTTTTCCCACTTTAAGTTCTCCATTTCAATTGTAATGTCTTCATTATTAGTACAAGGACAAGTACATTGCTGCTTTTATTTCGGTCAAGGCCTTAAGCTACATAAAAAACAAGGCTGAAAACCTCCTGTTTTCTCTCTCTCCAGCAATGCAATGAATAATCTATGTGTGTCCTAAATTGCACCTGTCTTTTTTTATGTTGTTGTTATAAAGTTCAACTAACATAGTTGCAAAAGCTATCCCAGCCTCATGGGAAGAATACCAAATCAGAGCATTGTGAATTTGTGAGTTGACTGCTCTATCAGCCCATAACATATTCACTAACATTAACCAGGCCAAGTGTCATACAAAGAAAGCTCAAGCTCTTCTGACTTCTACCTGCCTTTTTCACTCTTTAACCACCTCTGAGACTTAGAGTTCCATTTGGAGTAAAGTGCTTGACTGTCGGAAGTATCCTCCTCATGAATCAGAAGCTATTCAAGACCTGGATGTTGAATATTCTGAGATCATCTCAATCTACTTCAATTGGTCTCAAGAGGGCTGTTAGTGTTAAAGATACCAGTGTCATAATGCCAGACTTGATCTCGGGAGGCATGGAGAGGTCAGAATACCAGAGCAATGGCATGAGTCATTACTGAAATTATGCCTACATGACTACTGTGATTTTAATGTCCCATTTTTGCTGGTGTACCGCGATTATCAACAGTGTGAAATCCCACTTACATAAAAAATAACTATTTAATAATAGTGCAGCAACAAATTTTTAAAGTGATGTTTAGCAGTAGTAAGTTAGATTACAAGGATGTTCCTGCAACACACTTCAGCACGCAACAGAGGTAAAACTGTAGGGGTGGGAAATGAGGTTATGTACTGGGGACTGGAAATGAGATATGCAGTGGTAATTTGTTCTATAATCTATGTTATGTTATATACACACTTATGTTATGTTATATACACACTTATATCTAGAAAAATGTTCACAGTTCTGTACATTTCTGTTAGAGAAAGCAAGAGATGTCTCCATCAGTTCATGGGAGAGCTGGTTCTTCAGTCTTTTAGCCTTCAGAAGGCTTACTAATTTTCTCACCAATTAGCCAAAGTAACTGAAGCTCCTGAAGACCCACCAGATTTCTCACTCTTACTCAGTCACTGACTTTGTGTATCAGTTACCTCGTAATTTTTAGTAGGTATCTTGAATGTTGTCTTAAATTCCAGGGTAATGCATATGACACAAAGACAAAGGATTAAGAAATGAGTGTGTCCATACGGTTAGCTTCTTTCTCAGTTTTGCTCTAGGGCATTGACTGCATGCTGGTTTACTCCTGGACTTTCTCTGTTCTGAGAGAGTCAATTCGCTGTCTCTGGAGTAAAATTTGGGCATGGTCTAAAATATAGCTTTTAATAGTGACAGCTCCTCATAGACATCAGGGGTGTATAGATAGATATCAGATATACTGGGTATGTACTGTGTTCTTCTTTTCGGCCTAGGCAAACCTCTACAACTATTCCAGGAGGTCGCAAAACACTCTGTAGACATATGCACTAGCTCTTCAGTTTTCATCTGGTAACTGCGATGAAAACAAGATACCTTAGTCCATCTTTGTGCTTTTGGGTACAGTAAAAAGAGCAATTAAATGTTAGTATTATTGATTTTATATTGCTGTGGCTGACATGAGATGTGATGGACTGGAACAAATAGTGAAGTTCATACTGTTGAAACCAAAAAGACAGTTGAACACAGGTTTTGGTTATGTGAGCAGACATTTAAATATGGTGTACTCTAGCAGGCACTTAAAATACTGCACTGAAAAATCTTATTGTGGATTTACAGAACTGGAAAGATGAAGCTTGAGCTATATAAAAAAAGAGAAGAATAGGTAAGAATAATACTATGGCTATTCAAAAGAGTTGGAAGATGTCAAACATTATTTGCATTTGGTGGGGTTTTTCTTTTTTCCTAGTTCTACAACAGACTTATCTGGAAGAGAAAATAGCTGGATAGATAAATTTAATAGTTAAGAATTTCTTCAAGACCATTTAATCTATATTAATGTGACCTCACGCTGCTATCATGACCAGTGAGACCTATGATGACATGCTGAGTAAATGCTATTTGTAAAACTTACCACTACCTGGGGGCAGCATTAATTACAGCAAGAAGTTTAAAACCAGAAAAGATAACCATCAATTGATGAAGTTTGAATCAAAGCCACAAAACTGCTCTTCAAATCATCAAAAAACAGAATTTGATTCCTGGAACTGGCTATTAACAGTATGCTTTTAAAAAATGTGAATCTTTCCCTATTTCTAAAATAGTAAACAATGTCTTGAATCATTTATGAAGTGTTATGCATAGCAAGAATCTCTACCTTTGTTATCCCCAGCCCCAGGATGATATACAGCTTTTGTAAGGTATCTAACTACATTTCAGATTCAACAGCACTGCAACTGTTATTGTAGTTATACTTCAGTAATGCACTAATCAATTGTTTGACTGATTTAGGGTAAGAAAAGGAGTGGAAGATTAAGAGATGAGATGAGTTGTTTTGCATTTGAATATTGTCTGTGTGCACATGTTGAAAGACTGAGGCAGGACACATCACTTGAAAGTGGTTTTGGGCACAAAGACTTAGGTCATGGTGACGCTGTTTAATTTAGGCCTTACTACTTTGCACAGACAATGCATGCCTTACTAACAACTATGCCCTTGAAAAGGAGCTAACAGACTCATAGAAGGGGAACATCCTGCCCAGAAGGTGCCGAAAGGTGGATGATTGCTGAAGAAGCATGAAGTTAACAAAAATCTAGGGTAACTAGGAAAAAGTTAAAGGCAGTAGCGGGAGATTGCAACCACTGGCTGAATTCAGAACCAGAAAGACTGCACCCCCCACAGCGTGTGATCATGTGTAGTTAAATAAGGAAGGAGTATACCTTTGAGATGAGAGTATAACACGACGAACCAATCAGAATGTAATGAGTAATTTCTTTGTTTTTGTAAGAGTATATAGTCCTTGTGACGCTGATAAGCAGTGTCCTAGCTTTGTGGAATTATCATCTAGCACCCGTACCTGTGCAAATCTGCAATAAAGACAATACCTCTACTCTGTGTGTGTATTGGTGTACCACACAACGGGTAAATGATCCCACTTTTGGGAAAACAAAAGGACCCAAAACAATTTGGGGATAACGGCTACAAGGACGGTTGATGCTGTCTCTGAAGCTGTGCAGAGAGTTTTTATTAGGAGTGAAGAGTCTTCAATTACCAGAAATTTCAGTCTATATAAGTAGTCATAATTATACAAAATAACTACTACCAAAGAGCAAGGGTATGTTGAAATATAGACCACTGCATTATTTCTTCCACATTTTAGAAACTGGTATGACTACAAGGGCTATATTTATATGGAAAGCGGTGCAGACTTGCCAACACATGCTCCTCATTAAAGGCAGAATGAATAGTACTCAAGTGAGGGGTCAAAGGATAGGTGTAATATAAAAATACTTTTCAGGTGAAATGAAATATTTTTTTTTTATTGCTGGCTCAGGTATTTGTCTATATCTGACCTCTAACATGTCTTTTCACTGCAGGTCTCATCTAGAGTTGAAATAACCACTTTTATAGTTTTAAGCTGTGGAATACCAAAATCTATTTTAAAGGAGCAGTTAAGCATATGTTGTCATCTACCTGATTAAGAACTGAAAAGATTCAGATGAAAGAGTTTCATCTATACCATGGTTTATCATTTAATAAATGTTACACAAATACAACTTTCAGACTTAGGAAACAAGTCAAGAAGAGTCGATAAGAATCTATGCAAGATATACTCAAAAGTAATGACCTCAGTTGGGTTATTTTTAATTAACACAGGTATAATTGAGATTTGAGTAAGATCCAGATGTGCACCCATGATTGCTGCTGCACTTGGCAGTCAGTTTTTATTATTTCTTGGCCAAGTTAAAGCAACAAAGCCATCTGATTTTTCAGAGTGTGAAACAGATCTTTTGTGTTAATACTTCTTCCAGCAGCTACAGCAATACAGTAGGAACTGCCCTAACTGAGCAGGTAAGAATTTTCCTGAAATCTTGGTCTTTCTTTATGTCATAATTGTTAGCTCTGGAAGAAACTCTTCAGTTCTTGGGCTCTGTTACAGTCAAGATCAAGGATCAAGGAGTTAGAGTACAATTATTATGTACTCCCTTATACAAAGATCACAGAAATATGAAGAATGGAGACAAGTAATAGATCACTATTATTTTGTGCTACTCTGTGTATTTGTTTAGTGCTGGGAACCAGCTATTTCAAGCAGAGATGTATTCCTGTGAAAATGCATTTCTATTAGTTTGGTAAGAATTTCAGAAGTTTTGAAATAGAACGGAAAATAGCATAAAATATCACCCAATTATCCATTTGAATACCCATAAATAGCCTCATGTAACTCTACGGAGAGTGAAAGTATCTGGAAGCTATCAGCTGATAATGAAATGATACTAAATATAAACTCTGTTTTAGACGGCGATTACAAATATTATTCAAACTGCTGGCTCTTGATAGGTTAAAGTCCAATCATTATGTGAAAATCGGTGTTGACACTTCTAAACAAAGGTTTTGATGAAGGTGGAAAGACAATTCTTCAAACCCTTCAAAAAGGTTTTACTTCTAAGTGTGAAAAGCCTCATATCATTCCAGTTTATAAATAGATAGAAAGGGTGTGCAGTCTCCCTTTATTCAAATAGATGGTGAATCCAAGCTTCTCTTCCATACAGAATTTCTTCAAAGATATCCTGCTTTCATATTGTCTATGCCCTTCCTGGCCTTAACTGATTAGAGATATGGGTAGACTGTATATTCTAGGCTTTTGTAAAATGTCATCATAATTACTGTATATTAATATGAAACTATGAAACAAAACATCTGTAGAACTGTTTGCCATTCCCAAGAATGTAAAGATGTTGGTTTTTTTTACTGTGAGCCATGGTTGTGTTTTGCTATGTCCTCCATTTGTTTATCAGTCCTGCTATTGCACAACAGTTGCTAAGGAATGACATCACAGTTCTCAAACGTCTTTCATGTAGTTCCTGTTGTAAGAGTGCATTAAGCTTCACAGGGATAACTTGTCTACATATCACACTTGACTGAGTATTGTAACATATTACCTCCTTTCTATAGAGGTGTTACTGTGATTATTTCGAGTATAAGACAAAGAACAATTTGTCTTCCTGGTTGAAATGAAACATTGCCTTACAGATAGCTATTTCCAACAGCACTGAACTTTTCTTCCATTAGTCCAGATTGAATAGTCTCTCATAACCCTACTGTGAAATTACAGAAATAGCAGGCAGATATTCAGCTTGATTTTGAAACTCATCCTTTCTAGTTGTAAAGAAATCCAAACAGCATGCCATTTATCATATCCTAAATTAAACAGCTGGAAAGCTACTATAATTTTTCAGTGGACTGTGTGTTGTCATTTGCAAGGTTATTCAGAAATCCTTTGGTAAATGAACTACAGTTGTATTTGCTGCAGCTCAGTTTCCCTACAAAAGCATACATTGTCCAAATGCTGTTTCCTAGTTGATCAACCATATATATACTTTACAAGCCATGCAAAACTGTTGCTGTCTGACATAATTGATCACTATTACTATTGCTTTCCTGCTGTGCAATGTTTTTATTGCTTTTAGGGTCAAATCCATCACAGTCTGTACTTATTTTTGTTTAATTTTATAGAGTAAACTTCATGGCCAGCTTACCATTTAAACTCAGTCTGAGTTTATATTTCTCTGTTAATTTTGTTAATTCAGCAACGTGTTCAGAAATTGTTTAATTTTGCTACTACAACTGTTTACAAACCCAGAAACACTCTACACATACCAGTGGCTTTAAAGACCGACAGTTACGCGGGTTATCAGATAAAATTCAAAGTTTACTTCTGAATTCAGCAGAATGTAATGTGTCTATGCCACAAGTAGTAAGTTAGTTTCAAATGCAGGAAAATTACTTTTTTTTTTACTTCCTCCTCTCCCTCTAAAAATTTTTGTATATTGGAATGAGCTATTAAATAAACTTATTCATCAGATATTTAGAAATATGTGATGAATGAAGCCCAGGAAGGTAAGAGTTCTGGATTTGTTGGGGCTTTAAAAATTTTTCTGAGTCCCAGTAGAAATAATTTCTCTCCAGGTTTCTTATCTTTGCCTCTCTGTTCTGTATTCAGTTCTATTCTTGTATTAAAATTACAGCCTTATTGTTACATTCATGTCTTTTCTTCTTTACAGAATTACATGCATGTGAAAGATACACAAGGGAATAGCTGGGGCCTGAACAGCTATGTTCAAGCGTGTGAGGATTAATAGTTGCTCTAACTGGTTTTTAACATTTTAAAAATCAAGGATATGATAGAAATATTGGAATTAATGCATCCATGCTCTTTAAAAATACTGATAGAAACCTTAATTTTCCAGTATTAATGTCACCCTGCATTTACCTAGAGATCAGTCAGGATACAGGGGAAAATCTGAAAGGTAATCAAAAATAGTTTTTGATGCCATGCTCCTGTATAGCCCTCCTTTACTAATGGATCTTGAAAACCTTTACAAAGATTATGATCAGTAATTACTGGTAATCATTTAGAAGAAAAAGCAGGTGAATAATAATGGACATAGTGCAAATAAACTATGTGGACTTGGTCTTGTTTTCTTGAAGATGAGGTTGATATTCCCTGTGGGTAGGAAACCCAGAACCCTTAATAGATCACAGAATGTTAGGGGTTGGAAGGGACCTCTGTGAATCATCTAGTCCAGCACCCCTGCCAAAGCAGGGTCATCTGCAGCAGACTGCACAGGACCACATACAGGTGGGTTTTGAATATCTCCAGAGAAGGAGACTCCACAGCCTCCCTGGGCAGCCTGTTCCAGGGCTCCGTCACCCTCAGAGCAAATAAGTTCTTCCTCATGTTCAGACGGAACTTCCTGTGCC
>Ga0065711_1009120_pt1 | contig 11599 bp, 9 predicted proteins | sample Hoacrofraction12_FD_59098 | JGI IMG/M metagenome (GOLD analysis project Ga0065711, IMG submission 59098) | Hoatzin crop microbial communities from Cojedes, Venezuela - Epithelial fraction 12 v2 (version 2) | ecosystem: Host-associated > Birds > Digestive system > Esophagus > Crop | place... | reverse complement strand
TTTTTTGCCCCCCCCCCCCCCCCAAATTCCAACTTAGGTAATTATACTCTGCTTCCCTAATTCCCTCTGAAGCTTCAAATCAGTTTAGATTGCTTTTTCCTTTCTAGCCTGAGCAATTAGATAATGTTCCTGAGCCCTGTTAACCAGCTATGTTCCACCTCAGAGGAAGCTGTGTGTTACTGCTTATAGAAACAGCCCGCTTCCCCCACCTATGTACTTAAAGTCTTCTTGATATGACAAATGATAGCAAAATGTGAGGTAGGGGTCTCTGACATCTCTGTGCTAAGAGCAAGCTGCAGAAGGTGCCGATTTCTGTGCTCATTCTACAGCATGTGCCAGCTGCCCGGGATGGTTTTGGTGAGAGTAACAGGCTCTACAGCAGTGCAGATGGGAAAGGGGTGTCGCTTGTGTTTCAGCGGTGGAGACGGCGCTTGGAGTGACAGGCTGCAGAGGAGACAAGAGATGAAGACTGTGCTGAAGGGGAGTGCAGTGGACGTGGCATGGGGGAATTATAAACTGCAATATGGGGAGGGGGACTTGTTTGAGACAGTTCTTACTAATGGCTCCACACTGCATACATGCATCTAATTTTCTGTGTTGCACTTCCTTGCAGAGCAGCTGGTGATGATAATCCTTTGCCCTTATCGGTCATGAATAGCAAGGGTTAGCAGAGCATCCTCCAATGAAGCACACCCCCTCCAACTTTTCCCTTGTAAAATTGGAGATGGAGGGGATGTTTGGCTTGATCTTTTGCACTGGGCAGAGAGAGGAGAAGAGATGTTATGCTGCTGCATAGTGCCACACACTGTATTACTCTCAAGTCTCAAGTGAGTCAGTGTAGAGGGGAAGTGGTTTCTCAGGATTTAAAAGTAGGCATTGAGTGGAGCCTCTTATGTGAAGAAGGGCATTTGTTTAGCTTCTCATGATTCTACCCCTTCCCATGGACTTCTCGAGTGGCTGTTGTCCTTCTTGTGGTGATGTAGTCTGCTTCCCATCATCACTTGAAGCCCTCTAGAGAGAGAGGATTTGTGTCTTGCTTGCTGTGGTGGTGCATCAGGCCCAACCAAGATTGTTGATAATCACACCTATTACTGTAATACATGATGTGAGTTCAGATCCCCTTGCTGTATTCCTTCAAGTGATAAAAAGGTCACAAGCCTGCTAGAAGACAGGTGCTTTGCATGCTGTTTTTCTACCCCATCTTAAATTCTCTGTCTGTGGGGACAACTTGGGCTAAATGCCAGAACAAGTTCCTTGATGCAAACATGAAAGCTGCTGTGGAGATGATTCTCTGGGGATGTTTTAAAGCTTGATCAGGCTCATCACTGTGGAGCAATGTGTAGGGAAGTCTTGCAGATGACCTGGCAAGTGCCATGGGACTGTTCTGTGTAACATGTGTGGTTCCTTCAGCTCTTTCTGAAGCTCCTCTGAGTTTTGCTGTTGGTCTGCTTGCCTGTGGTAAGTGCTGCTGTATCTGTATGCACATATGCAGTGAAACACCAGTATCACTTTTATCGCTTTGGTGTTAACCAAAGAGAGTTGCCACTGTAAGAAACCATGTGGGCAAATGCAGTAAATAAGTGATGCCTAATTAACAGTTGTGCAAAAAATCTACGTGGCTTGGACAGCTTGTTGATTTTGGAGTCTGCCAGGGAGCTGCTGTTGCAGCCTGTGTGTGTAAAGGCAAGACAGCCCATGCCTCTAATACCCAGTGCAAGGGCACAAGTAGTGGGAACTCAGTCATGTGAAGCACCTGGAGGGCTGCTTTCTTTAGTGCATGTACGGGGGTATTGGAAGGAGGTAGTCTGTCCACACCTGCTGTGCTAGGAAGAAAGCTGGCAAAGCAGTTAAAGCAATTGCCAGGAGTTTTCCTTCTCTGGTGGTAATTGTTCTCCAAGAAACGTTCCAAAGGCTTTCTGTTGCACGTGGAAATGGCTGCACTGCAAAACTTCAGCCACCACATTTCTCATACTGAAGAAGCATAAAGCTGTTGGTATGTATTTTTACAGAGCCACTAAGCTACCAGCTCTCTGTGTAGGACTGGTAGCTGCCTGTGCTCTGGGGGAACTTGAATCCTGAGCAGTAAAGGAGTGATATTTCGCTACTCCTCCAGGGTACTGACTGGAGACCAGGGACTTGGGGTGTATGGGAGCAGGGCCCTGTGGGTGGGTTTCCAGCTTTTTTTTGGCTCCCTTGTAGATGCTTGTGGGGTCCCTGAGCATACCTGCACCTGTTTCCTCTCTGCCCACACAATTCCTCAGGAAGGAGTTGCTGTGGAAGGGGTTGTGGGGCTCAGTGCTGTGCTGCTTCAGCCGTGTTTGGTATTCCTGACTGCAGTGTGAGTCTCTCTGGGTGCTCAAGAGTTCTGGTTACTCAAAATCAGCTTTAAGTTTAGTGCGCGATTATCATTAGCAAGAAAATACCTGGCACTGTCTTAGGGACTGATGGTATTGGGCTTAATTAATGGAGAGCAGGCTGTCCCCACATGCATCTGGCCCTGCCTCCTCATCCTTCCTATCAGTATCAGCTTAGGTTTGTTTTTAATTATTTTTTATTAAGTATTGCGTGGAACAGTAAAACCTACATCAGATTACTGAGGATATTAATCCTTTGCACTTCTCTAGCACATTTTATCCAATGACAGAGATTTGTTTTAGAAACATTAATTATGAAGCTTCATAACCCCCCTGTGAGGAATGTAATAACCACAATAATACTTGGCACTTATATGATGTTTTGTATCTTTAAAGCTTATTGTTTATACAAGTTTTGAAGTACCCTGCGTGACATGGTAGTGTAATTATTCAAATGACACATGGGGAGATAGATACACCAAGGGGAGAACGTGCTTGCCCAGGGTCAGACATCAAGTAAATTACTGACTCGTGCTCATTGAAGATTATTCTGTGTTTCTGGTTTTCCCTCCCACTCTCTGTCGTCTTGGTGTCATCTTTGAGCAGCAATATATGAGAGTAGTAGAGGGTAAAGTTCATGAATTGAAAACCATTAGGTCCATGTAACTGAGTAAAAATACAGGATGCTATGTCTCCTGGGAGGAGCTGGGGTAGATTGGCTGAAAAACGTTGTGGTTATCAGGGTCCTGAAGAGCAATTTGTTGTCAGTGCTCAATGGTGACTGGTGGTTTGGAACATTTCTGCCGTTGCATGTGAAATCCTTTGGTGTGTAATGAGTAGCTCCCCAGCTACTTCAGTTGGCTCCCTGCCTCCCTCCTTGGCAGGCAGCAGCAGGAAAAGCACATGGCTGAAAACTGAACTTTTTGTTCCACACCTGTTTTAGGACATGATCAAACAGGGAGAGAAGTTTGAAGGTGTGGTGACTGTAATATGTGACAGAGTGGCTCATTTTTTGGTGTTCAGCAGGACACGTGCTTGTTTGCCTGTGGAAGCAGCGCGGGCTGCACCCATTGCTGGAGCAAGACATGACTTCTTTTTACCCCAGCCAATTTCATAAGCTTGTCTAGGCCAACTTGCATCCCTCCAGATGAGGATTAGCAAAAGTGGTTTCCAAGACTCAAATGATTCTTGATTGTTCCCCCAGTGTAATTTATAACAGAAGCAATATTTTGTCACATAGGGCTTTGAAATGGCCAAGACAGACATGCACGTCTTGTGGGACAAAGAGTGGGAAATAGTTCTTGTCAGCCTTCAGTCTGATGGGCTGCTGGGGAGCTCCGCTGGGGCATAACCAGATCTGGAGTCTTTCCCCTTTGTGGGAAATAGGAGCTGGCTGAAAGTGGGGGCAAAACCAACTTTCAGAAGGTAAACAAATTCCTTTCCTGATGGGCAGTACAAAGGACTTGTTCATCTATGGGATGGCAGTTCAAGTTTGCACACTGTGGAGGTTCAAGTAAGTGTGTGTTTTCAGAAACTGTGCCTCTTTCCCTCTTCAAACACTTTTTACTTTTAAATGGGAAGCCCACCGTCTAGTTTGGTGTTTAATTGTCCAAGGGTGTTCTGCAACACACTGGGTTGGTTGAGGCCATTAAGAAGGGACAGTAGTTTGAGTCTTTGCTCTCCTTGGGAGCTTGCTTTCTTCCTGTCTCCATCAGAGAGCGAGGGACTGTTTCGTTCCCTGTGGGATGGGCTGCTCTGTGTCATCCCACGAACAGCCAAAGGCCCAGGAGTGTTTTAAAGAAAATGGTATTTCTCACTAAAATCAAGAGAACATCAAAAGGAGCTGAGGATAAGTGGTTTTAAAATATGTTGAGGTCTTAGCCTGCCCTTGGCCTTGCCTAAGTAGGCCAAAGCCTTTTCTCTTCCAGAAGAGAGTTTGAGAACAAAAGTCTTTAAAGAGCTTTCCTCTTCAGACACGCTTCAGCTTTGAGGCTGGTACCTGTCAGCATTTCAGTCTCTCAGAGCTTTATTTCCTTAGTGTCAAAGATCATCTTGCTTCCTTTGCAAGGCTGTCAGCTAGACCCTGGCTGCTTTGATACGGCTGCATTCGTCCCCAAATCCCCTGTTGAACAAGCTGCTCAACAATGTTTGCACAAATGCATGATCTCGGGTAGAGAATTAATCTCTGTCCCCATCCCCTGTGCAGTCAGCCAGCTGAGAAATTATTTTACACAGCGTCCCATGTGCGTTAACGCTTCCCCAATTTCCTCTGCAAGTCTCTGGTGTTTCAGATGATCTTTTGACTCCGCACTGATGCAGAGTAAGAAATTCATAACTTAGCTTTGTGGAACTTTTGCTCCCAAGTTCATTGCTATCAGTCTCTCACCAGGGAGCGGCCAAGCCAGCATCAGCCTGCCTCACTTCTCCTTGTCTGTGTTTCAGTTGTAATGAGGGGTTTATTTTTTCAAAACTCTTTACTAGTCCGTTTTCCTTTTTCCCTCTTTTTCATTTTTTTTTCTCTGTCTCCCCAACAGATTAATTGTTCGAGTTGCTGCAGCTGTTTTTTGGAACGAATTCTATCAGTGTAGCCAGGATGTGGCAATGCCAGAGCTACTCTTGTTTTGCAGAGGTTGGGGGATGCTCCTGAGACCAACACCTGGCACTTGCAGTTGAGGAAAGCTCTTTGTAGTAGTGCCCCAAAGCTCATCCCGTTTGCGGGAACAGCCTTGTGGTGCTGTGTGACTTAATCACACATACATTTCAAGCGTGGCCCTATCTTATTGAGAACAGCTGCAGGTGGAAGGGAGATTACAGAAGGTCAAAGCTGGTACCTCGCTGCTGAAGAGGCTGGAAACAGGCTTGTGTTTTATTGCTGCTGAAAACTCCTGGAGGTGCAACGTGTCCACTGGGCATTTACTCCTCCATCACCTCCTAAGTCTGCTGAGCGACAATAAGCAGAATGTTGGGCTGAGGAGTGCCTGCCCAGGAGAGGCAGTGTGGCCAGATGTTCTGCACAGCTGGAGAGGAGTAGATTGATAATCTATTAAAGGGAAACAATGCAAACTGTTATGGTGTCAGGAATATTTCACTGCATGAGCATCGTGTCTCAGATGTGGAGTGACAGAAAACACTCCCTGTGTGCAGAGCCTTACAGAGGCCAGGATGGGTTCCCCATGTTCTGCCAAAGCAATGGGCAGGGGATACCCCAAGTCCAAGAGGGTTGTGAAAGCATTTGCATGCAAGGGGAGGTAAAGTAGCAGTTCCTACATCCGAATTTCCCCACCTTAAAATCAGTCATAAATAGAATGGGCTGACTCTGGTATGTGCACCACTGCCCTCTCCTGTGTGCGTGGGTGGATGCTGGTTGGGAACAAGGCTGTGTTGCACACCCCTGTCACTTCTGGGCAGAAGGACCAATGCTCTGCCTTCTCCCATGATCCTGAAGTCTTTGGGTGCCAATGCACGTGGGGACACCCTTTGCCATGATGTCGTGCCTGGCAGGCTCAGAGTGGTGACTTCAGCGTTTCGTGGAAGTGCAGCTAGCTGCTCTGCTCTTAGGGATGAACTCAACTTTGCATGTAAACTGGGAATTTGATCTCTTTGATATGTGTGAAATGTGCAGCTTACTTTCTACAGATTAGAGTACTTGGTCCTCACTGGAAAAACGAATTTGCAGAGAATTTGCAAGTCAATCTATTAATTGGCTTGAATCAAGATTAATTTTTTTTTTAAGTGTCCTCAGTAAGGAATGTAGTGTTTGTCAGTCTCTTCCTTTGTCTGTAATTAACTTAATAATGCAATAGCACAGGCTCTTCAAACATGGCATGTAATTAAAATTCATTGAAATCTTATGTCTAGGCTAAATTTGAAGAGAATAGGTTGTAATTAAGTTATTAACAGTTAATATATCTAATTATTGTGACTTCATGGTTCTGCTCTGGGTCAGGTGGGAGATCGTTATCCCAAACTTAAACCAATCCAGGACTTAAAATGAGAGCCAATAAAGAGAGGAGGTAAACCAGCCCAAATAATACCAACTCTGCGGTTGTGATGCCATACACCAGCAACATTATGACTAAGATGTATCACTGCCATTGGCTCCAGCTGAGATGAGACTGAGCTTTAAAGATACCGTGTATTTTCCCTATCATTCTCAACCCTTGGCATAATGAACAGAAGAGAAATAAATGTATGTTGCCTTTCTCTGCTACATCTAGAATTGTTTTTTCATTATAATCTTAAATTTATTTCCTGGATTAATTATTCTTGCCCCAGGGAATAATTGTAAGATTTCTGTGCTGTTTGTAACTCTTTGCTTAGCTGTGTGTACTTTTTCCTTTTAGCTCTCTTTTCACCTGGTTGCAGGTCTTGCAATGACACATCAGAAGGTTTCTCCACCCGTATCTGCACTGTTACGAGGGTGTCGGTCACTAGTGGCGGCACTTCTTAGAGGGTAAGGATTTTGCTTCTACTCTCTGTCCCTGCTTCCCCTCCCCTCTGTCTTTGTTAGGAGAAGAGCAGAAGGGAGAGAAAACAAAGAGCTGACAGAGATGAATATGCTGTATGAATCAAAGCCTCTGGAAACTCTTCTATGTCTTTGTCACCTTCCTAGCGAGAGTAGAAGACTTGTACAAAATTTCCCTTGAACTGTTCTTTCCCATCCCTAGAAAAATGCCAAGGAACTTGGAAGAGAGCATTTTAAATGGCATCTATCTAGCACTCCTTTGTTGCCTACTTTGGTACAGCTAATTAAAAGAGAAAAGCCTTTTAATATTTAAGCACCATTAACTCAGCTGAATTATTAAATGTCAATTTGCATTATGTGCATAAAAGGATCAATAAACAAAGAGAATAAAACAATGGAGGTGGCTGGGGTTAGAGAGATTGTCAGCTCCTCTTATCAGAACCAGAGGGAATTGCTTGCTTGTCTGCCAGGTTGTGGTTATTAATTATCGGTACTCGAGAGGGCAAGAACTGGGGACTTCCTAGGACTCTGCACGCCAAAGGAACTGCGGAGATGTAAAGGATGCTGCCAAGATAAAACATTACTTGGCTTGATTTCCAGGGGTGTCACACAGCCCCGGTTGCCTCAGCTTTGCTGACAATTTGATGGTGTTTCCTTTTGGTGCTGACTCTCTTCCTTTGGGGTGGAGTTGAGCTGTTGCATTTGCTTTTCGCTCTCTAGGTTGTTGTGCTTGCTGGCAGTAGTTTTCAGGCTCTAGTTCCTTGTGCTGGCAAAAAAGGGATATGGGAGAAAATCCAGAGGAAAACAGTTTTTCTTGAGTAAGTCCTTCTGTGTTGCACAAGAAGTTTTCTTCCTCCACTCCCGGTGAATGTGAATTTTTAGTGCTGTCTTAGGCAGCCTTGGAGGCTAAAGTTTGCCCTTTGCATTACAAGTCGCTAAACTGGAATTAGGCACAGATTGATCTCTAGCTGTGCTTCAGGCTTCCTGCCCGATGATGGACAAGCCGTTTCATTTACCTTCCCCAGCTGGCAGCGCACAATAGCAACATTTCCCCACCTAACAGCACCTCTTGGGGATAAAAGCATTAGTGTTTGGTGGGGGCCTGTGTGGGAACCCATCTGAGTCCAAAGGCTGCTTTCCACCGAGGGGCTGTATCACCAGTAGCATTCCTGTATCATCAGCAGCACCCTTGTCTCTAATCCTGCTCGTGCTGGGAGGAGGTAAGCACCTGCCAGAGGGGTGCCAAGTCTCTGCTGTCCCCTGGGTCCTTGGCATCTCTGCCAGTGTTGCCAGTGAGTGGTTGTGTTGGGGTCTGTGCCGCAGTTGTCTGTGCCCCACCAAGTGTTTTGGGGCTGAGAGCTAATTTAGTTCAGACACAATGCTTTCATCCCTCAGGAAGTGACTTTGCAGGGGACCTGCGGTGCCTGTGGGATGGGTGCCACTGTGCACAGAGCTTTGGGCAGAGACAAGTCCCTGCTGTTCACCACTTTTCAGTAGCAAAATTGGATTTCAGATACTTGAAATAAGGGTGGCGTTTGTACTTCCAGCTCTTTCTAACTATGGTGAGAACAAATCAGGCTCTCAGTGAAATTTTATTTCATTCTCTTGCTTGTGGCTCTTATCACCCTTTCCTGCAGTGATTCATCCCCCTCCCGCCCCTACTGTGTTTCACAATTGAAATAGCCTTTTGCTTTCTCTGAAGGTTGGGCATAGCAGCAGGTAGACATGGCTGTTTGTTGAATCTTTCCTCTCCAGTGTGGGGGGAATGTTTGCAATACCATCATGGCATGATTGCCCTCACATCCCCAGCTGCCTCCGAGGTGGCTAGATGGGGCCCTGGAAGCAATGGAGCTGTGACAGGTGAGAATTTAGCGTAGATTCAGTGCCTGAGTGTTTACCCAGCTTCTCAGACAGGCTTTGTGGTCTGCTCTGAGCTGTGTGCTTCTGCAGGAGCTTGTCTGACAATGGTGGAGCTGCTTCGGTCATGTGGGTGGGGAGGTCTACAGGAGAGTTGTGTCACCAGCTAGTCAGAGCCCCAAGGGCCTTGCTTTGCTCACTCCACAGCCATGCACCCAGCCTTTGGGGTTAAGAGCTCTGAGCGTACAGCGTTCCCTTTGGCTCTGCATGTAGAGAGATGTCCTCTCCTCTGACAGCTATTCTCTGCCAGCTCTTCTCCTGCTTACCAGACCCTGGTTTCAACCTCAGCATTGAAGAATTAAGGCCTAAAGGTTTAGCATTTTGAAGAGCACCAGCTGGAGTTTCATGGAAATACTCCTCTTCTTACCCAGCTTGTGTTGGTGTATCTGATTGCATACTGGTTTGGGTTTTGTTCTTTTTCTTGTCTATAGTTTTTAGTCTACTCAGAGCTGAATCTGTCTTGCTTCCTTTGTTTCCAGGGGTGCGTTTCGGCACATATGTGTGACGTTGGTGCAGTCCTCACCAGCAAAGTCTGGAGCATCCTTCCAGACAGGGAACCCAATTTGAAACCACTGCCTCTGCTTATCCTTATTTTTCATGATTCAGGAGCTACAGCTGTTGTCTGGTGGTTTTTTTTCCCCTTTTGATATGAAAAGGAGCCTGTAGTTATTCATTGATTAGAGTTCATGCACCTTTGCTGCCAATCTAGTCTACAGATGATTAGCAAATTGACATTTTTTTCTCCCTTTTGAAGGGATGAAGTGTCTGTGGTGTGTTCTTCTTTCATCTCTTATGTTAAATGGCCCAGCAATGAAACTACAGCTGAGTTTCAAAGTATGCTGGTTTATAGATCTGTCCGTGTGGACCTCTTTGTTGAAGAGTCACTGTTGTACCAAGTGGCTTAAAGTATAAAATGGGAACAGAAGTGGACAAGCAGCACCAGCAGTGACCTTGGGTATGAGGTGATCTTGAATTCAGGGAAGAGAAGAGAGGGGCAAAACCCTCGGGACCATTCACGCAAAGCCCTTTTGCTTGCAAAGATTATTAGCAGCAGAACCTGGGGACGCTGCCTGTTGGGCTTTGCTACCTGTGCCGACAAGCTGTGGCATGCCAGTGAAAGGCAGTTTTCTTGGCTGAGTGGGGACATGCAGCTTCAGTGGCTCCTGTGTACTGAGACAGAGGAGTGAGAAGGGAGAGCCGAAGTGCGAGACGCATGAAGAGCAGCTGACTCGCATCTGTGTCTGAGCCAGGCTCGGCTCTCCTGCGCACTGGCTGCTCGGAGGCTCCTGGTGATGGGTGCGTTGGAAGCTGAGAGCATGACGGCTTACACAGGCTAGAGGATCAGCAGGTTTTATAGATGCCTGTAACTATTCGTTCTCCTTCAGAGAGTGATGGGTGCATGGAGCAGCTGAAGATCGACTCAGGGGACTGGAGGCCTGGTGTGCGAGGCAAGGAATCAAACCTGCCAAGGAGCCCGGTACAGGATTGTCCTTTGGGGACTGTTCCTGCAGCACATGGGCAAATATGCGAGTGTCTGTGCTTCCCATGTCCAGCTGAGTTCCTCTCTTTGCAGCCCTCTTTTCTCTGACTGGACTGTTTCATTTTTGGGTATTTTAACAGCTGACAAACAAGTCAGTCTGTCAGTAGTCTCTAAAGTGGTTGATGCCTGGTTTCTCCCCTAAGCTGCTTGCCTCACTTGTGTTTTTCCCCTAAAATGCCTACGAGCTTTAAGTAGCAACCAGACAAGAAATGGGTTTTGTAATTGCCATGCTTTGAGTACTCAGCTTGGTAGGATGACCTCACCTGAGTGTGGCTCTGTGGCTCATTGGGTTTTGCAGCAAGATTTGGAGATATAGCTCAGGCTCTGAAGCTGGCACAGTGGGAAGTGGATTGGGAAAGATGATTAGGTTTCTTTTACGAGACAGACATGTTTTTTTTTCATTTCCTAACCAAAGCTGGAAGCTTCCAGGACAGTATCGCTGCCATCATATCTGGAGCCCCTAAAGATCTGAAGACAACCTATTTCCTATTTCTGGCATTGAGTCTTCTATACAGATTCTGCTCAGTAATAGGAGTTAGACAGTGATGCAGAGTTTATGCCACCGTAATGTTGTGTGTGTAACATCTGTCACTTGATTCCTGTCAAACAATGTTACAGATCGGTTTTGATCTGCTGCTTGATACTCTGCAGTTAGGTGGACCTATGTACAAAAATTTTGGGAACACCTAGCAATACTAGTGAGCTGCTACAGGCAGTAGGGGATGTGGGGGGTGTCAGTGACTTGGATACTTTAGTAAAGCACACAATACTTCTTTACCTTTAAATTGAATAAAGGTCTTGGGAGCAGGTGTTGCAGTCACTGGGGGATGTACCTGCTATTTGTGACATCTTGCATGATTTTGTTGCTGGCATTTTTCTAAAAGAAACAAAATTATAGAGATGCTTCAAGGAAGTGACATTGATTAAGTGAAAAGTTATTTTAAGACTGTGCAAATCGTCTGGCTGAGCTTTGCAAAAGGGAACTCTGTTTCTGGAGGTGCAGTCAGCCAGAGATGTAAAGATAAAGTCTTGGTCTCTTCCAAGTCAAAAAAAAATTCCTCATGCTATTTTAAGTAGCCAGGTTTCATGCTCTGTGATTACTTTCTACAACTCTGTCATTTCTCTGTGCGTTTCCCACTGAACATTATATTCTTTCCTTCTTGCTCGTGAGTGTTGTGGAGAGTTCTGTAGGATTAGACCTTGTTGTTTTGCCCATCTCTGAAGTGGCTGTGTTTCTTTTGTGGGTGATGTTTGTTTTAATCATGACCTGTGTACAAATACCAAAGGAGTCAGATACCTTTTTTTTTTTTTTTTTTTTTTTTT
>Ga0065711_1048846_pt1 | contig 11600 bp, 9 predicted proteins | sample Hoacrofraction12_FD_59098 | JGI IMG/M metagenome (GOLD analysis project Ga0065711, IMG submission 59098) | Hoatzin crop microbial communities from Cojedes, Venezuela - Epithelial fraction 12 v2 (version 2) | ecosystem: Host-associated > Birds > Digestive system > Esophagus > Crop | place... | reverse complement strand
ATCATTAATGCCTGCTCATAAATACTTTCGAGCAAGCCCGGACCTAGTTTGTTGTAAACATTGAACACGCAACCCCTTATTTTGTAGGTCAACTGTTCGTCTGTTAGGCAATTCGGATTCTCTTGCATAAATATAATTGGTAAATGCTAAAACAAGGGAAAAATCTTACCCAATCCAACCTGGCAATCGGAGCTGATAAAATTCATCATACCCAATCCTATGAAACGGAAGGTTAGCGGTAGAATTTGTCGTCGTCGTACTTGGGGTCGTATTCGTACACCTGATAGATTTGATCCCCCGGGCGGTGGCCATCGGTGAAGAACGATTTATATGGCGAGAGCAGCCCTCCCCACGCCGTCAGCACACGCAAGTAGAGCAACGTGAACATGACGAACGCGGCGATGTTGTAGGCAGTAAAGTCTCGGCGGTTGGTGGCGAGGTTGCTCAGCGTGGCAATGACGCCAATCATAAAGATCCAACCGATGCGACCGCCATTCTCCGAGCGCACGAAGAACATCAGCACGCAGCAGAAAATGAAGGCGATGTTCACCAGAATGCCCTGCTTCGGGTCATTGTCGTCGATGTCGTCATAGCGCGCAGAGATAAATGCCAGAAACGCCACCACCTCGAGCAGGTAGGCAAAGCGGAAGCTGTTGCCCTCCATCATATCGGTCACATCACCCGCGCGGGACTCAATCTGCATCGCGTCAATCACGCCGCCGAACACCACCTCGGGCAAGCCGGAGAGACCCGCCAGGAAGCACGCGAAAATGACCGGCAGCGCCAAGCCCCACGCCACCTTGGTACGCGGCAGGAAATACACAATCGCGAACGCCAACGCCGAGTTGTGGATCGTGTAGCCCAAGATCACAATCAAGAAGAACGGAATCGGCTTGCGCTTGATGGCATAGTCGATCGCCAGCCACACCACCGTCGCCGCCAACACCTGGCGCAGGTAGGTGAAGGTGAAGAAGAACCACAACCCCATAAACACGAGGATGGCAAAAGGCGAGCGGTTGGTGTACTTCATCAGCGAGATAAACAGCAGCGTGTACATCAGCAGCGTGACGATGAGGATAAAGATGTAGCGGTTGGCGGTGACATAGCCGATGATGACGTTGAGTATGCCCCACCCCTTTTCGTTGTAATAAAGGGTGAACAATACGCCATTGAACGGGTTGCCGCCATTGCGAATCGTGTTTGCCGTGCCATCGAACAGGTCACAATAGATGTAACGGTCGTAACCGCCAAGCATGTCCGAGCAGCCCACAAAGAGTGCGAGCATCAACAGCAAGTAAGCCAACAACTTAGGCGAATATCTGTCGTGATCGATTGTCTGCATATAGGCAACCGTCACTATAATATATAAGAGTATATATAGCCACATATCAACGTGCGTATGGTGTTTTAGTTATTATTGAAGGAAGAGCTAGGTCTTGGGCAACGCATCGCGTCTCGCGTGCCACCAGCATCCCGGCACGAAAATCCAGCGCCGATTGGCATAGCGCAGGAACTTATTGCCGCGCTCATTTGTGCCGTAGCATACCGGATAGATACCCTTTTTTCGCAGTTCTTTTAAAATGCCATTCACCTCTCCCGCAGGCAGCTTGATGCGGTAGAGCGAATAAAGGAAACCGGCTACGGTGATTGACTCGTGGTCGCACAGCGCTTTGTAGTAGGGTTCGTTGGTGGAGCGTTCTATAAAGTCATGGAATTCATAAATTGCCAACAGCGAATTTGCCACGCCGCGGCGCTTATGCTTGGCATTGGGATTGCGCAAGGTGGAATTGGGATTACCCGTAAAATAATCGTAGGCATAGATATTGGTCAGGCACATACGCTTCGCCTTGCAATAGGCATACATATTGAAGAGCCAGTCGCCCTGCGTGTTCAATTGGTCGTTAAAGCGCAACTCATTTTCTTTGAGGAAAGCGGCACGATAGACGTTGCACCACAAATAGGCATTGGGCACGTTGTGGGTCAAATAATTCACGCCTGTAACTAAACCCTCGTTCTTTGTGCCGTTAAGTTTGCCGCCATAAGCGCTCTTGTTGTTGAAACGCCTATAGCGCATGGTGATGATATCGGGGTCATCATATTTCTCGATTGTCTCGAAAATTTGCGCCACCGCGTCGGGTTGCACCTTATCGTCCGGGTCAATGAGCCACAAAAAAGCCGCCGAAGCCTTGTCCATCGCATAGTTGCGTGTGGGATAGGCGCCTTCGTTAGCCTTGCGATAGACCGTAATCAAGTCGGGGTGTTGTCGAGCATATTCGTCGCAAATAGCCGCGCTTTCGTCGGTGCTACCATCATCCACGAGTATCACCTCGCAGCGGTCGGCAACGTCAGCCACAGCCTGTAGCACCGAATCCAAGCAACGCCGCAGATAGGGAGCGACATTATAAACCGGCGCAAGAATCGACAATGTTTTCATTTTTCGCCTTTGTCGTTAATCACAAATGAGCGGAAATTCAGCAACTGCGCGTAGCACCACATTTTCCACGAGAAGCACCTCCCACGGACGGGGTAAACGCCTATGTCTTTCATTTCGGCGAGCGCACGTTCCTTGAACTGTCGGTCAACGAGTTTACTCTTGGGTGTACGCAAGCCATTGAGCAGGTTTACCAAAATGCCGTTAGCCCACTTGGCAATATGGCTGCCGAGCGCTTTGTCGTTAAGCGAGCGGGCAAAGGCTTTGTAGGACTTCGCCACATAGGCATCGCCGATGATGTAGAAATATAGTTTTTCGGTGGTTTGCGCCTTGGTGACCGAGCCGAAATGCTTCACGTACACATAGGGTTGGAAGTCAGAGAAATAGATGCTGTCGGCAAGTGCCACGGCGCGCATGGTGAACTCGACGTCTTGGTGGGAGATACCGGGGTAGAACGTCAAATTGTGGCGTTTCAAGAAGTCGCGCCGACAAATCAGCGAGCACGCCGACATCGGCTCGAACCCGGTCAGCACGGCGTCGCGCCCGGTCATCACCTTGTTGTGCGGCACATGGGGTTGCACGCAATGGTTGCGGCGGTATTTCCCCTCGATGACGAGCTCTTGGATGGCAAATATATCGGGGCTGCTCGCCGCGTCGATGGCTTTGGCAATCTCGCCAAGTTGGTCCGACAGCAAATAATCATCAGCGTCGATAAACCAGAGGTAGTCGGCTGTGGCAAGTTCGATGCCTGCATTGCGCGCCACCGACGAGCCTTGGTTGGGTTGCGTCAGGCACCTGGCGTTGGGAAGTTGCCGACAGATTTGTTGCGCCAAGGCATAGCTGCCGTCGGCACTGCCATCGTCCACGAGAATCAGCTCGTAGTCGTCGGTAGCGAGCGACGATTGGCAAATGGAGTCCACGCACTGCTGCAGGTATTGCTCGGCGTTATAGACGGGTAAGACAAACGATAATTTCATAAGATGAAGGCGGGGGAAGGGATTACAGGCGGGCATCGACGGCGTCGCGGGGCAGGATGCCTTTGACGTCATAGACCACGCCACCGTCGCGGTTGGCGAGCAGGGAGCGCACGTCGCAGGTGGCGAATTGGTCGTGCGCCACGCAGAGCATCACGGCGTCGAAGCTGCCGGCGAGGCGGTCGGGGTCGAAGTCGGTGAGGGTGATGCCATATTCGCGGTTGACGCGCGCGGGGTCAGCCCAGGGGTCGCACACGGTAATGTTGGCGGTGTACTCTTGCAGCGTGTGGTAGATGTCCACCACCTTGGTGTTGCGGATGTCGGGACAGTTTTCCTTAAACGTGATGCCCAACAACAGGATGCGCGCGTCTTTGACGAGCACGCCCTTGCGGTTCATCGCCTTGATGGTCTGGTTGGCAACGTATGCGCCCATGCCGTCGTTCAGGCGGCGGGCATTGCTCATCACGCGGGGCAGCACGCCATAGACTTGCGCTTTCTGGATCAGGTAGTAGGGGTCCACGCTGATGCAGTGTCCGCCGACGAGTCCGGGTTTCAGTTTGATAAAGTTCCACTTGCTCGAGGCAGCCTCGATGACATCGCCGGTGTCGATGCCCATGGCGTTGAAGATCTTGGCGAGCTCGTTCATATAGGCGATGTTGACGTCGCGCTGGGCGTTCTCGATGATTTTCGATGCCTCTGCTACCTTGAGCGAGGGGGCTTTGTGCGTGCCGTTGACCAGCACGGCGTTATAGACGTTGTCCACGAGGTCAGCCACTTCGGGCGTGGAGCCGGAGGTCACTTTTTTGATTTTCTCGACGGTGTGGAGTTTATCGCCCGGGTTGATGCGCTCAGGCGAGTAACCGGCAAAGAAGTCGGTGTTGTAGGTCATGCCACTGACACGCTCCACCACGGGCAGGCACTCCTCTTCGGTGACGCCGGGATAGACAGTGGATTCATAGACCACCACGTCGCCCTTGCCAATCACCTTGCCCACCGTTTCGCTCGCGCCCCACAGCGGACGGAGGTCGGGACGGTTGTTCTCATCGACGGGCGTCGGCACTGCCACCACATAGAAGTTGCAGTCGCGGATGTCCTCCAGGTTGGTGGTGCAGCGGAAACCATTTTTCAGGGCGGCTTGCAGCAACTCGTCGCTCACCTCGAGCGTAGCGTCGTGTCCCGCCATCAGCGCATCCACGCGCGCCGCGTTCAGGTCGTAGCCCACAGTGGGAAATTTGGTTGAAAACAGCCGCGCCAAAGGCAGACCCACATAGCCCAAGCCTATCACGGCAATTTTTACTTCACTAAGTTGTAACATATCAGATAGTTTATTGTTTTTTATTCTCAAGATATTGCCAAATCTGCTGCCACATTTGCGCCACCTGCTGCCGGCACGCCTCCACGCTGCGCTGCAACTGCGCCCGAGTCGTTTGTTGTGCCGCGGGTTCCAATGCCGCCATGATGCGCGCGATGGCGTCGTCGATGTTGGCGGTGTCGAGCACACAGTCGGTCAAGCCATAATCGGCAAAAAGCAGTTCATATTTGTGGCTCCAACTGGTGGCGAGACAGGGGACGCCCGAACTCAAGGCGTTGGCGACGCCATGAAATCGCGAAGAAATCACCAGTTGGCATTGCGAAATCACGCCCTTGGTTTCGAGCGCATTAAGTCCCGTAACCACTTCGATGCCGCACTGCTGCGCGATTTTGCGACACAGCGCCTCGTCGCCCACGCCCTCGTGGTTGAGCATAAACACGGTTTTTCCCGCCTGCCGGCACGCCTCAATCACAGAGGTTAAGAACTGCCCGTATCCTTTTTCTTTCGTCGTGCGCGTTTCCACCATCTTCATATTCGGGATGATGGCAACGGCATCGGCGAGGTGGCTATATTGCGGAAGTATGGTGGGGGTTACTGTACAGGTAAAGTCGGGAGATAGGAACAGTTTCTCTCGATTAAAGCCTTCTGCCACCAAATAATCATACGAAACTTGCTCGCGCGCAAAAACCATATCAGCATAACGGTTGATGACATCAACCATAGCCTTTGTCTGGGCTTTTTCACAAGGGCCAAACGCTTGCGGCAACAGCACAATTTTCGCGCCGGACTCTTTCAACCGCTTATAATAACGTTCACGACGTTCTACGCCACTTTTGCCGATTTTAAACAGGTCTGACACGCTATAGCCCGCAGCATTCAGCAGCAAATCGGTATGTCCCAGGAAATGTGATGACAAATAGTTGGTCAGACTCCAATGCTTGTTCAGCCGAGCGATGATGCCATCAAGATGGCTCTCCTTGATGAGCGACGCAACGGGTTGGTGGGTGTACCAGGGTTTGGTGAGCTGCACCTTGGTGTCGAACGCGGCAGCCGGTCGGTTGTCGCTCAGAAATCCGCTGTCGTTGTAAACGACGCGCGCGCTTGGATGCGAGGCGTCTATTTCTTGCAAAATTGCATACAGCATCAACTCGGCACCCTTATTGATAGTGCCCACGCCATCGATGCGAATGGTCAGTTTAGAATTTGCCATGAAGCCATTGTTTTAAGCGTCGGCGAAGGGCGTTTTTGCGCTCGGTCCGATTCAGCCGACGGGTATATTTTTTGATGATTTTCTCTTTGGGCAGCGCGGCATCGGCAATAAATGCGTCAATCTGCGCCAAGGACGAAGTGACCGAGCCTGCAGCCGGCTCCGCGCAGTAGTCGGGCAATAACCAGCCATGCACCCGATAGGACGCGACGGCTTGATTTACCCGCGCGCGCTTGGCATCGATGGCTTGTCCGGCAACCGCCTCACTGAGCGAGGCTTCCACTATGGCAATGTCGCCCGCCTGCGCCATCTCGGCAATCAACTGCGCGCCTGCCTCGGTGCGTGTGATGATGAGCGAGTTGCCGTGCTTACGGTCGATGGCTTTCATTCCCCACGGGTCGCCGAGGGTGATATCCGCCAGGTTGTTGAGTTTGTCGTAGCAGAGCAGACACCGCGGCGACGTGAAGTGCTTTTTCAACTCGTGCCGCCGCCACGAAGGCACCTCTGCGCGCTCGCCGTTGCTGTTCTCCACGAGCAGACGCGCATTTTGATAACTGAGGCTCTTGTCGCGCCAAATCAGTTTCTTGGCTTTCCCGACAAAATGGTCGCCGTAAAGCACCTCGGTAGCGGTGCGGCAAAGCACACGGTCGCAGATAAGCCCGATACGATAGGTGATGTTGCCATAGCGTTTGGGCAGCGCGCGCATCAGCATCGTTACGCCTTGGATGTGGCATCCCGTGCCCACCACTGCCACCGAGCGGCACGTCGTGGTGGCTTTCAGCGCGCTCACCATATCCACGGGCGCGTAAGAAGATCCCTGGCAGGCAGCCAATTCAGCGGCAGAAGTCACCACCACCGCACACGAAGTGTAGTCCTCGCCATATTCGATGCGGCACACCACCGCGGCATCAATCATCTCCTTGCGGAACAGGTAAGTAAGCACCGCCGTTGCCAAGCCGCCACTTTGCGCGTGACTAAAAATGGCATCATCGGTTGCCCGCCCGACATACACGCCCGCCACGTTGCCCACAAAGCGCTCGCTTTCGTCCTGCGGGTCGCGCGCGTCGTGAATTCCGGGGCAAATGTCGTAACACCGCCCACAATGCACGCATCGGTCCGGATTTATCTCCGGCAGTAGCTGACCGATGGCATTGAAGCGCATCGTGATGGCATCGACGCCACACACCACCCGGCATGTGCCACAGCCAAAACACAACTTATTGGCTGTCACGACATTTATGTCGTTGCGAGGGGTCATGATTTATGCACCTTCTTGTAAATTTTCTTGCCGAGCGCGGTCTTGGCAAATTTCGCCTTTATCTCGTCCTTTTCAAACGAGCACAATCGTGGGAACAATCGCACAGATAGAGGTATTTGCCTGCCGTGTGCTAGAAATTCATCGTAGATTTCGCGATAGAACGGACTCGCTTTGCGCCGACGATACATGTAAGAAAGATACTGATTTCGGTGGGCTTTATAAATTTTTTCATCGAAGCACACCCCAATCATATCGCTTTTGCCCAACGCGTCAAGCGCCAACATGGTACGTACACATTTTTCGCAGGTGGAGCAGTTCTTATCGGGATTGCCGGCTTTGCAAACAAACAAATAGTTGTACACCTTGGGTTGCTGAGCAATTAGGTCCGTTTTCATCGTGCGCGTCATAGAACTGCACGCGGACACAAACATCAGCGACGGCGTAGAGATGTTGGGCAACAGATAAATATCATAAAATGCCGAGGCGATGATATCAGGTCGGAAATCGGCTGCATGATAACCCGAAGCGTAATAATAGCAATGAAAATACTTCTGCAGCAGCAATACCGTTGAACATGTTAAGTAGGTATTGGTAGCACGAAATTTGTGGCTTGTAAACTTTGCCACATTGGAGTCGATTACCAACAGGTTGTAGTTAAACTCACGGCAGAAGTCAACCGAGCGCTGCGAGTAATCAAGCAAGCGCCGACTATTGCCACTTCCTTTTCCGTAATAACCGGTGTTGAAGAGGCACAAGGTGTCGATTTTGTAATGCTCGTTATCCTCGTTTAAACCATGGAATATGATGGTGCTCAGCGAATCCACGCCACACGAAACACCAGTGCCTACATGCGTGCCATTGTATGTGGGAGTGGCTGTATCAGCTTTGATGTCAATGATTGACATGGACGAGTCACAATAATGCAGGAATGGAATCAAGTAGCGCGTTAACGACATCTTTAGTTTTTCGGTGATAGGTATTTCCGAAACAATGTCGTGCCCGTTTTTCATCGCGTGCATAAGTAGAGCCACCACAGGCGCATCGCACACGTCTGCCGTCAGATAGGGCTCATAGTCGGTGGGCAGTTTATACCACAACGTTTGTGTCTGCTCGCCAATGGTTAACGGGAATTCTATCTTGACATCATCGTCAACCCGAGTAATCTGGGGTTTTCCAATCTTTATCATGTCAATGCGATTTATGTTTTATTCTTACGAAATTCAGCACCAAATTCCTCTCCTGTTTATTGAGACCCAGCGTGTATATGATGACGCAGGTGATGGCGCAGCACAACGCGAATTGCAACAAGAACAACACGATGCCGCTCGACTTAAATGCCAGCGATAACAGGAACGCAGGGATGGCGCAAATCACAAAGATGGTAAACGTGGGCAACATAACCTTGCGTGCATATTCGGGGATGCTGAAGCCTACGGTTTGGCGCAAAGCGAGCAAGCGCAAGCCATAACCCACGATGTTTAGGGCAATCGAGATGTAAAACGCCGCTTCAACCGGCGCGCCCAATTTGTACGCCACATAAGTAAGCATAAACATGGCGAAATAGGACGATGATACGGCAAGCTGATAGAGTTTCACCTTGCCGGATGCTCCCGACACGTTGCCGATGGGGGTGTATGCCGTAGTAATCAGTAAATCAATAATCGCAAGTTCCAGAAAGAGAGGAGAGGCTTCCGGCACCTCGGCCAGCCATATTGATAAAATGCGCTCGGCATTAAAGAGCACAGGAAGCGCCAAAACAAACAGGATGTAAAACGAGATCTTGGATGAACTATAGACCAGCTTATAGAGATACTCCCTGTCGCCCTGCGCATAAGTTTTCACAATCTGTGGCTTCACCGTAACCATAAAGTTGCTCACAAAAGATTCAACAGCATAGGTAACCGACATCGCCACAGCGCGCGCAGCGTTGTAAACCAAGCCGAAAAAGATGTTGATAATCATATTGACAGCTTGGTTCTTGAGCATACTGCTGATAGTGCCAAACAATACCCAGCCGGTAAAACTCAAAAGTCCGCCGGCGAGTTTTTTATCCCACATCCAATGCAGACGGCATTCTTTGAACAATCTATGGGCGATGCCCACATAGATGCCCGCCATGATGACGTGTACCGCAAACAGCAGGAACGAGTAGGTCACCAAGCGGTCGAATGGAGTGACCATAACCATGTAGAGAATCAACAACGAGAATACTGCGCTCAAGATTGACAGATAGGCGTATATCGACATCCGCTCGTGCGCGATGATGGCTGCATTGTAGGAGTTGGTCAGCAAGCCCAAGATAAACGACGCGATGCTAACTTGATAGATGATGTTAGCCGCAAACATTCGTTCCTCGGGAATGTTGAGCTTGGCGTTGACGAACCATAAACCCGCTGTTTCGGCAACGATAAAGCACACGCCAGCTATGGCCGTAAAGGTCCAGAACGAGACGCAGAACACTTTGTTCAACTCTTTCTCGTTACCCCGCCCCATGGCAAAATTCAGGTAGCGCTGCACCGAGCGGCTGAATGCCGAGCGCAAGAAACCAATCATGCCAACGACACCACCCACAACGTTGATAATGCCATAGTCCTCAACTCCCAGCACCTCGAGCATCACGCGCGAGGTGTAGAAACTGAGCACCATCATGAACAGCATGCGGAAGTACATGTACATCGTGTTCTTGGCGATGCGGCGGTTGTTGGCGGAAATTTCGCTCATATTTTCGGGGGAGGGTTATGCGGTGAGGCGGCGGGGACGCAGGCGCAACAGGGCGGCGGCGAGGACGACGCACGCGAGGGAGATGAGGCAGGTGACGCCGAGGATGAGCCAGCGGGAGGCGGTGCTGCCGGTGAACAGGCATCTGCCGGCAAGAGCTTCGAGGACGACGGCAATGATGGCGGTGGCGACGATGGGCAGCCAGGCGCGCAGCAGGAAGCCGCGGACGTTGAAGCCGCAGCGGTAACGCCACAGCAGCCCCAAGAAGGTGACGCTGTTAATGATCACGGGCAGGGCGTAAAGGGCGTAAACGGGGAGGTAGCTGCCGGTGATGCGCACCATCAGGTACGACACGGGCAGGGTGAGCAGGAAGCCGACGGAGCTGATGAGGTTGGCGGCTTTGACGTCGCCTCGCGCGCCAATCACGCTGTACGGCAGGCGGTTAAATCCCTTGAGGAAGATGGCGATGAGTAGCACGCGACAGATGTTGGGGGCGCCCTGCGGCACGTCCACCAGCCAGAGGCTCATCAGGAAATCCATGTTGACAAAAATCGGCGAGACGATCAACACATAGAGCAGCGTGGCGATTTGCGTGCCGCGCAGCACGAGATGGTTGACGCGCGGGGCGTTGGCGGCGGCGTACTCCTTGACCACCTGCGGGCTGAAGGCGCGGGTGATGTTGGTGACGAAGTTAAACATCACGTTCATCACCTGCAGCGCGATGTTGGCGGCGCCGTTGATGAGGGTGCCGAAGAAGCGGTTGACGATGAAGGCGCCACCCTGCTCCTGCACGGTGCGCGAGAAGAAGGTGGAGAAGGTCCAGCCGCTGTATTCGAGCATGTGGCGCAGCGTGGGGCGATGGAATTGGCGCATCAGCCGCGTCTCGGGGTGCAGGCGCTTGGAGATGACCACGTAGGCGCAGGTGGTGATGATGGAGACGGAGGCGTACAGGATGCAGTAAACAATCAGGTGGTCGCCCGGGCTATGCAGCGTCAGCAGCGCGATGGTCAGCTTCAGCACGGCGCCTAAAATGCCCACGAGGGCGAAGATGCCGAAACGCTCGTGCGCGGTGAAGGTGGCGGTGTAGGTGACACCGAGAATCTTCACCACCGACGACGCGACGGCGCATTGGTACGCGACGTTGGCGGCAGCCAGCCGCGCAGGGGCAATCACCAGGTAGTGGTTCACCGCCCAGAGCCCGATGGTCTCGGCAATGAGCAGGAAGAGCACGGCGAGCCCCACATGCGCCCAGAACGCGGTGGAGAAGGTGCGCCGCAGCCGGTTGGGGTCGCCCGCGCCCAACTGGTAGGTCAGGAAACGCGAGGTGGCGCCGGTGAGCGAGGTGTTGAACACGGTAACCATCAGGATGAGGTTACCCACCACGCTGTAAACGCCGTAGTCGCTGACGCCCAACGCCTGCAGCACCACGCGCGAGGCGAAGAAGCGGATGAGCAGCGACACGAACATGCGGGCGTAAAGCGCCACGGCATTGCGCGCGATGCGGACGTCCTTGCTTTCCAAGCTCCCCTTCATGCGATTCGTTCGTGAGAATTTCGTGTGATTAGGTCGGATTTTTGTTCAACTTCTTCGAAGTAGCATCGCTATGGGTCTCTCCTACCCCACATTCTCCTCGCTTCGCTGCGGGGAATGCGGGGTTTTGTGAGGCTTCTTCGAAGCAGTTTATCCTCTTCGAGGAAAAA
>Ga0065711_1009762_pt1 | contig 11600 bp, 7 predicted proteins | sample Hoacrofraction12_FD_59098 | JGI IMG/M metagenome (GOLD analysis project Ga0065711, IMG submission 59098) | Hoatzin crop microbial communities from Cojedes, Venezuela - Epithelial fraction 12 v2 (version 2) | ecosystem: Host-associated > Birds > Digestive system > Esophagus > Crop | place... | reverse complement strand
GAAGGGACCTCTGTGGGTCATCTAGTCCAACCCTCCTGCCGAAGCAGGGTCACCTACAGCAGGCTGCACAGGACCTTGTCCAGGCAGGTTCTTGAATATCTCTAGAGAAGGAGCCGTCAAAGAGAATAACTCTGCCTGACCAAGAAATCCTTTCAGAAATAAGTGTGTTCCACACCGGAAAATAGAGGATTGAAGAAAGGGAAGGGTCACATATGAAAGAAAGCTGCTGGCAAGCTGGAGATGCCCAAAGGTAAAAGGACAGTTTGAAGGACTCCAGGGAATAATTAAAAGGGAAGAGAAGTACACACCTGGTGGAAAACACATGAGAGCAGAGATTGTCAGGAGCAAAGAATATCCACATCTATAGCCATGATTAATTGTGAGAGTAATGGGTTATTTGCCCATCTAGAATGCAGAAGAGGTGAAGTGTTGTGTGGAAATGCCATTAATCTCCCTTGATGGGTACATTATTTCCACTGAATTCTACCTGACATTTCAAGTTGCTTTCAATATATTTTATTGCATATTTTTTCACATTTTCAGTGCTCTATTGCCAAAGATTCTGAATCATCAAAATTAATCAGCAGCCTGGAACAGAGCCAGATACAACAAATAAGGAACCAGGCACTTTTGATATTCTCCGAATCCTAGATGGATGTATAACTCACTTTTATTGGTATGAGAAGACCTGGGGCTGCTCAGAGAAGAAAAAAAAGAAAAAGAAGAAATAACAACACCCATGTGCATTGTTGCAAGAAACTGATAGGCACTGTCGATGAACAAATGGCTACTACTTCTGCTTTGAAGCATTTGTTTTACTCATCGTTTGGAGATCAGCAGAGAGAGAGAAGAGGCCAGGACACACTCCTCGCATGCTGGGTAGATCACCAAGAAGTGCATCAGATGCAATGGTGTTAAACCAGTGTAACTGAGGGAGGTCTCTGAGGATGATGGAAAATATCTGGGCTCCATACATAAAAACTACCCCGAAGGCCTGACTGCAAATTCAAAGCTACTCTAACAGAGGAAGAATAAGAAATATATTTGCTTAATTACCCCTGAAGGACAGCCCAATGCGATGCAGAAAAGCTTCCACGTAATAAAAGTAAATGAGAATCCCTACCCCTGCTGCCTGTCGTAGGGTGCTGTTACTCAGCACGCTGGAAACCAGCCGTGTAGAGGATTCCCTGTTAAATGACACTGTCTGTGCTAAACCCTCACCAGTGCCGATAAGCACAACAACGGGAAGCTAACGCTGATGAGAAAGAGAGAAGACCTGAAGCAGAGGCACAGCAGTTGCCACAAATCATGAGGCAGCCGGGGGAGAAGCTTCAGCAGAGGGAGAAGCAGCTTTTTTGGAAAGCCAGTATGCTTTCCTCCTCCTTCCCACTCCCCTCTCTCCGAACAAGTGAACACTTCTTGAGAAGTTTGTGGTGGCAGCAGCTGAGCTGGCCTGGAGTTTGAGCCAGGCCCTTCTTCCCACGCGGGCGCCAGAGGGGCTCCTCATCTGCATACCTCTGCATCAAACCAAAATTAAAAATTCTGTTAAGAGAGGAAATCTCCTGCCAGCTGATATCCCTAAGCTCAGAGAAATGCTGCAACAACAAATGCTGTGACAGGAATTTCATGCTGAGCCCCAGCACCAAGAGGACACTATCATTTTTCCGTGCTGTTTTGAAGTGATGCAAACATGTCAGCATCGAAGGGCCTTAAAGGACCCATTACCGTAAAGCTCTCTGACAAATAAATAAAACATGAAAGTAGTTCCCTATGTTAGGAGAGTAGTGGAGAAGAAGGATAAGGGGAGGGCTAGGAGCAGGAGCACCATTTTCTTTACGGATTTTGAATGTTTAAAAATCTGCCTCTGAAGGCAGGTCAGTAATTAGCAGCAGCTTACGTTTACAAGTGTATTTTTGCACAGCTCCATTGCACTGGCTAATTCATGGACTTTCTTCTTTGCCATTGAGGAAATCAGGAATGGGCTTTCTTGATGACGTGCTTCAATGCCCTGGCTACTCTTTAAGAGCCACCTCCATGCACACACAGACATCTCCATATATATATACACTTACACAGCAAGTGTATTTACAAACACTGCAAATATTTGACATCTTAGAAAAGCTCTGATAGAGGCTTCTGTTTTCTCAGAGTATTTAGCATAAATGTTCTAGCTAGGAAGCAGAACTGAATAAAACTGTTTACTCTAAAAATAATTGAAAACATGGCACAATACAGTTAGTCTGAGAGATGCACTTGCTTCGCATAGAACCTTAGACTATTACCTATACTACCTGTTGCAGAGTTAGACAAATTAAAAGATTATGAGATTTTGCTATCTATGCTGTATTTACCACTATGAGCCCATTTAAACACAGCACTTCTGAAAACAATTGCTCCCGAAACCAAAATTGAAATGCAGGAACCCTGTAATGTTAGCTGCAAGCAACAGTGTGCTGGTGCATGCTGTGTTCCTCATCTCGAACACTTCTCCCACTGACTTTTGAGAAAGAACAGACAATAGGCTGCTGCTTTTTGTTTCACAAGGGAAGCCAGGAGGAGTCAATACAATTATTTTTTGGCTTCTGCACACAGCGTATGCTGCCAGATAAGAACATAGTTGTTTGTTCTTTAGAAAAATCTTTAAAAAAAATGTTCTGAAGAATTTCTATCAGAATGCACGATCTTTGTCAGTAACTAATGCAAGCTGAATGCCTGAAACACAGGAAGAAGTCTTGAGTTTACCTTTTTCCCCACTGGGAATAACATTTTCAGCATTATGAGTGAGGATGCTAGCTGAAACATTGCATGCTGGGGTAGCAGCATCCATTAAGACTACTAATCTTCTCAGCTCCAGCTTCATCAGGGCTGAGTTGAGACCTCTCTGTTGACTTGAATGGACATTGCATCAGCCCTCCTTCTGATGCAATTCAGGAAAGCACTGAAGCACCTGCTCCTAACTTCAAGCCCAAGGCTAAATTCCACCAAGAATGAGGCAGACGTGTTCCAGAGCTGATCTGAATGGGAAGTCGGCAAAAATCCAGCAAGTAAAAGCATTCATAACATTAGGGAGAAAAAGGAGCATGATTTCCTTTGTGATGGCTGCTTCAAAAAGCTTTCCCCGTTCCAGAGCTGCTCCTCCCTTCCACTTGCTGTCCCATAGAGCAAGACTAGTGTTTCCATCCTTCCTTCCTTCCTGCTGGGCTGTGGCTCTCCAAAACGTGCTGCATGAGGAGTTGGGTTATTTTTTTTTCTGTAAGTAAACAACAGTATACTGTGCATTATAATATTGCTAAACCTGCATTTTAGCACATTAGTCAATAGAGCCTCTATAGGTTGTGAAGGCAGACTTCTACACTGGGTCAGCCCTGGAGAAGGAAAACACCAGTGCATAAATATTGATGCAGATACGGAGTTGTCCAGCACTTCACCTGGAGGAAATGCATTCTCTCCCTCTCTCCTGCCTCCAGCTCTGGGTCCCATAGTCAAGCAGGGAGGCCAGTTCCTTTCACAAGTGAGCACTGACCTCTCGAAGCAGATGAGTGCCACATTTCCCTCGGCGCTGCGTTTACAACACATGCCGGCTATCATGTCATCACTGGGCCTGACAGTGTGGACCCGCTGTACAGCTTCCACAGCTCCAAGCAGCTGAGATGATCCTTAAAAGGTGTATGATGGCTGCCCCAGCCAAGGCCAAATATCTGGAAGGACGGGCACCTCGCATGGTGCCATCCGAGCCCTGTGCTGTTATGCACAGGGGATGACCTGTAGGGTGAGAGAGGCCAGAGAAACAGCTGAGCAGGCAGGGTTAGACTTTTTCTCCATTATTCACCTTGAATATATATGTTTCTACTTCCAGTTGTCCTTTTAACACACCTTAAGGAGAGCCAGGCCTGCAACCAGAAAGGCTGCAGAGGCAACATTAGATCAAATATTCACATATGCAGTGATTTCCACAGAGGATTCTGTTGTCTCAGAGGGAGAGGGTTTTTGCTGAAGTATATTTTTCTAGTAATTAATTTTGGCAAAAAGCCTTCCCTCAAACACTGCATTCATACAGAACTGCAAGTTTTTCTTAGAATGAAAATCCTCCCTTTGAAATAGACTGTGGTAGCCTATGAAGCTTAGGCTTTAGTAATCTACTTCAATCAGCGGAAAATTGTTAGATTCATCATTTTCAGCCTTCATGCAAGTTTCCCATTGTCTGAGAACATGCTCCAGCAAAGACTTACCCTTTGCACCAACTACTGTGAACTAAAAGTGCTGCCAGCTTGAGTTTACATTTGGTATTGATTCTCTGTGGCCCCCAGCAATCTCCTCCAGCTTTGACGCTGGCCCTGCTTGGAGCAAGAGGTTAGACCAGGTGACTCCTGGAGGGACATCCCTTCCAACCTAAATTATCCTGTGACCATAAGATGAAGATGGAGAGAAATCTGCAGCCATAGCCGAACTACAGAGTCAGACTTGCTCCCTCAGCAGCTGATGCGAGGAAAGGAAACCAGCCTAACTTCAGACTGCTTGAAAATTACAGGGTACAGAATGGGAGAGCAGAGAATTTACAACTTCCAAAATCCAGTTTTTCACATGAAACCCATCACAGTGCCAGAATATTTTATTTTCTCGGTTTTGCAGTGTAGAAAGTAGTACTGCATCTCTGCTGCATATCACGACCCTCTCTCCTGAAAGTCAATAGGAAATGCACATATCTGCGCCTCCCATTCAAGCTCAGCAGGATGACTCGCACCCCAGTACAAGCACATGCTTAAATGCTTTGCTGAGTAAAACTCCAGGCACCGTCCCATTCTATCTGTAGCTATGACCCATCCTCCCACAAGTGTTCGTTCTTTGCTACATCATATAGAAAGGTTCAAAAGCATGTAAAAAGGTTACCGTTTTCTATTAAACTCTGTAGTGCTTTTCTATAAGGCTAGTAAATTCAGTTTATTGAGCAATATGACTGCTTGAGCATTTTTGGTGTGCTATAATGCTGAAGAGATACTGTATTATCCAGTACATTTCAATCTTTTAAAAGTTTTTAAAGACTGAAACGCTTGCAAATTAATTTTAGGAATGTATTAGCACATATACTATAGAGAAAATACATTCATATTCAGCCAGCTTTATAATAATTTCTGTTATCACAAAAAAATCTACTTTACTGGCACTAAAAATGTACATGAAGATGGACTGTATTCACCACAATTATCATTACTGTTAAGCATTTAAAAAGCCTGAGCCCATTACAATTTGATGACATTTAAAAAGAGAAGTAATTTTGTGATTAAAATCCTAAACATTAGAAGAAAAACTCCAGCATGACATTATTTGCAGAGAAACACCAAATTCACAGCTCTAAAATAGGATTTTAAATAATTTAAAATGTTATAGTTCTTTAATGAATTAACAATGCATGCCTGAGTACACTTTTCAGTGGAGGAATACCACAGAAAGGTCAAGTTACACTGAGAGTTTGTGTATGACAAGGTTGTTCACTTAGTGTTGGAACCAACATTTAAGGGCTCTGATGTAATATTTGAATGCCTACCAACGCACAATTGGTCTGCAAAGAAAATGCTGATAGTTTAGGAGAGGAGACTATTAGGCAGCCAAAGGTTGAAATCGATAACGATGCAGCAGGCTGTTGTACAAGGAGGGTGAATTAGACAGCATGCTGTAAGACCAACAGTGTTTGGACCAGCTGCCATAAACTCAGCATTTGCAACAGCAAATCTGACAGCATGTTCAAAAGGCTATACTAAGATGCAAGAACAGATATGGGGGTCTGTTGTGATAATGATACTACAGATTGGTCTTCCATTGTGTGTAGGCTACACACAGTTGAGAAAAGTATGAACGTATCTTCGAAATGGAAAACGTCAACTGCTTCTGGGTTTATTGCAGCGGATTTTGTTTACAATGACATGTTAAATAGCAGGACTAAAGAAATGCATATTAAAACTACCAGCAATGAAAAGAACAGTAATATTTGTGCAGTTACATCAGCACACAGAACAGCATCCTCCAGCACTGAGAGTCCCTGACAGATAAGTTTTGACACACCAAAATGATTTTATCAAAACTTGGAAAGCTATGCCGCAGGCTTAAAACTTCCAAGCTCCTAGCAATGCTCAGCAAACCAGTGGGTATCCAATCACAGCAAGACAAAAGAAGAAAAGGTAATTGAGCAGTCTGGTTCCAGCTTCAAAAGCAAGTCTCTGTTATTGCATATACCCACAGCTGGCAGAGCTGCCGCCAGCTGTGGAAAACTTGGCTTTGCAACCACGGCACAAGTGGCATTTCAGGAGCATTTTGTCTGAGGGCTCAAAAAGCCACACAGAGTAGCATTGTGCCTCTAAACATGAACTAATCTCTTGAGTAAAAGTGTAGTGTCCACGCGAACCCATCAGCCAAGAGCTCTACTGAAGAATGAAGCACACAAGATCTTTTATGTTTGGAGGTCTGTTTCATGAGGAATTCCTCATAATCTTGCATGACAGCGAGACTGCATCAGGACAAAGTGAGTGCCACCAGTGCATCCCTTGCCCCATGTGTTTTTCCTTCACCCATGCTTCACGGTTCCTGCACTGCACCTTCCCTCCACCGTGGAGTAAACTCGGCAATGCTTGTTTGCAAAGGGTGACTTTGGTCTAGGGATGCCTAGCATGATGTGTCCAGTGCAGTCGTGGGAAATCAGAGTCCTCCTAGGGTGATGTGGAGAAGCAACCCAGCACAAGCGATCAGTCACCCCTGGAAGAGTTAAAACACTTCACTGGCATAGAACAAACAGGGACTCCTAACCCTCTTCCTTAAATTATCCTTTGTCAGGCTCCAATGTGTATTTTAAATCACACCTATCCAGACATGAGATGGAGCAGTACCTTGGGCCATGTGAAGTATTTTAACTTCACCTGTCCCCGGGCAGTCTTTCTCCCCTCCTCTTCCCCTGTCTAGTGCTAAAAAAGTCCTACTGGGGAATGAAGGTCACTCCAGATGCACAAGGATGAATGGAGCTTTAGCATGAGTTCAGCTGAAGGAAAATCTTCATAAAAACTCCCCTGAGGGCTCAGGTAACCCCCATCACGTTTATTAGGAGTTTCTTGCGCAACAGTGTTAGAGATAAGCTGTCCAGAGCAGTGGAAATGTTGCCTTTTCCCTTGGTTTCATTTTCTGTGTATATTGATTTTATTTTTTTGTATGCATGGAGATTATAGACAACGTGAATAATGTCAGGGCAGAGGTGATTCATTTTTATGACACTTTTTCAGCAATGGCATGTGAGATATGAGCAATACTGTGCCAGTTGCTTCGGCTTAGATTTGAATCCAATTGTCAATGAGTAAAATGAAATCTCACAGCTGCCAACATTCAATTTCTGAGGCTCTCAGGATTTTCATCACACATCCACAACAGACAGAAAGTAACTCCCAGATGACTTTTGCTTTAAAGTTGCATTATATCTATTTTTAAGGACAAAAATTAGAACTAGAATTACTTCCAATATGTCATTGATACTGCATGCTATATGCCATTATACAATTATATTGAATGCACTTAATAAAAAGTTTATGTTTGTGCCAAAAATGCCAGGTAAACACATTTATTTGCTGTGTATCAGTCTAAATTGATTGCAGTTAACATGGCAGTCTTTCCTCTGAAAGCATCTCAGGATGGACTGCCAAGTTATACTGGCAAAGATACATTAGAGGCCTTCTAATATTTGTGCTCCAAAGCATAGCAGATCAGCTGTCAGGAAGAAGTTTCCTGCTTATATGTGATTTAATAGTTCTCGTTCAACAGATCTCAAGTAGCCGTTTCCGCTGATAGCTGATCTTATGGTAAAGAAAGCTTTCAAAATATTGATGGATCTAGCCTTTCAGGCTTCAGCAATTCTGTCCTCTCTTTCTCAACCCACTGTGTGTATTTCAAAGCCTCTCAGACAGCTAACTTACAGGAGGCTGGGCAAAAGGTGCCTGATCCGGACCTCAGTGAAGTCAAAAAGATTTGTCATGACTTGAATGTAGTTGCACCCAGAACCACCAAGGTGCTGCATAGGCTGTGTCTGTGCTAGGAAGTTCACTAAGGGACAGATGTGTAGAGAGAAAGTTGGTGCTAATACTTCATACCTTTTGGGGGTGAAGGGTTTAGTGTAAACGACTTACAGTCTGGTCCCATGGACTGAATGCCCAGAGCTTCTGCAGTGCTACAGGAGCGACCCTTCTGGTTTTTACTCACCTGAATGGTGCCTGCATTGTGTACCCCAAGACCAGCCCACTGGGCAGATCAAGGCACAGTGAGTATTGGACAGCTACACTTCAGAAGCAAATTTGTCATCAAGCCTAAAACGCTACCATAGGCACACCCACACTTACTAGCATAGTTATGTTTCTTGACATTTTGTTAAGCATGGAAGCAGTAGCTGCAGTCCCGCATTCTTGAACAGTTCAGTCATGACACCGTGAAGTATCTCTAGCATTTTCATTATTTGGCTTACTAAATAGTAGGCATTTTCAGATTAAAGATTCTAAATGATATTGAGATAGATAGACTGAGTCAGAAGTCTATCTAACACAGACTTTTACCTGTATAGCAGCTGACATCAGGAGCTTCTGAATCATCCTTTAAATTACCCTAACCAAAAGTGCGTAAGAGTGATTTATCTCAGACGCTCATGTTCAGATGATAGCAGCTACACAGTTCAAGCCCCTTCCCACAGCCTGCTGCATAGTAGAAAACTAAACAATCAAACAACTAATGAAGCATAGCTTTGTTGTGAGAAACAACAGGTGCAAACTTTCGTAAGCGTGAGAAGACCTGCTATCTTGAGGACAGTAATTTTGGCCGCTATGGCATGAAAACTGAATTTCTGAACAGTATGTTCACCTCCCACAAATACTGCCAGGAGCTTACCACCCACGAATACTGCCATTGGTACAGACTCTAAACACAAAAGAAAGCTATCGCTGTTCTTTTCTGGAACTAAGAAGATAATGTTAATCTCCTGTGTAACATGCTTTTTGTTATCAGCGCTCAAGGTAAAACAGCACATGGCAGTCTGCCATGACACCAATTACATACATCTATATAAAACATAAAATTAAGATCTTTATTAATCTGAATTCTTAAAAAGAAAATAAAGGACAGCCTACACTCTTCTCCTCAAAGTTTAACTTTTCTCACCCTGTGAAAAATTCTCCCCATCAGTAACATATCTTCAAACGATTTTAAAGGCTTTACAAGCATGTCTCCCAGAATGTTTTGTTAGAGCCTCATTGACAACATCCCACATTCTTGAAACACTGTGTCTACACAAATGAGCTCTGAACCCTAAGCTTATTCACAGAGACCCTGCCAACATATCTAATGAGCATTTATGTCTGTGGCTTTAGTTCATACAGAGTCAGTCCACACTCTCCCAGTCAGGTATCAGTTCTCAGCCCAGAGAAGAAATGCCCAAAATATTGGCAGCTTCCTAAAGTACAGCCCTGGTACGGGCCATTGCACAGATGTTCCCAGTCTGGTTCTGTCAAACAACATAGGGCAAGTCACCTTCTCCAGGGTGCCTTTCAACACACCCCTGAGCAGGGGGAGAGAGGGAGGTAAAAACTAACCTCTTTGCCTTTGCATTGCAAGGGTGTTCCCAGAGGCGCTTCCAGGCAGGCAGCAGTTTGCAAAGCTACCGTCTCTCATCTGTTAGCTACTTCTTGCCAAGGGAAAACACAGTGACTGCCCACAGGCGAGCACCTCTGCTTCCCAAGTCTCCAGTGCAGAGCTTTGGTCTACTGCTTCACATCTGCTTGATTTGAAGGTGCTTGCTCAGGCGTGGGACTTGCACCCTGGACTCTCTTAACTGTCCTGGTTTACTTAGCAGCTGTTTCACGCTCTGGGTGCAGTACAGTTCCATGTGTGTACCTGCACAACATGGCAAGGTGCTTTTGCGGTCTTGAGGTCCCATTGAAGTTACTGCACAGACCTCCTTTTAGCCACTTACAAGGACACGCCTGCAGCTCCTGCATTGCAAATTTCTTGGTGAGAACCATAGGCAGCCTAAAAGGTCTCTGTTTCATCAAAACCAAGGGACCCAGTGGGGAGGAGACAAAAAGTGCGCGGTTCACTTGCTACAGGGTGCAGTTCCTTTCCTGCAGCACTGACACTCCTGTGTCCCTGCAGGTTTCAGATCCTTTTAACGTCACCTTGCTCCTTCAGAGAACCTGCGTTTCGTGCAAAGCCCTCCCAAAGGGTCTCCACTCCATCTTGTGAGGACGGTATTCCATGGAAGTTATTTTTGCTTTTTATTTCACAGAAAAAGCATGAGACGGTTTTGTTTTACTGGAGAGACACTGATACAGACAGCATCAGCTTGAAATTCTGTACCTTAAAAAGCTCGAGTACTTTCAGGTAGAAGTCTGTCCCCTGCCAGTATTTTTGGTTTTACAATCACCTTCTAGTTTGTTCCCTTTTTTTTTTTTTTTAATAAATTATCTTCCCCACTGCTGAGCTAAAGGTCTGCACAAACATTGAGGGAAACTGCCTTTACATAAATTGTTGTCAAACAAACAAAGGACAAACAATTCTTGCCTCTACTCTAAGGCACTACAAGACACAAGAACAGACAAATAAAATTGCAGCTCTGAGCACGAGGTTTTACGCTAACCCTATCTCTTCCATCCCGGCTATGAAGGTGCCCTTCACCGGGAACATCAGGGGCTGCTGGCAGAATGCTGGGTTCCCTTTCACCTTCTCCTGCAAGGACTCGGCGTTCACCCTGTGCTGTCAGTTTCAGGTATCGGCTGCTTTCTTGCAATGCTGCAGTGCTTGGCTTTCAGAGCCTGTCACACGCACTGGATCTGCTCCATTTTTCCTAAATATGATCTAGGACAAACACATTCACACAGACCTTGCCCACGTCAGGTAACTGCAGAAAACTGCGAGGTCTGGGGTTCGGTGTTGTTACATTGAAGCCTGGCTCTCCACCTGGCCTCAAAGAAACCACGCTGAAGATGAAAGTAAAAAGGACTTCGGTTTTTTGTCTCCTCCATGTTTTAACCATTCTCACAATCTTGACTTTTGCCACTCTGAATAGAAATGAGAGCTCATCAGATAGTAATTGTCATAAATGTGAGCTGGTGGCATTATGAACTGAAAAAGTTGAGAAATATTTAGACTTTGTCACTGTGAGCACTGCATAGTGTCAAAGGTGACATCTGCTATGGAGGTCGTCTAGCATAAGGCACTAATTGGCATTTATTGAGTAATATTTGTGACTTTATAGAGTCTGATCTCTGACTCATGTTTCAGACAACTTTGCTGAGTCAGTTAAAATATGTAAACACCCTTTCAACATTAACACATTTCAGATTCCCTTATATTATACAGTTATCCTTTTGATCACTTTCGACCAAGTCTTTGGAAGCAATTATCTTCTTATCAAAGACCTTTTACTTGTTCATGGTAATTAATGATTTATACAGGAAGAAAAATAACAGGAATGGTCTGTAAAGAAAAGTTCATATACTTCCTAAAGGCTTAAATCTTTTGAATTTAATATTTTGGGAAGGATAGAGATTCAGAAAAAGCTTGCTAAACTGTGGGGGGGGGGGGAAAAA
>Ga0065711_1048845_pt1 | contig 11601 bp, 6 predicted proteins | sample Hoacrofraction12_FD_59098 | JGI IMG/M metagenome (GOLD analysis project Ga0065711, IMG submission 59098) | Hoatzin crop microbial communities from Cojedes, Venezuela - Epithelial fraction 12 v2 (version 2) | ecosystem: Host-associated > Birds > Digestive system > Esophagus > Crop | place... | reverse complement strand
CTGCGCCCTCCGGCAGCCCCTCGGGGAGCGGTGGAGACCCGGGGTGCTGCCGGGCCCCTGCCCTGCCCGGCCTGGGGCCCCTCGCCGGGTCTGCAGCCGGGCGTGTGCCCCGGCGCGGCGGGGGATGCCGAGCGGGGTCTGCTCGACGGGCTGCGCTCGGGGCTGGGCTGTTCGGGTTTTGCGGTGATGCTTCAGGCATCAGGCGCTTGAGAACGGGCACTGTCGCTGGTGGCAAGCAGCTTCGGTCCCCTCTGGTGATGCAGCGTCTGAAAGCAGCTGTGGGACCTTCCTGTTGTTTACCGAGTTGGATACATGGGTATCAGAGCACAGCTGGGAGAAACGAAGCAAAAGAACTTAGCTCGGTTGGTCTCCTTGTGACCACCATCATCGTGGCAGAGGGTGTTGTGGAAACTCAACAAAGCAGCTCAAGCAGCAGGTCTAGGAGCCCCAAGGAGTTGGTTACCTGCCGTGAGTCTGACCGTCCTGCTTGGCCGGCCAGGAGCTGGGGAGAGCCAGTTTCCACTTTGGGTCCAAGCACCATAAGCTTAAGTTAAAGTGAAAAAAGGGAAAGATTTGCAGACTGTTCTACTTTTCTGAGTCTATGCAAGTCTGTGATACTAAAAGAACTGTGACAAGTGTTCCCTGACTTTCTAAATGAGAATTCTATCTGTTGATGATACTGAAAAGCAATACTTGCTATCTTGTAAAATACAGATTGGTGTAAACTAGACAAAGCTAAAAGAGACAGGACCCAGAGGAAAGAATTGCTGGGATATTGTTTCCAAGATACATTCGTTTTGATTCCACACACTTGAGAGAGGTGGCATTTCTCTAGGGCGTTTGAAGGAAGAGGTGTTGTGTTCCTAGGGAACAGTGTGGGAGAAGGCCTGCTAGGCCTGAGTTGTGGTATCATTAGCGAAATGGAGAGTTGTTACTGAGTTTTGTTCTTTGTACACTTGTTTAGATACAGAGATGTGCACCATCATCAAAGCTGCGTGAGGATGGTTAATATCAAATGTACAAAGCTGAATTTTCTTTCAAGGTTTAATGTAGATCAAACCATGCTAAAATAAATCCACGATGGGGAAAGGTCAGTGATTTTAATGAAAATACATTAAATCTCAGCGAAAGCTTCAGATGCTGGATTTTTTTCGCATCTTTAGAGTAGAGAGTACTGCTGTGAAGCCTTAAGTGAGAAGTTCCACAGAATATAATAGTACGTAGGTGGGGGGTAGAAAGTTTAATCTTCAGACCACATAAATGCAGAGCAGTGTGTGCTTATAGTAGAAGTAACTTCCTTCTTGAGCCTGCTTTCTCCGCATTTGAATGACTGGAAACCATAATTAGTTGTAATTTTGTTTGTTCCAAAGATGGAAATCATTAGCATAAAAAAAAAGATCACAACCATATATACCAGCACAGTAATCTGGAGAACATTCTTGCTCACTTTGAAAAGGCACCAGCTAGAGTCTGTAAGCAATCCAGCATACATCCATGACCTTTAATGTACAAAAGATTAAAGCATGTTTAGACAAGAACAGAAAATGTTCAAATTTTGAGAAAGGGCTTTATCCACATGCCGGTGGTAAATGATGCTCGTTGTTCATGTGTGATTCTGGCCTCGTCTGAACTGCAGTTGGGAAAACAAGTTCTTTTCAGTGCAGGGTTCAAAATGGAACCAAAACCATAGGAGTGTCTGTGGATCCCAGCACTTCAGTCTGGTTCCTACATTCAAAGCTCATTTGAAAGAGGCTCTGGTTTCCTCAGAGTCTGTCCGGCTCCACCCACCGCTCGCAGCTAGTCCTATAATAACAAATCTCTGTAAACATGCTAAAGGTGATTTTTAATTTTTTTTTTAAATTTTTTTGGGGGAAAAAAAAATTTGGGTCTCTAGTTTATTTCTGTTTATTTCTGATAATTTTTTAAAAGGTTGAGATTTGACAGTATCCACCTAAGCTTGTGTTTTAAAAGTAGGATCTATATCACAACTTGTTGCCATGGAAATGCCAGAAATACCCTTACTGAAAGGGGCTGGCATTCAGTAGTGCTTATGTGTGCCTGAGACGACAGGATCATGGACTACTATAAAAGCAACAGGGGAAAAAAGGGTACATAAGAATCCCACGGTCAATATTATTAATATTAGATACTCCTCTCTGAGCCAGTCATTTCCAGAAGCAGGAGTGCTGCACAAAGTGCCGTTTTCCATGGGACTTTTACTTTACCCTTACTTGCTGGACTTTAATTAGCTATCTTCTGCTCAGCATTTGCAAACCAGAAACATCTGCCTTCAGCAGACTGTGAGCTCAGGGCAGCAGACTGTGAGCTCAGGGATGTGCCCAGGTGAACAGGCTTTGGGAAGTGTGGGCAAAGCAGGCATCCTGCGCTGGTAGGTTGAAACTGTGATTTCACTTGGCCATTGAAGATGTTTTCTGTCTCCTTTTGGAAAAAATACGTTGGATGCATTCCCTAGGGAGATGCGTGTGGAGGTATTGCTAGTGGTATCCCAAGTTTTGGCTGATTTCAAACCTGAAAGGCGCTGAGTATCCTTGTTTCGTGATGGAGAAAATGGACAGAAGGTCAATGAGTATTTGAACTAGCTCCTACAAACAGGACTCCCAGATGAGTAAGTTCTGATAACTGCTTTGTGTAGTATTCCATAGTACCTGTTGTTGGCCTTTATGAGAGACAAAATACTGAAAAGCCAGACGACGGCTCTGCTGCAGCAGCTCACTTTATGTATTTTTGCTCTGTGGTCACTGTGTGATGATCCACTGATAGGTAAAGCTGCCACATAATTTTTAATATTTGAGGTTATCCCTTCGGAGAACTGATCCTCTAAGGGATGTTTTGAAACTTACAATCCAAACAAAACCCATCTTTAAATAAGATTTCAGATAAAATCTTGCCCTAAGACAACAGGTGAGAATGCATATGGGAAAGAGTACTTTCTCGTAGGCTCAAGCCTTTGGTGTAGCTCAGCAGACTCTTACATTGCATCTGGTGATACGAATCTACAAGGTCTATGTATGCATAATATAGAGAGGGAAGGCGGGGAGCATCTATAAATATTAATATTCCTCTAAATGCTTGTTTTTATGTAGACAGGCTTGCAGGGACAGTGCCACGTCTTGTAGGTGTCAAGTGCTGTATAATTTGCCTTGTTCCTTCTTTTTCTCCCCAATACAAAGCTATTAAAAAGAAAAAAAAAGAAAAAGCTTGCAGCTCCGTCCCTGGGACTGGCTCAGTAACACAGGAGGCAGTGTTCAGCGGCAGCCCTGCAGTGAAGAAACAAATATGCACATGTAACAGAGAATACCAGATTTCACTCAGGAAACCAACTTTCACTTTGAGCTTTCAAGCAGCTAGTGTAAATAGCAGACGACTTGGCTTTTGAAAAATGCAAAAAAGCTCTGGACTGGCCCCTTCAAATGACAATAAGCAAATTAATTACAAAAATTTGGACTCTTTTACTTAAGCAAATAAGGAACTCCATTTAAATCCCAGGAGCTGCACTGTAGCAAACGGATGTGAGGTCAAAACCAAACTTCTCCCCCTGCCCTCCCTTGGCCCGCACATGCTGCCTTTAGCTTTTCCTGGATGATGATTTGTATAAGCCCATTGTGGAAAGCAGTTGCTGGGGTAATCTGTTATGCCCTAATTTCATGCTAATTGGCAAGGTCACATTTGGCTGACTGAATGGCTTTGAAGCTACTGCCTTGTTTAAAAAACAGCGGAGGGTGGGCCCTCGCAAAGCCATGTGTGCACACACTGGTGTGTGCCTGTCCAGCTTGGGAGATCTCCAGAGCCCAGCAGGACCTACTGTGGGTTTTCAGAGATGTGTGAAAAGGAGTTGTTTAAAGCAAGGTTAAGTCCTTTGAACTTAAATACCTTGATCTTTTTCACCTGTGTTTTAACTGGTCTAGCTGACCAGTCCCAAGGGCAGCCCTGAGCATTCCCACCTGGGGAGGCTGCCCAGCCCCAGATGGTTGGTGGAGTTGCCTGTCTGCAGGAGCTGGATTGCTGTTTCTTTGTAGTACGGTAGGATGCAGAGCCCTGCTTCCATTCCCTGTTGTGGGAAGAGGAGAGATGGTCTTGTGAACTAGTAACTGGGTAAAGGCTATGGAAAAATGGGGGGAGTAAGAGCTGTCAGCTTGGAAGCAGTTTGGGTGGGATCCTAGGGGGTTGGAGGTAGGACTTCCCTGGTCATGAGGGTTGGGTGAGGCAGGGGAATAGGCTGTTTGCTGACAGTAAAGCTGACTGAGAACGTGAGGAGGTGCCAGTGTTGCTGGGTGTGAAGCTTGCTCTCTTTTAACCCCCTTTCAAACAAGAAGGATCTTTTGGTACTGAATCAGAGGATGATTCAGCAGTGAAACCTCAGGCTGGGAAATGCCCGAGTGATGGGAGGGGGGGGGGAGCGCTGTGGCTGCACGTGCAGAGGGCTGTCAGAGGAGCTGTGCTGGAGCTGCCGTGCTGCTCGCCGAGATGTCTGTCAGAAGAGCAGCGGAGAGGACAGTCCTTTGCAGGAGGATTTCAGTCTGTGTTCTGGGTACAGCATGCAGGGACACATGAACTCTTAAAGGTGGCACAACCTTGGGTGCAAAGCTGTACCTCTGGGACATCTGAACAAAGGTTTCAGAGCTGCTTCAGTTCTTGAAAACACCTTTGCTAGGCTGATCCATCATGTAATTATTCTCTTGTAAGGAGTACAATGGCCTCTCAGCTCCTTGGGGAGCCCAGCTGGTGGGCTGTGGCAGAGGGCGAGCAGTGTGAGGTTTGCTGTCCTCAGCTCCTGCCGCCCTAAACAAACTCACCCCGGCAGCTCAGGGAGAAGCATGGGTGTTGCTGCGGCCATCTGCCCGGAGCCATTCCCGTGCCCTGGGCGGCTCCACGTTCCCACAGATCTCTGCAAATGCAGAGAGAAAGCAGCTGGGCTGCTGGGGAGCAACCTCTCTGTGTCCCCCGCTGCCCTCAAAGGCAGCTTGACATTGTTTATAAAACCAGACTCCCGTGGTGCTTGTGGGGGGACGCTGGGATGTTGGCTCGGGTCTGCCCCTTCCTCGAGCGGATTCAAACCCCAGCCTGCCTTAGGCAAGTTCGCTTGGAGCGGGGTAGCCAGTCCCGTCCTACTGAAGCAAAAAGCAGATTTTCTCCTGATTTTGAAGGAAGAGCCATTTACTTCCAGAGAGCAGCACTTGCTGCTTCACTCAACCGCCCCTTTTCCCTTGCGTTGTAGCATCACCGGCATTCCCATGGTGACAGACCGTGACGTCACCGGCGTGGGCAGTAGCACCCGGGACAGTGATTTCATTGTGCCTCTGAAGTTAGGCAGGGCTGGGGCTCGGTCAGGAGAGCTCCCCAAACCCCCGGAGCCCCGGGTCCTGACGAAGCCGTGCCGATGAGTCAGGGCCGGCAGCCTCTGGGCATCTGTGCCCGGCGTGGTTCCCCGGGCACTCGTCAAACCCGCCGAGGTTTTCTTGTCTGCAGTCTTGCCCGCTTTCCTGTGCCGCTGCCTGCTTTCTTGATGATTTGCCATGTGGGGGGAAACTAAATATTTTTGCTCTGCAGAAGGCTGTGGGTGTTGTCTGCTTGGCAAAGGGCGCCTGCGAGCGCTGGGTGAGCAGTCCCGGTCTGCACGGCCAGGGAAGCGCTGCGGAGGAGTGCTCTGCAGGGTGCTGCCTGGAGGCACGGGCACGCTGCGGCTTGTTGTTGGGCGCCAACGTTGTTGTAAATATCTGGAACATGGATCCTCTTGGAGGGTGAATGCCGGGGGTGAAAGTGCTCGTTTAAACACAGTGTTTCAGGGAAAAGCAAAGAAAACTTGGGTTGTCTAAAGCCCAGTTTTTAATAGGCAGAAAGTGCAGGTGGTGCTGTGTGTCTGTTATTCAGAAGACTTCAAAAATTACATGTTCACGTGCAAATATATGTTTGCTTTCCCCATACCCCTCAACGCAAATCTATACGTGCCACCTTTGCTGCTCAACACATGTTGTGAGGAATTGTGATTTTTTACCTGTTGTCTGTGTGTCTGGCACAGATAATGCGGTTTAATGTGTACGGTGGGGGCAGCTCTCACTGTAGGTGTGTTGAGTGGGGAACCGAAACGGTCCCCTATTTCTTGATGGGATGCTGTTCAGCCTGGAGAGCTTTTCTGTGACTGCTGGTCACTGTGTGAATCTCGCCTCAAGTCCTGGCATCAAGCCGCGCTCTGCTTGGTGCTGATTTTGCTCCCTTGCATCAGCTTAGATCAGAGTGATTCTTCTGAAAGCGGTGGGAGTGATGTTTTGTGTGACTGTGGAGGGGTGTGTTGCTCTACTGAATGCAAAGGAGTGATGAATCATATTCAAAGTGAATTGTAGCATCAGTGTCTAGGCTTGATGTGTCAGAGTTTGAGTGATGTGAATGACGCGATATTCCTGTGAATGCCAAAGCTCTGATATCTGAGATCAACGATGCTAAAAATATGTTCGGCTCAAAATTTGGTTGCTCATTGCTGTTTTCCCCATCCCCAAAACAGCTGTGTGCTGGGATTAAAAGCCAGAGGGAACCTTAAGAAATCTGCAAGCTGGACTCTCCTGGTTGTCTCCCATCCCATCACATTCTGTGTGTTGGTTTGTTTGGTCAGCTGTCGGGGTTTCCTGCTAAACATGAAGGCTCGGCAGTTCCTGCTACATTTTTTCTTTTTGTGGAGTTTTCTCCAGATTGTGCAAAACATTGAGCACAAAATGTAGTAGTCAAAAATCAGTGGAGGATTTTGTTTTCACACTAAGAAGTGTTTAAAACTGTAAACAAACAGAAACCCCCTGAAATTAATTCACAATGTCTCTGTGTGCAAAAGTTCCACAAAGACCTTTTGCTGCTTTTGCAGAAAGCACAGTCAGCTTCTACCTGGCTTTACGTACAATATCATTTGCTCATGGGAATGCTGCCTCATGTAGTGTAGGAGTTGGAGAAAATGCCAGAACAGTTATTTAAACATGTGAATGAAACCCTCTGTGCCCAGGGGTGAGCAGATAGTGCGAATTAATCTCAAACTGTGGAGCTGTTTCAGATATTTTCCGCTGGATACATGGAAATCTTTAATAAGATAGAAATCCTGATAGTATTTTGCATGCTTATGTGTAACGACAAATACTATTCAGCTCCCAGGCTGGGGAAGCTACAGGAGCTGATGTACATTGAGGGGCCCGTCCCAGGGATGCCTGGCATGGCTCTGCTCTCTCGGATGCCGCTGGCATTAAGTACCCGATGGGCTGCTGGAATGAGGTCAGAACTGGGCTCAGCGATACTGGTGGGAATTCTATGTTGCTAAGAAGTGTCCCTGTACTCTGCAACCTGGAGGTAGTTTGCCAGACTGAGAATCTCCGAAAATTGAGGATTTTTAGAACTAGGAGAGAGGGTTGCACTGAACATTTACCTGTAATTGTATTTTTTATAACCTCCCTCTATCCAAAACGTTCCTTGAGCTGAAACTGGGAAGTGATTGCCTGTAACCGTGGGGCTGGATCCTGTCTGTCTGTCTGTCTCTCTCTTTTCTAACAAATATTTGTCAATGTTTTCTGATCATCTGGTGCTTTCTCATGTGAAACCTGTCACCAAAACTTGTTGACATGATATGGAGCCAAACAAATCATCACACAGAACTGACTTTTTAATTTGAGAGCTTGAGCGCAGCTTTGGTTTCATGAAGCCTTTTCTGGCTGGACTTTGCTGTGTGAGAAGGGTTTCTCTCCCTTCACCAAAAGCTGTTCCTCAACCTTTTGGTTTTACACAGACCTATTTGGAAGTGGTTTTGTGATGTGGTGGTCTCAGTCCAGCTCCTAGTTGACAAAGTTGACCGAAGTCACAACACCCCAATTGGCACTAAGGGGTGTATTTGGCAGAAGGAGTAGGAAGGCCAACGCTGAAGCAGGCAGAGGGGCTGATGTGTCGCCGATCCTTCGAGGTGATCCCTCTAGCTCAGGGCTCAGGTAGAGGGAGCCCAGCCGGGTGGTGTGGAGGTGTTTGCAGTGCTTCTGTCCGTGCTGCGTCTGCTCCGAGCACTTGAGCTTCCCTGGCTGTTAATCCGGTACTTTTCACAAGCATTAACTGCAGTTAAAAAGAATTAAACAAATATTTAGCTAATATCAGATCACAACCAGTTTAATAAATATGCTTTTTTTTTTTTTTAATCCGTGATTGCTCAGCTTCTGTAATAATATTTATAGTCTTAAAGAGACCCTTCTTTTTCCAGAAGAACCGACTCCACATAAAACCAACAGCCCACCCTCTGGAGTTACATACGCTCATGATGTCTTGGACTGTGGCCTCAAGCCATGCCCCCTGCCTTTTTCTAGCCTTTCTGCAGATCCCATGGGCAGATATGGACAGCCAGATAGCATAGGGACAACACCTACGCACCCTGCCAACGCTGCAGGGGCCTCTGCTCCAAGCCCTAGGATTGAAATTACTCCATATCATGAACTGATTCATTCAGGGGGTCCCTTCCGCAGCAGAGACACAGATGTTCTTTTGGTAGAACATCAGTCCAACTCAGCTACCACTAGCCCAAGGGTTACCCTGCCTGTCCCTGGCTTTGAGGGCTACAGAGAACCACTGTGTTTGAGCCCAGCTAGTAGCGGCTCCTCTGCAAGTTTCATTTCAGAGACAAATGTATCTCCTTGCACATCACCATGTGTTTCACCAAATAATGGTCCTAGTGATGACCTTTGTCCACAGTTTCAAAACATCCATACTCATTATTCTCCTAGAACCTCTCCAATAATGTCACCACGAACAAGCATCACGGAGGAAACCTGCTTGGGACGACATTCACCATCACCCTGTCCCAACTCAAGGTCTTCATCACCAGGTGCAAAACGGAGGTACTCTTGCACTGAGCTCTACAGTACTCAGCTGCCTTCCACTTCTCCACGACAGTCAAGGACCCCCTCTCCACAATCCTCTCCTCGCATCCCCTTGAGAGAAGACAACTCTTCAGTTACTTACACGCAGTTGCCCAGTGTTTCTCTTTCCATGGATGCTATGAACAGCCTTCCTACGGATCCTTCCTGTGGTGTTCCCACGAAAATTTGGAAAACCAGCCCTGATCCTTCATCAATGCATTCCCAAAAAAACAGCATTTCATGTCACGTCTTTCAGACTGTTGACTTCCACGGGCCTTGCGAGCAGGAGGACAGGAGAAATTCAGCCCCGGAATCAATTTTGTTGGTACCTCCATCCTGGACAAAGCAACTGGTGCCTGCAATACCTATCTGCAGGTATGTAATGCTTCTTGTGGCTGTGTATTTTCTCATGGCGTGATGTTCTCTGTCATGTGTAGTAATCCCTAGGGAGTGTTTTCTTGGGCAGATCCTGCTGCAGACCAGAGCTAAGTGCTTGGGGACAGCACTGGTCAATGGGAGCCCAATCCATTGTGATTCTGAGAGATGAAAAAAAATCTAAATTTGGAAGAAACATCAGCAAAGTGGTTCATTGATAGCACAGCATACAACAAATTCATATTTACAAATTATTTGTCTACAAAGCAGATTGCAGACAGCCTTCGACAAGGGCTAAACACGCTGGTTCCATCCTGCTGCTTTTAAAGAAAATGGTTTGAATGCATTTCTAAATTCAGAGAATGTCTTGATTACAAATTTCCATCAAGGACGAAAATGCTTTAAATATTTCTGGATTCAAAATAGAGCATGCTGCTCCAAGGCAGACTGAGCATTCGGTCAACACCAGATGACTTATTGTTGGTTGTTAATTTGTTAATTGTTGTTTGAGCCAAATCTCAGCCGTTGGCACTACCCTCATCAACTCCCTCCATTGTCTGGCCCTGGCAGCACGCAGGTCTGCACCCCGCGCGGTGCACGTGTGCCAGGACGGAGGTTGCCAAGTGCGAGACAGCACTGGTGGGCATGGCTGGCACCCCGTCAGCCCTGCCATCCCACTCGGCAGCAAGGCTGTCCCCACGCTGACGCTGTCCTGTGCTGCTCCCGACCTGCTAAACGCAGATTGGGAGTGAAAGAATGCGGGCCATGACTTTCCTTGGCTGGTTAGATTGGTCCTGGCAGCAGTTTGTACTGACAAAATAAGAGTTGTTTAAATTCCAGTTCAAGCTCCAGTTGTACATTTCAATGTATTAATTTCATGATATAAACCCTTATGTATTTTGGTAACAGGAAAACTGGTATCAGGTAAGAATATTTAGCATTTTGTTCATGTGCATTTTAATATTTATGGGAATCATAAAGATTATTAATTTACTTAACTGATAAGTAATAGTAAATGGAGTTAATATTTCACAAGATATGTTCTGTGATCAAAGTTTAAGATGCACAGGAAAAGCTAGATGAAAATGAGGGATCTTTGAAAAATTATAACTGCTACAGATAATTTCTGTTTATGAAATAGAAATATTCTGTTCTCTTTGCAAGGAGATGAGCCCACAAAAATTAGTACGTTCATCCTGAAGTTCGGCAGGGTTTGTAATCAAGCGTGAGCAGGACAGCATATTCTCACTGAAATTAACAGCAGACTCCTAAACGTTCCAGCGAGAGCAGCCCCAGTGGGGCACTTGAAGGAAGAAGTGATCGGGGCTTTGGGAAATAAAGCGCTAAAGCTGATGTCGTCTCTCCCTGCCCAGTTTGCCAGTCCAGTCGCTCCCGCCCCTTGAGTGGCCGCTCTCCAGCCAGTCTGGCTCCTACGAGCTGCGCATCGAGGTACAGCCGAAGCCCCACCACCGGGCCCACTACGAGACGGAGGGAAGCCGAGGGGCCGTCAAGGCGCCGACCGGAGGGCACCCCGTCGTCCAGGTAAGGGACTGGGGAACGGCTCCGTACAGGCAACGTGTGGCGTGAGTTTGGTTTTGAAAGTCTTGCTGGGGGCTGACCCTGAGCGAGGGGGAGCGTGTGGACCTGGATGTGCTGGTAGATGTGCGTAAAGTGTCTGGAGTTGAACCGTAGTGAAGTCTGAGACGTTTGTGAAGTTGGTTTGCATTAGCTTGTGAAAGCTCAGAACTTCAGGAAAATATTTGCCATCTGTTCTGTGCTGTGTGTTAAGCTGCCTGTGACCCGACTCTGTCGTGAGGTGTCCAGCTGTCCTGAACTTCAGCTGAGCCCAATTTATCTTGAGAACAGACTAGGGCTTTTTGTGAGGATCAAAATGTACAAACGTCAAGCCTGGCTTTCAAACTCGGTGTGGCTCAGTGACCTACCAAACTCAGATTTAAAATAACCAGCAGATCACGTTAGATCTGCAGCACCATGTCCTGGTGCCGGCAGTGAGCGAGGGTTTTGGAGCCCTGCCCCCCCAGTTCCCGCAGAGCTGGTCCATGCGGCAGGGTTGCTGCCTGCCTTTCTGGCTGTATCTAACCTCAGCTCCTCTCTGTTCTGTACGTCCAAACTGTGCACGACTCCTACACGTTCACTTGAGGTTTGAAGAAAGGCAAAGCCATCTCCATTAACCTCGATGGGAGCTGGGTTAGGAAGGTATGGATGTTCAGCTGGAGTTTCCCCCAGAGTTGACAAGTTGACAGCTGGCTTTTGCCAGAAATGTCTTTCATGACTCTGCTTTTTCCTTTGCAATTAGTTCCGCGCCACCCCCCCCCCCCCC
>Ga0065711_1048836_pt1 | contig 11601 bp, 9 predicted proteins | sample Hoacrofraction12_FD_59098 | JGI IMG/M metagenome (GOLD analysis project Ga0065711, IMG submission 59098) | Hoatzin crop microbial communities from Cojedes, Venezuela - Epithelial fraction 12 v2 (version 2) | ecosystem: Host-associated > Birds > Digestive system > Esophagus > Crop | place... | reverse complement strand
GGGGGTGTGTTACTTTAAAAGCTCAATTTTTATTACATTTTTATGTCTTCTCTGGCAGTATTAACATGGGGCTTGACATGCTTAGTATTCGATTAGTAGTGGCCATTTTGGCCCCAAGACCAACAACTTGAAACGAAGTAGTACCAATACCTATTGTGCCTACTCTGTTAGTATAAATTTTGCCTAATGCTGTCAAAAACTTTAAGGCAGTCACTGTTATGTCCATGAAGTTTCTGTGTCCCATTGTGCTCTTGTGCTCTAGGAGTGGAAATGACACATGTATGTGTCACTTTTGTAATGAGAACAGCATAGCTTATTTTTAATAAGTACAGTTTTGTAACATAATTAACATTCTTGGCAATACCATAGTTCAGCTAGAAATCTTGTGACTGAAATTTTCATTGAAATCTATCAATAGTTCAGCACATCACAAGAGAAATCTCAGGAAAGCATACATCCCTTTCCAAAAAGAAATCTCTCTTTCCCTGTGTTGCTGGCAACTCAAGATCTTCTCCAAAATTCTACACAGACAAAACACGTGAGTGATATTCTGCTTTACAGAACAGTTTCCTCAGCTAGTTTATATATTATATTTAACCAAAACTAGCATCAGATTCACTGGCATAAGAAGTGGAACTAAACTGTGTGAAAACGGTGCTTACTATGCTGAGACACATACAGACTTCTGTGTATCAAAGGAACTTGCATCCTCACTTGCACTAGTGCTGTTTTTTCCTTACTATTGGCTGACCCACTATAGCAGATACTGGAGTCAGCTGTGCTGTCCAAGCGCATAGTCTTACCCTCTTTCAGGGAGCTGATGAAAGATATACTCACATAGTACTCTTCCAGTCTTAGAAATATTAGTCTGGTTGGTAAAATTCCTGAACTAAAGCAGACTACAACACATCTTACTCAGCTATCTTGTAGTCTATGTACACCAAGGAATATGTGAACTGTATCTATAGAGTCTACTAATTTAATTGTATAAGAGATCTAGATGTCCAGTGGAAAATGTTAATCTGCAAACTGAGAAAGTACTCTTCCTTGTGCTTGTTTCAAAACAAGGGACTCGCTAGACCTAACTCATCCCTGATTAAAAATAACACTTATCTTTCCAGTGACCAGGAAATGTTTAACTCTGTATATTCAGGATACTTAGGATTCAATCACCCTAAATACAAAAGCTATAGGCTGGGAGATCTTTATTCCTTCTGACCTACTAAGTAGCTGCTATTATCTTACTATGGCTATTGTTCTCAGCAGGATGACAAATCTCACCCTAAATTGAGGGAATCTATATTTAAAGTCTGAAATGTAAGGATTCTGAAGTTGTCAGTAAGAAGTTTTTTTCCATGTAATACTTTGCACATGAAGTGTACTTGACTCAAATTAAAATAGATGCCACAGAGTCAGTCAGGAATCCAAAAGTCAAACTATGTCCACTTTGGTTATCATCATCACCAAAAAAGGGAAGTAAAAATTTAACTTGGCTAATGTTTCTGTTGATACAGAAAGCAGGAAGGAAGCCAGTTGATACCACCACACAGTGATAAATACAGTAAAGCAATCACTACCAAAGAAATGAATAGGTACATTCTTCGTAAATAAAAATGTATGGTACACTTGTTGAATTGGAAAAGAGCATTCACACATTATGAAAAATTGCTTTAGAAGCTTAAGTATGCAACATGTAATGCTCTAAAAAAAAACAGAAGAGAAATGTTTATATAGTAAAATCCACTAAAAAAACCTAAAAACTGGTATCAGAAATTATCGTTAAAGAATATAATGTTTTTGAATGGTTTAATTCAAAAGAGACTTCTAACTGCAGAAGTTCCCCATGCTTATTTTAACCAAGGGTGTACGCTTTCAAACTAAAAGTTAAATGGTGATCCTTACGCTGTTTGAAGCAGTAAAAGGCTTTAGGAATAGTTCTAGTCTGCTGCCAATAAACACCATCTTATTTCCTATTTGCAGACAAATCATTTAGGTGTATGCTGCAGTATACTGCAGAATTTAGGAATATGAGAGGTTTAGTTAGGTTACAAAACAATAAGGAGTCTAAACCCAACCTAATTAGTATTGCATTCTTACTTTGTTCAAAGGTAAAATACTTGGATCCTTTTATCAGTATTGTCATCACCTTATTATCCACCATTAACTGCAGGTTCTTATCTATAAAGTTGCTGGCTGCCTTCTCTTACAATTTCTTACCACTTCCTAGTCTTGTAGAGTAGGTTGCATGATTAGCTCTCTGGGTGCATATATCAGAGTGCAATGAACACACACATATAGTCATTACTCTCTCTTTTTCTAGTAAAAGTCAGAAAAAAATAAAAATAAAAAACCTAAGCTGCCAACAATACAGTATTTGTATTAGAACTAGAAATAGCTTCTTGAATACAAAAAAATGTCAAGGTGGAAACTATCTTTTAGAAGCAGCACAAAAGGGAATTTTAAAAAAATCAGTAATCAATAATCTTTTCCTGAACTGCTGAATAAAATTAAACTGGATGAATTTAGATCAGTTGCCTGGCATGAAAAAAAATGCAAATTGCTTTTGACAGATAAGTCTTTGCTATAAATATGAGTCAAGTATGTTAGTTTGCCTCAGTCAAAGTAGCTATCATTTGTATATCTGATGTCCACGAGAAAGATATCAAGGGAAAACCTTAGAAATATTCAGTTAATTTTTAAATGATATGCAATAGAATGAGAGTTGATGTTGTTGCTCATGAGTATCTGCTTTCTGTATTGTCAGCAACCTTCACTTTCACAGGCTGGTCTAGTTGTCACTTTTCACAAGCCCTAAACGCATACAGAGAAGATGACAGAAAACAAACAGTATCACAATATGATGTGTTTTAAGTCATGACAACAAAAAATGCCACTTACAGGCAGATGCAAAAAAAAAAAAAAGAAAAACACACACCCCAAAAAAAGAACAAAATGCTCATTTTTTAAGTCAAGAAAAGGAACAAACCAAGATCAGCAGTACACTGTGTTCTAAATTAAGACAAAGATGAGTGAAAATGTATTTTTCTTGTGTGCTAAATGTGTTGAAGGAAAACTTTGAGAAAGAATGGAGATCAGATTTGGAAGCTGAAAATTCAATAACAGATGTTAGATTAGATTGAGTAACAAAATGTGTAAGGCATTGACACATTAAAAAAACCCAAACAAACAACCAAGAAATCTAATACAAACTTCTTTGCTACTCATAACAGAATGTAAGGTGAACAGATAAGCCTATTCTGCTGAAACACCAAACGCGTCAGTGAACGCCACCGGGTTGAGAGTATCTGTCTCTGTTATCACAGCCATTCTGCGACTGCTGCCACTGCATCTGTGCCTGCCCTCTCCCCATGCCCATGATGTGACCATTCAAACTTCTCATTATTTGCTGAGAGAAAAGCTGCCTTTACGATTCCTCCTCCCCAAAGAAAACCCCTCCCATGCTCCACACATCCCTCCACACCCTTCACAGGTGTACAGCACCAGTGTCTGAGTATCTCAAGGAACATATACTGAACAGAGTACTCTTTTTATTTTTCTCCCTATCAAAGTACTGCTATTTATGCTCCTGACCTGACAGAAACTCAGGGCAAAACCAAAGTTCTTTGTTTCTACAGGTCCTTTTCCTATCCTTCCCAGATTCCCACTGACTCCAATTACAAATGCAAGTGAGGGCAAGTCCACTGTCTCTTTATAACAGAGAGGGAGATTGTCACTGCTTTTATTACATCACCAAGGGAAATAATGCTCCCCTCCCTCAGCAGCATTCAATTTGTGACTCCAGTGACAAAAAGCTGGGAAAGGACCAAAGGAAGTAAAGAAAAGGAATGGTTTTGGCTTCTCTTCTCCTCACTGGCTCATGAGAGAAACCAGAGAGAAACCTGTTTGCACAAAGAGGTGACGTAACTTTTTCCTTCCTCATGGAATGAGGGAGTAGGAAGAAAAATTATGGGCCGCAGTTTGTTGTCTAATTTGCTATGAGCAAGGATGATCCTTATGCCGGTCAAATTATAATTTGTATCTAGAAAAGAGATTGAAAAAAAAAAGAAAAAACTTATACTGAAGAGAATCAAATCTTGCAGTTCCTCAATCTATTCTATGCCAGAAGACCATCGGTTTCCTCAAAGCACTGCTCCTTTTTAGGATTCACCTCCTGTTTGTGCAGCATGTAGTATACAAAATGGGGAGACAGCAGCTGGACTGCAGTACAGGGCTTAGCCCTCTTCCAGTGACCAAAGAAGACTGCTAAAATTCAGAGCAGGAACAATACTGAGTCATATAATAAACAAGCTAATCAAGACAGTTCTTAAAAATTTGCTTGAGAAAAAAAAATAATCTGCAGCTGATTCTGAAACAAAAGGGATGAATAAGTAACAGATAATTCTAAGGATGAATGTTCCTATTCAGTAGTGCTAAGGCTTAATTTAAAAAAGGAGAGAACTTCCTTCCCCCCCAACAGTTTCCAAAAATGTGATACTTTTATTTTAAAGAAATGTTAAATTTTAAAAGATACAGACGTTGGGTCAAAGACTACCTGAAAATCTCCAAAAAGATTTTTCTTTTTTTTTTTTTCTCTTGTTAGAAGACAGTTCTATTCACTTCACAGTTTTTCTAGATTTATATTCTCAAATAATTTCAACTTCTTTGAAACTGTAAGGCTTCATATATTAATCAAAAATTAATCAAAATTGAGTAATATTCTAAAGATATGCAAAGCATAACCCATTTTACTGGACCTATAAACAACTAATACAGTTTTGTACATAGAAAAGAGACATCTTTGATGAAAAAAAAATCAGAATAGTTAAATACTACCACCAATCAATTGGTGAATGAGAGGCAAATTGCACATTTTCACACAGGAACAAATACAATACACTAACAAAATTACTGAGGTGCACTTATTCCAAGAAGATATTCTTAGCATGAGCAGTGAAGATTACAACACCTGGAACTCATTTGCACTGATTAAATATCTGTGTTGTTACACAGAAGTGAAATCCAATTCCACCAACTTTTGCAAAAATTTTCAGAAAGCCTTGGATTTACTCTTGGAAAGACAAGGAAGCAGAGCACTCAAAGACTTACAGACTGAAAGTGATGACAAAATGAAAGGTAATCTCCAAGTTTTATTGCCAGATGTGTGGGAATTCAAAGGTTCCAGACAGTATGCCAGACAAGCAGTGAGAGAAATAAGAATAGTGTAGTTGGTTCCTAACCTTACAAGGTCTAAGCCTCAGTTTTCTCTCTGATTTTGCTTTACTGTTTTAGTAGGTTGCTTCTTTAATTTATTAATGATATGGGCTTCCAAACAACTCAAATTCTCCCCAGTGTCTCTCGTGCACCTTCTGAGTGGGCTTCTCTTCTAGCTTTCACACTATTCAGTTTTGCTTCAGGTTTCAGAAAGCTAAAATCACCTTCATTATATACTCAAAAATTTGCTGAATGCTGCCTGCATTTCTGATTGATCCAACATGCATTCCAATTCAAAGTCAGAAATAGGCTGGAATAAGTCATCACTGCCATCAAAGAGCTAGTAAATGGAAGACCTATGTCAAAGACATAGCATTCTGGTAAGAACATTAAATTAGCCTACTGCTTAACTTGTTTTTTTCCTAGCAGTTATTTATTGACGTAAACATTCAGGATCCCACCTTCATTTGACCGATGCTAGATGAATTTAACCTGTTTTTCCTGTCTGTGTCTAATAGATCCATTTGATCTGCCTTAACAGAAACTAGCTCATTTGCTCGGCTGGTTAACATGTATTCCTATTCATGCTGTGTACCTAGCCCATGAAGATGAAGGTTAAAAAAAAAAAAAAAAAGGGAATTTTGTCTCAGTTGAAACTGAAGGAAATTTCTTTCTGAAAAAAGCCCTGAGAATCCTTTAAATCTGCAGAACAGGAGACAAAATTAACCTGAGCAACAATTCACCAACCCATAAATTCCTGGAGATCAAGATCTGTCTTGAGATGTTGATAGAGGAGTACTATTTGATGAAGATGAAGTTCACTAGACTCACTGTCTTGGATGGATCTAACTTCCGCATGGATTGTAACTACTCTGTCATGCATACTGGCAAGCAAATAAAAATAGCTAATTGAGCTATTTCCTCTACAGAAGGCGAAGAAAGAATTATTGCTATTTTTATCTGTAGTAGCCAAGTACCTTCTGATTACTTACAAAAATTTGGGTCATGAAATTTATCTAAAAAGAGCCACCCCATTGCAGCAAAACACCTGAAAATATGCTGAACTTTAAGAATGGTGACAGACCCATTGTCTTAAATGAAAGCATTTACATACTTAAACGGCCTTTTTACATCATCTGTCAAGCTACCATCTCCATAGCTAGCAGCCAGCTTGCACTAATTTTAGCAAGCTGAAGAAATATTTAACATTTTATTTGAAGTATTTAAGAGAAAAGACAATCCCAACAAAGGGGAGTTTGTTCAGAAAGAAGCACAATTTTCCACTCAGTGCAGAGAAGTGACAGGGATGCTGTTGTGTCAGGACTATTTCCAGAGTTCAAGAACCCACTGGAAATACCATCTATGAGGTCTGTATATTTAGAGACTCACAAGTGAATCTTATACTTGTTAAGATTTGCAGAGTCAACTCTTGCCCTTAGACTGCTGCCAGTCTTTGCAATGTAATTGAATAACTCTACCTTTTTGCTATTCCAAGAGATCACTCAAGTTTTTCTAGATGTTCAGCAACTGCTAGGTGAAAGGTTTGAGCAACAGAATACGTAAGCGGAACATAAAACACAGGACTATGAAACTGCCATTTCTTGGTTTCTTCAACAGTCAGTTATTCTGGTGTGAACTCAGGTAGGAAAGTATTTTGGTTCCTTCAAGACAGAACCAATATTATGTTGTCTCATTTTGTTTTGTGAAAAATAACCTGGAGTAGGGTTTTTTTTGTTTATTTCACCATGAAAATGAAGAACAAATTCCAGTAAATCAAAAGAATATCTTTACAACTTATGTTTTCATGACATAAGACAGGATAATATTGTTCAAGATGTAATGTAGTCATACCTTATAAAACACACAAGCTTTACCTGCATAGTATAATGTGTTGACTGGAACTTGAGAGAACACAGGCTAGCCTGGTGCAAGAGCCCAACTGCAATGCTGTATACTGGTTCCTACATTGTTGTTTTCCCTGTGCTCACTTGTGAACCTGGTGCATTCTTGAGTTCTCTGAGATAAGACATTGTTGTATCCTTTCCTAGTCTCACATCAATTATGTACAGGTCCTTTGGTGGAAAACTAGAGAGTCACTGGAGAGCTCTCAGCATTCAGAAAATTTAGACTGCATCCTGCTACAAACTCCGGGCATTCAACCATAGAAATCCTACGTCCCAGACAGCAAAGTTTAAAACATTGAAGTACATAGATCTTAATATTTAAAGCAAGTCTCAATCTGAGTAAGCCGTTTTCTCTGAGAGGGTGAGGAAAGTAAACAAACAAACAGGTAAAGAAATAATTTGTGCTCTACATTTCAGTGACAAAAAAGTTATGGATTACACTTCAACATGACAGGAGATGACACCATGACTGCAGGACTGCGATGGATGGACGGATGACAGACCATTTGATAAAGAAGAAGCAGTGGACAAAGCCTTCTTGAAAAAAACAGAAGTCTTGTAACTGCAGGCCCTGTTTGTCATGGAGGACTTGAACCACACTGATATCTGCTGAAATGGTAGCACCTCCGGATACAAGGAATCCACAAGACTTATGGAGTATGTCAGGGACAATTTTTTGACACAGATGGTAAAGATGCAGGAAGGGTATGCCCTGCAGGCCTTTTTTAAGCAGGAGGCTAAGACCAGACGATCTCCAGAGGTATCCATCTAAATTATTTTGTGATCCTAATTCATGATTTTGTGCAAGAATATTTCATAAACATAAGCAAGAACTACATTACTAATAAAAATGAAATCTGCTTATGAAAGCTTTGCAATGAGCAATTTCTTTTGAGAAGATCAGAAGTCCTAAGAAAGTTCAAAGGGAAAACTTTTGAATAAATTTAAAAGATTTTAGGACAGAAAAAGTTCAAACTACAGTCCTACTACCTTTTAAAAAATTGTAAATATTCCCTATGCTGCAGTGTAATTCTCATGGTGTTCAACACATCAGTGAACTAGACAAAAACATCTGTCAGTTAATAAGAGTAACCCAAGCCTCTCAAACTGAGGACACTCCGCTCTTCTCCTTTAACACGTCAGTTACTGATGGCTTTCACCCAAACAATTTGCGTATCTAGGGAAAAAAAAATATTTGGAGCTCTCATGTGATGGTACAAAGGAATTTGAGATTTGGATGCCAGCTCATTTGGGGGCCTGTGAAAATGTGACTGTTTTCCCAAGCTTTTTTTTTTTTTCCTTTTTCTTTTTTCCTTTTTGTTGTTGTTGTTGTTGTTATGTTGGTTTGGGGTTTTTTTTGCCAGTACCAAAGGGCATTTCACAATGGGGAAAAAAGTATCCCAGATTATGTAGCCAAACTGTTGCGAGTGACTGCTTCATCTGTCATTTGCTCTATCAGTTGGCATTCCTGCAGATAAAAGAAGCTTCAGTGCCATGAAATGAGTAAGAAATTGGGTTCGATATAGTATGCTAGCAGACTGATTTTTCTCTCTCACACGCCTTCATATTGAGTGGGATGCGACTGCCAAACCAAATCCAGAAGAAACAGTAAATTTGAATGTTAGCAGAGATGGGGGTTGGGGGGTGATGGGCAAAATTAACATTATCATTACAGCTTCCTGCAGTTCTAGCTACATTTCAGATTATGAATATGCAGCTCAAGGATTTCTAGCATTTGACACCACCCCTCCCCTTTTTTTCTTTTTAACAGGAATGCTTTTCATACTTAGTTATGAAGACAGTATCAATACAGTAAAGATTATTTTAAAGGGAGGAAAAATTGGATTTAAAGACCAACCCCATAGCTCCATTCACTGAAACTGCACCTCTTAATTAGTTACTACATTTAAACATATAACTGCTACATTTATAGCAGTTTTCAGTTCATAAAAAACTTGAGAAAACTTAGAATTTATCAATATATACATCAAATATACTACTTAAGAAACTCATTTGATGCATGAGGGTTATTTTAACTACAGCTGAGCACTTGCAACCTAAGTGTCCGGTGTACCACAGCCATTTTGCTCCTCTGTGCACTCCTGGAGGCAATGGAGGCCCTGGGAAGTGAGGCTGGGGGCTGGTACGAAGCACTTTCTTAACCTGCCACAAATTAATAAGTTCATCATTTCTTCAGCTGTCAGTTACAACTTGTGTGAAACCCATTGATTCAGAGAGAAATACAAGTCCTTATTCCCTATAACAGACACTCTATTTACTAAATCCTTCCCAAAAAACACACTCTAGGCTAGCTCCAAAGTATATCTAAAGTGCAACTTGAAAGGAAAAGATACCCTCCACCCAATATATCAGGCCTTGTGATAGAGAGCTCTCATAGCAACAGGAGGACGAGGGCACAAGTCCCTTCAGGCAGACAGGGTTTGAGGCTGGGTCTCGCCATGGAAGTGCCCTTGGCTTCATCCGCCTTGATAGTAAGGTTGCACAAGCACCCTGTTCCTACAGTTTCATTTATCAAAACTTGTGTCTTTTTCTTTCCTCCTCTCTTCTAGTCCAATTCTTTCTCCAAATTTGCAGATCGTTCCAGGCTTCAGAAAACAGACCACTTGCCAAATCACGTAGAAGTACAAAACCTTCACTCAGGCCCGTTTAAAAGGCCCACCCCATTGGTATTCACTGAGAATAGCACATGTCCTTTCACAGGGTCTGGGACATTGTCGGTCTAGTGCTAGTCTTTCAGCCGGTAATAAATCAGCCCCACTGACTCTGAGGCAACTACTCCTATTTAGCTTGGCTAAGAACCTGTCCCCAGTGCCGAAATGTCGATCTGATGAGTTAGTATCTATTTCCCTAAAATTCCTTCTGGGCATTGAATGCTTTCCCCTTCCCCCTTCACACTAGTGTGTGAAGTTGTTAGGCAACATTAAACACTGGAGACTAATTTTAACAGTGAATGTACTGATCCTTTATATCAACTTTGGTGGGCAAAGTAAACGTCGATCTTTCAGAACAAAAAGATAGTGTATGAACAATGACAGATAATAAATATATCTGATTGATCAAGTTTTTCTAAGTCAGTGTGAGTAATGCTAAGACTATTTTGTTAGAATAAACTGAATATAGAGATATCCTCAAAAAAATCTTCCCTATCTCCCAAAAAATTCTGCAGATATTTGATTATTTCTGTCAATATTTGATACTATATTATAAAAATTAAATATCATTTAAAATATTAGATATCATTTACAGATATAGGCCATATCTTTTTTCAGCTGAAATGTGATGTCCCTTAGAATGATTTGTTTTGTCTGTGTATATGGGACAGAACTTATATTAATCTTTGTGTCAGAAAATGAAGGGTGGGATTTGATCTGCTTTAGCAAATCTTCTGATGAGGTCACTAAACTTGAGATGGGTTAACTACTATGCAGATATGAAGTTCATTTTTTCAAGAGTAAGGTTTGTATGTACTTTTTCAGTTTATGTTTTTGCTGTTTGCCCCCAAGATGAATGGCTTTTTCTTTTTCTTGACACCCTCTATGCCAGTAACATTTGGGATGTTTAGTTTCAAAAAGAACTAGGCATTGCAACATGTAAGTCTTTATTTCATAGGTAAAGTAGTGGAACTGTTCTATTAGTCACTGCTTCTAGCAGATCCCTTAACTTGGCTTAGACTATATGATAATAACAAGAAGAGAAAGTCTATGTGCCTAACTGTGTATCAGTGACCAAACTTCGATTTCTGTGGCATTTTCTTTCTTCAAATGTTTGTTATTATGATTTCACTTTGAAAGTAATGTGTGCTGCTTCTACCTGTTACGAGCAATTAGCAGTATGTCCAACAAAACAAAAATCATTATTCTCTAGGATTAGTTTTCAGAGTTATTCCCGCTGTATGACTCTGCAAAGCAATAAAACAGTGCACTTGCGGGATAGCAAGTTTTGCATGCTAAAAGGTTAACCCTGGTGTCCTTAGTCTGGTAAAATCATCTGTCCTTGGAGTAAGAATTTTACCATAGCAGGGACTGCAGGACCGAACAATACCTCTCCTTAACCTGCTGTTATGAGTCCTTTTCAGTTTCTGAGCTGATCTAATAGCTCTTTTGTTAAACTATAGAGCAATAAGAGGGTTTTTTATGCTTTGTGTTATATTGTGGTAACATTAGCAAATGAAATAAACGTGAATTTGGCTTTCTAGCACTTAGAAGTATTCACTTTGAACTGTAAATTATTTATGATACTCAAAGAGACACTTTGTAAATAACAGGAAAACATCAGAAATCAAATGCAGATTGTGGTATTTAGTCTTGTCTTGCCATTGTTAACCATTTCAGTTCCACAACATGGTTCAATAAATCAAGCGTGTCTTTTAGACATCACTCCTAAAGGAATTAGGGATCAGCAGAAATAAATGAAGCTGTCTACCAGTGACAGCTACACAGGGAAACCCAGAGAAGAAAGGGGGGGG
>Ga0065711_1009638_pt1 | contig 11601 bp, 8 predicted proteins | sample Hoacrofraction12_FD_59098 | JGI IMG/M metagenome (GOLD analysis project Ga0065711, IMG submission 59098) | Hoatzin crop microbial communities from Cojedes, Venezuela - Epithelial fraction 12 v2 (version 2) | ecosystem: Host-associated > Birds > Digestive system > Esophagus > Crop | place... | reverse complement strand
AAGATGTGTTCAAGGACGTGGAGGCAGTCTGTTGCTATTGGCGTTAGTGCATAGTTACCAATCATAAGGGAATGTGGGGCGTGTGAACAGCGTGTGATTTATGTCTGTAGCCTATCCGAGTAAGTGTAATCGCGTGTACAGATATGGAAAATGTATATAACCACACAAGCGGGATAATAAAGGATCCAACTGTGCATCGTATCAATGTGTGTGAAAGTCGTTCCCGTCCTTGCACGGATGCTGAAACTCGGCAGTTTCGGTGGGGTAAAGATATTGAAAGACCTGAAAGGAACCTCACTAGTGTCAACAGAAGAAGTATAAGATTATGCAGGACAAAATCACAGTTCTTTAATGAAGCAAGTATGTTACTGAGGGAATACAACAGAGATCAGTTTGAAATAGGACTGACTCAAAAGTGAGTAAAGATGTCAGAAGTTAACCCATTAATAACATTACTCTTCAGACAAGTACAAGGTCTGTTTATATAATATTTTTATTTTCTGAATTTTATAGCAGGATCATATTTCCAGCACACATCTTGGCTAAGGTATGAAATGTGAAAATAAACCTTGAGAGTGACAGGCTAAAATTGCAATAGGCACTGCAAACTTTTACAACAACAAATATGTTTTGATATAAAAGGTTTAGTTACAATGAATATTCTGTGCTTAAACAAAGGCCTGACACAGGTTGTCATGAGGAAAACACTTTAATTTTTCATATTTTAGTGGTTTTGAACTAATATTAAATCAATGGGAAAAACGGTTTTATGTTATCTACTGCCAGTCTTGCTATCATAAATGTTTTTTACAAGTCCTTATTTGGTGGCTTGTGCTTTGGGCCATTTTCTGTCTACTGCTAGGTACAGTAAGAGAATTACTTGGTTTATCTCACTTTCTGCAATAAGACCTTGAGAATCCCATTCTTTTAACATCAAATTTTTAATACTGTGGCTGGCTTACAGCTGTTCATTGAATGACCTTAATTGCTTTTTTGTTTCTAAAATTCCAGCTATCATAAAAATAAGTATAGTTTTATTTTTTTTGTGGAAAACACTGAGTAAGTTTAAAACAAATATTTCAATTTCTGCTGAAAATGAGCAGGCAGAAAATAACTCTTGTGGATTTGAACATATTTACATGTTACCTAATGAGAAATACAGCTCAGTGACTTGTGTTGCCCTTCCTGTTTGCTGGCCATACTTCCCAAATAGATTTAATCACTGCTTCTTTCTGAAGAAGAGAAAAACCAAGACGAAAGAATCTTCAGAAACTGATCACGAGCAATGTTAATCTCAAGCCCCACAAAATCTGCCAGTAGCATTTGAAAAGAACTATTTGAGATTTGGGTTAGAATACTGCAGTTTATTTTGCATCTAAAAGCATTACATTGTCTACACAATTATGCCTGATACTCAAAGTTGTTAATATTTTTGTGTTGTGAAATACTGCCACTTCTCAGGCAGATCTCATGGAAGCTTGTTTAAACTTGTTGCCAATACTTACCTACCTGTGACCTGGCTATTCAATTTGGTAAGCTAAGTTGTATCGTTGAAATTGTTGTGAAAAACAACACGAGTATATGTCTTTTTCCAATGCTTTTTTTTTGTCTTATTCTATGAATGCTCATAAAATACTCAAGGATATTTTTTCCAGTAGATGGATTACAGTATTAACTTTTTTGGTTTCATAAAATATATAAATTTATGACTCTTAAAATTAAACTGATGAGTTTAAGCTGTTTAAAAATAGATTTTCATTATAAGGAGGATTGTTATAAATGAATAATTACACTTATCTGTACTACCTCCTTACTTGGCACTAAATTCGAGCATCTCTGACTCTGCCTAAACATCCTAGGCATATGGCTGAAAATTCCAAAATTTACTTAGTGGCCTTCTCTTAGGATTCTTTTCGAGGTCATAAGACAGAGAAAATAGCCTTTTTGCCAGCCTTTGCCTGTATTTCACTTTGTTAGACTGTGTTCTGGCAGCAGCTGTATTAATGGAATTCAAATACAGTCAACGCAGGGATTGAGCTAACAGACTCATAAAAGGCACACACACAATACGCAGATATCTAACCCAGTGTTATTTAAAGGTCAGGCAAACTGGACAGCTTTTATGGAGCTCGTTATTTAATCTTAACATTAAAGAGAACCTAGCATAGACAACCCTAATCAGGATTTGTAATTAAGTGAGAACATCATTCATAACCTAATTGTAATTGCAGGGTTTTATAGACCTTTTCCAGAAATCAGCCTCTTGCACAGTTGATGTAACACAAGGGGTTTTTTACCAAGCATGTCTTCAACTGTTTGCAAATCAGTTATTAAATGCGTTATATGAATTTTTAATCTATAGTGGTATTTATAAAATGTTGCCTCACTGACAAAATGTTAAGTACTCCCCAAACTATGGTTTAAAGCAGTAAGAAAAATAAGAAAATAAAAGTCAAAATAGTAATTGAATTAAGTTATAAATAGCTCATACTCAAATTTCATCCTCCTGTCACATGTGATTTAAACTAAAAAATATAAAGTATGTAACCAGCCTCACTATGGTTTTATGCCTGAAGTCTCCTTTAATACACCTCTACAATATTTCAAATTAACTTTATGTGAAGGGAGTTTGAGTATCATATTAGCTTGAGTAGAAGTGACTCTTTGCAGTAGGATGGCCTTGAATCTGATTAATCTCAATGCTCTTTTTAGCAAACTAGATCATAATAGCTCCCTTGGTACCATTAATATCTAACTTTTCCAAGATCATGATATCTCAAAGATATTTGGTTCATGCTTTATACATCCATTAGGCTGAATCATTTCTTCTAATGTACTGTGATCACACATTTATCATGATTCCACTAAGCAGAATACGGTGCAGAATTCATACTGAATCAGAGTGATTACAAAAGAAAAAAGTTTACTTGCAAATCAGTTGAAATTAGTTAATAATATAAAGCAAGTTGTAAGAGTTCCAGATTTTTTATCAATGCTTGGCATGAACTACTTCACTGTCAGTGGCAGCTTTAGCTTAACTTGTTTACTTTAGATTGCAATGCACTCAGTAATATTGACATTAATTTTACACTGCTAAGTATAAGACCAGATCTTGTGTTTCAATGAAGGGTGTAATAATATCCAGGTGACAGAAAAATAACTTTTAAGATTGGTCTATCTTGATAGCTTGCAATTGTTCCCACACAATTTAAAAACAAAGCTAGGAGGGTTTTCAGATTGCTGAAAGCTTAGCATATTCTTGGGGTGTTGCTGGGATGATGCAGTTAAGTGAGCGTTTCCCCTTCTTCGGTCCTTTATGTCCCTGTTTGCTTTTTCTTTCCTGTTTTGGTGGTTTTGGAGGGATATTCGTGAAAGTTCAGTTCTCAAAAGTAGTCTGCATATTTTCTTGTTTTTTCTCCACTTCAGCCATGTGTTCTTTTCTTAAAACACATACATACATACAAATCCATATCCACACAGAGAGTGTAGACTCTTCAAGAGAAACATGTACTGACTGAAAGTCTAAAGTACACTGATTTGTACATCTCAGCAGTACTGTAAAAGTAATGGGCCTGCATTGTGTAAGTAAGTACCACAGTATTTAGCATTACTAATAAATTTCCTGGATTATGAAAATGGAATTCTGAGGTCTGTAACAGTTTTCTGCATTAAGAAACTAGACTTTAGTATTTTAAAGTGTTAGACTTCAAGAATAAAGGCTCATTTCACAGAATGACAGAATTATTTCCATTGAAAGAGACTTCTTGAGATCTCGTTCAACACCCTGCTCAAGATGGGTCGGCTAGACAAGGTCGCCTGTGACTGTGTCCACTTGGGTTTTGAATATATTCATAGACGGAGATTCCACAGTCTCTCTGAACAACTGATTCCAGTGTTTGGCCACCCTCACAGCAAAGAAATATTTTCTTGTGTACAGATGAAGTATCCTATTTTTTAATTAGTGCCAATTGCTTCTTGTGCTGTCAGCAGATGCTACTGCAAAGACTGGTTCCTCTTCTTCATTACCTCCCATCAAGTATTTATACAGATTGATAACATCCCCTCTGAATCTCCACGTCTCCAGACTGAACAGTCCCAGGTCTCTCAGCCACTTCTCGTATAAGAGCTGCTCCAATCCCTTGATCATCTTTGTGGTCTTTTGCCGGACTCACTCAAGTCTGTTCATGTCTCTCTTGTACGTAGCAGAGCAGAACTAGACCCAGCACTCCAGTTGAGACATCACCAGTGCTCAGCAGAAGCAAAGGATCACCTTCCCTCAACCTGCTGGCAACACTCTTCCTAATGCAGCCCAGGATGATTTTCGCCTTCTTTGCCAGGAGGCTGCATTCCTGGCTCATGGTCAAGTTGGTGTCCACCAGGTTCCCTAGGTTCTTCTCTGCAGAGCTGCTTTCCATCCAGTCAGCCATAAATATGTACTGGTTCCTGGGATTACTGCTTCTCAGGTAAGCACTTTGCATTTACATTTGTTGAACTTCATCAGGTTCTTGTGTGCCCAATTTTCCAGCCTGTAGAAGTCCCTCTGAATGCCAGCACAGCCCTCTGGTGTACCATCAGCCACTACTCCATGTTTTTTATCATCTGAAGCCTTGCTGTGAGTGTGCTCTGCCCCATCATCCAAGTCATTAATGGTGACTAGTAGTACTAGCTGCAGTACTGACCCTTGTACACCACTAGAAAATGGATTTTTTGCCACTCATCACCACTTCCTGGTCTTGGCCATTCAGCCAGTTTTCAAACCACTACACTATCCACTAACTAGACATATTTCATTAATTTGTCTGTGAGGATGTCAGTGTTGAAAACCTTACTGAAATGGTGGTAAACATCATCCACTGTTCTTCCCTAATCCACCAAGATCGTCACTTCATTGTAGAAGGCTATCGAGTTAGTTAAACCAGCTTTCCCCTTCATAAATCCATGCTGATTGCTGCTGATCAGCTTCCATTTTCCAGAATTATTTTCTCCATGACATTCCCAGGGACAGAGGTGAGGAGAACCAGCCTGTAGTGTCCCAGATCTCACTTCTTGCTCTGCTTGAGGACAGGAGTGACATTTGCCTCCTTTCAGTCTCCCCAGACTCAAAGGAGCAGAACAGCACAGTGCCAAGCAAGAGAATCCCAATAATCCAGCTAGAGACACAAGCTCCTGCCCTGGCCCCCTCAGGGTGTCCCAAGACGACATCAGCCTGATGGCTCTGAAGTGACACCCACCACTGTAAGCCCCTAGGAGGGGCTGTCCTGAGATTACCTACAGACTGGAGGGTTGCTGCCAGGGGGTGTGGGCTCATTAAATGGGAAAAAGCATGTGGGGATTGCACAAGACTTATTATAGAATATTTAGGGAGGAACCAAAGGGAGGGAAAGGCAAGGAACATGGCTGACTCAGGAGGAAATGTGGGAAAATAACAGCGGTTTGTTGGGTGAACAGCTGAACAGCTGGAAGGTCAGTAGACTTGTCTGGCCATGCCCCGTGGCTGGTGCCTGCAGTCAGTCTTGGCTTCTCATTAAACCCCATTTCTACTTGTTTTCCCGAGTGATGAACTCTGTGTGTGTGTGTGTGTGTGTGCATGGGGGCCTGAGTGCAGCCACTGGAGCAGGATCAGGTCATAGTGACCTGTGAGTCTTGGGTGGACTCAGGGCACACGGACCCGGGCACCCGGGGTGCAGTATCCAGCAAGACTGGGGTGCGTGAACATTGTGGGGGACCCTAGGCCAGTATGAAATAGCTGACAAACATCAAACTAGCGAGGACTAGCGAGGGAATAGGGTAAGATGTTAGGGAGACACACATCGGAGCAGCCATAAGTCTGGGCCAGACACTAGAAAGCAGTGGGTCTGTGTGACGGCTACTGGAGGGATCAGGAGGCCCACTCTGGATTCTGGAGAGACTGTGGAGCCTGGTGGTCAGCTACTGGACAGCTAAGGTCATGAGTCTCACCTAGGTAGTGGAGAGACCTGTTTGCATGTATATGTCTGTGCGTAAGGCAACTGAGAGAATGGGGGACAGTGACTGAGTAGACTGGGTGTGTAGTGCGCCTCTGTGATGGGGTTTCTGAGTATCAGCAACTGGAGTGGGACTGTGGCCTTGATGGCTCACATGCCAAGATGCCTGCAACATGGAGACCAGAGAACCCAGGGGCAGCTGGATAGATGGATTGAGTGTCTAATGGCAGCTACTGGAGGGATCCATACTGCATATATACATATCTACCTATATGTTGGTCTTCTACAGGCCACCCAACCATGAAGACTGAGTGGACGAGGCCCTCTATAGACAGATAGGAGCAACCTCACATTCACAAGCCCTGTTTCTCATGAGGGACTTCAACTACCCCAATATCTGTTGGAGGGACAACACAGCAGGGCATAAGCAATCCAGGAGGTTCCTGGAATGTGTTGATGATAACTTCCTTCTCGAAGTAACAGAGAATCCTACAAGGAGGGGCCATATGCTGGACCTCGTTCTCTCCAACAAGGAGCGGCTGGTGAGGAATATGAAGCTCAATGGTGGCCTTGGCTGCAGTGACCATGGTGAAGTTCAAGATCCTTAGGGCAGCAAGGAGAGTGCACAGCAAGCTCATTACTCTGGACTTCAGGAGAACAGGCTTTGGCCTCTGGAGGGATCTGCTTGGTAAAGTAGCATGGGATAAAGCCCTGGAGGGAAGAGGAGCATAGGAAAGCTGGTTAATATTCAAGGATCACCTCCTCCAAGCTCAGGAGCAATGCATCCCAACAAAGAGAAAAAATGCCAGGAATCCTGCATGGATGAACAAGGAGCTCCTGGACAAATTTAAACACAAAAAGGAGGTCTACAGAGGGTGGAAGCATAGAATCATAGGTTGGAAAAGACCTCTAACATCATCGAGTCCAACCATCCACCCAACAACACCATGCCTACTAAACCATATCCCAAAGTGCCACATCTACATGTTTTTTGAACGCCTCCATGGATGAGAACTCCACCACTTCCCTGGGCAGCCCAATCCAGTGTCTCACCACTCATTCAGTAAAGACATTTTTCCTAATAACCAATCTAAACCTTCCCTGACGCAACTTGAGGCCATTGCCTCTCGTCCTATCGCTAGTTACCTGGGAGAAGAGACCAACACCTGCCTCACTACAACCTCCTTTCAGGTAGCTGTAAAGAGCAATAATGTTCCCCCCTCAGCCTCCTCTTCTCTAGACTAAACAGCCCCAGTTCCCTCAGCCGCTCCTCATAAGGCTTGTTCTCTACACCCCACACCAGCCTCATTGCCCTTCTCTGGACACATGCCAGCAACTCGATGTCTTTCTTGTAGCGAGGGGCCCAAAACTGAACACAGTACTTGAGGTGCGGCCTCACCAGTGCTAAGTACAGGCGCACGATCACCTCCCTAGTCCTGCTGGCCACACTATTCCTGATACGAGCCAGGATGCCGCTGGGTTTCTTGGCTACCTGGGCACACTGCTGCCTCATGTTCAGCCGGCTGTCAACCAACACCCCAAGGTCCTTTTTTGCTGGGTAGTTTTCCAGCCACTCCTCCCCAGACTTGTATTGTTGCATGGGGTTGTTATGACCGAAGTGAAGGACCTGGCACTTGGACTTGTTGTACCTCATACAGCTGGCCTCGGCCCATTGATCCAGTCTGTCCAGATCCCTCTGCAGGACCGCAAGGACAGGCAGCCTGGGAGGAATACAAAGAAATTGTCCAAGCAGTCAGGGAACAGGTTAGGAAAGCTAAAGCCCTGATAGAAATTAAATCTGGCGAGGAACATCAAGGGCAACAGGGAAAGGTTCTATAGGTATATCAGTGATAAAAGGAAGGCTAGGGAAAACGTGGCCCCTCTCCGTAATAAAATGAGAGACCTGGTTACGCAGGATACGCAAAAGGATGAGGTACTCAATGACTTTTTTGCCTCAGTCTTCATCTGCAAGTGCTCCAGCCACACTGCCCAAGTCACAGAAAGCAAAGGCAGGGTCTGGGAGAATGAAAAACTACCCACTATAGGAGAAGATCAGGTTTGAGACCATCTAAGGAACCTGAAGATGCACAAGCCCATGGGACCTGAAGAGATGCATCTGAGGGTTCCGAGTGAACTGTCAGGTGAGGTTGCTAAGTCACTATCAATCATATCTGAGAAGTTGTGTCAGTTCAGTGAAGTTCCCACTGACTGGAAGAGGGGAAACATAACCCTCATTTTGGAAAAGGGAAAAAACGAGGACCCGGGAAATTACAAGCCAGTCAGCCTCACCTCTGTGCCTGGCAAAATCATGGAGCACATCCTCCTGGAAACTACGCTAAGGCACATAGAAAATAAGGAGGTGATTGGTGACAGCCAGCATGGCTTCACTAAGGGCAAATCATGCCTGATAAATTTGGTGGTCTTCTACAAAGCGATTACAGTGCTGGTGGATAAGGGAAGAGAAACTGATGTCATCTACCTGGACTTGTGCAAAGCATTTGACACTGTCCCTCATGAAATCCTTGTCTCTAAATTGGAGAGGCATGGATTTGATAGATGGACCACTTGATGGAGAAAGAATTGGCTGGATGGTCACACTCAAAGAGCTGCGGTCAAAGGCTCAGTGTCTAAGTGGAGAGCAGTGAACAGTGGTGTTCTTTAGGGGTCAGTACTGAGACCCATGCTGCTTAGCATCTTTGTCAGTGACATGGACAGCGGGACTGAGTGCACCTTTCGCAAGTTTGTCGATGACACTGAGCTGTGTGGTGCGGTCGACAGGCTGAGGGAAGGGATGCCATCTAGAGGGACCTCGACAGACTTGAAAGGTGGTCCCGTTCGAACCTCGTGAAGTTCAACAAGGCCAAGTGCAAGGTCCTGCAAATGGGTTAGGGCAATCCCAAGCACAAATACAGGCTCAGTGGAGAATGGATTGAGAGCAACCCTGTCAAGAAGGACTTGGGGGTGTTCATTCTGCAACCAGTCTGTGGTCCCCAACACAAGAAAGAAATGGACCTGCTGGAACAGGTCCAAAGGAGGGCCACTAAAATGGTCAGCAGGATGGAACACCACTCCTATGAGGAAAGGCTGAGAGAGTAGAGGTTCTTCAGCCTGCAGAAGAGAAGGGTCCGGGGACACCTCATAGAAGCCTTCCAGTACCTGAAAGGGACCTGCAAGCAAGCTGGAGAGGGACTTTTTGCAAGGGCGTGTGATGATAGGAAAAGGGGTAATGGCTTTAAACTGAAAAAGGGCAGATTTAGATTAGATATAATAGAAATTATTTACTATGAGGGTGGTGAGGCACTGGAGCAAGTTGCCCAGAGAATCTGTGTCTGCCCCCTCTGTGGAAGTGCTGAAGGCCAGGTTGGATGGGGCTTTGAGCAGCCTGGTCTAGTGGAAGGTGTCCTTGCCCATGGCAGGAGGATTGGAACTAGATGATTGGGAACATCTCTTCCAATCAAAAGCATTCTATTATTCTATGATTCTATAGTTTCCACTAATGAATTTTCATTGTTTTTGGCCAGAGAGGTGAATAGGATGAAGGAATTGGTGATGTTTGTGTTTGTGTGAGTGCTGAATGTTTCTGTCTGGTTTCGTAAGATGCTGGCCTTTTCTATGTGTATTTATGCATTGCGTGTATGCATTCATTTGTGCCTGTTGGAAATATCTGCCTAGCCTCGTTACTGGCTGAGCTTGGGAACATGGAACTGTGGCAGCCTTACCTCTGCCAGGCTACTGGATTTGGCAATCTCTAGCAGAAAGAATGAGAATATTTTCCTCTCTTTTGATGTAACCCAAGAAATCTGGACAATATTGAACTTTTATAAGTTTTTGTTGTTTTTAGACTTAGCAATGATAACACCATGATAATAGATAGGTGGTGCTTGTTGACATAACACTGAGTTCCCCAATGAAACTATAAAACACCTTGATAAGAGTTTAGAAGGATGTTTAAAATATAATCCTACCATGACTTTGAAAGGTTAAATTGAAAGATTACAAACTTTCTGCAAGAACAGTGAAGATTTACTGTTCCAGATATCCACAGTAACTTCGAAGCTTTTTTGACAATGACCTGAGAACTCAAGGCAATCTGCAAGTTTCCCAATCTTTCTTAACTTCTACTTATACAGTAAAGCATGAAATTATATAAAAAAAACAAAACAAGGTAGGATAATATACAATGTATGTAACATTTTTAAAACTTCATCGCATAGCTTGGAAGCTCAACAGCAGATTAAAATGGTTCTGACTTGCAGTGCTGACAAAGCAGAATAGAGTTTGCACTTCCTCTATCTTTTGTGGCAACAGCTTGAAGCAGGTGTTCTTTTTCAGAAAAAGCAAACACACACAGCAGTCCAGTACAAGAAGGCAGAAAGGAAAGCTGATAATGTGGAATTATTAGTAAAATTAAGGTTTTACATGTGAAAATTAAAGTTTATATGAAAAACATAGCATTGTTCACCCATTGAGGAAAAGCATAAAATCAAAAAGAGCTCCGAGGATGGGACACAGCTGCAGCACGCATGCGAGGAATCCACTAACACAGCAACTCCCTGCAACATACCTGTCCTGGGTTCGGCCAGGACAGGGTTAATTTTCACCAGAATCCAGGAAGGGGCACAGCCGGGAGCTGACCCCACCTGGCCAAACAGAGCAGGGTATTCCATACCATGTGCCATCATGCTGGATTCNGGAGGGGGGGGAGCGGGGCGGGAACTCTCTCGCGGCTCTGGAGCACGCGGCGCTGGTCCGGTCCAGGAGAGCGGCTCTCTGGGTCGTGCGGTTTGTGTTGTGTTTTCCCCTTATCTGTATCATTGTTGTTCCTGTTCCCTTAGTTTGCTGTTCTGTTAAACTGCCCTTATCCCGACCCACCAGTTTCTGCCTGTTTTCTTTCCATTCTCCTCCGCACCCCGAAGGGAGGAGTGGCGGCCACGTGGCGCTTCTGTTGCCGGTCGCAACCAAACCATAACAATACCATAGAGGATGGAGCGGAGTGGAGACTCTGTTGCCATGCTCCATGATGGTAAAGTGGGAAGAAATGGTCCTCTAGAACTGATAAGTAGCTCATCTGGCCCCCTGAGCCAACAGGTTTTCGAAACCTTGCCAAAATGCTATCCTCTCGTGAACTTTGCTCGCTTTAATATCATTTTAATACCAAAACACACCTCCATCCCAAAGGCTACCCACCTCCAAGGTGTGACCACCCCTCTTTGAGTCTGTGCCCTCGATTTTTTGTAAACTATACCTTTAAACATGAATCAAGAGAATTTTACACCAATCATGATAAAAGATATGTATGACTACAGTCACTCAAACTCCACCTTGATTGTAGAAAGGATATAAAAATAGACAGGGAAATAGGGGATTTTCTGAGAAGAAGATAACACCGTGAGCAAGTCAAGGGAAACTCCACCTCAGACTGCCTCCGACAACCGGGATTGGCCTTGGGACACCTTGGGTGAGACTTAAACTAAGCGCTTTTCTCAGGAATCTTAGAAATCTCTCTAGAGAGTTATTCCCTAATGTTTATAGCCAGGCTGTATTATTTATAACCTTTTCACGCGTTTTATATTTGCACGTGCTTTCTTGCAGACAGTCACTATCACTGGCAATTCAAAAAACCTATATACCTGTTGCA
>Ga0065711_1048844_pt1 | contig 11602 bp, 6 predicted proteins | sample Hoacrofraction12_FD_59098 | JGI IMG/M metagenome (GOLD analysis project Ga0065711, IMG submission 59098) | Hoatzin crop microbial communities from Cojedes, Venezuela - Epithelial fraction 12 v2 (version 2) | ecosystem: Host-associated > Birds > Digestive system > Esophagus > Crop | place... | reverse complement strand
GAGCGGAGCCGGCGGACGGGGCGGAGCGGGGCCCCGGCGGCGGCTGGCCCCGGGCTGAGCCCCGCGTCCCCGCGGTCCCGCTCCGGGGCGGGATTGTGGCGGTGTTCGGGGACCGTCCCGGTGCCGGCCCCTGCTAACGGCGAGGACGAAGCTGGGCCGGAGCCGCGCAGCCCCGGGGAGGGCGGTAGAGCTGGGCGCGGGGGAGGGGAGAGGGACAAACACTGGCGAGAAGGATGGAGGGGAGGGAAGAGGCTCCCGAGGGACCTGGTAAAGCCAAAGGCCGGTGAACCCAGGCAAAAAAACCCCTACCAGTTCCACCAATGCGTAAAACAGGTTGGTTTGTGGTTTTTTTTCACTCCTGGGCAAAGCTTTCTTTGGGAGAGTGTCCAGCAGGCTTCTGGCACTCCAGTTCCTAAGGAAGAGGGAAAATTACCCTGTATTTGCTGTGGGAATGACACGAGCCCCCGCCAGCAGTCCCAGCAGAGGGTGCTGAGAGCCTTCCCCGGGCAAATTATTTCTCCTGGCCGCTGAGCAATTTTGCGTCAAATCTCCAGCAGCACGGATGGGATACTGCTGGCCAGGTGCCCTCAGCTCTGGGGACGCTGGTGCTGCTTGCCCCGGAGCTGCAGGTACAACCAGAGCTCCAGTGTGCGCCTTCACAGCCCTCTCTCCGGAGCCTGAGGTCCCTGGGTGCCTGAGCTCGGCCTCCTCCCCTGAAAGCCCCCTTGCCCCACTGCTGACTGGCACCCGGTGGGGGTCATTCCTGTTCCTGGCTGCTCCCAGACCTCCTGCTCTCTCTGCAGAAGCCTTTGCAGTACCTGCCTTCACATTCCTAGGAAATGAAAGGTCTGCTTAGGAGTTTATTGCTTGACACATAGATGCATCCCTGATTGAAGGGTGTCAAACCCGAAGGAGGAAAAAAAAAACCCACCAAGCCACAAATCCCTATGTTTGCCACAGCGTGGAGAGATTCAACAAGACCCTAACTAGGAGAGCTAGCAGCGCTCTCATGTCACAAGCTTTCTACCTTTAAAAGCCACTGTAGTTACAGAGCATTACGAGTGTCCTGCATGAATTATCCTTCGTCACCAAGCTCCTGACTCAGTCCAGTGTGGTTATTAATAATAGGTAATGCATAACATATGTCAAAGCAAAGGCTGTCAAATCTGGCTGACAACTGCTCACATGTCAATCATGTGACTTGGCATTTTTTCCATAATATAAAGCAATTCCAGTCAGCTGCAGATTGCGCTTCACAGAAGGTTCAGTTACAAGCAGATGCCAGGCTCTCACTATTCATCTGGAGACATACGCAGTACGTGAACAGAGTAAAGAACTGATTTGTGATTCAAAATCACTTGGCACCAGAGGCAATACAGAGTTGCAGAGTGTGCTCACTGGGCAAGTACCGCAGGGTCTGACAGTTGTATAGTTTCTTGAGAACCCACAGTCCCGAGGACTGCAGCTCGTCACACCTCATCTGCAGCAGGCAACGCAGGTTATCTGTGTAACCCCTTTCCCTTCTGAGGGGTAACAGATACAGTGCCAAGGAGACTGAGCCAGAGTCCAACACCCCGTGCACACTGGGACAGGGGTTGCTGATGCTTTGTGTTCCTGTCGGAATGAGGCTTATATGCAAGGGCCATGCTTAGCATAAGACGTGATAGCTAAGAGTTATTTTTGTACACACACACCCCCCTATATAGATATGTATGTAAAATATGTTTTGGAAACATATATACATATGTATCTGCCAATATGTATGTGTATAGGGGCTTCAAAGTAAGCCTCAATTTTTGGTTCAGTATCACAACTAATTAGAACAAAATACTTCAGTGAGTTACTGTTAACACAAACATAATAGTAGGTTCAGGTGCAAAATATGCATTCTTTCAGTTGCATCTAGGCACACCGGGTTCTGTGCTTTCGTAACTCTTCCTGGAAAGAAAGGAGACCAAAAAGCCCTTTCCATCTCTATTTTACTTCATGATCAACTTCTGTGTGAAGGACGTCCACACTGTCTTGTCTTTGGTGCTTTAGTTTGTTTCACATCAGTTGTGTTTTATTTCAGAAGGAAAGTCCACATGATCATTTTGTTACAGTGTTCTACTAATTGCACCACTCACATCCACAGGAGTGAGTAGCCCATGTTTTTTCATTAAAAAGCAAGAGCCAGCACTAAGGTTCTACATTTTCTGGAGTTCTCCATCCCTTTAGAAGCTGCTCAAGTGCAATGGGTTTCTACAGAAGAACAAACTCATGGTTGTGAGGCAGCAAAGTGTACACAACAGCAGATTCAGCAGAATGGCATCATCTCAGACTCATGCAGACATTGGCTCACGCTAATTTGTCATGAGTTGTTCCATGTTTTCCTGGCCTTGCTGTAAGATGTTTGGAAATGCTCTAGTACTTACTGCTCTCAGGCTTTTCCACCCACTTACCTGGCACTGGATTCTGTTCCTGCTTGTGGGGCAAATCTTGGGTGAAAATTTCATGGAAAAACGCAGGCTAGCTGCGCTTAACCAGTTACAGTTGATCTGTTGCTTTCTGTTGCCATCACCAAATGCTTTCATGGCAACATAGAAAAGCTTGAGCCTCGCACGTGATATCAGTACATCCTCCACCAGCTGAAGAGGAAGTTACATGTGGGTTACACACACACGTTTGGCTACTGGACTTCATGGCTCTTTGCTGATAGCAGCAGACTCTGAATTAGAGTGAAGAGTTCCAGTTTCCATTCCACATTTGATCTACCAGACCTAAGAGCCTCCTTAATTTATGAATTATCAGGAATAAGTTGATTATTATTTAAATTTAATTTTCAGGGACAAAATTCCAGTTCCTTTCCTTACAATGAATAGCTTCTTATTGCAAACATCATTCTAAATACATCAGTGAAAAGACTTCCTGACATCACTGGACCTGTCACAGACAGATACAGGTTTGCCCCATTAACAAGTTAGAGTGGAAAAAAAGAACTCACATGGAAGAGACATTTGCAAGGCTTTTATCATTTGGCCAGAGAACAAAATAGGATATCAAGAAAGCAACTTGTGTCTGCAAGGACAACATTGCACTAGGAATACCACTAATGTTTCAGGGCTTGCTCCAAGATGTTCTCGTCCACCACCTTGTGAGGGAGAGTCACCTTCAATGTGGTGTTCTCTTTCATTGCTTGGCAGATCGTTTCATATGCATAGTCGTTACCCGACCAACAGCGTCTGGCAACCTGTCAGATCAGAAAATCAAAGGGTGTAAAAATCACACATTTCTCTTGCCACATCCATCTTACACAATATTTGTGCAAACACTGGCACCCAATTTCATGACAATAAATCTTTTGACCCTCTGCCAGTTTGTAGTTTCCTTACTGATATTGGAAGTCATTTTTGTAATATCATCTACTTCGTTTTTATGAGTAGTATTTGGATAGACTTGGTACATTTTCATGCAGAAACATAACATTGGACAGATAACAGTGGTACCTTATAAAGTTTACAAAATTCTCTCACTAAAAATAATGGTGCACTCCATCCCAGCTCTGTAAAACTAGCACTTGCTATAGATAACAGTATCATTCAAGCAATCAATGCTTTTGTAGTGGGATAAATATTGAAAAAGGAAAATGTCACTCAATGCATTTTCAAACTATAAAATTAAGGAGCCAAATTCTCTGCCAGCACATGAGGATGAAACTCTATGGACAGCCACGGAACTGTTAAATGCCTCTTCCAACAACAAAGCTCTGCGTTTTGATCTGTGTACCAGCAAGATTCCCCACACAAAAAAAAAGTCAAGATTTGGCACAAAGGAAATATGTCCTTCCCTCTATTCAATGCCTTACAAATCTCTATTACAAATTGCAAATCAGTGTCTGAATTATTCAGACTCAATAGTGTTCAAGAAAGAAAAGACTTAGGTTCCAATCTAACAAAATATTGAAGCATGATTAAGGTACACCTAATAAGTTCCCATGATCATAGCAGTAACAGCTAGAAATGACCTTTCAAGTTAACAACTCAATTTCCCTGCCACTCACCTATGATTACTCCTGGCAGTATATTTTCAAGGGTACACTCCAGTTTCTTTCCAGTCTTGTATATAATTTGGGTAGCATTTTCACATTGTCCTTTTTCAACATGTGTGTGGAGGAATGGGGTTTTTGCTTGCATTAAATCAGAACAGCAAAAGATTTATTGGGTTTTTAATAGGCTGTCTCTGATACATAGTGCATGTTAAGGGTTTGTCTTCATTACTCTAATATACAAATTAATATAATTGTCCTCCTCCTGCTTTCTTAATAGTTTATTAATAGGTTATTTCAGATCTGGGATAGGGAATATGTGCAAATTCGTCCTCCTCCTCTTCTACCCCCAGTCATGCCAGGTCTTATGGGAAGAAAAAAAAATGTTTAGGTCTAAGGCAAGAAGGAATTCTGGAATTCTCTTGAGAAGTAAAACAGAACAGATCATGTCAGCACTGGCAAGGAGCTCCCTCAATACATCACATCCTTGTGAGGTTTCGTGACTGAAACACAACAGGTTTTATCCTTTAATTGGGCTATGCATCACTACGTCCTGCTGATTAGGTTCTCTGCAAGTATTGAATCAAAACCTCTCTGCCATTTCAGAGATGGGATCTTAGCCTTAAACCCAGACAGCATCTGTCTGGACACTAATAGAATGCAAAAACTCTAATGGTAGCAAGGGTTGGATGACCTGGCACTTAAATGACAAGCCTTTCAAGACACCTAGATCTAGAAGTTGGGAATAGACAAGACTAAAGTTCATACAGTTGTCAATTTTATTCTGTAGGCAAACAACAATGCCAACAGATCTAACAAAATTACTGTAAGCATGCTTCTCTTTCTGCTTAAAGAAAAAAAAAATCACAAAACACACACTGAGATATGTCGAAGCTATTGGGGTCCAATACATTGTAAAATCAGAGGGGGTGGTCCTACGCTTTGCAGTAAGTTCCTTACCCAAGAATTATTCAGCTTTTTTGACTTTAAGTCCTTTGAATTTGGCTGGAGAAAAGAAACAACCAAACAAAACAACTCACTGGCTCTAGTGCAATCAGGCTCATAACCACCCATATCAGAAGCAGTGAACAGAACACGTCGCTTGGCCCATTAGGGCTATTCCTGGGATACAAAAAGACAGATCCCGAAAACTCCTGCCTGAGTGCTAATGCTCCCATTCAGTTAAAAAGAATGGGAGCGCTGTAACCTGAGTACCTAAATAAATATGGTCCCGGAGGCAGGAAGATATCAAAGTGAACATCTATAATGAGTTTTGCTTACTCCGTTGGAAACATCCCAGCTGAGCATCATCTTAGCCCGTTCTTCAGCCTCTGTAGACCCATCCAAAACCAGGCCAAATCCCCCATTGATCACTTCACCCCTAAAAAAATATAAATGAGAGAATTAAGTCAAACTAATTCAAACCAATCTCACAAAATTCACAGCACTTAATTTGTTCAGTTGCACTGCAAGCAGGATGAGAACATAGAAATGACACCAAATAAAATGTACTATCAGTGACCTTTTATACTTACAAAAAAAAACCACCCACCCCACACAATAGGAATTCAGCAGGACAAAGGCCTAGTTTCCTGACTTGCAGCAAACCTATTCCACCTTTCTTGTAATGCCCAGGTAGCAGGCAGTATCTGCTCCAAGCAGAAGTGCCAAAAATTAAGCTTGCGCTGCATCTCCTGAGGACTGCACGCTGTACTGGCTCTAGAAACCAGTAAAGAAAGGTTAGCACTTCTGATGGGCTGGAGAGTTACCTATCTCAGAGTATTTTTAAAGGTTAAGCTGTTCATGTCTGCTACACTAGAGCCTGCCATACAGATAGGAACATGACCAGGACTGTGTACTCACTGAAGCAGACAGATGGATCTATTTATATTCTCTTGGGACAAATGAGAGAGCATAAGCATTTTATTAAAAAAGCGTTAACCACCACTTAATGCACATCTGCCTCGATCATTTCAAAAACAGTCATTCATTCTATATGAGATACAGAGATGTTTAAAGGCATCAGTGCCAACTTTTCAGGAAGCAGACTTATTGGCAGAAGAAGAACAGAAATATGTTAAAACTAACAGATTATACTTAGGAGAAATACCCATCTGGTTTTACAAGGACAGGGAAAACACATAGAGCGGAACATCTTGTCTGACTTCAGAGTCTGGCCTGCTCAAGTCCCTGTTTCACTGCATATGGTGAATAGTGGTGAATGCAGCTGGGTAATTATCTGTTGCTGTAAATCTGTGAGAGTTCTGGCATTGCAACTCAGCATCAGAAATACCAGAGGGATGGGGCATGTCATGCAATAACCCATGGTATTAAATGCTACTAATGGAGATCCCTGGAGTCCTCTGTGTTTTCTAGTTAACATAGTGAATAAGTTTACAAAATTTACGTAGAATAACATCAGACATATCCAAGAATGAGACAGGAGTTAAGAAACTTGCAGTCCAGGAAGGAATTGTTTCTTACTGTATATTTTCCAGCAGTAACAGGAGCTTCTCAGAAAATGGGGAAACAAGGCTGCACTGGAGCCTCACAGACCTGAGATCTACTTCCTGAAACTAGAACTCACATTTTCTCCTTTTGAAATGTAGCATTGTTACTTACAGGATGTGAATTCCCTTTCACTAGTTCTATACACTACCTGTGTGTGAAGTAGGACCTTATCACATAGCTGAGCGAGGGACTTAGAGCTCCAGATCTCACCATCACGCTGCCACCCTGTGAATTCCCTCTACTTTACTATTATTAGATATACCGTTATTACAAATACATTTTCTATCGAAAGGCACAGTTTTCTTGAAACTGACAGTTCTCACAGCAGAACGTCAGTGAACGACTCAGAATCTTATCTGTAACAGGAAAATTTGAAACAAACTCATGTTTTCAAGTGAGATGTTTGAATATTGTAAGCTCTGACTCTTCACAATGTAACATTTCTTTTTGATGGACACTGTCCACACTTTTCAGCCTGGAATTTAATTCCCATGATCTTTTTACTGTGTGAAATCTTTCATTAATTCTCCTATCAGTCTCATTTTCGGATGAAAACAAACATCAGCATTTCATGCAAATCCTACTTTTTGAATAGCTCGTGTTGTTACTCTCTTCTCCAAAAGAGAGGACCAGACTGGATGACAACATTACAAACGTAACTGTATCAAGACCAAGGCCAGTCACCTCACCATACTCCGCTGCTTCTGTGTAGAGATCAAATTAGCACTGTTCTTTACTGTCCAAGTACCAAGGCAGAGTACACTTACAAACATCAGTGATGCCATTGGAATGTAATTGGGATCACAGTATGAGCACACCTCAAGACTTCCTATCGGCAATATCAGACAACAAGAAAATCAGACCTCTGGATGGCGCTATATAAAGACTGTCCATATGGAAAGATGATGTTGTTTCAGTGGCAAAGATCCCCTCTGCGCACAGCATCCCAAAGAGCATCCTTCGAAGTCTAGGCATGAACAGTGAGCATCTGATCTCACTTGCACTCCATAAATTTAGAGCCTCCTCATGAAATTCCATGGAGTTACTCCAGTGTAAATCACAATCATTCACCAGAATCTGTACTACTGTCCAAAATTCACCCATAAATTGAATGCCAATATTTGTTAGAATGTATTTTCTAGCAAAACCTCTCACTTCCAAAGTCAAGCTCTCTGCCTTCATTAGTATTGGGTCACTATTTCAGTTAATTAAAGAAACATGTGGCATTTTGACCTAAGCTACCTCCTATAATTTCCAGATGTCTCCTTCTAAGGTGATCAAAGAAAACAAGGCCTCTCTCACAATCAAGATGTCACACTGTCAACAGTGCAGTTCAATTCTTAAATGTTTCTGCCTTTTTGTTACTACAGATTACTCAGGCTCCATGCTAATATACATTCTTCTGCAAATAAACAGGCAGCAAGAAATGAATAACATTCATTTACTGTAATTATAGTCAAGACTATGTTAATCTTAAGTCTCTCAAACAGTACATGTGATGCAGATTCCAGCTAATTAAATATTAATCCTGCTTTTTCTGGTTGTCCCACAAGGCTACAGCACAGAAAAATCAAAGCAGGTAAAAGGCTCTTCTCTAGTCTCGTAAGGAAGACGTGGCAGATCTGTCAGCAGTTCCAGGCAAGCCCAGCCTCTGCGGGGAGGACTGGTAGCTGAACACAGTGCCACTGTCGTTTCTGAACTCCCTGAACAGAAACTTGCCAATAACAACTTGTTTTCTCTCTCATCACGTCTATATTTGTTTATAAATATATATAAGCTTTCACATGCACTTTCACATTTCCAAATCATCTGATGACAAGCAGATTTCATTAGGCACATGGAAATTCCTTCATGGCAAAGTCAGCTGAATTTTCAGCTCTCCAGAGGAAAAGAAAAGCAGAGTCCTAAAACCTAAAGGCATCTGTCTCTTCCAGGCAAAGAGAGTAATTTGTTATGGTTGGTGTTTGGTTTTGCTTCTTTTACCACCTTTAAATTATTCCTTTCTTTCTGCTTAGAAGGCAAAGAGGTGCAGCGCTTTAACTAGCCGGCGTGGTGCCACAATGGGTTAAGCCGAGCAGAACCACCTGTCCTGCCGCGGCTTTCGGGGGGGCCCTCCAGACCGTGGCATCTAATGACATGACATTGTTGCCACATCTGAGTCTCAGCATGGTTGCTTATTAAGGCTTGTCCAGAGACAGGCCTAATTTTCAGGCTCCGTATTCCTCACTGAAGCACAGTAATTTACTCACAGAGGGCTATGACTGCTCCTGAGAACATGGTGAGCAGATACTGTTCCACAACGACAAGCCACTAAGCAGCTATAGGAAATGTCAAAAAGGATAACCAAACCCCGTTTTTCCATCGATATTTTGATTTCAGTGAATAGCCACATGCTAATTTTCTGATGCACAGCAGAAGCGACAGCACCTCTGCCCTGCCTTGGGGAAGAGCTTTCTAATGATGTCACTCCACTTAAGAAACAACAATACAACTGAAATTGCAGTGTGGTCAGTGGCAGTTCTGTGGAAGTAAGGGCAGCCTCACCATTCAGCCAATCTCTTTGAATTGCTCAGAGGGCTAGAAATGTGTTGGAGGGATTGGCCTTACAGAGGCCAGAGAGATAAAGCATATGATCATTTGTATCCTTTGAATTAAGCATCATCAATGCACAGTACATTTGTGGCATAAGAAATTATTTTAGCAATTCTAATAATTATAATTATCATAAAAATATTCTAAATATTTTGCAGAACATGTAGCGTGAAGTGATTTTCTTTGTATTTCATGAACAGATATTTTAAAAGGTTAAACTGAGCTAAGGCCATTCAGACAGATGTAGTCTGCTGCTATCTCTGGAGTCTCAGACTGAGATGACCAGAGTAAGCAAATACTCTGGTATGCATTTTCCGTTCAGAATTACAGAAGTTGTGAATAAAATTCTGGCCATGGTGGTTGCTATTGCTGAAATCAGTAAAGCCATGTGTCTAAGCCCTCAGAAAGCTTTCTTATCCCACTGTTTAATTATACTCTCACATATCTTCTATTCAGTAGTTACTTCACTGAATTCAAAGGAATTAGACTAGAGGAAAGAGAATTCTCCATCTGACTTGATGGGATATTTTCTAGATCCAGGTCATCTGGATGAGTGATAATTAGGTATCGTCAGGTGTCTCTGAGTATAACATCTGCTACAAGTCGTTTGGCTTGAGGTTGTTGTCATGTTCCAAGAGCTGGATGGAAAAGGGAAGTGGGAGTGTTCATGACAGTGTTTAATAGAGGGTTGTACTCCTTTGACTGGCGACACCACAAAATGAAGACATAACTGTAAGTAGGAGAGGCTTTGCTGGACAGTGCTGGAAAGAACAAACCAGAATCAAAGACTGCAGTGTGGCCAGGCTCTCGTTTTCCCTACACCTCTGCCACTCCAGAGTAACCTTTTAGTGGCATATGAAGATCAGTTTCCCTCTCCAAACATGCTATTTCTTTCATTCTGCTTCTCAGTTTAGGCATTTCGCTTAGTTTGGTGTCTTATACGAACAAGGAGTTTAACCCAGTCCTTACTTGGCTGTGGTCTTTTATCCTACCAGGCATGAGCAAGGGGAGAAACAAGACTGGGGGGTTTGCTGGCACCTGGGCTGTTTTGTATCAACAGCCCCTCGTTGCACTTTAGCACATGGGCATTTATATTGGGGTCCTAAGGTCATAGATTTAAATACAGCTTAAGGGGAAACCTAAACATAATCCATCCACTAACACTCTGGCTGTGCATGTGTGAAGACAAATTTGGAAGTAGGATCTGTTCGAAAAGACCATGGCATATTATCCTCGTTTGGCAAATTAAGTTCTCCAAACTGTGCTGTGGTCAATGTCCAAAACACTTTTTCTAGACATGCAGGCATTAATTAAAAAAGCCTCATATGAACACCACACTCTACCTTATAATACATCCTTTCAGCCCTAGTCTCCAAACCCATCCTTCCCATGATCGTGACACTTGTATTGCTCCAGTAACAGACACATCTTCTCTGCAGTTCACCTCCTGTCTGTCCTCCCCCCACACACACAGCAGTGGTAACAGGATTCAGAGTCCAGCTTTAAAAACATAAACAAGTTCTTACCAGCCAACTCCACCACCGTTGTGCAACGCGACCCAGGTTGCTCCTCTGAATGCATCTCCTACAAAATTTTGTACCGCCATGTCTAAGAGGAAAGGAAAGGTGTTATCATGGCTCTGACATTTTGCGTTCATTTTTTTGTTGTGCAGCTCACTCCTTCCACTGACACCTTGGTCATGGTTGTGTGCAGGCAGCGTTGGAGGCAGGGTTTACTCACAGCTTCTCTCCCAGATATACAGTGAACATCTCATTCTCGGGAGGAACAGGCAAGAGAGATTTTCCTTCCACTCTTTGTCCCTACACTGGAGGAAGCAAATGCCAGTTTCACACTGTGGTTTGTGAGGACTCTGACACTTTCTGCATTTGTGATCCAATTCAAGCAGTTGAAGAACCTACCACTCCTCAGCTGGAAGATAGCTCCTGAGGGTGGGCAGAAATATAGTCCTCTCCTTGGTGAGGCCTCAGTCATGGAAGAACAGGCTGGACACATCCATGTGGAAGGTTTCAAAATGGGGGGGACACCCGGAAAACTTCACACCTTGCAGTTCTCAGAAGCCGGAATTATTTTCAGATCAGACCGCAGAGTTAACTCAGCCCTGTGCAGAAAGCCAGTCTAGAACTAAAGAGTTGCATTTTGGGAATATGGCATGAAAGTGATATTGGCCCCGATTCTCCGGACATGGGGAAATTTCACCCTAAATATGAACTGCTGAAATTACACAGGAGGTTTGTTTTATTAAAAAAAAGAAAAGAAGAAAAATGCCAAAAGCATGATTTCCACTGAAATGTTCACTAGAACTTTGTATGTTCACTACAATTTGTGCTAAAGGATATACCCAGAGAGGTGGAAAGAGGTACACACAGAGGATAATAAGGTAAAAACTTACTGAAAATGTTTGTCCAGATTTGATTCAGGACAGATTTAATAGATCATTTGCTGTGCTTTTAACAG
>Ga0065711_1048843_pt1 | contig 11602 bp, 8 predicted proteins | sample Hoacrofraction12_FD_59098 | JGI IMG/M metagenome (GOLD analysis project Ga0065711, IMG submission 59098) | Hoatzin crop microbial communities from Cojedes, Venezuela - Epithelial fraction 12 v2 (version 2) | ecosystem: Host-associated > Birds > Digestive system > Esophagus > Crop | place... | reverse complement strand
GTTCCGGTGGGGGGGGCGGCGCGGGGGGAACTCTCACTCGCGGCTCGGGAGCGTGCGGCGCCGGTGCGGTCCGAGAGAGCGGGTCTGTTTTTGTCGTGTTTTCTCCTTATTTGTACCGTTGTTGTTCCTGTTTTCCCTCTGTTTGCTGTTCTGTTAAACTGCCCTTATCCCGACCCACCAGTTTCTGCCTCTTTCCTTCCATTCTCCTCCACACGCTGGCAGGGGGAGGGGCGGCCGCGTGGCGCTTTTGTTGCTGGTGGCAGCCAAAACCAAAACATTATACTACATGGTTAATAATCTTCCTCAGAAGGAACTTTGTTCCAAACATCACATAGTTAATATGTTTAGATTGCTGTAAAAATGCAGGGGTATAACACTGTTTCATTATTGGAAAGGTGTCTTCAATAGCCTTGATGGTATCCATCATTATGGTTGTCATACTGCTAGGTTACTATAATGGTAGGGTCTATAAAGTGACTGCGTATTTTTGAAAGCTGTTCTTTTTATCTGTTTTAAACTTAATCATTGTCAGCCTTGTTAAATATCCAATTGCCCTATGTTATGAGAAGTACCTCGTAGAATTTTGTGATTTCTCTTCCTCTCTTTGTTAGTGTATTTCCTACTTTGATTCTGTATCTTTTATCTGAGTTTTGGAATAAACAGCCACTCCCTTCCAAGCTTCTTGAGAAACATTTTTTTTCAAATCTTCTGTTCTTTCTTCTATTTCTGACACGTTTTGACCAGAAATGAGCATAATGTCTGAAGTGAGGAGCCAGCTGATCCGTATAATACAGTATACTGTTTTCATGCTACTTGTTATAGTATTCTTTATATGTTCTCTTCGTATATACAGATTTATTTCTGTTTTCTACATGACACTTAAATGAGTGCTATAGCACTCATTATTTAGCTATGTAAAACCTATTCTACCGTGTTATTAGACCGCAGCTTGTGAATTGAAATTTTTACTATATTTTCCTAAACAGGCAGCATATTTCTGGAGAAAGTTTTCTACTAGAGGGCAGTCTTTCACTAGCAATTAGCGGGATTTTTTCATTGGTACATTTTTTTGCTGGTTGTATGTATTTAAAAAGGAAAAAAAAAAGATGTATGCATTTCTATAATGTAACAGACTTTTACGTTTTCATATTTTTGCACTGTAGAGTACAATATTGTGTTTTGCCCTCACATAGCCTTATTAGCAAATATTTTTTAAGGAGTGCATGAGTTGGTGTTAAATGTGATAAGGGTTCAGTTTACTCTGTGTCAATAGGATGTAGAAATACAGACTTGAGACACTCCAGTGAATGGTATAATATTATCCCAGCAAGTATTTAGTAAGAAAGCCAGAGGCTGAATTCTGTAAATGCCTCCTAGGGAAATTCCACTGTAACACACTATCTGAAATATTCTCTGAGTGTTGAAGCACCTCGTAGAAATATTGAAGGAAGAAGGGATGAGAGAAGCAGTTTACTGAGTATTTGTCTGATTAAAAGAAAGATTTATTCTTGTTCTTGTTTAGTTTTTTAAAGTGTGGAGCGCAAGGGAAATAGGAACTGACACTTAAAGTGTCTCAGTTCAACAGAGTCCATTTCAATGTCCTTAGATTTTTTTTTTTTCTCCACAGACTTTTTGAGAAGGCCACATGCCATCTTTGTTTTACCCTGCTTTCTGGGAAGTTGGTGAAACTTAAATGGCAGCTTCATCTGAGGTTGTGTGATTATTTAGTGCTGACCTCACCAGTGCAGCCCCGTGCTTTGGCAAGGCAACATAAGGGAGTCGGAGATCCACAGGTTGTCCGTGTGCGTTGCGTGCTGCTGTCGTGGCCTTGACTCTGTGGATGGACTCTGGAGAGCTTTCGAGGGTGGGAAGGAGGAGGTGATGGGCCAGAAGTGAGGAGGCAGAGAAGTGGACGTTTCTTCATCCCTGACAGACACAGTAATCCAAGGAAACCTGTTAAATAGCGTAAATAGGTTTTTCTTCTTGAAAGAGCGGGTGATAAACTGAGCAGGGCAGTGAAAGAAAAGGCTCTGCAAATTCAACCCTAAATTAATTCTCTCTCCTTTCCCCGGCCCCACTCCACTGCTGCTCGATTAATTACGTTTGCCCTCTGTCCCCATTCAGGAGCATTCGCTTTAAATCACGCAGTTTTTTCACTGGTACTAGTTTTAAATGCCTTTAACTACGGGGTACCTTGCTGATGAATACTGAAGACCATCAGTGAGTGAAATGGGAATCCTATGCCAGGATATTGTCATAGTGACAGGTTGTAGGACTTAATGTGATGCATTATTGTCATTGTAATGTGAAGATACATAATTATGAATTCTGCAGGGTTTTTTGTTACAAAGATGCGATGGAGTATTTGTTTTGTGTGAAACAAGGCTGGCTGCCTGCCACAGGTAGCTGAACATATCATTGGTAAAATTAGGAGGCTTTTCTCTGAGGATGGGGTGGCAATTTCTCACCCAGTTCAGATTTTATGAGAACTAAAGATGCACTAGAATGCATTTTGTGAGTACAGTTCATATTTGGAACAATAATAGTCAGAGTGGGTTGTGGTTTTCAGAATAAGTCTTTAGTGGCAACATGATTTATTTGCTTGTTTGGAATTAGCTTAAAAAAAAATCTGAAGGTGTGCAATGTAGGACCACTGTCTAGCTTACCTGAAAGATTTGTCCCAAATTGATTGCAATATATTGCTAAGGATGTCCATTTTTTTTTCCTATAACTGAGCCCCCATTATGTATATATATGCCATTTTCTTTTGTGAGTTCTCCTTCATCATTTGACCCAAAACTTTGCATGTCTTAATTGTAATATACAATTACAAAACCCAGGAGACTGCTGAACCTTTCTGAAAGCTAGGTCAGCAGTGGAGGAGCCTGAAGCTTATTAAATTTCCTAGTGCATACTGGAAATGTAAGGTCAGTGCAGTGAGGGATCTGTTTGCTCTTCATGTATTTGCTAGCTATTCAGAATGTTCTTAAATCTGAATCTTTTGAAAGAAAATGTAAAAAAAAAAAAAAAAATAAATAAAAAAAATCACTGTGTTGACCGATCACACTCCCACTTGAGGGCTCTGTCCAGTTAAAAGAACAAATGGAGACTGAAGTTTGAAAGACTGCTTTTGACAGAATACCACCAGAGCTAGTAGAAATAGATGTCTTGTTCTCTGAGAGTTTGCAGAATGTCAGTGCTTTTGGGAAGAATTTCTAGCTCCCAAATGTGAAAGAGACAGAACAGCCATGCATATGCACACCAAAATAGGTAATTGTTTGGTGGGTATGGAGGTTGTCTCAGCTGTGGGAGGAAAAGCAAGGACCTTTTCGTGGTTTTTGTCTCATCTGTGTGCCCTGACTGCTGGCCCTTGTTCATTCTCTGAGTCGCTGCTTTATTTGCACCATATATTAAATTCTCATCAAATTGCTATGGTTTTGGAGAATTCATTTCTTTCAAATAGAGGAGCCTTTTTTATTCTCGAGGTGGGGGAAAGAAATTTGTTTCTTCTTCCTTTTGTTAGCCAGCTAACAGGTTATTTGTGGTTATACTCTCTTTGCTAGTTCAAAAGTAAATGAAGCTTTGTAGAATACATAGAAGTTTTTGGAGACTAATATTTAGGTTACAGTAATGCCTGCAGATCCCAACTGAAGTTAAGGCCCTAGAGCATCTCACACAGAATGTGTGTATAAGAGCAGCGTTGTGGTAGTCATCTCCCCTGACTGCATATGCCTATAATACAGACCTCTCAGTTATCTAGGGTACTTCAGCGGCTGATACGGAGAAATAAATCTGCTTTGGAATGAGATGAGCATAGGCTGAAAGTGCAGGATTTTTTTCTCTCTGCTGAGTATAAGGGCGATTTAGATGTGCAATGTAGATGTCTGAACTTAGCTGAACTGGTGACAGCACCCTCTTGTTTAAGAATTACTAGTCCAAAAAGGACAAGATCAGTGAACTCTGGAAGAACCACCATAGCTGACATGGCCATGCTGTGTTCATGTCGGTGACAGCCTGAGAATACACCTCAGGCCCATGTGAGCTTCTCTGTCCTAATCTGTGCTGCCCATTGGCTTAGAGGAAATAAGTGGTAGTATTTCAGTTCTACTTTTTGTCAGGGGCCGTTGTTCTGGTCTGGTTTAAAGCTTCCTGGTGTCTGATGGCACCTAGTTTGACTACCACGTTCACGTGAGGCTTGTTCAGTGTAGGACATATCCAGTGTCGTGCTGGTAGTAATGAGAGTGAATTGTGTTAATAACTGTTGTCCTGTGTCTTCTGAAAAGCTCTAATACAGACTTTGGTAGGGGCTTGCTTTAGGAAAAATTTAAGAAAATTAGTGTGGAGGAGGGTTTAAACTTGTTCTTAATTGTAATTTTCTGTTATAGCTTGGGGGCAGGAGGAGGGTGATGACAAAACACCTTCTTCTTCTAGGTGTAAGGTAAAATATTTCCGTTTCAGTCAGAGCGTTTATGCTTTTTCCCCAAAAGGCAGCACATCTCCAAAGGAGTAGCACCTTTCGGATGACAGAAGGGCATAAGCTGTGGAAGCATTATCCATGGTGCATCATGAGGTGGATTTTGGCCAGTGAGGCAAACCCTGAGACAAGAATGGGAGCTGAAGTGGTTTGATCTACAACTCCCAGTAGGCACAGTGTTGCCATTTTGAATAAATTGTTTCAGTTTTGAGCTGAAATACTTTCACTTTGGGATATTTGTTTCTGTTGGCAAAATACTTCACATTTTGCAAGAATAGAAATCTATTTTTACAAACAGGTTTTTTTAGTCAGTAATTCTGTTATCTGTTAAAAATGGCTTAAGCAGGATTTTACAGCCAACTGTTGTGTGAACTCGGAGGGATTCTGAGCCCAGAGCAAGCTAGCACAACTGCCAGTCCTGCCTTCAGGGGTGAAGTTTCACGACAGGTTTTTGGTGAATTTACCAGACTGGGTAAGTGGGAGGGACTGGGTAAGGAGCCACGTTTGGAAATGTGTACATTTGTTGTTTTTTCCACCATTACAGGATGTATCCTGTACAATGCTTACTGTGGTAAGCAATCCAGTACTGCAGGACAATGCTCCCTTTTCTCAGCATTTCAGTAATTAAATGAAGAGTGCACAATAGACTCATGAATTCCTTCTCTTCGAAGAACTCTCTGCTGTATCGATGACTATGCTGTTAATGCACTGGTTAAGAATATGTTTGAACTTTACGACAGCAGCAATGCTGTAAGCTGAAAAAAAATAGACCTTTATGTAATTTTTATAATGAAGGCTTTTAAATGTACATTTCAACTAAGTAAGTTCTAAGTAATAACACTCAGCAGTGAACTCTGCCCTTTGGAAAGCATGAACTTTACTGGTGGTCTATATATGTGTTGCTTAAAGAGACATTTTGCATTACGTTTTGGATTTTGTACCTCAGGACAGCAATGAATGATGTCTTGTGGATCTGCAAATGACAATTCGTGGTGTTCTTACTGCAACCTGTCTGCCCTGTCCTACAGGCAGTGGTTCGCACCTTTGTGGAGCAGCTGGAATAGCAGAAAGTAAAAGGAGATGCAGTGCACAGCCCTGTCCATAAGTTTGAAATAAGCAGTGCTTTGGGCATCAGGTGGTGGGATGCAGGTGGTGCCTAGACTATGTGCTGACCTGTTGTGTAAGGGAGCAGTGTTCGGGTGAATGAAACAAATCATGTCTGTCATCCTAAATTAGACCACAGTCAGCGTGACATGCAGATATAGTTTTTAAGTTCTTTGACTGCAGTGAGATCTAGGTTATGCTTTCTTAGTATGAGGTGTTTTGCAACAGCATTGCCTGATTCCTGTCCCTTGCAAAATTATTTATTTCTAAATCTGTATTAGTCCACCCACATCTGACTCACAAGGCAGCCCCACAAACAGTTGTCTCAGCATAGCTGGGAGAAGGTGCAGGGTTAGGAAGAAATGGAGGGGAAAGGAGAAACTGGCAAGACTCTTTCCACATGTTGCTGCCAAATATGCTATCATGCAAAGACAGGTATTTTTATGCCTTAAATGCTTCCCTGTGGATTTCTAGGTGAATTTCTTAAAAAAAAAAAAAAAACACCAAAAAACTTGACATTCTAGGGTATGGCTCCTTGGTATTTTTCAGGCAGATCGGAGCTTGTGCTGCCCAGAGCTTAGTCTGCCTCCAGCCCTGGGTTAATGGGCCCTATCTGAGTGATCAGGCACTCCACCACAAGAACATGGTTTCTGCTCAAATTGGAGCACTAGTGGAGCTGACTGACGCCTGTCAGAGGAGACTGTGTGGAGCAGAAAGGGAGAAATATTTGAAAATCACATCACTGTTCAGTAACTGCTGAACAAATATGTAACATCACCTTAATTTTAATAATGAGGTCTACAAAATTTACTTTTTCCAGATGCTCTGCCTGTATGGGAGCAGTTGTGCTGACTGGCATGCTAGGATTAGCGCTAAGATAGAAGATCTGAAAGCATACTATTATGCCGAGAGCTATACCAAAACACTTGCATAGCTCTTCTGATCAGAGGGTACGTAACTCCAGTACTGTACAGGAAACTTCTCAGAGGACTGGGAAGAACTAGGCAGTGAATGCGTAGGCTAGCATAGGTGGAGTGCAGCTGATCCCACTGGTGTCTGCCGTCCACGAGGACCTCTGGGCTGGCACAGGCAGGGAAAGCCTGAGCTGTCCCATCTGCCAGCATGGGTGGACCTTACCTACCAGTCATGGAAGCAGGGGATCACAGCTTGTTACTACATGTCGAACTGAGGTCCTTCGTCTCATGCCTAGTAGAAAAAAACTCTGTCGCAGAAGTATCAGGTGCCGTCTTGTGTAGAATTTTGGTCTCCATGGTGGTAGGTCCATCATTTATCAATGATGTGATTCTTTTGAACGCTTTTCTTCTGATCTGCACAGTCATTAGGAAATTAACTTAGTCTCACAGTGGTAGCTGTGCTTGGCCACTGCATCCTATGCTGGCTGTAAGTTAAGAGAGATTGAAAGTTCAGCGCCTTTTTTTTTTTTTTTAGGGGATTAAGGGAAATAAAAAATTAAAAAGCAGTGGTGGGGAGTGTGTGGCAAAAATAAGCATCTCTCCTTCCTGCAGAGCTGTGCTAACACAGTGGGTATTTCTCCCATTTCAGAAAGAAGGGTACCTCTGGGAAACCTTCCTGTGTTTTATCTGCTGCTCCTGTGCCACTGACTGCTCCATCATCTCGCTCATGGCTATGTAACAGTGCCCATCTCTTTTCCTTCCCTTTCTTCTCCTCTGCTTCTCCAGGACACAGATGGGATCAACCTGTACTACTGGTCCCTGTTTGATGGACACGCTGGGTCAGGAGCAGCTGTGGTCGCTTCCAAACTGCTGCAGCACCATATCCTGGAGCAGCTGCAGGAGATCGTGGACATCTTGAGGAACATGGCCGTCCTCCCGCCCACCTGCCTGGGAGAGGAGCCTGACAACCCGGCCACCAACCCCAGGACACTGACGCGAGCGGCCTCCCTGCGTGGTGGTGTGGGGGCCCCGGGCTCGCCCAGCACCCCTCCAACACGCTTCTTCACTGAGAAGAAGATCCCACATGAGTGCCTGGTTATTGGGGCCATAGAAAGTGCATTCAAGGAAATGGTATGTATATCTCAGAGCTCTGAAGTCCACGTTGCATACAGTAATGAGTCACATGGCCTGGAGAAGATTAACATTTAGGGGTTTTTTGAATTTATTTTTTCTTCCCCTACTTAAACACCATCTATGTGTGGACAGAATTATTTAAGAGCCTCAACAGCTTACCTGGTACATCTCTGTGAGGCAGGAACTCTTAAGTCCCAGGGAGCACCATGACCACGTTTGTGGATTAGTTGACTCTTAGAAGCTTGGTGCTCTTTTTGTTTTTTCTTCCCCCATCCCCTCCTTTTTTAAGATGAAAATCAATATTCCCTCACAGTAGCCAATTTCAGCATTGGCTGTTATCCTAAGGCTGTGTATATGGGCAGGCACTTTACAAAGTCTCTTTGCCGTACCGGGCAGCAGCAAAGGCTCTCGGCATTCCTTGCACCACTAACACACCTTGTTTGTGTTGCCCACAACTACATAAACAGGTCATAAAAGGTCTCATCAGGGAGATGGATGAGGGGCAGCATCCTTGATCCAGTGACCTGTAGTTCACATTAGTGCTGGAGTGGCTTGTAAAGCACAGTAGTGACTGTAGAGAGCGTGTGTACAGCTGCTGACTGAGGTAGGTTGGGTGGGTGAGTGGGACATGAAATACATTCCTACCACCCACTTGACTTGTGTACAGCACGAACAACAGGGAGGAAATCACAACCCTATGGAAACAGAATATCCATCCATTTCCCTACGGAAGGCTGGTTTGTTGGTTTTTTTTTTCTTCTTTTGTAATTGATGTAGCTGCTCTGCACCTTCCCCCTTCACTTCTCCACATTATTAAAAATAATTCTGGTCAGGCAGAGCAGAGGCTTGGCCTGACAGTGAGTACATGCGGATAAGGTCTTGGGAGATCTGGTCTTGTTCTTATTTTTTTTTAATTTTTTTGTGGCTTTTAGAAAAGCCTCTTATTTGAGCAGAAGGTTTTTGAACTAACGAGTGTTTCCCAGAGGTTTTATCTGTTGTCTGAAAAGAATTATTCAATCATTGTTTTTCCTGATGTATGTGAATTTTGTGTAGTACCTGTATCTAATTAGAGACTGCAGTTATTATAAGAAAGTGGTGGTTCACTTTGAATCCTGAATAGCAGTTCTCTTGCTGGATTGTCCTTTCTCCCCAAGGAGGTGCAAACAAACAGACCCACCAGCTGGGTTTGGACAGCATCATCTGACTTTTAGGTGGATAGGTCCAGGAGCAGGATTCACAGCCATGAGTTAGGCATTGTTCAGCGTGGAGCATGTGAGCAGATTTAGGCACTGCGGCTAGTGGGCTCAGTTTCTGCTAGCTGAAAAGAAAGAGGAGGATGCATGAAAATCTCCTGTCAGTTTAGCATGCCCTTTTCAGAAAGGGAGAAGTAGCTTGCTTGCTTCTTTGTCGAGAAAGAGGGGAAAAGATGACACTGCCCATCCACTGCACCCTAGTGGATTCAGAGCATGCTTGAGAGAGGGACACCAATTTCAGGATTAAGTTGGGGTGATTTTCAGGCCAGAAGAGTGCCAGGTTCTGAGCGTGTGACATGACTTTCTCTCTGTCCTGTTGAAACTGGCTCCAAGTGCAGGGGAGATGAGAAGCAGAGTTTCATGGGACTGCAAAGTGAAGGTAAGAGAGCTAAAGAAGGGCCATTTCATATGCTCTGCCTTTTCTTATGAGAGCAGCATGTGCAGTACCCATTGCTGCCTTCCTGAATGCGTCTGAGCAAGCAGGGCTGTTATTGCCCTGCTTTACTTTGAGTTCACACCTCTGATAGATGTTCACACAGATGACCATCTCGGCTCACGTCCAGGCACCTGACTGCTTGGGAGAGCTTTTATGGATAGTGTGTGACAAATGCAGAAACCCTGGATAACTTGCTATAGATAAGATGTCTGCGTATTCTATGTACGGGTCATAGTAATCTGTCCTCCCTCTTTCTAAACTGAAGTCCAGGCAATACTTTATTTTCCTCCCTGTGTCTTTGTTCATATGCTATGGGTCAGATACCTTAATTCCAACTTTTGCTCTTTGTCAGAGGGTTGAAGTTCATTGTCTTGTTATATAAACAACTCTGTCTACCACAATGCAATATAATTTCAGCATTAAGCTTTACATTAAAAGGAAGTCTTATGAAAACAATCAGTTTAAGAAAAGCGATAGGTAATTATATCTGCTTTAAGCTCTTGGGGGAGCCTTGTGCTTATAACTGGTTTAGGCAAAAGAGTATTTTCTTTTGTCCATGTAAGGGAGCAGTTCATAAGATCGACATTCCTGAGTCTCACCTGTGCTTGCAGTGGTTGATCTTCTTCCTACCTCTGTTTAACGTCCTGCTAGCTTATACTCCTGGTAGTCTCTGGGTGAAGATTTTGGTCCACTTCAGGGCACGTGGTTTATTCAGCCCTATTTTGTACCAGAACATCATGGATGTTGTTGAGTTAGGTCAGTGCAGTTGAGATGTGCATAACGTACGAGGGTTTTGTGCCAGCAGAGAGTATCAGTTTACCCAGCACTTGGTGAAAGCTCGTGTTTCCTGGACACATAGGCAGACTTCTTGGTCTTTTTTCCTGAAACACCCATCGCTGCAAAGGAGCCCTTTGAACCTGGTGAAAACGTGGGGTAGATACAGATACTTTTTCAATTTTAAACAGTCCAGCCTGACAGGTTTATCTAATGATGGTTTTGTCCCCTTTTCCTGGGAGTATTTAGCATACCATTACTTTTTTCCCAATTGTTTGTTGAATTCTAGTTACGATCTTCCTGGTTTTTGACTCAAGTCTCAAAGGAAAGGCAATTCATCCCTTTCAAAAGGCTTTTAAAAATTATTTTTCCTTAATTGGGTATGGTTTCCTTTGGACAGTGCATGTCTGACAGCTACATGCAGTAAAACACTGTGGAAAGCTGACACAGACCAAGTCATTGCCTAACTTCGAAATTCAACAATTAAGCCTGTCCCCTTCTTGAGGTACTTGTAGGTGATGTTCTCTGTGTTGGAGCTGGGACTAGCAAGTGTCTGTGGTGTTTTCTCAGATAATTTCCTGTTCTGTTTAAAGAATAAAAAATGCTCAGTGTCAGTAATTGTTAGTGATCACAATTATTCCTGTTAAAAGGAAATAAATAAGCTCCAGTTCTGAAGGTATCGTAAGTCAAATCCTCTAATTTTCATACCTTAAGATGTACATTTATAGATTCGATTCTAAGGAGCCAGGAGGGATGTTTCCAAGTGCTGGTCTGTCCTGGATGGAAGCATCAAACTGTAATCCCTTCCCTGTACTTAACCTTCTGTACGTGTGTGTGACGTAGCATGTATTTTAAAGAAAGAATAAGGGGAGAGAGCACCTATTCTACACTGAACCCTGTTTAATTTTGGGGGGGAAAAATGGCACAGCACTAGTCTGTATGATTTATTGGAAGGTGTAAGTTTGTGTACATTGTATCGGGATTTTGTTCTTTATTGAGTTTTTTCAACTCCGATGAAATCTAGACAGGTGCTTTTGCAGGGTTGGTGCCATTTTGATTTGAAGAATCTTGCAAGAGCGACAGGTGCCATATGGTTTTCCTTTCAGAAAGCTTCCTCTGATTAAACAGCCAGTAGAAATGAGGAGGGTTGAAATGGCGTTACAGGCATTTTGATGTCCTTTTGACAGAGGTAAAGCAGATTAAGGAGTTAATTTTATCTTTATGCCTTTGAAACATGACTTTTTTTTTTCCCCCTTTTTAAGCAGATACCAGATACTGCGTGCGCAGGGAGGAAGGCTTTCTGTCACAGCAGGACTGAGGTCCTGGAGGACAGGCCCCTGCTCTGAGGAGGGAGATCGATGACAAACAGTGATTGTGGCTGCTGCGGCAGCGCGCTAACGCGCCGCAGTGATGACACGGCCCTTCCTGGCCCCGCTTTCCGGGCCCTCAACCCCTACAGCCCCGTTCGCTGGCAGCCTGCCCGCGCAGTCTCCGTCCCCGCTGCCTCCGCGGG
>Ga0065711_1048842_pt1 | contig 11602 bp, 8 predicted proteins | sample Hoacrofraction12_FD_59098 | JGI IMG/M metagenome (GOLD analysis project Ga0065711, IMG submission 59098) | Hoatzin crop microbial communities from Cojedes, Venezuela - Epithelial fraction 12 v2 (version 2) | ecosystem: Host-associated > Birds > Digestive system > Esophagus > Crop | place... | reverse complement strand
ACCTGGACAAGGTCCTGTGCAGCCTGCTGTAGGTGACCCTGCTTCGGCAGGGGGGTTGGACTGGGTGACCCACAGAGGTCCCTTCCAACCCCTACTATTCTGTGATTCTGTGATTCTGGCAAAGTTTTGAAAACCTCTTGGCTCAGGGTGCCAGATGAGCTGCTGATCAGTTCTAGAGAACCATTTCTTCCCGGTTTATCATCACGGAGCAGGGCCACGGAGTCTCCACTCTGCTCCATCCTCTATGGTGTGTTGCAGGGAGTTGCTGTGTTAGTGGATTCCTTGCACGCCTGCTGCAGCTGTGTCCCATCCTCAGGGCTCCTTTTGTTTTTATGCTTTTCCTCAGTGGGTGAACAATGCTACGTTTTTCATATAAACTTTAATTTTCAGATGTAAAACCTTAATTTTACTAATAATTCCACAGAACCCACAAAGAAACTGGATAGAGTTTTGGAACTTTGCTCTTACTGGGTGATTAATGAAACCCTGCCTAACTCTCCTGGCTCCTTTGTTTCCAAAGGGTCCTCAATTTTTGTCGATGCATTAACTTGGAAGACAAAGCTTTTAATGTATAGCCACGGAGGACTTTCCATCGTGACTGCATTTCTTACCAGCTGTCTTCTGCTCTTTGCATTTGCAAGCTATGGGAGAGATTCACCTTGCTGATTAAATCACCAGAGTTCAGATGCCAAACTTTGGGTGCCTTTGGAAGCCTCTGAGCTCTGTTTGTAGTGAAAACAGACCCAGTTGGTACAGGTAGAGAAATCTGGAGAGCCAGTCGGCTCACCCAGAAGTAGGCACGCCTTCCCTGCTTTTCATAGAATCATAGAAAGCTTTGGGTTGGAAGGGACCTTTAGAGGTCATCTAGTCCAAGCCCCCTGCAGTGAGCAGGGACATCTTCAACTGGATCAGGTTGCTCAGAGCCCCGTCCAACCCAGCCTTGGTTTTAGCCTGACTTTCAGGATCTCAGAGGGGTACCTCTAAGGCCTGGCAACCTAACACAGTATTTCTAGAGATGACATTATTGCCATCTTTTATGCCAGAGGTAGAAAAAACTTCAGAACCTGATGTGAGAAACCTTCACCTACCACAGTTTTGCATTTCCCCAGGGTGTTTCTTGTCCCCGCTTGTGTCCTGCCCTCACCACATCACAGATTCTGCCAGCCAGAAAGCTAATATTCAGGTGGTAATTTAGGAAGACACAAAATAAACTAATAAGCACCAACAGGTCTTTAGTGGCCAGGAGACAATTTTGCTCAGTTGAATTCTTCTCCAGGCTCCACTATATATTGTGTATATACTTAGACACTTGGCTAACATACAGGCACCTAAATTTTGATGTTTGTCATTTGAAGGTCCTGCCCCACGGACCCCTTCCCCTCTGTGCTCTGCTGTAGGGTGAATTGTGTGTGTTGAAGGTGTTCCAACATTACAGACTTGGGTACAAACCCTGGCAGTTGTGATTGCTTTCATATCAAGTGTGACTGGTGAAGGAGATACGTTTGCCCTTGAGAGAGGAGAAAAACTTAGGCTCAGAGAAGATAAAGTGTAATAACTTCATTACTTACGTATTAGCTGTTTCCTGAATGTCAAAGCCGTTGGCCTTATTTGAAATCTAACTTCTTTCAGGATGATATATACATGTATGGTGGAAAAATAGATGCGACGGGGAACGTGAGCAGCCAGCTGTGGGTATTCCACATTCCCACCCAGACCTGGGCTCAGGCGACGCCGAAAGCCAAGGAGCAGTACGCCGTCGTTGGCCACTCGGCACACATCGTCACGCTGGAGGACAACAGCACGGTCATGCTCGTCATCTTTGGGCACTGCCCTCTTTATGGATATATCAGCAATGTCCAGGAGTACAACCTGGGTGAGTGGGGCCCAACCTATCATTCGCTTTGATTTTAGCAGTTGGTTTGGAAATGAATGTTCAAGTGGTCCATATTCACATAGCAAAACAAAGACAGATATGTTGTTCTCCTGCTGTTTGTATTTACAAGAAGTTCAGTCTAACTTCCAGTGTTTGGGTAACACAAACGGTGAGCAGACAGCCACGTGCTTCCAGCTTTACACGGCTTGTTAGGTCCCAAAGACAAAAAAGCTGTAATTGGGGGGCAAAGCAGGATAACCGTGGGACAATTGAAATTAATTTTCCTCTCTCCCTCTGACAAAGCAAACGCTTTTGAAGTTGTTTTTGTATCCTGCAAATACAAGAATGGCTGTAACAATTCAGACCAAGTATCCACTTAACCCGATACCCCTGTCTCCAGTGGTGGTGAGTAGCGAATGCTTAGGGGAACAGGGAATGACTTTCTGGACTTGCATTTGCCCCATATCTCTGAGAACAGTCCAGCCTCTGACCTCGAGATCCAGAGATTTCCAGTATCATCAGTGGAGAGGCATAGGAAGCTCTCCAGTGGAACTGAACTGCTGCCTAACTTAAGCTGCTCTGAAATGTCTCTCTGGAGGCACGTCCCTTGCTCCGCTGAGCAGGTGGAGAACAGCGTTATGCACAGGACGTTCACAACGTGAGTAGCTCGTTCTTGTCAGGAATAGTGGCCCTATCTGCAGTTTGGACCTGTTGTCCTTGTCCTTCGGTCATCCTGATCCGGAGGATCTGCTGGAGCCTACTCTGGTTCGCTGGTGTCCACAAGAGCGAGCTTTCTCCCTCTAGGAGAAAGACAGAGAATACCAGGATGTGTGGGGCAATGATTTGTTTTCCTGCTGCTCTGTTTTTCCCCCGTGTGATCTCGCAGACTATTCAGTTCCTTTGCCTTTTGTGTGCTCGATCTGCCCTGGAGTTAGGAAGCCTGTGCGGGGTTTCATTCTGCGCTTGCTACAGAGAATCCGTGTGTAATTTGGCATTTTTATTTCAGTTGCTGTTATATTACGTCTAGAGTGCTTCAAACCAATGTTATTTTAGTGAGTCAGATATAGGACCATTAATCACTCATTAGTTTTTAACTGCAGTGTTCTTCACAGTTGTACTTAACTTGGCTTCACTGCTGTCTGGCTTTATATATGTATATAAAATAAAAGTGCTCTTGGGTACCGTTCCAAATCAAGCCAGGGTGCTGGCGTTTTAATGTCATTGAAATGTGATGTATTATTTCTATGCTTTTTAACTCTCATTTACTTAGCTTGTCTGCAAAATGTAATAAATGACGGTAGAAGAGATGTTTCTGGTCTAATTAAGAATACTTGACAATACTCTTGACAATAAATTCCTTGAAGGAGAAGATTTTTGGCTATGAAGCGATAGAGACAGTGTCTAGATCTGAGGCAAGGGAAACACAATTTGATTCCCCACCACATTTGTTGATAAGTTATTGATGGACATAAATTAACTGTGTTCTGTCACTCACGTTTTTCATTTCTCAGACACGAATACATGGAACGTCTTACAGACGAGCGGAGCTTTGGTGCAAGGAGGGTATGGTCACAGTAGTGTTTACGATCCAAATACAAGATCAATTTATATCCATGGAGGTTACAAAGCATTCAGTGCCAACAAATACAGGCTGGCAGATGACTTGTACAGATATGAAGTGGATTCCCGGATGTGGTAAGTAGCTCTTCTTCCCGTCTACCACCCCGCCAGTCGTGTTTGTAGGGGACAAGAGAATGGGGCATTTGATAAGGGTACAGAAGTACGTAGTTACCTGCATTCAGCATAGGTAGTGTGCTCTTGTATCTGTTAGTTTTATGTCCCCTTATGAATCATATAATCACATACAATCAAGGCCGTGAATGAGCCAAGAAATCCATTTTAATCTGTTGTTGTATTAAAGCTGAAAAGAAAGATATTTGATGGGATTTTCCTTGCCAGCAGTACAGACTGTGCATAGGAGTGCGGTTGCTGCAGTCAGGTGAGTGATAATTCATTCTGCAGTTAAGACCGTGAAATAATTTTTATTATAACCCCATTTTCTTCTGGCTCTGTAACTGCTTGAAATGTTCATTTCTTAAGCCGAAATCTTCTGTGATTCGCTTCTGCCCAAAGGTGGGTTTTATTAAAAAGCTGTAGCAAAACTTCACAACTTTGAGCTACAGGGGCAAAATACTTTTTCCTCAATTCTGTATTTTTTCTGAAAGATGTTTTTGAAGGCTCCTTGCAAAAAGGAGACTGATCGTTTGGAATGACACATGTAAATTTGAGTCCCCAGATTGCCTTTTTGTGAGAGTTTAAAATAGCTGGTATTTCTGCAGCAACTGTTGGTGAGTCTGTACTGATGAGTAAAGTAACTGGTGCCCAATTTCCAAAAACCTTCCTTCCTGCTCCATGCACACGTGGCAATAACCGCACTTTGTTTCTTGGTTCATTTGATCCTCCGCTTCGGCTCTGGAGTGGGCAAATCCGGCTGGATAGGCAGAAAATGGCACAAATGTGACAAAATTCCTCCAAATTGCTGCAGCACCAGCTTGCTTTCATCGCGTTGACGCTGTCGGTCTCGAGGGGACTGTCGGGGCAGGCGAGCAGTCGCCTTGCAGCGAGGCGCGTGGGAGCGTCTGCTCATCGTTATCCTTTTCTTGGTGCCATGAACTCTTTTTTTTTCTTTTAATCTTCAGTAATCTAGGCCCTCTCTCCCTCTTGTGATTTCATGGAAGGGTGAAAAAGCTGTCCCCTGATCATTAATTTGCTTTCTCCCCGTGTTCCCTCTGGTGTTTCCACTGGCAGCGTCACAGTCTGATGCTGTAGCCCTGGCAGGGACCGAGTGGTGCTCGGAAAGCCCCTGCGTGCTGCGATGCCTCTGCTCCTGCCTTAGGAATGGGTCTGGGTCAGAAACACCCCATTCGCTGAATATTTTTGTTGTGGAAGCCTGGGCTTCAGTGCAGGCTGCGTGCGGGACGCCGCTGTTCTGCGCAACTGGTGTGACAGCCGGCAAACCCGCGACACCGCTGCCTGCGACGCAGCCGTGGCCGTGTCGGGGTTGTCCTGCCATCCCACCCTCTCGGAATAGCAGGGGGACTCTACAGAGGGTGAACCTGCGTGTGCAGTGCCGTTAGTGAAGCTGATAAAGACGAGGTCAGGGGCGAGTTTGATGAATGCTTCCCAGGACGTAGTCGCGGGTGAGGCGTTGAGTTTTGCAGGTATTGAGCCAACGCGCTCTGTTGTCAGCAGCTGCATAGATTTCCTTAAAATAAGGATGGTAGTTTTCAGCAAGAGGTGGTGCTCAGTTTGAAATAATTCTTTAGGTTACTATAAAATCAGGGTTACTGTAAAATAAGAGGAGTCCTCCAGGCAGTGCCCGTATCGCCAGGTTTAGCTGACTGCTCAAAAGCCCCATTAGCGTGACAACGTGATAATCCCTAGGGAAGGAGTTGATGATTTGAAGATCCACAGCTTTGGAAAGAGACTTCCATAGATATATTTCTCCTGTAAATTGCAAGCAGATGGGAAGATGAGAGAATGAAATTACGGAAGGGGTTGAACAGTCTGGAAGAGAAGTTATTAAATGTCTCATTAGGAAAAGTAGTTAAATACTATCTTCCCCCCCTCCCCTTCCTCCTTGCACCCCCGAAACCTCCTTCAGCTTGGATTTATGGGTTGTTTTATCTTTGCCAAGTACTAATCAGTTTCATTAATATGTATGTTTTTATTTCCAAAGGACAATTCTGAAAGACAGTAGATTTTTTCGCTATTTGCACACGGCGGTGATAATGAGCGGAACCATGCTGGTGTTTGGAGGGAACACGCACAACGACACCTCCATGAGCCACGGCGCCAAGTGCTTTTCTTCGGATTTTATGGCGTATGATATCGGTAAGTTCTTGCAGAAACAGTAATAAAAAAATTCTCGGATATTCAAAAAGAGCTGTCTTCAAGAAGACTAATTTAGATGCTGGGGATATTACACCCAATGCTACTAAGCATACTGGAGAAGAATGTGTAATCAGGAGAGGCTCGTTTAGCTCGCTACACTTTACCAAGCAGATGAGCTGGAGCAGTGATTTCTGGGCAAATACAGCAGTGGTTATTTGGTTAACAGTTTATATCCAACCTTGGGCATTAAAAATGATTTCTGAAACAGAAAGCGTGTTGTTCAACCATCTCGGCCGTAAAGCCATCCTGATATTTGGAGTGTGTTTTAATCTATGAGTTATGAAAAATGCGGGCTGTTAGGACAGTTACAAGCGCTGGACCCTGCTGAAGCTCAACTCACGTGTTTAATGCTCTCGTTTTAACGGCAGGCTGGCTGATTTGTAATGTCAGTTTGGTTATATGTGCGCTTGATAAGCATAAATATCCCCTTAAGCACAATTTAATGATAAGTCAAACAGTTAGATTTGATTTGGAAGAATTGGGTTTCGAAGAGTTGGAATAACCAGGAGAGGGCAGCATTGATTTGTGAATCTGGAGGCCGGAGACGACGCATTTAAGAAGAAGAAAAGAAAAAGAGGTGAAATTATATAAAAGAAGGTGCGTGCACGTCCAGATAATTCACGCTGGAGAAAAACACCGTTCTGTACTCGCATCGCATTCTGCCTTCTGCTCTCAGAATTCCTTAAATGTGGGCTCTTGCGACTGATTCCCTGAAATAATCGTGTAAACCTGATTTCTCGGAGTGACCTTCCACGGAGATGTCACTCCTGGTTTGAGAAAGGAATCTGCGAGTGAGTGGTTTCGCTTTCGGCAGCGGCGTTTGGGATCCTTGTGCCATTTTGCTGTCTGTTACCGGGATCGTTCCCTTCTGCTGCCTGTGATTTCAGGTCCTATCCCTGTGGAATTTATTGTGCGCTCCTCACTAGCTTGATTTAGAGTTTTTTGAAGAAGTTTTTTTTTTTTCCTTGAATTAAAAGGAGGTATTTCGACAGTCATGGGCAGAGTAATTTTTTAAAACTTTGCTGGCAATAGCGGTAGATTTTTCTTGCTCCATCTTGCTATCTTCCCTGACCCGTTGAACTGTCTATTGCATGTAAAACACAAATAGCATTAATTTGAAAAAAATATGCCAATAATGGTGTTAATTATGATTCAGTTTAGTTGACAGAAAGGTTCCTGTTATGAGAAATAAGCGTTGTAGTCAGCTTGCCCAGTCCTCGCCAGTTTTACACTGAGAATTAGAGCTTGCATTGGTTGTGCTTTGCACGCCAGGGATGAGAAGCGTTCTGACTCTCTCGGGTACGTCCCCTCACTCCTTAAAGCAGAGACTCTCAGGCTGGAAAGAACAGCTTTGGGTTGTTTTTTCGGGGGAAAAAAAAAAAAGACCATTTTTTGTTTTCGTGGCAGGGCACCTTGCTTTGCATGGTTTGCCTTATCCCGTTGGAGCAGGAGCACTACTGGGAAGACGTTCGGGTGCTGGCTGATGGTTAGCGTCACAGCAGAGGCACCTACTTGGGGATTTGTTGTGCATGGTCCCTGCAGTAATTATACTGATCACATTCATGTTGGTCTCCTTAATTATACTGATCACGTTCATGTTGGTCTCCAGGGGAAGGACTGTAAATATCAAAGGCCGTTGTGGCCATGCCAACATAGATGGACAAGGCTATCACACCTTGAATATTAACATGCTTCGGTGTTTAGCCATCCTTTGATGCTCCCAAGGCTCAAGCTACCCAGGAGGTAACCAAGCAGCAGGGTCAATTGTAAGTAGCTGTCTTAGCATACTATAAAAGTAGGGAGTGTCTGGCAAAGTTGCTCATTTTTAACATCTTGTTGATGAAGGTTATACCGTAGTGATCATAGCAGTGCTTAGAAGACTGGAGAAAACTGAGATTAAAATACAGTCTGAAAGAAAGGCTTCAGAAACAGGTCTTCTCTTTAACCTTTGCTATTAAAGCTTTTCTCTACAGTAACTCATTTTATTTACCTCATCAAATTTTTCTGGTTTTCTGTTCTCAAATTTCTAAGTAATCAGCCCACATGTGCAGAGTGTTGGGAGGACATATTATCTTCGTTTTTTGTGGGGGGGATGCAAACAAATGTCACTGAGATGTGTGCGGAGATTCTCTGGAGGTTTACCAGAGTAGGGAGACCTGAGAAAGTATTAATGCTTCTCATCCTTTTATCCTCTCCGTGACCCACTCGGGGCTTGTTGATCCAAATTGTCCAGGTAATGCCCAGTTGTGGAAGGTTCCAGGATAGCGATCCAGCCGCCTGTGTGCGCATGCATTGCTCCTGGCTTCTCAGGACAAGCTTTTGGACTGTGTTGGCGTTCAGGTTGGGTGAACACTTGGTTAGAGCAGCCTCAACAGTATTTCTCCTACGTTCTGCACACTGCAGTGACTACTTAGCACTTCCCATCACCAAAATTGGTCCCTCTGGCCTCCGTAGGAGAGTTTCCTGCTCTGGAGCAGTTTTGTCTCTGGGTGGACAAATGGCTCTCTGGAATCCTCTGCCTCCTCCTCTCAGCAGTTCATGGCAGCAGGAGCCACGAGCGAGTGGCAGCCCTTCCGTCGCTGCAGGTTCATCTCCAGGAGTGAAGAGGCGAGGGTTGTTCCTGCCGAAGGGTGACCTCCCTTGCACGTGGGACGCGACTGAGACGAGCAGAGGAGCTTCACAGGCAGATTGTCTCAAAATGCCTTTACTGGGGCTTCAGTAACTGTTCCTTTTCATTGCTGAAGAAGTTTTAACTTTATGGGTTTTTTTTTAAAACTTGGCGTGAAATATTCATGTGAAGGCTATACTCAGATAATGCTTTCTCCTTACAGGAGAGAAATTAAAACTTTTCTGTTTACCCCATCAAAAATTCAGTTTTGATGACAAACATAGAAAGAGGCTGCATGTTTTCAAAGCGTAGGTGTTCTACTTGAACAGTATCTTCAATAAATCCTGTGCATTCCCAGTTCTAGGCTTGGCTTAACTCATAAGTCAGGAAGGAGAGGATTCTTTGTAGTTTCACCATCATTCATTTTTTCCAATACTTGATCTGCAGCTACAGATGGGAGAGAAGCTTAGAAAGCAAAACATTCCAGGCCCTCTATTAATCTAGAAAAATATGTTTCTTGGCCTCACATAATTCACAACTTGCTGAATAAAAAATTGCAAATTGCTGTCCAATTTTGCTGAAGCCTCCTGTTAAAAACTGGAACCGTACGTGCTTGTCTCAGGAGTGATGCTGGGCTAGGTTAAATTCTTTGAAAAATGAGGAAACGGTGTTTAAACATAAACTTCAAAATCACATTTTACCAAAGTATTAAATCGAACCAACTGGGTCCTATATCGTTTATTTATCAGCACTCTTGAACGAAAGTTTCTATGGGAGCAGAGCTTGTGACCAGTGGTTCTGCCTAACAACTCTCCCATTAAATTTGGTAAAGAATTAATAAGGTTGTTTTTCTTTTCCCTCTCAGTTTACTCACATATTAATTTGAGTTTGTGGACTTTTTTTCAGAAGCTCAGTCGGTTTTATCTTGTTTTGAAGAATCTGTGAGTATTTGAGGGCTCTGTAGATCTTCAGAGCAGATTGACTTTTCTGTCCTAATTGCATAAATTGCGTTCAACTGCCTTTGGGACGGCAGCCCCCAGGGTGATCCCATCCACTTTGCCAAGTTTTAGTGATATGAATTGGACTGATTTTTCCTGCTTTTGTTCCTTTGATTGCTCAGTCGCTTATGTGTTTCGTAGGTTGGGTTTTTTTTCATGCTGCCTAAAGGAAGAAATTACCTGAGAAACCAAGTAAAAAATGAAGCGGAACTTAGAAATGTTATGCTAATAGAAAAAGATGGGATAATCTCACATTATATTAAAAAAGGAAAACAACCACGAATCCTTAAGCTATGATGAGTGAAAAATATTTTTAAAAACCTGGATATCTACCCTCTAGGAACATAATTGCAATGGAAGGAAAAAAAAAAAAGATAAGTCTCTGTTCTCAGTGATACTGGTTTGGGGCAAAGCTGCAAATAATTCCCGTATAAACAGATAAAAACTAAACTTGTTACACAGTGAAAAATTCTGCTAGTAAAGGAGAAAAAGCAACTCAAGCCACCACCACTTAATTACCTGTGATTGCCAAGAAGCTGACAACTCCTTCAACACAGTGCCCTGAAACCTGGCTTTTTCCTGAACCGGTTGGGTGATGGAGCGGAGTCGTTACGTCCTCCCTGCGCCTTTTTGTCGTCCCGTGGCAGCTGGGGCGAAGGCTCAGTCTGAAATCTTGCAGAAGGAGAGAACGCAGCGCTTTCATGAACTGTCCAGTTTGACTCCAGATTTGCGTTTTGGTGGTGGGAGGAATGGTCTGTCTCTGGTTATTGAAATACTTCGGGATCTTTACGGAAGCAATGTGCCACGTAAGCCGAGTCATTAATTATACTGAGAATCTTTTCTGAAATGAGCTTTCCTTAATCCTAGCTTGCGATCGGTGGGCTGTCCTTCCCCGCCCGGGTCTCCACCACGATGTGAACAGGTTTGGACATTCTGCGGTGCTCTACAACAGGTAAGGCTGCAGACAAGCTGGGGGGTGTTGGCATTTTTCGTACCTCAACAAATATACAGATGTAGATCAGTAACACGAGACCAGAGGGTCGAGGATCTATTGCAAACACAGAATCACAGAATGTTTGGGGTTGGAAGGGACCTCTGTGGGTCATCTAGTCCAACCCTCCTGCCAAAGCAGGGTCACCTACAGCAGGCTGCACAGGACCTTGTCCAGGCGAGTCTTGAATATCTCCAGAGAAGGAGACTCCACAGCCTCCCTGGGCAGCCTGGGCCAGGGCTCCATCACCCTTAGAGTGAAGAAGTTGTTCCTCATGTTCAGAAACCTCTTAAGGTTCTCAGGTCTTCACTCTTGTAGCGTCTTCATTACATACCTGTCCCGAGCAGCCCTTCTTCACTGGACTAAACTGTCTCAGCTCACTTAGTTCTTTCAAAAATTTGATATTTTTATATTTATATTGCTTTTCCTTATATACATATTTCTGTTTCTTACTCTTTTCACAATTGCGTGATTTGATTTATTTCATATTTCTATTTCTTATTTAGCTGCACTGCCAACCTTTATCTCCAAATCGTACTTTCCCTCATGGCTTCTAAATTTGTCCATGTCTCAGTTTATGTAGCTCATCCTGTGTGGCTCTTCTTTACCATTCATGTGATGTACAGTATTTAGGTGAAAGCATGGGTGAGTTTTCTGCTGTGAAGCATTATGTCGCTGTAATAATATCTGTGCTCTCAGGTGAACATCTGTTACTGTATCTGAGTCTGCGGAACCGAGTTTGAGAAGTGATATTTCTTAGGAGTCCTTTGATCTGGTTCCTTTCTCCTTTGAGGATGCTTTCTGTAAATCAGTAACATTATTTAAAGCTCAGTTTAATCCAGGCAGATAACTGTCACTGCCTTGAAAAGGAAAGTGAGCTTCTAGATACTCTTTTTGTCTCTAAAATCTCACACACCATTCAGTGCATACGGAGTACCAGCTATGCGTTTGCTCCCATGAAGGACCGTTAAGCCTATGCTTTAGTTCTTTCCTAAACCAGGATGAAAATCGTAGTAAACATACTTATGGGCTAGGCCTGTACTATGGGGAGGGCTACGGAGATGGTTAGGGACTGGAGCATCTCGCCTACGAGGAGAGGCTGAGGGAGCTGGGCTTGTTCAGCCTGGAGAAGAGAAGGCTGAGAGGGGACCTTCGAAATGCCTCTAAATATCTGCAGG
>Ga0065711_1048841_pt1 | contig 11603 bp, 10 predicted proteins | sample Hoacrofraction12_FD_59098 | JGI IMG/M metagenome (GOLD analysis project Ga0065711, IMG submission 59098) | Hoatzin crop microbial communities from Cojedes, Venezuela - Epithelial fraction 12 v2 (version 2) | ecosystem: Host-associated > Birds > Digestive system > Esophagus > Crop | place... | reverse complement strand
CACCCAGGTCCCTCTCCGCAGAGCTGCTCTCCAGCAGGTCCACCCCAAGCCTGTACTGGTGCATGGGGTTGTTCCTCCCCAGGTGCAGGACCCTGCACTTGCCCTTGTTGAACCTGATCAGGTTCCTCTCCAGATCTACACAGTTGTTCTGGTAGAAGCTCTCTGGGATACTGAGCAAAGTACCCCTGGCTGTACCACACGCTCTTGGGGCCACTCAACAGAGACAGTAGGTTAAACAGACTGGTGAGAAATCTTCAACGTTTTTCCTAGGTGGTGCTGGCAAGCTGTCAGCAACTATATTGTTCTAAGGTTTCTTGGACCACTAAGCTGACCTTAATGCTTGATTTGTTTCTTTCTTGCTCAAGAAAAGAACATTAGGAACCATTCTAAAATCTTCTTTCTCTCACACTGATTCAGTCCAGTTCTCTACTAGAGAGCTTCTCAGGACAACCAGATGGTAAAGCTACATGTCCATTACCGTTTCAAAGCTGTTCATTCCCTTGCTTTGTCTTGTGCTTAATGCCCAGCATCTGTTCACTCCTTCATTCCCATAGACTGACTGTTGCCACTGAGATTAGTCCTTGCGCTTCAGCGAGCCTTGCTGCTGTGCAGATTCTAAAGCTGTCAAGAAAACGTTAGCATCTTTTCTGCAATATCATCTTTACCTAGTTATCTGCTCTTCAGCAGAATCTGCTTTTTCCAGTAAATTTTTTAGTGAAACGTGAAGCTAAGTTGCTAGATTGCCTCCTTTTCTCTTCTATGGATGGAATTACAGGACTTTCTTTGGCTTTTCTTGATTCAGCAATGGACTGTCTGCTCCTTAGTCTGTCATCTCCCCTTGGTACTCTCCTGTACTTGTGCTTTTCTATTGCTTTTATTTTCTTCCACTGTAGACGGCAGCCAGGCTCAGGTGTTATTCTTCCAAAAGACTGCCTAGTGTATGCATCTTAAACAGAGGTTATGTGTAAGTTACCTGAAGACATTTGCTCTCTGCCAGTTTTCACTCATGAATCTCACTGCTTAGTAAGGTTCTCCCTGCCATAGGTCAGGCAGGATTTATACAGCTGGAAAGGAAGCCTGTGCAGAAAGGAGAGCTTACTGCATGCCTGTGTTCACTTCTGGACATGGACACAATTTCCCTTCATTTTCAAGCTACAGCTACCCCTATGGTAGCATATGGCAACTGTGTGCCATGGCACAACAGTTTTGCATGACAACCTGGCACAGAGCGTAGAAAAATCCTCTGTCCAGTGCAAACTGCACGAGAAATTTAGGCTAAAGATAATTACAAAGAGCTGATGTTTGATGTGAACAATTCAGTTCATATTCTGGCCATCACCAAGTAAGTACCCTAAAACCATCAGTCCTGCTGTTTCACATCTTATCCAAGAGACAGCAGCATCCTCCTCCTCCTCAGCATTTGGCTGGAAGCATGGGCTCAGTATTGACTCCAAAAGAAGCACATTTTCCCTGCTGAACCTCCTAGACTCTTTTCTGCAGTTTCCTTGGACGTTGTTTTACAAATATTAATCTGAACTGCTTTTGTTGCTTTGAAGAGACCAGATATGATCAGACTTAGGGAGGAAGGGGGAGTCACAGCCACAAGCCCTGACAGGACAATATACGGGATGTACCGTGCTGTGAGTGGTGTCTGCGCTGCGGAGGTATGGACAAGGGCCCGAACAGAAGTTAGCAAAGTAGCCCTTTGGCTCGTGGACCCACTTCCAGCCAAGGTCCTGTCGGAAGTCGATGTAGAGAGGACGCACGCAGCAGTTCTCCTCCAGGTTCCTGAAACACAGCATCGAAACGCAGTGAATCTTAAGAGGGGCCTTACATGTGATCGTGTGCTGCAGCTTCCTGAGCAGAAAGACAAGTACCAGCAGTGCCCAGTGGGACGTGGTGCGGCACAGACGAGCAGTGGCAGGCAGCTCAGCAGCCTGGCACTGCTTGTGCCTGCCAGCAGACAGCTTCACCCCTGGCCCAGGGAGGCAGCACCAAGCTGCTCTTCAGCACCTGGAGCTGGCAAGGGGCTGCCGCAGGTCCCTGCCCAGGCTGTGCTCCAGGAAGCCACTTGGAAGTCTCCCTCTAGCCAGCGGCTCAGCCAGAAGCATGCAGTGCCTCTGCTCAGCTGGCCAGAGTCCCATTCTTGGACACCACAAGGAGCAGCTGGCTGAGCTGTGCTCCTCATGTGGCCCCAGTGGCACCACGGTGACCCATGGCCCCCTTGGAGAGCTCTGCCTTTCCTAGTGGCATGGAGTCCCACCAGGCTTGCCCACCTCAGGCATGGGACGTGGTGACTCCATGCAGGATTCTCACCTACCGGAAACAGTAGTTGGTATCCAGGGCCCGCTTCTTTCTCTGGCCTCCCAAAGCTGGGGTCTCCAGCCGATGTGGGGGTAACATCATCAAGATGAGGTGGGGATTATGCAAATCTTTCTGCTTCTTCAGGCGCCCCAAGTCCCCACGGCCATAGTCATCCTCACTGTCAATGCCTTCAGAGAAAAACGATCCGCAAACAAGAAGTCAGTGTGCAAGCAGAGGATGCAACAAGACTTCAGTGCATTTAACACTCTCATGCCTGCTCTTGGGTGAAAGGGATTCAGGCATCACGTCCACTTACTCTGGGACTTCTTCCCTCACAGGGACCCCTTTACTCCTGGTGAATCTGACTGCTGCAGGCGTGAAATAGAGGCTTATGGGCCACCTGTTTTACCATTTGCAAACTGCTGGTGGGGCCATTAATCCATCCCACTCACTCCTGGCTTCAGTCCCAGGACAGGCAGGAAGATGAATGGTTTAAAGAAGATGTCAGATCATTGGCACTCTGCAGAACAGCCTCAGAAACGGAGCCTGTGGGGGCCAGTGGCTGCAGACCAGGGCTGAAAGCCAGGAGGTTCCTAGTTCTTAGGCCAGCCAAGCCACTGACTCTCTGGGCCACCTCACACAGGATGCCTGACTTCCTTGTGTTTCAGTCACCCTAACTGGAAAGCAGAGCCTCCGTGGAAACCTGAGAAGGCATCAAGCTGAACTTCCCAGAGAGGCACTGAAATGCAGGATTATTCCTTTCTGCAGACATTCGTGCAAACCCATGGAGCCTGCACTTCTTTTCTCCCATTTCTAACCCGAGTACAAAGTGGATATACCCATATAATTAACATGCAAACCCAGATGCATTTGCTTTAAGACAAATGTTACACAACATAAAATGCTCAAATAAGCGAAGCAGGACCCCGTTTTTTCCTTTAGCTACTCCAGGCTTTCCCTTCCCCAACAGACTCCCCTAACCCAGTTCTTTATCACCTTTGAACTTGATCTCCAAGACCTCGTGCAAATTCTCCAAGATGTCCCCGTTGGGCTGAAAAGTATGGCAAGGACAGTGTATGCTAATTTCCAGGCCAAGGTTGGACTCTGCAAAGAAGGAGATGACTCTGTGAGAAACAGTCCTCCTCAGCTGGGACAGCTCCTGGTGCGGGGAAATTTCGCTGAGGACACACGCTGAGGTGACTCCTAGACTGTGGGTCATTCTCAAAGTCAGGGGTGCTCTCAGAGCTGGGGAACAGAAGCTGCCTTGAAAAGGAGAATGGGAAGCAGAACTCTAGAGCTTCACCTGGGCCAAAAGCCTTGCTCTTGCTAAAGAGAGCTTCCTGGGCAGGTGAGAAGGGTGCTCCTAGTTAGGTTTTTTAGGCTATTCAGCATCCAAAAGCATTTGTGAGCTTCAAGGAGCTCCACTGGAAAACAAGTATTTCAAAGAGCTGGCTTGCAGCATCCGTGTTAGATCAGTTTTGCCATCCTCAGTACCTGTCTACTATCTGGCTTCTGGTTAGTGTCTGCAGGAGAGATCTGAAAATAAGCAAGTTGGATATGGACAAGTAATTTCACTGGAAGCATTTTTCTCAGCAGCTGCAACCTCCTGTTTTGTTGAACTGCTAGCAGTCTAAGTCACACAGACTTTCCAGAGGCAAGTCTATTTTCATAATAACTTCCTGGACCAGTCATGCTGTGTGGGCCTGACTAAGGGAACATAAGACTCTTATGAAAGCTTCTTTTTTATGTTGTGTCATGAATGAAAACATCTGGCTCCCCAGGGCATTGACAAGGTGCCTAGCACCTTTTTTCCTAAGCACTGTATACTCTCTGATGTCTTGTCAGCTAGTGTGCCTGCCCGGAGCTCGCTGCAGTTCCAGCCCTGAACTCCAGCCATCAGGACACAACTTGGACTGCTTGAAAAAGGAGAAGCCTACAAGCTCACAGCTTACTCTTCCAGGGAGCGGCTGCTTGCCAGTACCTGCATTCCACTTTTCAGTGGCACCTAGCTTCTATCTGTGAGGCAAATCCAGCTGTGAGTCATGGTGCCTGTGCTCCAGCTGTGAATGGGGTCAGTGTTCTTGATGGGAGCTGCCCCATAACTATCTGTTGGGCTGCCCAGTGGTGGCAGAGGTATGTTCTCTGCAGCGCTAAAGCCTCCGTCTGTCTAGGTGTGTCAGCCTCTGGTATTTCCTCACCTTTATACCTGCCAAGCAGTAAACAGCTAGAGAAACCAGGATCCTTGCTGTTTTTTTCCCCGACTAGATTTGCTGTAGTCCACATGAAAATTAAACCAGAGCAATCCTCATTTTCTATGTATTACAGATTACAGTTTAGACAAGCAGAGGGGTCCCCTCTGGGCTTAGAATGGAGGAATCAAAAGAAGTTCCAGCATCTCTCAGTGAAAACAATCTCCTCCCCCGGAGGATGAATCCTCGTGCTGACTCAGCCCACAGAGCTACACAGTGGGGACTCCAGGACAGAGCTAGGAATCTAGCAAACATCATGCACTGAGGTAACTCTCTGGGCGAAGGCTTGTTCTCAGACTGAAAGAAGCTGTCCTCTACGTGAGCTAAGCTCCTGCGAAAAGGGGAGCAGAGAGATACTCCTGACAATATCGATCCACATTTCTACGGACGCCTTAACACCCAGTCCAGCTAAGACCCCTACCTCTGTGCAGAAGCCACTCACGCACAGTCTCGGTGACATCGAAGGACAGCCACTCAGGGGAGCCCCGTGTCTGCACATTCCTGCCACTGAGGTAGCGCTGCTTTGCTATGTGCTCATCCGGCCGAAGGATCTGCGTCAGAAGGAGTGGTAGAGAGAATCAGCCAGTGCCGCGCATAAGGAAGGTATAGCCTTGGGTCTTTTTTCTTCCACAGCTTGCTAAAAACTGATTCAGAAGGTTGGTCCTGGCAAGTGAGACACCAGGAATATCCTGGCACAGGTTAGAAGTACATGCTTCACAACCAACCTGGACTCCAGAGATCTACACAACGCCTATTTCTGTGTCATAAGCAGCCCACCTCTCTCAGTTCATCCTTGTTTCAGGGCACATATCCAGAGGCGGAAGCACACAGCAATTGATCTAATGGGTGGTCTTGTTTCTGTATACACCTGTGGAATTTGGGTCTGGATTTCAGAGGGGAACCAACTGTGGCCAAGACTGCATCTTACCACAGGTCCCTTGCCCAGCAAGCCTACTGAGTCCTACACTGTGGCATTTTCATGTGTCCTACACTCTTCAACTTCTATCAGAACACAGCAGGGCTGATCAGGTTTGGAGACCTCTCCCCCTGCTCTGACATCTCTTCCCGCTTCCAGACAAACAGCCACAGCCTATGCAAGGTGTTACTTGCTGTGGGACTCCAGGTTCACTCCACAGAGCTCTGAACCTATGGAGAAGCTCTGGGATTGCCTCCTTGTCAGCTGTGTCATCTGGTGGAAAACTGCTCTGACCTTTGAAGCTGAATTCCAGGAAGTCCTCAAGAGCTACCAGCCACAGGGCAATTTTAGCTGCACTCTTACTGCAAAGTGGCCAGACACCAGCCTGTGGGAATGTGCCACCCAAAGCACATTCATGCTCAACACTGAAAGCAAGCATTACTTTGCTAGTAGATCAGTGACAAGAAAGAGAGCTCCACCCAGCACCAGCGCCAGCTGTACTGCGACAGTCAAAGGAACAAAACTGTCAAGAGACCTAGGCATACAGGTGTGACAGAAGGCTCAGGGCTGCTCCACTGGTGAGGGGCACCCCTTCTTGGTGCAGCAAAGAGCTGCAGTGGGCACCATGCCAGGGTGCCCAGAGCCGCCAGCCAGTGTGAGCGGGAAAAGGACAGCGCCACACCGTAAAAGGAAAGAAAGGTGACTGAATCACTGCATATGCTGGAAGAGGCCTGGGGTACAGCATGGGATTTCTTCTCTCTCTGTTCTGTGACCGTGCACGTATCAATTGAGGCAACCACTAAGGAGCCAAGCTACTCTGGGCTCAGGCACGAAGAATACTCACCTGGAAGAGCTCAATGCGCTGCTCACTGCGTTTGGAGCTCGGATTGGGCACACGCAGCACCCGAAACTCAGCCCGGAACAAGTTGGTGCTGTTCTTCTCTGCCGAGGACACATTAAACCGGAACACGTTGGAGGTGACACCTTTTGGACAAATGCCCAATTCATCTAGGAGAAAGAAACATGGAAAGGCTGAGAACCACAGGTCAGAGGGGTGGGATCTCAAATAAATACTGTTTGAGAAAGAGCTTTCCAGCAGAGGCCTGTCATTCAAACATCTTGCCACCTGTGAAGCATGGCTATCTAGCTAAAGATAACACGGGATAAATTCACGCAAAGTTGGTCTACAGTGCAACATTTTGCAAAATGTTCCCACTACTGCCACAATTATTTCAATGCTACAAGCCAGAGAATCAGTAGAGATCAACTACAGTATTTTTAAAATTATCTCTTTTAACTCTTCTGATCAAACGTTGCTAATGCTCATGAGTCTGCTTCATCCAAAATGACAACCCCAGCCAAGACAATGGAGCAACCTCATTTGCAGCTAGTGGGGCCCATTCCCAATAGCGATGATGGTGTGACTCTGCTCATGCTGGACAACTGAGGCCATGTAGGAGGTGATCCCATTGCCGTTGGATCTCATTGACATTGTCTCCTGGAATGAAAGCCAGCCAAGTGTCCACAAAGCAAGAAGACTTTTTGGGGCAGTGGCTATTCAGCATGTACTTAAAGAACTGGGTTTTAAGATCTGGTCTAATTCATGACCTGGAGAAGGAATTCACGAATAGTACTAGATGCAGAGTTCTTCAAGGACAAGAGTAATAGAGCTGAGAGGCCTGCAGAGATCAGATACGTGGGCAGGAAATAACAGCAGTTCTCTGCCTCAATGTGTGCCTGCTGAACAGAAAAATGCATTTCATAGATGCCCCAAAAGAGAGCAGGTAAAAGCTATGAGATCCAAAATAGAGTCCTCAAGAGAAAACAAGCCTCTCTTCATTGTGACCATTTTGGTCCCATGGAAAAGTCTTTGTCGTCGCTGTTGTTTCTCTCCTGTCGACCTCTGTTAGCCTTCAAGGCTCTAGCATCATTAAGGCTTCCTTCAGACAAGACGGCTTCTGCTCTATGCCCACATGCGGGTTTGTTTGCAGCCCTGCACAGCCTCTCATATGACCTCTGACTGTTGTCCAATGCAAAACTGGGCTCTTATGTCAGCTGATACTCCAGTTGTTTTAAAACAAAAAGAGAAACAGAAAGAAAAACTACCACCTGTTCCCAGCCACAGTTCCAGTCTGACAAACAGGCTAGAAGCCCTAGTTGAAGCGACCTTCAAGTTAGACTCCTGGAGTCAGCCCCTCTCTTCACAACACCATCACTGTCTCCCCAGGGAAACAGCTTCTGAAAGTGGGCTAGTGTGAAACAGTGCCTGAGCGCAGAGGTTCACCCCCCATGCCAAATTCTGCTTTGAGCAACACTGATGCACTTCCAGAGTCACCTCCAAGCAGATGAAGGTCTTCCTCTTGTGCTGCACTTGGATCCAGCGAGCAGGAGCCTGCTAGTTTACAAGGATGTTTTCTCCGTGTGCTGAAGTTCTACTCAATAAGCTAATGACTGGATGCTCACACTGGACATTAATTGGAGGAGGTTTTGTCATTCGTACTACTGAACGGAACAGCTTTCCCATACAGGAAGGTCTCTGGCTGCTGTTGAAGAGATAGCTGTTCGGTAACCCCAAGAGACCAGGCCCCATTGCAGCTGCGAGCTGGTATGCTCAGCCCAACAACCCTGCAGTGCAAAGAGTACGCCAGGCCACACGAGGACACCTGTTGTGGGGACTCCACCACTGTGACCAGTTCTAGGTTTTATGCCACAGAGAAGCACAGCAGAAAACCCAAGCTCTGATCTCATTAAATGCCCAAAGGCATCTTCCAAGCTGAAGTCTAACACTGATAACCGTTCTGTGTCCTAGACCTAGGCAGATACTGTGTTTTAATATCCCGTTAAGCTGTTTTGCACTCCTAGGCCTATTAATAGTGCTGTTAACAGCCTGCCCTTCCATTTCAGACCCAACTGCCTGTCCATGAGGGGTGTCCCAGTAATCATCAGAAATGCCTTTCTAGATCAGACGAGTGGTCAGTCTAGCCCAGTATCTGTTTCCAACAGTAGCGCTTTATCTGACAATCTATTTAGAGACTGCAGATCTGGTCCTACAGCACAGTGCAGATGGGAGACAAGATAATTTATTGTTTATAATCTCCTTAAGATTTCTGGCTAAGTTAGGCAGCCATGGTGGTAAGAGGTTACTGTAGCTACTGTATTTTGCCTGCTGTCCCCACATGGCCTTCTACCTACTTACTTCACCAGCAAGGTGCTGGTGTCTTGGGAGACCCTCCTAGTAGAAACAGTAATGGCTATCTTCCCTAAGAAGTTTCATGTTCCCTTCGTACCCTGGGAGCAAGCCCTCTGTGACGGGGAGATGGAGCCGCATTGCGCATTTCACTCTGAACACTGTGAGGTTGGAGCCTGCTTGTCATAGCGGGGCGTCCAGGATATAGGTCTCACTCCCAGGAAACTGACTGCTGCAGGGCAAAGTACTTTTTGCAAGAAGTCACAGGCAAAGGGGGCGAGGTGATTTTTCAGGGAACTTGGTCTAGTCCCAGCTCAGGTCTGTTAATCACACTGGAATCCGGATGTGTCAACCTACCAGCACGGAACAAAGCCTGGAGGCAATATTCCTGCAAGCTCTTCCAGTTCACAACACTCAGCAGCTGTAACCAAGCCTGGAGACAGGGAATCTGTGACGCGCTTTGCACCCACACCAGGCTACGTCTGACACAACAGGATCTACCCTCACGATCCGACCCTGCTATTACTGTGGAGCCCAGACAGCCCAGAGCTGCTGACTGCACAAATGATGAGACCAGTAACCTCTTAGCGTGGACAATGTCATACAGGGAGCAGGTTCTTTTGGGAGCTTCCCTCTTCCTACCACTGCTCTCAGCAATGTGCAGGTGCCACACGTGCTGCCGATCCTACACAACTGGTGTTTCTGGGACGCCCCAAGAAGGGTGATGGCTGCATGGTCAGAGTTCAATGTCAAGGACGGGAAGGCTGTCTGCAAGCAGGTATTGCCTCACTCCATATTATATGCCTGATACTCCAAGGTGTTTCACGCCAAAGCTGTATAACTTTGGAGAAAAAAAAATTGATCCTTCTGGACCTCTTCAGGCAGCAGGTTTGGAGGGTAGAGATGCTTACCCACAGTGACCCATGGCTTTAATTGCCTTGTCTCCCAAGCTGGCTTGGAAAATGGCATTTGTTTTAACTCAGGAAGGTAAGCAAAGCCATTTGCAGGACCATTGCAGATGCTCTCTGAGCTTGAATCTAACCAAGTCAGCGCTTAAGGGTGTCTGAATCCCCCTTCAGGAGATCCCTGAAGTGAATGGCTGGTCTGGACTGAGTTATATTCTGAGAGGCACAGCAGAAAGGCCATTCGGTGAGTCACCAAACACCTCAGAGCAGGGATGGGGAACCTGGTCCTGAATCTCCTTCCTCCTTAGAAGCACGGGGCTCTCCCTGCTGCAGTTTTTGCTCCTCAGCTCTCCCCACTTTTGGGCCTTAAGTGTTTGAGAAGGATGAGTTCTCTGAGCCAACGAGCTGCTTGACTAACAGTTTGGAGCTAGAACAGTTCGTGTGCGTGTGTGCACACGCATTTCAGACTTGTCTGTATCATCCTCGCAGTTCCCTCAATGGAGCAGTCCTCCCCTTCCCCCCCAGAGGAGACTGGCTTTGGCTCAGAGTGTGCTCTGAGATCACCACCTGGCACAGGGACAAAGTCATGGGAAAGCTGAACATCAGCCACTTCTGAAGACACGGGGCCAAATTCAGCCCTGGTGTAAGCGCTGAAACTCCCCACGTTTCAAAAGGAGTGCGTCTCTCGACACCACGGCCTGTCTGGAGACAGTCTCTCCCCGTGTCACCCCGTTCCAAAGTTCCCTGCTTCTCTGGGTAGTGGCACCTATGCTGCCTGCTCCCACGAATTCAGTCTCGGCACTATTTAGTCTTTTGAACCCGCTGCTCAGCACCTTGCCCCAGTGTCCTACGGGGACATGGGACAGGTTCATTCATTTCCACAGGAATTTCCCCCAACCCACAGTCCCTCCTCGCTGCTCCTTCTCATGCACCACATGTCGTCATTCCTCTTTCCCCTCCACTTTATCCAAATCCAGCCCTCTCACTTCAGTTCCCGCTGTTGTGCTTTCCCAGTTTCCTTCCCCCATACACACCATTTCATAGCATGGCTATACTATTTTGCACAGACACTTGGTTTCCCCAAATATTTTTTAGAATTTCACAAACAATACTACAGTAGGTCAAAAATGTTGAAATACGGGTAAGCTGCTATACCCTGTGCACTTTCTGTTCCTCGAGTCTTGGTGTCTGCTGAGCGAAGAGCTAATCATATAACCATATGGAGTGCAGTCTGCTAGAGATTAAGTGAAATTTGTTGCATTACCACATTGTAGCTCTTATTCCAGCTCATCGTATGTCAAGATTAACATAAGCCTGGCAGAGCAACTGTATTCTGAGGCTGCCTGCACCAAGTCACAGCTCCTCCCCGGAACTGCTGGCGTTCAAACCACGTCCCCAAGACTGCACTGCATCACAGGAGGGCACCCTGGCTGGGGGTATGCTGCGTGCCTACCAACATCTTCCAGTCCTATGGAATCCTAAGCACAGACCGAAAGGATTGCTCGTGCCTACACGTGCTCAGCATCTGCAGTCTCTTTGGGGTTCACGTCTGCTCAGTCTCTGTCTTTGCATCTGCATCTGCTCAGCTTCTGCACCTGAATCTGTTTAGTGTCTGCATCTGGGCCTGCTCATCATCTGCTCCGCACCTGCTCCGCATCTGTCATGTTTCCTCCAGGCCCGTGTCCCCTCTGGGGGGGTCTCTTTCACATCACCGCCTGCTTTGCACCTGCTCGGCATCCCCGTTACCTTCCACTCGCTCTCCGAACCCCCACGATACGCGGGCAGCACTCTCGACGGTGTCCCCCGGACAGCAGGCTCTTCAGGCAGCAGGCTCTCCAGCCGGTGCCTCCCGGCCCTCCCGACCGCCGGGGCGGGCGCTGCGCACACCGATCGGGCTGCGCGGATCTCTGCGGCGGGGAGCAGTCCAGATACCTGCTCGCCACCCCACGCCACACCGGTGCCTTCGCCCCCGGCCCCCAGCTGCCGCCTCTCCTCCCCCCGATGCCAGGGCTCCGGGCGGGGGCTCGGCTCGCTGTTCCCGG
>Ga0065711_1048840_pt1 | contig 11603 bp, 4 predicted proteins | sample Hoacrofraction12_FD_59098 | JGI IMG/M metagenome (GOLD analysis project Ga0065711, IMG submission 59098) | Hoatzin crop microbial communities from Cojedes, Venezuela - Epithelial fraction 12 v2 (version 2) | ecosystem: Host-associated > Birds > Digestive system > Esophagus > Crop | place... | reverse complement strand
AAAAAAAAAAAAAAAAAAAAAAAAAAAAACCAAGCGCAACCTTCTGACAGTTCCAGCTCAAACTGAGACTTTTCAAAGTTTTTTTTTTCAGTTTTTATAAATCTCATGGAAACAGAGGAAGGAGTTGACATAAGGCAGTGTGAATAGATGTCGGGGAAAGGTTCAGTGCAAGCTCGTGTCTTATTAGACCTCTGCAAATTCATGTTGGGGAGACAGGTTATGAATGTCCCAGCTCAGGAAAGGTCAGTGGGAGCTCAGCTTGTGTTGGAGAGTTTAGCTTTAGGAACTTGTCTGGGTTGGAAGTGGAGCTTCATTAGTTCTGCTCATGGCAGAAAGAATTCCGTATTAACGTTGACTCCAGTTAGCAATAATTCTGTCTTACCCTTTGCTAGATGTATATATGTAAGCAACATGAAAACATGGTAATGCGATGCCACCTTCATTGTTTTAGCTGAATTGGTTGTGCAGGCTTTTTCAGATCTACGTTGCTAAAGCTTCTATTGATTTCCCAGTTTGCTCAGTAATGTGCGAGGCTTCTGTGTTCAAACTGGGGTGGTTAGCGAACAAACAATTAGCTTCACTGTTTGATGAAAAGAGTGGACAGAAAAGGAACTCGGTGTTCTACTTGGTGGAGACTACACAATTATGAGAAGTCATATTATGTGCATTAAAGTGATGTGTTTGGTTTTTAATTCCTTAGTGCAAGTTAATTTTGGGAAAAATTTAGTGTTTGGTTTCAGTCAAACTTGAACTAGGTGTTTCTGATAAGTAATTTTGATGAGTGTTTAGAAGGAATGGGTATGGCTGACTCTCTACTTTCGTATCAGAACTACAAGATGATTTTTGATAGTAATAATGTAACAGGTCCCAAAACAGAATAAATTTATAAGAAAGCAGGAATGATGTTTAAATTTTCCACTTGGTGAAACTTTTTTTTTAATAACAAGGCATTAAAGCCTAAATTCTATGACTGCTTTTATGCCCTGTTATAAGGGGATTTTACTGAAAGTTTAAGCTTGTGCCAACATCCTGCCATCTCAGTAAGTTTTGTTTGTTACCCCACTTCAGTCTCTGGGTCAGTGGAGGTTTATAGCAGCTGTGATTTGCCACTTGATATAAACTTTTATACTTCTTTGAAATTCTCTAAAACCTTTGAGTGGAATGTGAAGGAACTAAATTGAATGAACAAAACATTCATTCAGAGACGTTAACAAAATATTTGGGTTTTGTTGTAGAAACAAAGGAAGTAATTTAGAGGGAAATCTGTTTGCAGTTTCAAGTTTCTTGGGGTATTTAAGTCCTAGTGTTTCTCTGCCACTGTTTCGTGGGAAATAGTTCTTATTTTAAGGTGTTCATCTGTGACTTTTGCTGTTTCCATCTCCTTCCTGACTTGAAAGAGTGGGCATGGGAAGACTAGATGAATTTATAAAACAAGCTTTTCTCACATCATAATAAAAGAAAACTTCAGAAGTTCAAGGGAAGTCAGCTGGAAGGCGATTGATGTGATAGAATTCACAACTTTTATTTAAGAATGTAACTCCAAAATACTAAGAGTATTTTTTTTATTTTAAATTAAAACAGAATAATATCAAATATTCCATGAGAATAAATTAATTTTATCTACCCGGAGTACAAATCATTCTTGGGTACCTCCATACAGATGCAAACTTTGACTTTTGGCTGCCATGTTGAATAGTTCTGTTGTTCTCACTCATTCATTATGAAGGCACTTCTTCCTTTTTTTAAACTTTTCCAGTTTGTATGTTGAACTTAAAGGAGATAGAATGTGAAATTTACAGCTTCTTTGTGAAGTATAATGTATAACTTCATAGCCTGTAACTAGTTTAATTTACAAAGTTGTATTATTGTTTTACTAATCACAGTTTAATTTCTTTCCCATTGGAGTTTTAAGAAATACCATGCAAAATGTAAAGTTTTAGTTTTGCACTAACTAAAAGCAAAATGCACTAAATTGATGAAAAATTATTAAATAATTTGTTTTTAATTATAGTGTTTTTTTGTTTTTTAAATAAGGTACCAGTATTTTTTGCAAATTAAACAGGACATTCTTACTGGAAGGTAAGACGTTTTTGTTGTGTTAAACATTAAATTCAACTTTGAGAAAAAAGTTAATGGTGAGGGATTTTACATGCAAAAATAAAGATATATTTAAAATATATTACTGTTCATGTAAGTAGAAGTGTTTATAATATCTGCCCAATTTGTTTATAGACTGTGAAAGATTAGGCTTTTCAAATTAACCAAATTCCGTATGAAATATGTAATTTTATTTGTTTCTCATTTTAAAAACAAAACAGATTGCCCTGTCCTTATAATACTGCTGCTCTTCTGGCTTCCTATGCTGTTCAATGTAAGTGTGATTAGAATTTATGTATACATTAGTACTGAAATATATAAAAAGTATTATTGGTTAGTTTCTAAAGAATGTAGTTTGTGTAGCATTATGTTGTGATTTTTGTGGACATGATGCTACTTTTCTCATGATCAAGGAAATATGGTTGGTTGGTCGCTTTTTCTTCCCCAACGTGTTTGCTGAATTAGATACGGAAAAAGTACTGGTAACGCTCTATGTCTTCTTTAAACCCATGCAGTTAAAAAAACCTAAAGCAACCCTCTTGTATTTCTCTGTATTTCTCTATATTCTGAAGTGTGTGGCTGTTTTGTTTTTTTTTTTTTTTTTTCTTTAGAATGATACTAAAGCACTTTTTAGACATGTAAACATTTTTAACATACCCATACCGTGAACCTCCAAATAGGTGTGGAAAAGGGAATTCTGATCCTATCTGGCCCGAAAGTTCAATATGCTTGTTGTCAATTTTAAGCCATCCAATGAGAAGATTAAAACTGAAAGAGTGCAGTTTAGTCCTAATCCTTTCTCCCCATTTTCCTGCATAAACTTAAATTGTTCAACAACCAACGAACTAAGAGACTGTGCAGCACTTAGTTCTTGAAATTTGTGATTGTCAGAAATTCAGTTTTATAAGCAATCTTGATATCCATGTGTACTCATCTGTTTTTCTGCTATTAAAGATACTTATATCTCCATTTGGTACTATGTATACTCTGTACATAACAGAGAAATAGTGTCCATGTTAATCTTTTCAGGGAAAAAACGTTTAGTAAAGTTAGTGTAATGTTTTATGAATAGTTTTTATAACCGGTCACCTTTCTCCAGATCAACCATTAGAGAAATTCCTCTTAAAAAAACCTCTCAAACTCCAGCTACTTGGAAATAGATATGTGCTGCAAGTCCTGTCACGACTTAGGGCTTCACCTTAGAAGAGATGAAGTATTGATAATGAAGCAGGCACTATGGAAAGTTTAGAACATTTTAAGCTTTTAAGAACGCAGTATGTTTATTTTTCAAATATTGTGGAAGCAGTGGGTATGCGCAGTGCATTGTAGTTACATTTATGTATGAGATCCCATTACCCTTAAGTTTCTTCAGTGTGCAGACCTCTGTCTAATGATTTTCTGTGCATGCTATTACTGAACTCTCTCTGGGTTTAGCTCTTGGGATTCTTTATAAATACAGGCAAATAGCAGATGTAGATCTCACAGTCCTGTATTCTCTGTAGTGGATTTTAGCAAGGCATGCACTCTATTATGAAACCTGGTCCCATTTTCCAATTTTTAAATGATTTAAAATAGGATCTGTTTCTGGCGATGCAAGTATTCCAGACTTCTTTACTGCCTTCCCTTCCCTTGCTTATCTTCCTGCTCCATGAGTGCCTTCATCCCTCTTGTCAGTTCTTCCACGTCCTGTAAAAGTGTCAGTAGGCCCGCCCAAGGCCCCATGTTGTAGATCTGTTATATGGATTGCAGATGTTTAAAGCTGATTTTTATTATAGTTAGAAAGCCTTAAAGCCTATATTCTTAGCAAAAGTTGTTGTTTGTATGTGTTTTTACACTGACAATAAATATGATTCTAATTTATTTCTTAAAATATAAGAAAGTGTTAGAAATTATGCACTTTAGTATTTTCAAGTAAAGTAGTTTCAATGTAGGCGTATGTATGCATACTTTTTTGCATACATACAATTGAATGTGCAAAAAAATATTTTTCTAATGCTTCTGAATATATCTTGGTACAGAATGGTTGGTGGTTTTTGCAGATCTTAGTGAAGAAATATCAATTATAGTGTTAAAACGTATTGTGTAATCACAAGCAAAGGTAAAATAAAAAAAAAAATCAAATACCTTGAAGTTTAGTGCCAGCCATTATGACAGCATTTATGAATTAATTTGTGTATTAAAAATTAAACACTTAATAAACTTCCTTCATAAGTACCTACTCAAAGCTCTCTTTAAATGAGCTCTGTGGTATTCACTGAGAATGTGACTGTTTATTCAAAAGGGAAAAGGGGAGTTCAAATGTCTTCTTGATTTTTGTTTGGTGTAGGTGATAAAGTATGTGGGAGCAGACTCTTGTGAATTTGGGGGCACTGCACAATGCCAAGTACATCAGCAATAAACAATAACCTCTCTTTTTAATATTTTAGCCGAGCTGGGAGACTACAACCATTCAGAAAACTTGCCAGGCTACCTCTCAGACTATTCTTTCATCCCTAGCCAGCCTCAAGACTTTGAAAAAGAAATAGCAAAATTACATCAGCAGCACATGTAAGGATTTACAGCAGAAGATAGTGACTGACTTTGTCAAATCCTGACTGCTGGTGCTGTGCTATTATATAAAAAAATGAGTATTTTGTCTTAAAGGTTTCTGGGGGTTTTTTGTTGGTTGTTTTTTTTAAGAGTACATTTAATGTGATTTTTTTGTAGATTGTCTGTATAATAATTACTATTGATATTCTGCACAGATAGAATATCTATGACAGCACGACAGTGAAAATAAGTGAAAAAATGAACGTGTTAAGGTACACTGAAAACAGTATTTGTGTGTATTGCATAGGATATTAACTTAGCAGGATGTAATTTCTTCTAAGATTTTTTTTCAGTCTTTGAGAATGCTCTGTGCATGAAGGCTTTGTTTTCATGGTGCTCTCACCAGTAAACAAGAGTTACTTTAGAAGTAACAAAGTCCTTTTCTTCAATATCTGCTCTTTCCTGTGTGCAATTCTGACCTTTTACTAAAGAAGAAAAGGCGATGAAGCAATGGAAAATATTTTTTTTTCAGTGTGCAGCATTGTACTTTTTCAAGTGATGGTTTCCTGGTGTTTTAGAATGTCAGTGCTTTTTATTATAATTAAAAATGTAAGCTGTGTTTATGAAAACATTTCCTTAATTAGGGCATGTTGTTGGCTTTAGAAACTACTGAATGTTATGTTACATTTCAGTCAATGGCTTAGCAAATTCTGTTAGGTAACTTAAAGAAATTGGTGAGTCAATGGTAATTTAAACTATAAGGGTGAACCTTGGAGAGAAATTGCTGTTATCAATGCGAAATACAGGACTGCAAAAGTAATTTCAAGATTCTAGAGCTCCACAGACATTTAAATGATACAGTGCATTGGAAATAAAACGAGCGTTTGCAAGCTGTGTGGCAGACTTTTGTCAAGACTTTTCTATGTGGAAGCACAAAGTTCTCTGTTGTTTAAATTTTTTTAAACAGTCTGTTTATGGTGAGAAAGGAAATTCAGATTTCAGGGTGGGGGTAGAAGTAGTAAAACAAATGCAGAATTTCTATTTGAGCTCACTAGGGAGCCTGATGCCGGGGTTAGGTTAGAATGTTTCTGATTTAGCTGCTTTGTTTCAGAGGGTTGTCTCCTGCAGAAGCCGAGTTCAATTATCTCAATACAGCACGTACCTTAGAACTTTATGGAGTTGAATTGCACTATGCAAGGGTAAGTTTGGATGAACCAATATTGTAAAGTAAAAATGGATTCCTCTGAGACTTATGGGAAAAAAAAAAATACTTATTTTTAGTGAGCCTTCCTGGCTACTGCTTACAACAGAAAAAAAATGAAAATAATATTATCTTATTAGGTGTCTAAATGTGATATTTCAATATCCATTATTTCAATCTAGTGAGGGTATTACTTTGCTTAAATTTGGGCTTAGTCATACGTGTGTTGTTCAGGTTGAGCCTTGCTGGCCTGAATGCCAGTTCACTTGGCTGCTGGTGAATAGGAAAAATGTACTTGTTGAATGTGCTTGTGATATTTAAGGATCTATCAGCCTTGAAAAATATTTAATCTGGTTCTGATTAGAACCAAATTATCAATTAGTATTGTTATATAACTTGAACTGTTAATGTAAGGTGAGTGTACTATAATTTGTGATAGTGTCAGTTGTATCTGGTAAAGAAAGTAGCTCGAGGTCTTGACTCAAATGCTCTTAACCTGTCAGTTAAGTGCTGCCATTTCTGCAAAGCCTCTGGATGGAATTATTTTTAGTAACTTAAAACACCTCTGTTTTTTAAAATATTCTTGTCCTACTCCCTATGGTTAAAGAAACATGCGATAGAATTTGAAATGTACCCCACTTCACTGCTCTGTGTCCTGTTGTTGTGTACATGTTGAGACACCTATAGCAGCAGGTGTTTAGAGTATAAAGATATTTCAGGAAAAATATGCTATTTAAATATGTTTATGATATTGTTTGTTTTAGAATCTCTCCTCTCTGTGTTCTGAGATTGCAATTTCCTTTCAGGTAGGAATTTAAGTTGCTGGTTGCTTTTAGTGTAGCAAACGGCAAGGCAGTCTATTAGTGCTGTTATTTGTAATAAACTGCTAGAATACTCTATATTTTGTATTTCTTTGAAGTTGGTGGAAGACAGAAAATCTAGCTTAAGAAATTAAAATTCTGTGGTAGCTTATAATGAACTCGGAGCAAACATTTGGGCTTTTCCTAAATGGGAATGAATAATAATGGGAATGAATAATTCTTACTTGTCTTACTAAAACACATTTCCTTCCATGTTAATTGAGATCTGTTTTACTGTGGTATTTGTGTATTTAGAGAGAGAGAGAGATGAGAATGAATAGCTATGATGTTTCAAAGATATTTGTATCGTTCTTCAAGTATTTTTCTCTTTTCTTTTAAAGGATCAGAGTAACAATGAAATAATGATTGGAGTGATGTCAGGTGGAATACTAATTTTTAAGAACAGAGTTCGAATTAACACCTTTCAGTGGTAAGGAAAGCTGTTTAAGCTAATGTTTTTGTTTGGTATTTCTAAACATTTTACCACTACTACTGTTTCATGCTTTAAAGAAGATTGAAACTTACTTGTAGTGTATCAAGTTTGAATGATTTACCTCATGCTGTACTGTGAGTAATTTTATGATGGGGTTTTGTCCTGTTGTGTGCTGTGCTGTTAAATGATTGTGGTGTAAACTATAATGGATTTCAATACATTTATTTTCTTCTGGAATTTAAGCATACTATGTGCTTAATTAACTATATAGCCAGGGCCAGTGTTATGGTCTAGCTCCCAGTCTTTAAAGAGACAGCTGAATTTAAGAATATTAACCTGGAGAGTGATTGCTCTTACCTGTTTTGTCACATATAACTTAATTGTGCTCTGTGTTTTAAATTTAACGTAGGTTTGGCACTTGAGGATAAGTGATGTCGAGCATTCAGGATATTGTCATCTCTTAATCCATAGATAACCATTTTCATGATAAGGATCAAAAAAGTACATTTGTCCCAGAAAATACTGTCATCTATTTCTCCTCTTAACTAAAATAGCGTTGAAAGCTGTTCTGTAAACATAGTTATCCTCATTAAATATGTTACCCTAGTTATCAGAATTCTAAAGTTGGGATCTTGTTTTTACTTATTCATATATAAAGGGGAGAGATCTAAGAGAAATCCTGTTCTGCACTATAACTTCTGTAGTGCTCTACAACTTCTGTAGTGTTCCACGGAAGTTGCATCACCTTCCTCAATGCGTGTTTTAAGTGACTTTCCCTTGGTTTTCTTTACCTGCTTGGAATCCACTTTAACAGCCTTACTCATTATGTATGTCGTTGAGAATGCGATAACAGCTTTCTGAGTGGGTGAAGTCAGCCATATAAAATGATCATAATAGTTGATCAGGCACAGAAGCCGTTTGCTCTAGAAAGACGATGAAAAGTTTTGCATTTTCATTTGCTACTGATTTTGCATTTTCACTTACTACTGGTGTGTGTGCTTCGGCAATGCAGCACTGGACTTTTCTAAAGTTCTTGGCTGGCCTGCATATAAGCGCGCCTGCATATATAAGCAGATTAACTTGATTACCACAGTTGAAACTGGAAGAACTTTTCTCTGAATTCGAACTGATAGGGGCAGTTGAAATCCTTGGGTTTTTGTTGTTTTCTGTTAGCACAGGGTAAGATCCGTTACCTATAATCAGTGACTTGTTTTCACTGAGTAAGTTCTTTTGCAGAGATGCAAGATGTTAATCACGGTCTTGATCTTTCCTGCAAGCCAATGAATTTCTGAGACATTCTGTCCTTCTGTGCCAAGCTCAGTCTCAACTTTTGTTGTAGGATGTTACATATTCCATGGTTTGCCATGTTGAGAAACAGGGTGAGTGGTCAAATTTCAGTAGATTTTTGGAGAGAAAGAAAAAGACAAAGCCAGGACATGTTGTCCACAGCCAGATGCAACTGCACATGGTAAACATTTTGCCTCTAAGCATTCAAAGAGAAGTAAGCCTGAGGCAATTATGTAAATTTTCAGTCTCTGTGGTTAGTTGGGTAGATTAAAACTGGATCTTGCAATGGTAAGTCTTGAACTACTCTACTAGTCAGTCAGACCTGCCTTTATAATAGTGACACGTTCTAAGGAAGATTCCCTTCATCTGGTAAGAGTTTTGAAGTGTTAGAACTGTTTCTGGGTTAAGGCTGCTTTACGAATGCAATACTGTAATAGTCAGGAGGGTTTTAATTCAGGCTGCTTTTACTGCTGTTATTTTTGGGAAAACAGTAATAGTAGAAATAGGTTCTGTAAAACACACTGGTAGATTACTGAGTACGTACAATGTAGCTCATAATTAAGCTACATGTCCCCACTGGTAGCTAGAGGTTTCTGTGAGCTCTGCTTCATGTTGTTTGCATACCAGGGATGCTGATTTAAATTCTTAATGTGGTTTTTGTGTGTGTGTAATTACCTAAACAGTACTTCTTTGTATTCAACCATATCAGCTCACATCAGGGATATTATTTTCTTCCTGTGAAGACTACAGTACTAACATAAGAAGTCTTTATAAAAAAAAAACCCAACCAACCAAAAAAACCCCCAAACCATTTTGTCCTATTATAGGCTTTCTTTTACTGTGAGTAGGGGTCTGAAATGTCAGTTCTCACAACATAGCTCAGTAGTAGACCTGTTACCTTTCCTCTTTGTCAATAGTCATGCAAGTGCTCCAGTGACATCAGTGTTCATACTTTTTCTTTTTGCTTCCACTTATTCTTGCTCCTGTGCAACTGGAGCTGTGTAATGTCTTCCCAGTGCTTTATGGCTACAGTGAATGTTTATATGTCTCTTTCTCAGTACTCCTGAGCTGAGTTCTGAGATGTGAGAGGATAGACATGCATGTATGTAGGAAGAAATAAAGGCTTAACTGTATTGCTCAAGAAGATTCAAGTAAAATGTCTTTGCCCTCTCCCTCCTAATTTGATAATATATCTAAATTGCTTATTACAAACCTTATGATCATGGGGAGAAATGAAACAGGAGGGAGACAAGACAGGAATAAAGGAAAACAAAGGAGACCGCCTTTTATCCAGTGTGTCCTAACGTGACCTTCCTGTATTGTGGGTAATTCCTGTTTTCCCCAAATTGTGCTACCGGGCACAGAGACCTGGGAAACCAGGACATAGATCTTGCCCTTGAAGACCAAAGGAGAGGAGTATGGAGTACCTCAGCCTTTCGTTTGTTAATAGATCACCTGTTCAGCAGTGGAGACACATTTTCCTTTGCCTCTCTTTTGCGATTGATGTACCCCTGGAAAGCTTTGTTGCTTTTGTATCCGTTGCCAGTTGTCACTCCAGTTGCGGTTTGGCTTCCCTAGTGTTATCCCTGAATGCCTAGGTAGTACTCTGTGTTCTTCTTTGGTCTTCTGATCCTGCTTCCACATACTGTATGCTTCCTTTTGTGTTTGAGCTCAGTCAGCAGTTCCAAGTACATCCAAATTGGCCTCCTTCCATGCTTGCATGTTTTCTAGCACATCTGGATTGTTCTGGATTGAGAAGATTGTCCTTTAAGACTGCCCACCTCTCCTCAGTTCCTGTGCTCCAAAAGACAGCTTCCAAGGGATTTTGCCTACTAGAGCTCTGAGCAAGCTGCAGTTTCTTCTCCTGAACACCGGGGCTGTTTAATCTGCTGCATCCCTCCTCACTTCCCTCAGTCTGTAGCTGCACTGTCTCACAGTTACCAAGTTTGTCTTTGACTGCTAAATATGGACAGTCCTTCCTTGTTTGTGAGTTGCACTGCCAAGAGCATCTTCCCTAACTGACCGGACCAGAACCTGTGTCAACGAAATCTTGGTCGAGAAATTTGCTGGGTTGCTTGTGTCCTGCCACCATCCTGACAAAGGTTGGCATGGTAAAGTACCTAGTGACAACCAGGGCTTGGTATCATGAGACTCCTTCCACAGGTTTGAGTACAGTCCTCACTTTAGGGCTTTTAAATATCTCTCTGTGTAAAAAGATATCTCTTATGATTTAGGATGTCTGCGATGACTGAAGACTGGAAAATCATACCAGGAAAATATTATCGATCTCTGCCTATTCTTACCCTTTTCCTTGTATATGCACCATTGCCAAAAGCCAGAGAAGGCAAACGTAGGCAGACTTGCTTTGGCCAAGTATAGATATTCTTTTTTAATGACTAACAGGGTATTAGCTGTGCATGTGAACTCTCTCTTATCTGCTGTATTTTTTGAAAATACCTGAGATTCAGCTGTGCTGAGTAATTTATTTGTGCTTGAATGGTGACTCTTAGGGGTTGAGTTAGACCTTCTCAGCTAATGTTATAGTTTTGAGTCTATTCCGAATGGTTTCAGGCTTTAAAAGGTAGCTGAGCTCACTCTGTCTGTATTATGGGGTGAGATTAAAAAACTGTGTGTATAGCTTTCATCCTTTTCATTCTCCTTGAGCCTGTAAATCACCAAAGGCAGTAATTTCTTTAGCAGAACAGGGAAAATAAAAAATAAAAGGTGACAGAATGTTTTAAAAAATTGAATAGATTTTCAGGTTTACCATTGGCATGCTGAGCAATTCTAACTGGTTGTAGAATGTATGCAGTTCAGTTATTAGAAAAGGTATATATTAAAATGTTCTTTTAATTGCCCTGTACTCCAGAATTTCAGAAAATTAATCTTAACATACTTCTAGTTGACTGCAGCCTAAATAGTCCAATAAAACTTCTTCTGTTTTTTCCACAGTCAGACTGCTATAATCGCTAGTGTCTCTCCCATCCAACAAATTTAGATCCCATCCCTAATTATTCTTAAGAAATTGTTTGTCACAGGAGGTGCTAAGAAAATTGCTACATTGCCAATGGAATAATATGATTTCAGTAGAAAAGTTGTAGCTCTCTTTATAGTTAATTTGTTAAGAATTAGGAAAAAAACCCCCCACCCACAGGACAAAGTTATAGCTGCTGCCTTTTTTTTTTTTTTTTTTTTT
>Ga0065711_1048838_pt1 | contig 11604 bp, 5 predicted proteins | sample Hoacrofraction12_FD_59098 | JGI IMG/M metagenome (GOLD analysis project Ga0065711, IMG submission 59098) | Hoatzin crop microbial communities from Cojedes, Venezuela - Epithelial fraction 12 v2 (version 2) | ecosystem: Host-associated > Birds > Digestive system > Esophagus > Crop | place... | reverse complement strand
GGCCTCACTAGGTGTCCTGGGTTCAGCCAGGACAGGGTTAATTTTCACCAGAATCCAGGAAGGGGCACAGCCGGGTGGGCTGACCCAACCCCAACCTGGCCAAACAGAGCCGGGTATTCCATACCATGTGTCGTCATGCTGGGTTCCAGTGGGGGGGGGCGGCGCTGTGGGAACTAACTCGTGGCTCGGGAGGGCTCAGCAGCAGTGCGGTCCGAGAGAGCGGTTCTGTTCTGCTCATTTGTTTTGTATATTCCTCTTTTCTGTATTGTTGTTGTTCCTGTTCCCTCTGTTTGCTGTTCTGTTAAACTGCCCTTATCCCGACCCACCAGTTTCTGCCTGTTTCTTTCCACTCTCCTCCGAACCCCGGTGGGGGGAGGGGCCACCTCGTGGTGCTTTTGTTGCCGGCGGCAGCCGAAACCAGAACACTAGGGCAGTGTAGAGGGAAAGGAGAACCTCCCTCGACCTGCTGGCCACACTCCTCCTAATGCACCCCAGGATCCCATTAGCTTTCTTGACAGCCAGGGCACACTGCTGGCTCATGGTCAACCTGTCGTCCACCAGGACATCCAGGTCCCTCTCCACAGAACTGCTCTCCAGCAGGTCCGCCTGAATGATGAAGGACAGGATGAAGGACAAAACCCCAAATCTGACATTTCCTTCGTATCAAAGAAAACAAAAACACTGTGATTGGACATTTTCAAAGGGGAAGGAAAAGAAAACACCTTTGGGTTCTTCTGCAGTTAGATAAAATATCACGTACATAACCAATCTTAAGTGTTATATTATTTATTATTGATTATAAACACCCAGATGTCTTCTGAGTAATCCAGAGGCATAAAGGAGTGCTGCTGCACTTGCAGAATTTGGACACCAAAGAGACATTTATTATTATGAAGAAAAAAGGATGGATTTCTTTTTAGGATATGCAAAGTCTAGGCTTGATTTTAAGTATTACAACAGTCTTTCCACATGAGAAGGAACAAGTGACTTCAGCAATAGTTATGCAGACGGATGTGGGCTCTGCTGCATTTGCAGGTGTTTAAATAAGATCCAGGCTCAGAGCATTAGAATGGCACTGAAACTAAGTGAATGAACCATTCCTTAGAGCCCATCTTTACGTAAATCAGAATTAGGGAATTTACCCACATAGTGTATAAAGCCTACTACTTCATTTAAAACAGTGCAACTGGTAATTAAGCAACACAATTTTCAGCTATTAAGGAAATTAAGTCCACAATGCATTTGAGTTAATGCACGAAAGTACATTTTTCCCTATTAAAGGTATTTGAAACCCTGAAGGTTATTCAAAACTTCCCATTTCAGAGTCTAACATTAGCTGATTAAGCTAATTGGCTGGTTTCCCTTTATAGACAACAGGGGGGATGATTTATAGCAGGAACTGTAGATTACCAACCCAAATGTTAAAGAAACATCATGAACTCTACCTACTGTACCTTTCATACTTGTTGGCTCATACCAGTCTTGAAAGTCTACTCAGGGATTATCATCATCTTTTTTCCCCAAAAGAGGCCTCTGAATAGGACTGGATAGAAATTGCATGTTTATCATGGGTAAGAGCATACCCGTACTGTAGTAATTTCAGAGTAAAAGAACACGTGTGCCCAAGACAGAGGATGAGATGGCACTGCCCCACCTGAAGACCAGGACTGCAATCTTCCAACTGTCCCAGGACCCAAGACATCAGACATCATCTCCCACATGAAAAGACAACACCTCTGACATCTGAAAAATGCTTGCAGATTCAAGGAACGGGAGACCATTGCACAAAAATACCCCAACATACATAGAATCCAGCAACTTTCCATTTTCTGTTAACATGTCATCGTCCCTGCAAAACAGCCAGCCAGCCAAGACCTTCAGTTCAGAACAAACACAGTTCATTTCACTTACAATGATACATCATGCTTGCATAAAGCATTTTGGTATTTTTAACCTAGTGACTCTCCTCGATTGGGCTTTTTGGCCTCCTTGAAGCTTCTCTGTGCTGTGAGCTCCTTGGCATGTAAGCAATTCAGCTGCCATAACAAAATGCACAATTTTAAAGAGCTTGTTTTTAAATTAGTATCATCATGAGATATTCATTCATAAAGTTCTGATTTATCATCTGACACGGATTTCCATGATAAATCTCAATTACTTTACTTATGGTTCTTACAGGATGGTGAAGTCATCAGAGACATGATGCACACAAACACAAAATCAAAGGAAAAATATCAAAGGTGAACAAAAGTATACAACATGTATATGCCTCGAGTATCCAAGAATCGCACTGTTAACAGGACTACAAAAAGGAAAAAAAACACCGGTACAATGGTTAAAGCAAAAGATCTGGTTATTTCAACAAAACCTGTCCCTTAGGATCCACAGTGCAGAGTCTTTCTGAATGTGGCATTTCTTGTCTCATCAGAACATGAAAATGTCCCCACTTTCCAACCAGAAGACTGGTTGAATATTACAACAAGAAGTTCCAGAGCCTCTAAAGTTTTGATGTAGCATGAAAAATAGCATTTAGTTTTTTCTGATTTGATTTCAAATGATTACTGATAGTTTGTAAAAAGAAAATACAGAGCCAAAGTTGGAAAGACATTTCAAAAACAAGTTTCTTCCAGAAAGTGTAAGCAAGGAACTCTGGAAATTTGCAGATATCTTTCAACATATTCAGAGGAGAACAGAAACAGGAAAAAAAAAGACACATTCTTACAACCACATTTTAATTTCAGTATAGTGGATTTTTTCTATACTGTTTTTTTGCATTCTAGAAATTCCTAATTGCTACTGAAAGTGACCCTCCAACCTCAAATCACATAGGACAGTTAAAGGTTAAAGGAGGCTGTGCAAATTAGTTTTGCTGTTGAAGTGCTTAACACACTTTGACTGCTTTTTTAATACTTTTTACCATATCAAGTATAAGGAGATTCAGATTTCTTTTTTTGGAGTACAGTTTAGAAATACTGCCTCACTTCCTGACTCTATCTTATTAAATTTTGTGGGACCTTGTCTAATGGTTTTAATGTCTGGAAGGAAAGATTCTTATGAAGAAAAATCAGAATTTCCTTTGAAAGATTTATGTTATTATACAGATCTAATAATATTATACTATGCCAACCAGACCCATCCCACAGGGAAGTCTGTTGCCTCCCTGGGGTCTGAGTTAGAGATGTTGCTAGGAAGCTCCATGGTCTGGTGCAGCCCTCTGATTATTACCCGCTGTTGGTAATGCAGGTTGGTGGTGATGAGATGGCAGAGAGAAGTCCCAAGGTCATCAAAAGGGACTTCAGGGCACTGGGGCGATAGGTTGAAGGGTCAGGGGCACAGGTGGTATTTTCCTCAATCCCATCAGTGGCAGGGAAGAACACTGAAAGGGACAGGAAAACTCATCTGATTAACAGGTGGCTCAGGGACTGGTGCCGTTGGTGGAATTTTGATTTCTTTGATCATGGGGAGGTTTACACGGCACCAGACCTGCTGGCAACAGATGGAGTCCAGCTGTCTCCAACAGGAAAAAGGATTCTTGCCCATGAGCTGGCAGGGCTCGTCGAGAGGACTTTGAACTAGGTTTAAAGGGGGAAGAGGGCGTCGCCCAGCTCACTAGAGATGAGCCCAGCTGTGGCATGCCGGGGTTGGGGGTGAGATCGATACCCCGGCTCTAGTGCATCTACACCAACGCATGCAGCACGGGCAACAAACATGAGGAGCTGGAAGCCATTTCACAGCAGGAGAGCTATGGCTTGGTCGCCATCACAGAAACATGGTGGGATGACTCTCATGACTGGAGTGCTAACACCCATCTACAAGAAGGGCCGGAAGGAGGATCCCAGGAACTAAAGGCCTGTCAGCCTGACCTCAGTGCCGGGGAATATTATGGGGTGGTTCATCTTGCGTGCACTCATCGAGCATGTGGACATCCAGGGGATCAGGCCCAGCTAGCACGTGTTCATGAAAGACAGGTCCTGCTTGACCAACCTGATCTCCTGCTATGACAAAGTGACCTGCCTAGTGGATGAGGGAAAGGCTGTAGACATCTTCTACCTGGGCATTAGTAAGGCCTTTGACACTGTTCCCCACAGCAACCTCCTAGAGAAACTAGCTACCCACGGTTTGGATGGGTGTACCCTTCGCTGGATAAAGAACTGGCTGGATGGCTGAGCACAGAGAATGGTGGTGAATGGAGTTAAAACCAGCTGGTGGCTGTTCATGAGTGGTGTCCCCCAGGGCTCAGTTTTGGGTCCGGTCTTGTTTAACATCTTTATGAATGATCTGGATGAGGGGATTGAATGTTCCCTCAGGAAGTTTGCAGATGACACCAAGTTGGGTGGGAGGGTCGATCAGCTTGAGGGTAGGAAGGCTCTGCGGAGGGTTCTGAACAGACTGGATCGGTGGGCTGAGGCCAAATGTATGAGTTTCAAAAGGGCCAAATGCCTGGTTCTGCATTTCAGTCACAACAACCCCTTGCAAGGCTACAGGCTTGGGGAGGAGTGGCTGCAAACCTGCCCAGCGGAAAAAGACCTTGGGGTGTTGGTCGACAGCTGGCTGAACATGAGCCAATAGAGTACCCAGGTGGCCAAGAAGGCCAACAGCATCCTGGCTTGTATCAGGAATAGTGTGTCCTGAGGCTGATGAAGGGTCTGGAGAACAAGTCTTATGAGGACCAACTGAGGGAACTGGGGCTGTTTAGTCTTGAGAAGAGGAGGCTGAGGGGAGACCTTATTGCTCTCTGCAACCACCTGAAAGGAGGTTGTAGTGAGGCAGGTGTTCGTCTCTTCTCCCAAGTAACTAGCAATAGGACAACAGGCAATGGCCTCAAGTGGCATCAAGGGAGGTTTAGATTAGATATTAGGAAAAATTTCTTTACTGAAAGAGTGGTCGGGCATTGGACCAGGCTGCCCAGGGAAGTGGTGAACTCACCATCCCTGGAGGTATTTAAAAAGCATGTAGATGTGGCACTTCAGGATATGGTTTAGTAGGAATGGTAGTGTTGAGTGGATGGCTGGACTTCATGATTTTAGAGGTATTTTCCAACACATCATTCTACGATTCTATTATTTTATGATTAATTTACATTAATATTCAGATACTTTGGGGTCTTGTTGATAGAAGCATGCATAACAAATGTGAGTTTATTGATTCTGATGACCTACTCTGGACTTCTTGAAGTAGTGCATGAATCTCATAGGTTTACAAAGCACAAGGTGAAAATAATGTGGATATCTGTACAATCTTTACAACATGTTGATGTTATGAGGAAAGGTATATAACCAACATCTGTAGACAAGAATTTGATAACTCTGTTGCACTTATGAATGTTTTGTTCCTGCTCTACATTACTTTTGTTCCAGATCCCCAAATTCACTGAATTTCACAGAAGAAATTGAGTACTAGGTTTATTAATTAATAAACGGAATAGATGGAAATCTCTAGCCTTCTCATTAGATGTATGATTTTTTTTACAACAGTGTTTCAGGTTAAATTTTTACCCTGTAAAGACAGGGAACGATTTTGTTACACATGTCCTTGTACAGTGGATATTTAGTAATGTCTGGGTTAGTCTTTCAGAACATAAAGATGGATGGAGGCAAAACAGAAAAACTCACAGTCCAGCTGTTAACAAAAGCCCGGTAATGAACAGCATGAATAAGTTCTTTTATTCAAAGTAGTTACTTAAATAATGTTCAGCACTGTGAGATCTATCTAACCTCAAAAATTTTTTAGAACTTTGAAATTGAACTGTGAATTAATGAGTGACAAATTCCTCTTACACAGCCAGTAATATTCTGGCACAGGATTCTAAAGCACAGTAATTGATTAGTCTCTCTGACCTAACACTTGAAACACACGTCATATAAGAAAAGTAAGCTGAATAGATGGTGTAAAATCAGTAATTATCTCATACACAATAATTTTTCATTTGAGAAAACAGGTTTTTGGTAAAGAGCTAGGCAAATACAGCAAAATCAGGTTTACCTTTGTTTGCAAAGCATTTAGTTCAAGATAGAGACAATTCAAGTCTCCAGAGAAGTCTGCTTAGTCAGCATTAACCCAAGCACAGAACTTTTTTCAAATACATAATAGCCTTTATTAAGATACTTGTTTCCATTCAATTGATTTTTTCAATAACCATATCCACCAGAATACAAAATTCAATTTAGAAAACAATACATTATATCTTAATTAAATATCAGACAGTTGGAACATTTTTTCTAAGATCTAATTACGAGATAGCCAATTAAGATATTAATTCGGAAATAAAATGCAAATTGTGCTCTGTGATTTGCATAGTGTCTCTGAGATTTGGAATTGTTTATGTGAGGAGTGGCTGAGAACTATCTGTGATTTAAATGACTATTTATCTGTTTTATCCTGACTGCTCAAACTCTACATGTCTTTTTAAACACATGAGAGAGGATTCACCTATAAAAGGTTCAGACATGGAGTAAAAGAATTAAAATATATTAATGTCTGAAATCAAGAGCTGGGAAACTCCTTAATTAGGAGCAGTGAGTAGAATCTATCATTAATATTACTTTAGAAGCTAAATTTCTTAGACTCTGTCTAGGAGTCTGGGGTGTTAAGACAGGCACAGACATAAAATCCTCAGACATAAAATCAGACACAAAACGAAAAAAACAACATAAAAATACATGAAAACAGAGGAATACAAATAAACAATACCATGAGGTGACATAATTGATGCTCTTAGTATGCTAACTATTACCATGTTTTTAGCAGGAGCGTAGAGGAGAATATCCAAACAGAGATTTAAAGGAGGGTGAGACATTTTGTGGATATTGATAAGAAGCATGTCCCTGCTGTAATAGGCTGACAGAATAAGCTGGTCCAGATAATTGGTCCAGAATAAGCTTAGTATTTCATCTGAAATGAATTTTTCTGTGGGGTCAAAAAAATTCGGCAATAACAAAAAAACCAGCACCCAAAATAGTCAAAAAGAAATATTTTTGGTATTGCTTACAGCTGCTGTGTCTGATTTTAGAACTCATTTAAATGTCATGGTTAGAATAGTTATGATAACTACATCCCCAATGTGATACAACTGTAATGAAGTGAATTGAATCACAAGAAAGGAGGGTAATGCCCACCGAAAAAAAATAAAAAAGAGAATATAAGCAAAATTTTCTAGCTCCAAAGTTTTGTAATTGTGGTACCGAAGACAAAGTATTTCGTAGAACTCTAGAAAGTTTTCTTACTCCTGGAAATATTTTTTCATACTTTGAAAGAACAGGATTATTAGAGCTGAAGATTTCTCCTATAAAAGTTCTTTTCTATGAAAATAAAATCTTGTGTTTTTTCTAAAACTATGATTTTAAATGAAAAATTTTTGTTAATAAAGTTTCAATAAAAATTATGTAGCATTTTCATTAATGAATCCTGATCAGTAAATTTCTTTAAAATAAGAAATGGTTTGTTTTGAACACTCCAAATGAAGTTTCCTGCTTCTTGATCACTGACACAGGTTATAGAAACAAAACGCCATGTATAACCTTATTCTACTTTTTAAAAATCCATTTTCAAAACACAGCAGCTCAAAAGTACCCTTTCAGACAATCTTAGAAGTAATTTGCCTTCTTCTTACATTAAATACTCACTTACTATAAGCATATAAAGTTTTTGAAACAATAACTCTGCATGAAACTGTGGATTCTGCCTGGAGAGCCCTGTGGGAGAGGGTCACAATTAAAGCTGCTGCGTACAGGGAACAGAGAGCAATCTTAAAAAATACTTTGTAGTTTTGTGCATCCAGATTCACCTTGGTCTGTCTCTGAGATCTCCCAGCCACCTAAACCACTAGAAATGCCAGGATGTGACAACTTCAGACAGAATCAGTGGGGCTGAAATTAAGGCCAGAAATCAAATTTCTTCCTTGAAATTTCTCTTCTGAGATGCACAAATAGCAACTGAGTCAAACTTTTGAAGTTTTTACCCTACAGGACAGGCCTGTTGGGGAATTCCCAAAGCTGGAAAGATTTTCAGGCGCTTAATTCCTTGAAGTCAGTGGGGAAACGTTCGGTCTCTGTTTAGTAGGCTCAGCTGTCCCTTGGCACGTCTAACTGACAGCTCCTTTCCAAGGCAGAAGGCAGCAGAATATGCCAGAACCTGACTGAGCACAGAGAGAAGGTGCAGGAGTATTCAGGAATGTGAATTTACTATACTGTTTCTGCAAAAAAGAATTCAAGGTGAAGACTCCTCTTTCCTGAACATGAATGAGTTCCTACCCTTGAGTAGACTTCCCTCCATAGACCTCCTCTACTTTTAAAGAATGGGTGTCCATTAAGCCTGCACCCAAAGAAACACTTCACATCTGCCCACCTGCTTGAAGAACAATGACACCTCTGTTTTTCCAAGAAGCCAGTATGTCATCTGAGACAGTGATACACTGGTCAAGGCTTATCTTCCCTGATTCTCAGCACGTAACAGATGTTTGCATGTATGCACCCTGAATCCTCTTTACTGGGGACAGCAGAGAACAATTTACCTTACCTAAGATCTGAATCGCCTTGTGTGTATGCCTGTACCTCTCCACTGACTAATTAAGTAAGCTCAGACAAATTTAACACTGGCCTTAGGTGAGATCAGTCTTGCTCTTCTCCATCAGTGCTATAAAATGTCCAGATAAACACCTGTTTGAATTAAGAATGAAATTATGGCGTAAAACCATTACTGCTTATTTTGAAGAGAGATAGGTCATTTTCTCTTGTAGGTACGACCACAGATATTTATACGAACAGCTGTATAGAAGTGAATGTCCATATCAGAGAAGCAAAGAGGTTTCTCTGGGATACCTCCTGAGCTCAAGATGAATCTCACTCTTTGAGAAATGCAGCAGTCAAGTACAGCCTGCTATAAGACAACCACAGAAAAAAGCAATGGTTTCCCTGCCTGGGATCTATATCTTGACCCTGGGTGGATTCCTGGGTGGTTCAGAGGAGAGCTCAGAAGAAAGATGTGGGGTTTATGCTGGTTGGTTGGAAACACCTTGACTGCATTCCCGTGGGTATGGCTTTCTGCACCTCCCAGATGAATTACTGTAGCTGAATGAAACGCAGGCTCTGTGGTAGCTGCTGCCGCTGTTCCCAGGGTGCTCCTTTGGCCTTATTGTTTTCAACTGGGAGAGAGGAATCTTTGCTTCGTGGAGTATGAATCATTTAGTCTTCTGGTTACAAGAGGACAACCAGAATGGAATAGAAAACTGTCACGGAGCTTCTGGTTGCCAGTAGCTGAAATTGGCATATTAAGTTCAATGTAGTGTAAAAAAACAGGGGGAGATGATTAGAAAACACTAATTACCTTTACCCAAGCCCTTGTACTGGGAGATCCCCCATGACAAGGACTGATGGAGCAGCAAGAAGTAATTAGATTTCCGACAGAGCAATAGCTGCATAAGTAATTAAGCTATCTATTTTCTTATTAGTGCTACGTAATATCAGTTATCTATCTTATAGTAAATAAAAAATACACATAAACCTTCTGAAAAGTTTCAGCTAAGAGAGGACAGCTTCAGAAGCAGTACTGTCTTTGATTTTTTTTTTTAATAAAAAAAGCCCCTGTGTATTCATTACTCTGCTTCTGTGTAAGGTAATTTCAAGTAATCAGCTATTGACAAAACTAGATGAACAACCTGCAGTGAGTGTTTCAGTTTCTAGACATTTACTGCTGTGCAGGAGTTTCTAGATGTTTGTATAAATGTCTGTGGTCAGAGCATGTAACTATACAACACATTTTAGTATATCACTTCTGCTTAAACCTCCCCAAAATCTCTATTAAGTGCACAGCTAACATCAAGCCCCGCATTTAGTGACAGTCATCCTCCTCAAGATATGGCTGAGCTGACAATACATTGCAGTTTAATTCTCATTATGTCAGAGATGCTCAGGTAAAATCTGGTTTGGGTTAGTTAACACATAGTTTCTGTTACTCAGATTACCTCCAGATGATGCACATATGACTATGAAAAGTGAACTGATCTAGCCAAAACCTGAAATCTTTGAACAAACGCAGATTTTGGAAAACCACTCAAAAGGAAACATATTTAACTTACTTTACTTTAACTGCTAGTATAGAAGGAACAATTTTCCTTTTAGTATGCGTTTGGTAGAATCACGTTAAAAATCAACTCAGCCAATCATGGTTAATAACAGTCAGCATCCAGGCTTAGCATTGATTTATGCATATCAGCACTTAGAGACAAAAGATGTTTAACAGCATACTGGTTAAAATGTATTAACTCTCCATGTTTTATAACTATGCATTTTCCCGGGATAGAGATGACTTACTCATTATGATTCAGCCAGTCCCCACTTCCTTCATTGTTACTGATCAACATGAATAATGGTTGAAGGATATGACCCCTTAGTAAATATAGATTTTATTTTATTAACTTTGCCTTCCTAATTAAAATACTCTTCATGTAATCCATTTGGCTATTACACTGTTTCTAATTAATAGGAAAAAGATCACCACAATTCAGCTTGGACCTTATTCCTTGAAGTAATACGTGGCTTTTTTATCTGCTCTTCCTGAAAGCAGTATTTTCTTGCCAAGATTTATAATATCTTTTCAAGGCAGTAGTGAACTGAATTCCACCAGAATGAGGTTTAGAGGGTTTTAGTATTTCATCCACGTTATCAGTCGCCTTCAGCCTTAACCTCTGGAGACACAACGGCTTCACTATAAACTATCAATTCAGCCATAGTGAGGGGGAAATGCGCTGCTGTGTGTGCTACTTTGTCATTTTAATAGAGTGACGGAAAAATGAATTACACCACAAGTTTAAAAATCAGAAGTTTTCATTACTCCGAGTAAGATTCTTCCATAATCACTCAGCAGTGTTGGTGAGATGGGCTCTTCGGTATAAATCTCTGCTGCATGGATCGTGTTTTTATGTTCAGAACTTCAGGGTGTTTTAAGTACTCCTAAATCATCTCAAATGTGGAGCTAGAGAAAGCATCTCTCTGCATTTCTGCACTTTCCCACTTTCCCTCTCTAACCAAAAAATGGAGCACGAGTAACAACAGCCACAAAGCTGGGACAACGGGATGAATACTGTCCTAGTGGTCCAGTATGTCTTTCCCTTTAACTGCCACACATTTTCCTCCTGTTTATCACCCAAAGGACGTCTGTAAGTAAGATGTGAACAGAAGGGATTACAGATTTGCTGAGAGAAGAGACTGTTCCTGGACCACATGATCTGGGACAGATGCTCTTTATCAGGACATAGTAACATGGAGCTACAAATCCCTGGGTCTTCCCTGCTCATAAATACCTTCTCTCTATTCATATATGCATGTGTGTTTTGTGTGTGTGCAGTGAGTCACTGTTCCTAGGTGTAGACTCTAGGATGATGCAGATAAATCAAAAAAAAAAAAAAGAGAAATAAAGAAGTAATGGAAAATAACATACTCACATATTACAGAGAAAGATAATAGAAAGGAAACAGATCTTGAGGGAGCTGGCGGATGTCATTGCTGAGCCACTCTCCATCATCTTTGAGAGGTCCTGGAGGACAGGAGAGGTGCCCGAGGACTGGAGAAAGGCCAATGTCACTCCAATCTTCAAAAAGGGCAAGAAGGA
>Ga0065711_1048837_pt1 | contig 11604 bp, 9 predicted proteins | sample Hoacrofraction12_FD_59098 | JGI IMG/M metagenome (GOLD analysis project Ga0065711, IMG submission 59098) | Hoatzin crop microbial communities from Cojedes, Venezuela - Epithelial fraction 12 v2 (version 2) | ecosystem: Host-associated > Birds > Digestive system > Esophagus > Crop | place... | reverse complement strand
GGGGGGGGGGGCAGGAATTGCGGAAATTCAGGTGCTTAGTTAAGACTCACCTTTGAAGAACTGTTAAGTCAACTTGTTTCACTCTTGCAATGTGAGTTCTGATGAGTAATTATCTATACATGATCTAGTGGTTTAGGCTCTGAACATCTTGACAAAACTTCACCAAAAAAGAGAAAAGAAGTAGGAGCTGCTCATGGTGTGCAGAGTTCTGGTACTTGCTTTTCAGTGTCCTGTGCCAGGAACTCAGATTTGCTGAGGTTCAGAATCTGTCTTCTCAGATGCTTTTTCTTTTTCCTCAGGAGTGCATGCATGAAGTAGCTAATTAAATTTTCATTCAGGCTTGGATTTGGGGTGGAGGAGTATGTGCGAACCACCTCCACAGCTTGGGATGGTAGTCGCATTTGGGAACAGAGAAATAAACTGAGGTTGAGGAATGACTATTGAGGCAAATCTCTGATTTGTACAGCTGACACTGTTGGCAGAAAGTCTTTGCCTAGGATTAGGGGTTTTGACAATTATTGGTCTTTATTGTGTAAATTTTGCCTCAAACACTTAGTGATCTTGTAAATGAAATTGTGATTTTTTTCGTTGTTGTTGTTCGTTACCCTTAGCTTAATACTGTTTTTGTCTACTGAAGTCTTTCTCTCAAGCAAGGGCTTTTAAGTCCTAGTCCTCGTATCTTGTTCAGCCCTGATTGATTTGAATTGTTTTCCTATGAAATAAGTCCTTTTTTACCAAGAAAATAAAATTTGGGGAAAGTTACTCACCTCAATACCCTCTGTTATGCTGTCTATAATTTCACTTATCTGTGAAAATCATAACCAAACCATATCATAGCTGCTGAAACATCATGACTGAAACAATGGTATCCGATGCTTTAAAACATCAGCTACTACAATGTAGGTCAGGTCAGTCTTTTTGCTCAAGTAGTGTTCCTGCTTCTGTTCTTCAGTTTCATTTTTCATACCTCAAAATAGCTAATACTTCTAGCCATTTAAAGTACTCAGAGATGCAGAAGAAGTGGGTTTAAATCCTACTGTAGTTGATGTAGATAAGTGGCAAACCTATTTTTGCATTTGCCCTGACAGGTATTTTTGGGATGGCTTTGCTTTGAATTGGAGCCTACTAAGAAACCATGTCATAACCATGGTCAGAATTACAAATCCTTACAAAAAAATTCCCTGTCAAAAATCTGATACCTGGGGGGAGGGGGGGGGGAAATAATTGACCAAATCTTGTGATCACTATAAGTTCCAGCAGTAACTTTCTTCCATGAGTTTTGGTGTATTTTTATGTTCTTTGGTTACTGTATTAGGACTTCCCAAATATCCAGTTCACGATAAAATTAAACAGCCCTTATCCATTTTCTTCTGCTCTGGCACCTGGACAAACAACAAAATTTGGGAAGTATTTACTGGTGTCTGTGTCAGGAATTCAGGGTAGCGATAGATCGTTCAAAAATTACCTTTATTTCTTATGTACTTTGAGTAGTTGGCATTTTCGTAATACCTTATGACAGCATGTTACCGTACTGACCTCTTTTGGCACAACACACTGCAATTCCTCTAATTTCTTTTTAATCTCTTTTTAATGCTATTAGTGCAACCCGCATGTTCTCTACTGCCAGTGGGAGTGACGAGTGGTAATCTTAAAATAGTGTACCCTGACTGTACCTGCTGTCTCCTTTAACATCTATTTTTGTGGACCTCAAAATTGGGACAGGTAAGCATCACAAACATTGGCTGTAAGTTGGCATGGGAACAGTCCAGTTGCTCGTCACAACTACAATGAGTGGAATTAGCTGTGCCTTGAAAAATGTCACCTGGTCTGCTAGCGATTCATTTTGCAGCTGTACTCCCCAAAGTCAGACAGTATTCCTATGCATATGAGGCAGATGAATATTTGTGTTCCACTGTGTAGGTGCTTTAATTTCTTCTAACTTAATCGAAAGTGAGACATAACAAGTTTTACCAGTTTCCAGGAAAAAACAATTCAGTTAATATTTTTACGTCCTTCAGGGTGGTCACTTTAGGTGTTCATTATCTATGAGATCAGGCTTGGTTTGACCAGGTGTCATTAATTTATCTTGGAGTATTGTCCTTGACACCTCAGTGAAAGGTGCTTTCTTGTATTGTTTTTTTTTTACGTCAACTGCTGCTTTCTTGGTGTTTTGGGTTGGGGGTGTGTGCTTTGTTTGTTGTTTTTCTTTAATTGCAATGGTTACAAAAATGGCAGAGCTGGGAGGTTTTGGAGCATCACCAAATTGCATAATCAGAAAGCCTCAGGATCAATGTCCTAATTAGCACCTCAAGTGAAGGTGACTGGCCAAAATTCACTCTGCTGTCACCTCTATTGGCTTGGTGCTATGAAAATAAAAAGGGAAGGTACTGCAGGTTGATCGTATGGCAAACTTGCATCTGTAGACCAAAAATAATAAAGGGAAAGAATCATCTCAGGGCAATTTACTTCAGAACAAAAAGGTTTCAGTAGTTCTTCCAAGACATCTGCTGCATCTCTGTAATAGTTAGCTCATGTGTCAAAACTTGAAATATTTTGCTTTTTTCTTCAGAGTGCCTAGTAGGAAGAGACTGGTTCAGATTAGAATGTGTTCTTCAGCCCGTGTGCTCTGTTTTTTCCAGTGTGATAGACTTTGGTCCAAGCTGACCCCTAGATAAAGGGTAATAACAACTGAAGAGGAGAAAGTGTGGGAACATCTCAGCAGGGGACTTTGTACTGGTGAAGGACTTGCTTTGGCTGCTTTAGTTCTGAGGAACTTCTGTGAAAGGGAACGATCAAAAATCTGCTGTTCTGGCTGTTGTATCTGAAGCACTGGCAAGGATATTGCCCCCCCTCTTGATTTATACACGCTTGTATTCCTGATAGCACGTAACAGCAAGTAAAAAGCCATGAAAACGAGCTTCTTTCATAAAATAAAACTTGTAAATTCATCTCCTTCAGAAATCCAAAGCATGGTGGTGCAGTGTTGATCACTTCGTTGTCCTGTGAAAAGATGTCTTTGTTCTTAATAGCAGTCTGGAAGCCAAAGGTTAAAGGCTGAATTCTTCCTATGTTTTTCCTCAGGCTGAATCTTGCCCAAGACATCAACCAGATCCAGGCTTTGTGTTGGAAGCCCTTGTGAAAAAGGGTGAGCTCAACTTGGGAATGTGTGAGAAGCCATGAGATAAATGATTGATAGAAGAAATGCGAGGGAGGAAGATTCTTATAATATCTATTTCATTTTGGCATATAAACAAAGCACCTACTTGTTCATTTAGGTTTCCTTTTTTAATGTAATACCAAGTAATACAGGGAAAATTCTTCAGTCTCACTGAATGTGTTATCCCACTTTCTTGCAAGTATGCCCAGGCCCTCACAGAATAGCCCTAGTCTTAGAAGTTCTGTGTGCACATCTCTTTTGTTTGCTTTACCAACTGGAATGGTACGGATGCCCTTAAATATGTTAGAAATGGCCACTTCCCTTTTTACTGAAAGGAAAACATAATGTTGGGGATTGGTCACTATCGGTTGATTCCAGCCTTTTGCTGCTGTATTTAGGCTTGACTGTCGCACTTGGCCTTCCTAGAAGAGGTTATATGTGTCTAGGTAAATGATGGGCAGGCAACCAAAAGTCTAAGCTTTAAATTTAGAACTAAGCTAATGTTTGAATGATATAAGCTGTGGTGTGCATGTCTTCAAGGCCAGTCTTTTTTTCAGGTAATAGCAAGTGATATTTGAAGGTGAAAAATTGGCTGCATCTTAGTATTTACTAGTAACTGTTCTGTACTAACTTAATCTATTTCTTTATACAGTTGTGGAGTTCCAGACTTGGGCCACTGAGAAATCTGTCCCATAGTCAGAAAACACTTTGGTGTATTATTTTTGGAAGTGGTCCTTAGGGTAGCCCTGTAATGAAGGCACTCTAATTTTCTGTACATATGGCTTTCTTGTGACCAAAGTGTCATAAAATCAAAATAAAAACCATTCTAGAATGATCAAAATGCCTTTAGGGAAGGGCTTTTTGCCGTCCTGGAAACAGGACACTTGCCAACTTCATTTGCTAACAGCAAACTTTTTATACAGTATTTTCTGAAAATGGTGTATTAGGTTATGTAGGACTACGCATTCTTATCCAAATTCAGATTTTCAGAGCCAAAGTAAATGATTATGGTGAGATTCAAAGTACTGAATTAGCAAGTAGACTGTTACCATACTCCATTAGCTAGTAGTGCAGAGAAGTGTGCAGAAGACATAGTATGAAAGACATCCTGGGACTGTTTTTATTACACTTTTTCTATTATGTGACTTATGTAGATAGCCTTTCAGGCTGTCAGTTTAAAACTAGGTTCATTTATTAGTTTTAATGTTTTCTAGATTTTTCTTTTAAAGCTAATGTGTTAAATATGCTATTGAAAAGCAAGTCCTGTTTTTCTCCTACACCCAGAAAAAGATATTGTAAGCTTACAAGAGTGCTATGCAGGCAGATGAGCAGATAATATATTGGGCAGGTGTTTGTCAACAAACTTTATTAGCAGTCATAAGCTGGTGTATGCTGTAATTTGCTTTAGTTGTTATTTCTATAAGCCTTGGGGCAAGGTATTGTGTGAGAGACAAATGTTGCTTTATGTCCTTGCTGATGTCTGTCATTTGATTAACTTGCAATGTTTAATCAAGCTGTGCTTGAAGGACAAGTCCTGGTCAGGTGATGTTGTCAAACATGCAGTCAGTTTTCCTGGGGAAGAGAGAGGAAGAAAATGGCAGCAGAGAATCAATCAAGAACCTGCCAACAGATACAGAAAAAGGGGATAAAACACATGTGAAAGTCTTGAGCGTGTTCCCTATTGACCGTCCTCAGCAGATCTTTAAAAAAGTCCATTATCTATTGAGCATTTGTGCTATAAACTTTATTTCTGTTGAAAGTAAGACTGTAATTATCTTGTAGCTTTGGAAGAGACTAGAGATTTGTTTTCAATATCCTTATCAAAGCATGATAGCTGCCAGTTAAGGTCTTCAGGTACCTGGAAATACAAGCAAAGAAAACACAAGATTATGTGAACTCAGACCACTGACTGCAAAGTGTAAAAGGAAACGGGGAAGAGATTTGGAAGCAAGTTGTGGGAAAAAAAAAAAATGTATTAAAGACAGAAAAGGACCTCTAATAGACATTATAGCAAATATACTTAAAAAAAAAAACCCACAAAACAAAAAAAATGCTGCTTTAGGGTATCACTGTGTTCTAGTTAATGTATGTTTGAGGAGAACCTCAAAGCTGTGGTGGTAAGACTGGACCCAGGTTTCTTCAGTCAGGAGCGGAGTGCCCTGGAGATCCCCGCTTCAGGTGGGAGAGTCCCGCCTGGATCCCTGCCTGCTCCTGCAGAATGCCAGCAGTACTGAGCACTGGTGTTGGCAACCTAGCATCTGTCTGCAAGGATCAGCACTGAAAATGTGTGTGGACAGTGCTTGTCCACAGATGTGATAATATCACAACTGAAATCTAGGGAAGACCAGCATGTACCTGTATGAGCTGTCAAAAAGCTCTGCATCGACAGCTCTGTAGCCATTCAGCAACGACACTGAGAGTTAGCAGTCTGGGCAGGCTCCCAGTTTGCAGCCTAAAGGGACTTTCACCTTTAACTTTTTTCCTTATTTTTTATCCCCTTTATTTAACCAGCTTCTATTCTGGCAGTGCTGAAGTAACTGACTGCTAAATCATAAATACAGACTGTCACTTCAATAAGTCTTGTTACTTAGAACAACTTTGTCTAGAGCCTTAACATAAGTATCCATTGAAATAACAAGGGAATATCTTATTTCACTACAACTTTCAAATTTAAGAGGAAAAATAACAAAATCTGACTTGTAGATTGTACTAGTCATAGAGCTGTGAGGGTAACTTATGAAGGTGATTTCTAGGAAGGAGAAGCTAACAAATGAAATTGAAAAAGCAGTCAAGATCTTGTTCGAGGTGCCTTATTTTTGATCCCAGTCAGTGCTTCTGAAGGGGGATAAGTGGTACAATATCTTAGGAATACATATTTTACAAACTCAAATATTTCAGTATGCCTTGAATTTTTTTACATCTAGTTTGTTCGGTGTTTTTATATAAACCAGCAGTCACATAGAGACAGGGAAATGGGGAAACATCATGCTTTGTGGATCATACTATCTCACTTCGTATTTGTTTGTGTTTTCTTGTCAAGAAATATTCAGAAGAAATATAATAATGCATGTTACCATTGGTGCCTCGCCTGCATACATTGTGGACAGAAAACGCAGATGACCTTTGACAATCCTCCAAGATTTATGCTATCAACCAAATTAGTAAGGTTTCAATTAAAGCAAAAAGCTATATTGCCTAGCACATTTCACAGCTGTGAGGTAGGGTCTTGAAATTACTCAGTTCTCTGTGGCAGCTTCTGCTGCCGCTCAGCGGCGTGAGCAAGCCGGTGTGGTGCAAGCAGCCAGGGGAAGTGGCGACCCCTCCGTCTACTGCCCTGGTCTTCCTTAACCCCAGCGGACCTTCCCTCCAAGGGTCAAGAAAAGAAGCCCTCTGGTTTGGGGGATTGTGGGATTTTTTTTGTGGGTTTTTTTTCTTTGCCTGGGAGGGTGTCTTCCCTGTACTTGATGCAGGTTAACTGCTGAAGACAGAGAAACTATTCTGAGTATCCAGACATGAGGAAGATGCTGCCTCTGGACACCTGAGTTTGGATGTGTTTGGTGCAGAAATGCTTCTTCCTTAAGCCTTAAGATGGGACTTGAACACTTATTGTTGGTGGGAACCATAGCCTGACAAACACATCTTTCCACAAATATTTATTTGAATACTTAAATGTGCTTTGTTGTACTGGAGCCCTGTTTGTATTTCCTTTCAACAAACACCCGAGCAAGCAGTATTACTTGCAGAAATCTATATGGGAACTCTTCACTTATAAGCAATGATTGGAAGGAGTTCACAGAAAGCAAGACTTCATTTCAGAAATGCAACATTTAGAGCAAAAAAAGTTAATCATCTGAATAGGAAGACTAGCATGTGCGTGTGTGCATTTTCAAAATACCTTGTATTTTAGGTATGGTTCCTGAATTGTCTGCTCGATAATCATATATGTAATTTTTGTTTAAATATTTAACATGTAAAAAATCTAAGAAGTTAACAAGATGTTATTGTTCTTGTTTCATATACTTATTAAATTATCCACATAGTTCTGAAATCAAGTGTTGAATAAATGGACATCCTGAAACACTAAGGCAGTTTTTCACATGACCAAAGCTACTCCTACTAAAGCTAAAGACCTGTTCTCAACAGCAGTTTTGTATAGTTTTAATATGATTCATAGACATCAGTGTAACAAGAGCCCTGAGAGGGCAACACTTTTGCATAGCCTGTACAGCGAGCTGAGGTTTGGATGGCTTCCTCCCTCTCGGTCTACATTCCGAAACCTATGGGGCATCGCAGCTTTTTTGGTAAGAGATTCATCTCTTGCTCCATTAACAGTGCACCTAAAATCAGTATTTTTTCCACAGACTGCCTACCTACAGCTCGGAACCACCTGCAGTCCCAGTAGCAACCAATGAAACTACTGACACAAATGCCTAATTGGAGAAATATTCAATTATGTTTTAATTCAAGTGGGGCTTTTTAGTAGAAAGAGTCCAAATGAACAGTGTATTCTATTCACACTCCCAGCATGGGAGCAGTCTTGGCACAAAAATGAATAAATAATTAAAGGTGGTTCTACAGTCCAGATTCAGCTAATTTTCTGCTTTAAACAGTGCTTTAGACCTCTTACAGTTTTTTCCTGGAAAAATTATTTGCATTTCAAATCACTGAATTTGCTGAAAGGATGTACTCTCTTCCAACACTTTAGAAGTTAGCTTTACTCTTTATGCATAGGTCATTCGGTTGAATTATTTTGAACAAAAACTATCAGAAAATAGCCTTAAATCTCAAAAGAATTCTTGACTTTCCATGCTTCTTACAGGTTTTAATTTTTCTTTCCTTTTTCTGTGAACATGTAGGTGTGGGGCCAGGCTTCAATTCTCCTGAAAGAATCTAACAAAACTCTTTCTTACTGTAAACAAGTTGTTTGGTTTGGAAGTTGGTTTTGGTTTTGTTTAATCTAGTCATAAGGCCTTTTAAAAAGGAACATTTAAAACTATAATCCATGTAGTGCTGGGAAGCAAATTATTCTGTGTGCTTTTTATCTGAAAACAAAAGCATAGATTAATTTATCTTCCTTGCTGAACCTTTTAGAGAACCATAATTGACTGATTTTTTTCAAATTTTTTGCTGTGTACAAAAATATCAGCCCACAAGTTTGATTCTTTTCCTTGATTAAAGGTATTATTTTAATGACTTTCCTCTGAACTCCTACAGATATCTCTTGATAGTTCCATTATGCTCCTTTTGAAATCAACACTTTTCAAATGTTTTCAGCAAAAATAATATTTATCTGTGAAAAGTTTCATCTGAGAAGTGTTGAACAGCCTGCAGAGTTGGGGATCCCAGGGCAACCCAAAGAGTAGTTCCATTCTTCTCTGCCTCCCCCCATCCCACTGACAAATGATGGGAAGCCCACTGCATCTGGGAAGACAGAGGTGCTGTGCCACCCTGTTGTCCCAGAAATCACAAGCGGCAGTACAGCATCACCCAGGGCTTAAAGCGTTGCCCTTTGGCTTTCAGGGGTCCTTTGAGGCCTGCTTGCTGGGGCATCAACCCCGCACTGACACTGCCAGTCCACACGTGCTCTGGTACCTGCCATGTGGGGGCAGTCCCCTAGAGAACTATCTCAGTGCTGGCAGTGGTGGGGCTTGTGACCGGATTCTCTTGGATCAAGAGGAGTACTTCCTATAGTAGAGGATATTGAACATGTATTTGTCTATAAGCAATAAAAAGCTGCCATTTTTAAAATATTTCATCCTGGTACTTGAGGCTCATTATCTCTAGAGTACACTGCAAAAAGCGGTGGTGGCTTTTCGGTACTTGCAAAGAAGAGGGGCTCGGGTGAAGACAGCCAGGTTTTTTTGTCAGAATTTGTATCATCTTTGTAAGCATTATGTGAGGAGTATCACAAATTAATTGAGCTACGTTAAATTGTACCAATTTCCATTTCTTAGCAGTTATTTACATGCAGCAAAAGTAGCTGCAAGCTGCAAGAAGTAAAATGGAAAAAAAGAAAAACTTGTGGGAAACAAAGACCCTCTGTTTTGACTCTTCGCAAGAGCCAGAGTTGGTTTAAACCAGTTGGGCAGGTCAAATGTAGAGATGCCCTTTCTTTCAACAAGAAATCCCCTGGAACTGTCAATTGCTTTTAAACCTAGAAAGTGAGTCATTGTCCACCGAATAAACAAAGTAAAAAAGCAGTTGTGAACATCATGATAAAAACACCTTTGAGAAAAGCCCAGGGCCTTGAGGAATGAGATCTGGGTGACAAACTGCTATCCACTTCCAGCCTTAGCTTTGTACTAGCTCCCAGCTTTTTCCAAAAGCATGGAGGAGTTCTCTCTCACTAAGCACCATATTTTAGTATCTACCTGACTAGCAGTGAATCAGGTATGCATGGGGGGTAAGAAGGGGAAATAATGCTTGGGGAGAACGTTTTTCTAAGTTGCAGTGAAAGTTTCACAATTAGTCCACCTGTATGTTCACTGAATGTCTCCTGATGTTTACCCAGTGAAAACAATTTGTATTGTACATTAGCACGGTGGTGCTGAATGGAAAAAAAAAAAAATCTCCAAAGGATATTCCCATCTCGAAAGTGGTCTACTTTTATCTGAACCTAGCTGGTTTCTATTAGTTGATTAGTATTTAAATCTAGTGATAAAAGTGTGATGGGAAGAAGGAGTTACGCATGAGCAATCTTGATATAGCTCCTACTAGGTATTCTAACTTGGAGTGAATACAAAGGCAGGGTGCAGTCACAAATTACTTAAACTTCTGTCACTTCTCAGGTAGAGAACACTTTTTGGCAAAAGAAAGAACTCTTCTCACTCAGGGGCTGTCTTTTTAAGAGCACTTAATAGATTATAAGGAGAGAGGCTATTTCTAGTCCAAATCACACTGACTCTTTGTAATCCATACTGATGGGTCTAGGAGAAATGAAAGAACATCTGTCAGAAGAGCTGTTATATTGGAAAAATAGGAATATGTACATTTATCTCTGCAAACTATTTTAAAAGGCTTCTGCTTGTTACTTCAATGCAAAAAGTCAGAAAAATTAGAACCTTCTGACTGCACCACACACTTCAGCACAACACACGAATTCATCTCTGCCTTGAGATGAAGTGGTCTTCTAGTACCTAGAGCTCCTGCCAGCATATGAAAGCATCTATTGAAACCAAATGCTGCATTTCTCCAGTAGGTGAGCCCTGTGCATAAAGTCTGAACAAAAATCTTGCAGCAAACAGCCTGCTTCCAGGCAGTACCTGTTATCAAAAAGGTGATCTTATTTTAGCAAACCTACAAGAAAGGCTTAGGGTGAAAATTGTGACAATGGAAAAGACTGGATTGTCTCCTTTTCTCACAAAAATAAATTCTAATGTGCAGGAAAGAACAAAGAAGAAAACATTTCCTGTTGTTGGCCAAAATTTCTTGCCAGTTACTGGTGGCAAGACATTTGGTTCAAAACAAAAAGTTGGTGAAGACAAAAGAGGCACTGTTGAAGTATTCCACAGTTGCTTTGAGAAGTGTGTTACCTCTTTATTCCTGATTTGTTGAGCAGCTTTAGAGAAAGAGGTCAAACGTGCACTTGACCCTCTGCTTATTTTTAGTTTAACTCTTAAGACAAATCCACCCCTGAAGAGAGAGTTGATCAGAAGTCTGAGCACCTACTACAGTGAGATTTAGCTCAAAGTATGTGTTCAGTCAATAGAACACTAATTTAATAAATTCTGCCTACATAATAGTAGGCAATAAAAACGCAGTATGAAAAGCTGTCTGCAAACTGCAGGCATGACAGTCTTCTGACGAAATAAACTCCTCCTCTACCCTACCCAAATTGTATAGTGCCATTAAAGATTTATCCTTTGTTGTGAGTAGGTATTAAATTATAAAGAGCAGGCTGGAGGATATTCTATAAAGACCAAAGCTACTGTTTCAGTGTCTTGTTCGGGCATTGCTCACCAGCTGATTTACTTATGCCCTGTGCCAAATTACCTAAGGGCAGATTGAGGAGATCAGAGTGGTTTTTCTCTGCACTTGTGACTCGTTACAACGCACCCAAAAAAAGTATCCTGACACCCAGAGGAGACTTTTCTTATTTGCAGCTGAGGTGAAGAGCTTTTCTTTTTAAGTGTGAAATAGCAATGGTGAAGTGTTTCAGAAGATGTAGCTTTTTTTTTTAATTTGCTGGAGGCAGAAGAAACTTAATGACGAGTGCTTTTAGCATTTTTACTCCTTGCTCATAAAGTAGCTAATGGTATCCCTTATGATAACAAGCTTTTTAAAAGCCATTGCCTTCACTAGGTGATGTTTTCTTCACAACTGAAGAAAAAAAATAAAATATTTAGTACTTATATACTGTTTTAAAAAACAAACAAACAACAAACAAAAACCCAAACAAACCCAAAAAAACAAACCAATACCCCCCCCCCCCAAAAAAAAAAAAAAAA
>Ga0065711_1009115_pt1 | contig 11604 bp, 8 predicted proteins | sample Hoacrofraction12_FD_59098 | JGI IMG/M metagenome (GOLD analysis project Ga0065711, IMG submission 59098) | Hoatzin crop microbial communities from Cojedes, Venezuela - Epithelial fraction 12 v2 (version 2) | ecosystem: Host-associated > Birds > Digestive system > Esophagus > Crop | place... | reverse complement strand
GAACCTCCCTCGACCTGCTGGCCACACTCTTCTTAATGCACCCCAGGATCCCATTGGCCTTCTTGGCAACAAGGGCACACTGCTGGCTCATGGTTAACTCATTGTCCACCAGGACACCCAGGTCCCTCTCTGCAAAGCTGCTCTCCAGAAGGTCCATGCCTAGCCTGTACTGGTGCATGGAGTTATTCCTCCCCAGGTGCATGACCCTGCACTTGCCCTTGTTGAATTTCATCAGCTTCCTCTCCGCTCAACTCTCCAGCCTGTCCAGGTCTCACTGAATGGCAACATAGACTTCCAGTGCATCACACACTCCTCCAAGTTTTGTGTCATCAGCAAAGTTGCTGAGGGTACATTCTAACTCTTTATCCAGGTCATTAATGAAGAAGATGAACAAGACAGGGCTGAGTACTGACCCCTGTGTAACACCATTAGCTACAGGCCTCCAACTAGACTCTGTGCCGCTGATGACAACCCTCTGAGTTCTGCCATTCAGCCAGTTCTCAATTCACCTCATTGTCCACTCATCTAGCCCACACTTCCTGAGCTTCCCTAGGAGGATGTTATGGGGATAGTGTCAAAAGCCTTGCTGAAGTCAAGGTAGACAACATCCACATTTCTCCCATCATCTACCTGGCCAGTCATGCCATCATAGAAAGCTATCGGATTGGTCAAGCATGATTTGTCCTGGGTCAATCCATGTTGACTAATCCTGATAACCTTCTTTTCCTGAACTTTCTTATAGATGGCATCCAGAGTGAGCTGTTCCATTACCTTTCCCGGGATGGAGATGAGGCTGACCGGNCTGTAGTTTACTGGGTCTTCCTTCTTGCCCTTTTTGAAGACTTGAGTGACATTGGTTTTCCTCCTGTCCTCAGGCATTTCTCCTGTTCTCTAGGACTTTTCAAAGATGGTGGAGAGTGGCTCAGCAATGACATCTGCCAGCTCCCTCAGCATTTGAGGGTACGTCCCATTGAGGCCCATGGATTTGTGGGTGTTCAGCTTGCTTAAGTGGTCTCTCACTGATCCTTCTCAACCAAAGGAAGGTCATCCTTTCTGCAGGCATCCTCTCTTACCTGTATGGACTGGGATGCCTGAGCACCCNCCTTAGCACTGAAGACTGAATCAAAGCAGGCATTCGATAACTGCACCTTCTCTGTATCCTCCATCNCCAGGGCNCCCACCTCATTCAGCAACAGGCCTGTATTTTTCTTAGCCTTCTGTTTGTTATTGATGTACTTGAGGGACCAACCTAAACTATTCTATGATTGTATTGCTATGTAATTAAGCTGTACTAGAATGGATTTATTTTTTTATTTGAAATTACAAAATTAAACTGTAAATTTTAAGTATTGCAGTGAACCATCACTTACTTGATCAGTTCTCCNAACATNATATGAGTTTGTCCNGGTTTCAGCAGGGGCAGAGTTAATTTTTTTTCTGATAGCTGGTATACTGCTGTGTTTCGTATTTGGGAACCCAACTGGGACAACTGACCCAAACTGACCAAAGGGATATTCCATACCATATGACATCATACTCAGCACATAAAGCTCCAGGGAAGAAGGAAGAAGGGGACATTCAGAGAGATGGTGTTTGTCTTCCCAAGTAACCATTATGTGTGATGAAGCCCTGATTTTCTGGACATGGCTGAACATCTGCCAGCCAATAAGAAATGGTGTTTTGCTTGTTTTCCTTGTTTTGCTTTGCTTGCATGTGTGGCTTTTGCCTTACCTGTTAAACTGCCTTTACCTCAACACAAGATTTTTCTCCTTTTTAGCCTTCCAGTTCTCTCCCCTATCCCAACAGAGTGGGAGTGACCGAGCAGTTGTCTGGTGCTTATTTGCCTGCTGGGATTAAACCACAATAGAGGTGAAGATGGAAAGAGAAGAAAGACAACAGGGAAGCTAAAAAGTAAAACCAAACCAAACCAAAAAAAACCAAAAATCCCAAACAGAACAAAACAAACAAACAAAAAAAACAGATAAAAGATATCCTTTAAATGTTCCCAAAATTGGTATCATCTTCTTGAACAGGAACATAGGACTTAATTCATGGATGAAGAGAGTTAATATTAAACAAATACTGAATAATAATTCATGTAATTATCTTTTTTCTTCTAACTGCAAAAAATGTTTAATTTACTGTATATAATTTTTTCCTTCATCATGTAAAATCAGTTACTTTTCAGAATGAAATTTTATTCTGAGAAAGCATGCATCCCACAGCTATAAATCTTTCTAAACTGTAAGCATTATATTTTTCCCCAAAATGTAGCAGTATCTCCCCTCTCTCATTAAATATTTTAAATAAAACCATGCTGAAGTGTATTTTTTAGAAAGTAATTGTCTTGATAAAATAATTTTTTACATTTATTTCTTTACTAGAATGTGAAATTTATTATTCATTTATGATTGGATTCCTTTTGAGTTTCAAAATACATCATTAGCTTTTCCATCATTAAATAAAAGCAGAGGTGTTCTTTCTACCCAGCAATTAATACATTTAACTTTTATGTTTTTCTTTGAGTAGAAATAATTTTTTTAGTGTGCTTAACAGCCATCATCATTTTAAAGAATCGTTCTTCAAGTTATTCATTTATTGAGCAGTTTGTTTTGTTTTTTGTTTGCCTTACTCTAATATTTCCTTGAAATAAAAAAGTAATTTCAGAAGGCCACCTCACTGATACAGGTTCTAAACTTTTCAATTATTAAAAGATTCCCAGAAAGGGTATTCCTAGAATAAGTACAATTCCAAAAGGAAACTAGCAAAAACATGTATATTTTCTGAACTAGATACTAACTCAAGGACAAGTTCATTATATAAACCACCCGGTATAATAATGAGAAAAAACTAAAACTAAACTTCTCAAAGGACTGTGGTCATCAATGTCTAAAAATCAAGAGTTTGGAAATCACAGTAAAACATTGTATGACTTATAATTGATGTCTCCGAAACTGAATCATGGCTAGAAAGATAGAATAAACTATTAACTATGTGACTGACTGAGATTAGATGTAGGTATATATAGATATCTATACACACCCCAGTCATTGGTACACTTTAAAATGTAGTACACCTGAAAAAGTAGTTAATGAAAAGGCTAAGAAAAGAGGGGGAGCCGAGTGGTGTGATTTTGCTACAGACTAGGTAGATCAGACCTTCCACCAACAAGCACTGTAAATATAGGACAATGTATCATCAGTACACTCATTAACTTTTCAGCAATTACAATCATCAAGTCTCTCTTTTGTGTTTGGGTTCCAGATTCTCTCTTTATAGTGTCTTTCATATAACAATAGTTCTCCAGGTTCAGCAATGTTTGCAGTTATGCAGAGCACCGCTGACCTTCCAGATTTCAATGGATCGTGGTTCATTTGAATTCTTGATATGCAAACAGCAGGTATTGAAACTCTGATCATATGGACTGATCACTGTGATTTAGGACCTAGTTTTGTGAACTACTTTACACGGATCTGACAAACAGTAGTTTGTCTCCTTTGCTGATAACAAAAAAATTTGCTATTGACAGGACACTTTGAGAGAATACGGTAGACTCTTTCAATGACTTTGTGCTTTAAATTAGCACAGATTACTCCTCAGTCCTGATCATCCAATTAATCACACTCTGGAAGTGCAATTCACTCACAGGTCTTCTTTTGTACCAAACCTGTAGACTGTTTTAGAATAAAATTTGGGTGTAGCTCTGGTGGTAATGAAGTGCAATGGCTGCTTCTGGCTTTCAGTGTATCTCAAATACACTATGCTTTGTGCAGTGTTTTAACATTATCCCAGCAGGCCTTGAACACCATCATATGCCCTTATGCTACACTGTCTGGTAAGTAGCACACACCTTTAATTTTATAGTTTAAAAATATCCACCCTAATGAATTGCAACACAAACTTTGCAATGCTCTATACAGCTTGAACTGCAAGAATAGCACCCCAAAAACTAACAGCTAAGCCATCATGCAAGGTCAACAGGGCCACTGTGTTTAATTCACAGCTAGATAGTGTGTGTATGGCAGCCTGCTGTCAAGGTAGCAGTAGCAAATCCCTCTGCACTGTTGCCATGGGGGATGAGAATCATTAACCACACTTAGATGTGTAGACTGAACCACTGATTAGCACCCATTTTCTGCTGAGGAATACATGTGTTTGTGGTCCTGCCACTACCCAGGGCTGCACTTACCATCTGGGGCTGAGATAGGGATGAGTGCTACACTTCTGTGAATTTAACTCATGCATGTCCTGCTGCTAAGACTGTATTTCTACAGACCCTTGACCAGCTTGTACCATGATGTTGACTCAAATGTTAGCCCTGGGAATAAGATTAGGCTACAGGACAATATAGGCACAAAATAAATAGATATAACATGGCTATGAATAAGTTTAGATCACATTAGAATTATTATCAGTCACAGAAATGACATTCTGAAAATGTCTCTGAGAAACAGGAACTAAAAAAACAAGAAGAGAAGTTCGGTGAATTTCTTTAAAAAATTATATCCCCTGGTTTAGTGCATTATAGAAGTCTGTACCAAATGCATGTAAGATCCTTTGCAACTTATTAATACAACAGAGAGGAAATAGTTTAGGAGGTTCCTGTAGTGTGTGGAAGATAACTTCCTGACACGGTGAGTGAGCCAAGAATGGAAAGTGCCTCAGTGGACCTGTTCTTTGCAAACAGAGAAGAACTAGTGGGTGATGTGATAACTGGAGGCTGTCTTGGGTATAGTGGTCATGAAATGATAGAGTTTTCAATTTTTAAAGAACTGAGGAGTTATCAGAACCCTACGTTAGACTTCCAGAGAGCAGATGTTAAAAATTTTATCCTTACATGAGTGGGTTACACTAGGTATTGCTTTATTCACAACTCAGATTTGGGGCATGACCTCTGTGAGTGGCAAAGCTCAACTCACTAGACCAGTTTATATACATTTATTAAAGCAATTACATCAAGTCTAGAATCTTCATAAGTTTCTAAACAACCGTTCCTTTGAGTACATCATTTATTAAGTTCTTTCTATTCTTCTGTCTTCACAGAATTCTCCCTCGCTGGTTTCAGGCCTTGCTTGGTTTCAGGGTCATCTCGGCTTCTTTTGTAAATTCTGTTTGATACAATCCATACAATTAATTTCTATCCCAATTGCAACATACCGATTGTATGGTTTCTTAACAGAGCTGTGTTTACACAGCTGAATCTATGTTCTAGTTCTATGATTTTATTCTATTCTATAATCAATCTTTATAATCAGCCTCTAACAGCAGACAATGGCCTGTTTAGGAGCCTGGTTGACAGTCACTGGGGGGGAAGTCCTGAAGGGCAAAGGAGTCCAGGAAGGCTGGACATTCTTCAAGAAGGAAATCTTAAAGGCACAGGATCAGGCTGTCCCTAAGCACTGAAAAACGAGCCAGAAGGGAAAAATACCAACCTGGCTGAAGAGAGATCTTTGGCTGGAACTCAGGAAAAAGAAAAGTTTATAACCTTTGGAAGAATGAGCAGCCATCTCAGGAGGACTACCAAGTTGTCAAGGGGTTATGCAGGGAGAAAATTAGAAGGGTCAAAGGCCAACTAGAGCTTAATCTGGCTACTGCTGTGAAAAACAACAAAATTTATTTCAATAAATACTTTAGCAACAAAAGGAGGGTGAACGAGAATGTCTGTCCTCTATTGGATGCAGGGTGTAACACAGAGACAAAGGATGAGGAAAAAGCTGAGGTACTTAATGACTTTGTCTCAGTCTTTAACAGCAAGAACAGTTGTTCTCCATGTACCCAGCCTCCTGAGCTGGAAGACAGGGATGAGGAGCAGAATGAAGCCCCCATAATCCAAGGAGTTAGTAACCTGATACATCACTTAGACACAAGTCTATGGGGCTGTATGGGATCCACCCAAGGGTACTGAGGGAGCTGACGGAAGTGCTCACCAAGTCACTTTCCATCATTTACCAGCAGTCTTGGCTAACCGGGGAGGTCCCAGTTGACTGGAGGTTAGCAAATGTGACATCCATCTAGAAGAAGGGCCAGAAGGAGGAGCTGGGGAACTACTGACCTGTCAGCCTGACCTTGGTGCCAGGGAAGGTTATGGAGCAGATCATCTTGAGTGCCATCACATGGCACATAGAGGACATTCAGGTGATCAGGCCCCACCAGCATGGTTTATGCTTGACTAACCTAATCACCTTCTATGACCCGATGACCCATCTAGTGGACGAGGAAAAGACTGTGGATGCTGTCTACCTAGAGTTTATTAAAGCCTTTGACACTATTTCCCACAGCATTATGCTAGAGGAACTGGCTGCTCAGTGCTTGGATGCATGTACTCTTTGTTGGGTAAAAAAATGGCTGGTTGGCCAAGCCCAAAAAGTTGTGATGAAAGGAGTTAAATCCAGCTGGCAGCCAGTCATGAGTGATGTTCTTAGGGTGCAGTGCTGGAGCCAGTCTTGTTTAATAACTTCATCAATGATCTGGATGAGGGGATCGAGTGCAGCCTGATTAAGTTTGCATTGTATGGTAATGTCCAGATGATACATATTTAAAGCGCCCTTGAAATTATCTGTATTATTCTAGGAAGTGAGAATGAAGTGCAAATATAATAGAAATGACAATGCAATTGAATAATAACACAGAATCACAGAATCACAGTATGGTAGGGGTTGGAAGGGACCTCTGTTGTTCATCTAGTCCAACCCCCATGCCAAAGCAGGGTCACCTACTGCAGGCTGCACAGGACCACGTCCATTTGGGTCTTGAATATCTCCAGAGAAGGAGACTCCACAACCTCCCTGGGCAACCTGTTCCAGTGCTCCATCACCCTCAGAGTGAAGCAGTTCTTCCTCATCTTCAGCTGGAACTTCCTATGCTTCAGTTTGTCGCTGGGCACCACTGAAAAGAGTCTGGCCCCATCCTCTCGACACCCACCCTAGTTGTTCTTTTCTTTTCACTCTTCAAGATAGAAACATACTAGTTTCTAAAATAGGCCTTAGCTTATCTTCTTTCAGTCTTGTGTTAAATTAAGAATCACTTGAATTTATAGAATCAATGGTCACATTCATAAACTCTAAAAAAGCACTAGTAGTGATATTTTTTTAAAAGTTGAAAAATGGCAAAATTATATCCAAGGATTTTCTTTAGAAGAACTTCTAGAGTTGCTTGATTTAACGAAAGATTCATAAGAACAAAAATAAAAATAAATATTCTTTTGAACGAATACCATTAAAAACTCATCTATGTAAGAACATTTAGAATTATTCTAATGCTTAAAATAATTACTAATTAATGGGATTTCTCTTGCAGGATTTCAGAGTTTCAACCTGGATGAGGGGATTGAGTTCAGCCTCAGGAATTTTGCAGACAACATCAAGATGGGTGGGAGTGTTGATCTGCTTGAGGGTAGAAAGGCTCTACAGAGGGATCTGGGCAGGCTGGATTGATGGCCCAAGGCCAACTCTATGACGTTCAACAGGGCTAAGTGCCAGGTCCTGCATTTCATTCACAACAACACCATGCAGAGTTACAGGCTTGGGGAGGAGTGGACGGAAAGCTGCCCAGAGGAAAAGAACCTTGGGGTGCTGGTCGACAGCTGGCTGAACATGAGCCAGCAGTGTGCCCAGGTGGCCAAGAAGGCCAGCGTCACCCTGCCTTGTGCCAGGAATAGTGTGGCCAGCAGGAGTAAGGAAGTTATTGTGCCCCTGTACTTGGCATTGGTGAGGCCGTACCTTAAATACTGCAGTCAATTTTGGGTCCATCTCTACATGAAAGACATTGCGGTTCTGGAGTATGACCAAAGAAGAGCAAAGAAGCTGGTGAAGGGTCTAGAGAATAAGATTTTTGAGTGGTGGTTTTGTCTGGAGAACAGAAGGCTGAGGGCAGCCCTTAGCGCTCTGCATAAGAGCCTAAAAGGAGGTTGTAGTGAAGTGCATGTTGGTCTGTTCTACCAAGTAACAAGCAATAGGACAAGATAAAAAGGCCTGAAGTTGCACCAGAAGAGGTTTAGGTTGGATATTAGGAAATATTTCTTTGCTGAATGGGGAAGTGTTTGAGTCACCATTCCTCGAGATATTTCAAAGACATGTAGATGTGGCATTTAGGGACATGGTTTAGTGGTGGACTTGACAGTGTTAGGTTTACAACTGGACTAAATGATCTTAAAGATCTTTTCCTACATAAATCATTTTATGCTTCTATGGGGTGTGCTCTCTAAGTACAAAGGAAACTGTTTTTTCTATCATTCTCCTTCAATCTCATACTTGCCCTAGACCAGTTATGGCTTTCTGCAAAAGTTGCCATCAAAGATTCCAGGCAAGGACTGTCACTAGATCTAGTAGAAATACTGTGTTACTGATGCTTTCCTCCCAGGCTCCCTACTGATCACTTTTCTCTTTCCCAGGTGATACAGCCCTAGTCAAAATGCCTTGCAATGCTGTTTGACATGCTAAATATTCCAGTTCAGACTGTCTCACTATTTTGAAAGCGTGTGTGACTGGTTAGGCTGCAAGTCACAAGACTTTCTGAGAACATAAGTTTGGACAAGCAGCCAGATGGTGCCATTAACTATCCCTAGAAAAAAGAAAGATATTTGGTAGAAGTATAGTCAGACACCTATGGGAGTCAGTTATCTGAACCTCATAACCTTCTAATCACTCCTGTTTATGAAACAGTCCCTTTGTTTTACCTTTGGCTCTCATTGCAGTGGTATTACTCAGGTCTCCACTTATGAATTGTCCGCTGGACAAAACACTCTCCCTCCACGCGGAAACACCGGAACTTCAAAACTGACAGTTCTGTCTGAAACACTGTGGGCAGGGTGATACAGTAAGCTGCACCGCTTTATAACTTCTGGATTAAACACTTTACTATGTCTGTTTCCAATGAGACATGACTGTCTTGAAAGTTGGACTATTGTGCTCACATTTTCCATAAGGTTTCACACATAAACCTTTTCCTGAAATCTTTATCCCTGGACAGGGTTCCTGAAAAATACAGTAGCTAAAGCCGATCATCAGAGAGCCTATAGAGGCTGTAGGACTGCAGAAACAAGATCATATTCCTGCTGAAGGCAAAGTGAAAGAAGATCTTTTCTGGAAACACAAACTCTGTGAGAGGAAGCTATCCAGATCTACAGGAGGTTATGTGCTGCTGCCAAATCTGGCAAAGAACAATCAGCATAGGGCAGGCACACATGCCTTAGTCTTTCCTTCAGCACTGCTCTGGAAGACTCTTGCTGATGAGACCATTGTTCTCATTGCTGCTGCCTCTCTAGCCCTGCTTCCACTTTTTCCTTAAGGCATTCTATGTAGCAAAAAAGAGCTTGGAGGTGAAAACTTTTCTCAAGATCAAGTGAAGGAAGTAGGCTTCAAGATTAAGAGAAGTCTCTGAGAGGAAGACTGGCTAAGTTGATACCTAACACAATATCCTTCAGCTTCGCTACAGGACCACATATTGTTACTCTATCTTGGCACATTATTCTAGGTCAGTAACATATGATGCTTCATTGTAGCTTATTGCAGTTAGATGTGTTTATTTTGATGGCTCAAAAAACTTTATGCAAGCACAAAGTAGTCTATGGCCTATAATGTATGTTGAACTTTTCTTTTAAAGAAAGGCCTGGTGCTAAAGCACATAGAAGATATTAACTGTTTTGTGTACAACATATTTAAAAGATTTATGTAGGAGATTTTTAAAATTAATTTGATTGCTTTTTCTGTCGTCCTTCTAAATTTATCTAAAGGTATCTAAAGTTCCTCTATAGATGTTCAGAACTTACCAACAGCAGAAGCTTAACATCTAACAGCAGTCTAAATAAAACTGGGATATGGAAACCTGACATTTTTTTGTTTGTCTTTAGACAACATGAGTTTGGGCACAACATATGTGTCTACTGTCATTGACCCAAGTTTCTGCTGTCATTTTTTAGTGATCAGGGAAATCCAAGACATTTGCATGTAGCTGATAAAGATGGTATAAATACTGTGGAAACTATCTGTACAGAGAATGGTACACCTACATACGTTCCTACAAAAGACCTTGCATTCTTCTGGAGTGGTGTGGAATTATTAGTAAAATTAAGGTTTTATATCTGAAAATTAAGGTTTATATGAAAATGTAGCAGTGTTTACCCACTGAGGAGAAGCATGAAATCAAAAGTAGCTCTGAGGATGGGACACAGTTGCAGCAGGCATGCGAGGAATCCACTAACACAGCAACTCCCTGCAATGTACCATAGAGGATGGAGCGGAGTGGAGACTCTGTGGCCCTGCTCCGTCATGATAAAGCGGGAAGAGATGGTCCTCTAGAACTGATAAGCAGCTCATCTGAACCCCTGAGCCAACAGGTTTCTGAAACCTTGCCAAAGTGCTATCCTATTGTGAACTTTGCTTGTTTTAATATCATTTTAATACCAAAACACACCTCCATCCCGAAGGCTACCCACCTCCGAGGTGCGACCACCCCTCTTCGAGTCTGCGCTCTCGATTTTTTGTAAACTATACCTTTAAACGTGAAGTGAGAGAATTTTACACCAATCGTGCTGAAAGGTATGTATGATTACAGTCACTCAAACTCCAGCTTAAAGGTAGAAAGGATATAAAAATAGCCAGGGAAATAGGGGATTTTTGGAGAAGAATATAACACCATAGATTTTTGGAGGAGAAGAAGATAACATTATAGATTTTTGAGGAAAAGAAGATAACACCATGAGCAAGTCAAGGGAAACTCCACCTCAGACTGCCTCCGACAACCAGGATTGGCCGACGTGCTGAGCTTTGCTTCTCCCCGCCTTGGGATGCCTTGGGTGAGACTTAAACTAAGCGCTTTTCTTGGGAATAGTTACTCCCTAATGTTTATAGTCAGGCTGTATTATTTATAACCTTTTCACGTGTTTTATATTTGCATGTGCTTTCTTGCAGACAGTCACTATCACAAATAAAACTGCACTGTTTCAGTAGCCAGTTGTCACAGTTTCTCACTGAACGCGACCAAATGCGGCCGTGCTAGTTCATGAGCACTACTGGACTGAAGGTGCAGACTGCTATTAGTGTATCCAGAATAGTGGTAATTTAATATACATATTAAATGCTACTGGACTGGTAGTGACAAATTGGATATCACTCAGAATGTAAACCTATCCGCACCTAGCCTCTCGCTCTGGTGAAGAGTTAAAAGGCAAGGGGGATTATTTTCTGCCAAATTAACATGACAAGTGGCAGTGAGGTTAGATGGATCACCCTTCAGTGCTTACAATTGCACACGATACTTATGCTTAAACAACTGAATCTCACTTACAGAGATATCTAAATTTTTGTCAGTCCTGTGTGAGTGAACACAAGCGAAAACCAAAACTGACGGACTTTCTTTACATCAAGTAGCAGAAAACATGTCATTTGATAGGATGGAATCGAGAATCTGAAGTAGTTAACAGAGGTTCATCGAGTGTACCCTCAGCAAGTTTGCAGATGACACCAAGCTGAGTGGTATGGTCGAGACACCAGAAGGACGGGATGCCATCCAGAGGGACCTGGACAAGCTGGAGAGGTGGGCCTGTGTGAACCTCATGAGGTTCAACACGGCCAAGTGCAAGGTCCTACACCTGGGTCGGGGTAATCC
>Ga0065711_1011120_pt1 | contig 11605 bp, 9 predicted proteins | sample Hoacrofraction12_FD_59098 | JGI IMG/M metagenome (GOLD analysis project Ga0065711, IMG submission 59098) | Hoatzin crop microbial communities from Cojedes, Venezuela - Epithelial fraction 12 v2 (version 2) | ecosystem: Host-associated > Birds > Digestive system > Esophagus > Crop | place... | reverse complement strand
CTGTTCATAAGGTACTGTGGGAGAGATTGCAGAATAAATGTGGTGATGTAAATCCTGTATCGTTATCTGAACTTACTGTTGAAGAAATAAGAAATGTCGGACTTTCCAATAATAAAGCTGTTTACGTAAAAGGTATAGCAGAGGCTTTTGCTTCGGGAAATATCGACATCAATGTTCTTAAGTCAATGTCGGACGAGAATGCAATAAAGGAACTGACGAAATTAAAGGGTGTGGGTCGATGGACTGCAGAGATGCTACTGCTATTCTCATTACAACGTAAGGATATACTTAGCTATGATGATCTTGCGATACAAAGAGGTCTGCGAATGTTATATCATCATAGAAAAATAACGAAGGAGCTGTTTGCAAAATATAAACGTAGATACTCACCATACGGTAGTATTGCGAGCTTTTATCTCTGGGCTATTGCCGGTAATAATATTCCTGAATTGAAGGATCCTAAGCCTCACAAGAAAAACTGATTTATACGAAATTAAATGATTGAAATCTCAGATTATATGAGATATTTTCGGTAAATTTGCAACCAAAACCTAAAAATGAAAAGATGAGAGAAATATTTTTTACAATTATGCTTGGTATTATAAGTTTAACAGGCCAAGCGCGGTCGATTTTTGGAAAACAGATAACATGGGATAGACATAGTTTGATGGCTGATGACGAACGTATCACACCGGTGATGGGCGAGATCCACTACTAAGATGGAGCTTCGCATCTTACCTATGCAAAAAGATGCTCCCATCTATATACCATCACGCTCAGCCATCGATTTCGAAGGGCAGCAGGCTGTGGAAAAGGTACAGAATGTGACGGTGACGGAGAATTACGACAAATAAACCATAATGGCAAAACGATAATTGTATGAAAAGAAAAGATTTTGGTAATTTCGCATTGGTATTTGTTCTGTTTGCGTTTGCTGTAAGCGGAGAATTGAATGCGCAACGTACCAATGCTTTGAACAGCGATGTTTGGAAAACATCGGAATGGATTTCCGTAGTGAATGCTCCAGTTGTGACTGATGCTGTGAAAAGCAACACTCTAGCTGCTGATGGGGCTAGCTGGTTTGTTTCCACTATTAAAAATGAGAGAAAGGTGGTTTCAGCCAAATGGATGACTACAGCCCTCGGAATTTATCAACTGTATGTGAATGGAAAACCAGTAGGGGATGAATTTCTGAAACCAGGATACACCCACTATGCCAAAACCAAGAGATCGATAACATACGATATAACGGATTACATCAATAGTCAGACCGATGCGGAGAACACCCTCTCGGTGCAAGTCACTCCAGGATGGTGGGCCGACAAGATTATAACTCCATACGGAAATAAGGGTATGATAGGCAAGAAGTGCGCTTTCCGTGGAGTAGTGGAACTGATATACAATGATGGCAGCAAAAAATATTATGGTACAGATACAATAAACTGGAAAGCAGGAATAGCAGGACCGGTGAAGCATGCTGCAATCTATGACGGTGAAAAATATGATGCTCGAATCAAACTTGGATATGAAACACCTGAGAAACTTAGTACTCCTGAGGTAAACACGGAATTTAAAGGCGAAATCCTTCCATCGGATGGGGCTGAGGTTTATCTTCGCAAAGACCTTACGCTGTCTCCCGTAAGCGCATATATATGGAAAGATATTGAGAATGCTAGCGATGAAGCTTACGGAAAGGTCGTTGTTACGAGGAAATATAAGGAAGGGGAAACAATGACAGTGAAACCAGGGGAGAATCTTGTATTCGATTTCGGCCAAAATTCGGCAGCAATCCCTTCTTTTGTATTCAAGGCTAAAGAAGGCACAACATTGTCATGTATCGTTTCAGAACTGATTAACGATAGTTTGGGACTTAAACGTCGTGGTATGGATGGTCCCGAAGGTAGTGTGCATCGACGTAACCTTCGTATGCATGAAAATGGAATACGTATTGATTATACCTTCGCCAATTCAAAGGAGCCAGTGGAATGGCATCCGGAATGTACTTTCTTCGGATACCGTTTCATATCAATTAAAGCGACAGACGAAGTGACTATCAAAGATGTGAGGTCAATACCCGTTACATCGATAACCAAGGAACTTGAAGCCGGTACGATCACTACAGGTAACGAGATGATAAACAAACTCATATCAAATACGATATGGGGACAGCGTTCCAATTACCTTTCCGTACCGACCGACTGCCCGCAACGCAACGAGAGACTTGGATGGACTGCCGACACGCAAGTTTTTGCTGAAACGGGAACATTCTTTGCCAATACTGATAAGTTTTTCCATAAATGGCTGAGAGACTTACGCGACATGCAATCAGAAACAGGTGGATATCCAGGTGTGGCTCCAATGGGTCAATACGGCAGTTCCCCGACTGATATGATGCGCGTAGGATGGGCTGATGCAGGTATTATTGTCCCTTGGACTATATGGAAGCAATACGCAGACACATCTATCTTGAATGAGAGTTGGAAATCGATGGAGAAATTCATGGATCACGTTAATGAAACGAAATATGACCACAATGCCTTGAAGAAGGAAAACGGCAACTACCAATGGGCCGACTGGTTAAGCTACGAACCTTTAGAGTGCTGCAGTGGCATGGCTTTTGGAAAAGACGGTCCGTTGCCAGAAGCCGTTGAATACTGGAATTATTTATGCGCATCTTATTGGGTTATCGATGCAGAGATGATGCGCGATATGGCAGCTGCAACAGGTCGCGATACCGTCAGATATGCGGACATGGTTGAAAATGCGAAAACATATTTGCGCGAGAATTTTTTCAAACAAGATGGAACATTCAAAGTCGATACACTCAACACCATGCAGACACCTGCATTGTTCGCTTTGAAGAACAATCTTTTCCAAGGAACAATAAGACAACACATTATTGACAGATTGCGGGAGAATTTCTCACGGCACGGAAACCGGTTACAAACTGGTTTCTTGGGTACATCCATACTAATGACCACTCTTTCAGAAAATGGTATGGATGATATTGCCTACGAATTGCTCTTCCAACGGAAGAATCCGTCATGGCTCTATTCCATAGACAATGGTGCCACAACAATATGGGAACGTTGGAACAGTTACACCATTGAGAACGGCATGGGACCTAAAAGTATGAACAGTTTCAATCATTATGCATACGGAGTGGTTTGTCAATGGATATGGGAAACAGTGGCAGGTATCGCGGCAGACCCGCAACAACCAGGATTTAAGCACATCATCATGAAACCTTTTCCAGACAAAAGACTTGGACACCTAGATGCTGAGTACAAATCTACTGCGGGAGTGATAAAAAGTTCATGGAAATACGAAGGTGACCAATGGATATGGAAATTTACAATACCAAATGGAGCAACGGCATCGGTGATACTTCCTGGCGAGACCCAATCAAAAGAGTATAAGGCAGGAACATACACTATAAGTAAAAAGTTATGATAACCTTTGCTGGAAACAAATAAACATGCCGGTAGGTGAGAGAATAAACCTATCGGCATGTGCTTTATTAGAGAGATTTTATTTTTCGGAGCTGATTTCCTCGATTTGTTGGATAATTTTATCGTTGCTTCGTTGCATCTTTTTAAATATTTTGTAGATACAGATGACACCTATAATGATTCCGATAACCATTCCGACACAACTTCCTATGAGTGCACTGTCTCGTGCAGATGGGTTATCGAATAAATTGGCGTCTTTGAAGTTGCGAAGATAGACAACTATCGCAACGGCGACAAAGAATATAATAACTGAAACGGTACCTGCAATGGTTTGGATGGCACGCTGGCGTTTCATTTTGTGCAGTTTCTCAGCCGTTTCGATGAGGTTCTGTCGATCGAAATCGTTTTCTTTGATTGGAGTTATGTTTATTTTCCAGTCGAAATAGATGTCGATAGCGCAACCTATTGCCATGATGAGTGTGAGCCATAGTGGAATGTGAGCGAAAATCGAAATGCCCAACCATATAATAACTGTGATAGGCGCGAGAATGAGTTCACCGAAGATGAATTTCTTAATCCATGATAATTTATCTTTCATTGACTCGCTAATGAGTCTTTCGTTGACGATTTCTTGATCAGCTATTTTCTTTTCGAGTACTGCCATCTGTGCTTTCATCTGTTCGAATTCTAAGTTTTCCATATTGTGTGATATTTATATGTTTGACATGTTTTTGAGTTGTTCTTTGATGCGATAAAGTCTAACCGACACGTTCTTGGTGGATATTCCAACCACAGCGCCGATTTCTTCGTATGACATATTTTCCAGCCATAGTAGGATGATGGCACGATCGAAGGCACCCAGTTTGGATATGCGCTTGCGGAGCATCTCTATTTGCTTACTGTCTTCATCGTTATCCTCAAATAGATTGATATTCATAGAGAGAGGGATGGTCTCTTTGTGTTTTTTCTTTTTGCGATCGATGGAGATGCACGTGTTAAGACTGACGCGGTAAATCCATGTCTTTACGTTGCTTCTCCCTTCAAAGTTTTCCATACCCTTCCAAAGATTCGTAAGTACCTCTTGAAATAGGTCACTTACCTCATCCGCATCGTTGGAGAACATGTAGCACACAGTATAGATCGTGGCCTTGTTGTCTCGTACCATTCTTTCGAATGTTTCTTTTTTATTTTCCATTGTTTTTGTTTGAACATTTATTCGTTAGACGCAAAGTTCTATAAAAAACTACAAGAATTTCGTATTTTTTTTGAAATATGTTCAAAATATCAGCGGATGAACCTAATTTATTTACGTCTTAAAATAAAAAAACTCCCGACTTTAACTTCGTCGGGAGTTTAGTGAAGGACTATTTCATTTCCACTTTCGTCTTTTGTCTGATATCAGTAGCAGAAGCGGCGAGGAGGAGTTCAACCTGTCCTCGTTCTAACTGCCAAGAGTGAGTATTTACATCCCAGTATTTCAATCGCTCTACGGGGATTTCGAGAGTGACTTTTTTCTTACCATCAGCATTGAGTGATATTCGCTGGAATGCTTTGAGTTCCTTGTATGGTCGTTCCACTTGTGGATTTAGGTAGTGAGCATAGAGTTGTACCACCTCGTCTGCATCCATCTTACCGTTGTTTTTGAGCTCAAACTCGACACGGATAACATCTCCATCGGTATATGTCTGACGGTCGGCCTTCATCTGACCGTAGTCGAAAGTGACGTAGGAAAGTCCGTAACCGAAAGGATACATCACGGGAAGATTCTTCGTGTCAAACCAACGATAGCCTACCAATAGTTTTTCAGTGTAATAAGCCTCGGGAGATTTTACATCAGCAGAGATCTTACTCGGTTGGATATCCACGTCCTTGCGGAATTTGGATGTGAAAAGATCGGCACCCACACCGTCACGCTGAGGGAAGTTACCCATGGCATAAGCGGGTGATTCTTCCAGAGTGCGTGGGAAGGTGAATGGAAGTTTTCCCGAAGGACAGATATTACCGAGTAGGATGTCTGCCAGGGCATGACCACCTTCCAAACCGTTCCACCAAGCTTGTACGATAGCATTGGAGTATTTGTCCACCTCATTCAAATCCGTTGGACCTGCGGCTACCACCACGGTTACGATGTTGTGATTGACTTTGGCGAGACTCGCGATAATCTCATCTTGTCCTACAGGAAGTTTGATATTGTCGCGGTCGAATCCTTCAGACTCTATGCATTTGTTCGTTCCAGCGAAGAACAGAACGACATCTGCGTCTTTGGCTGCATCCAACGCTTGAGCCATCTTGTCGGCATCTGGTTTCTCATTGATGTCGGTTGTTCCGGCAACACCAGGATAGCGATTGCCAAACATACCGAAGTAGTTCTTGTAACAAGGTGCGTAGATGATCTCTGCCTTGTCACCGACACGGTCTTTCAAACCTTGGAGAGGTGTGATTTCGTATGGCGTCTTAGCTCCCGCACCGATACCACCGGCTGCTGTACTGAGTTCGGCATTAAGTCCGATAACAGCTATCTTCTTTATGCTATCTAAGTTGAGTGGAAGTACCGATTCCTGGTTTTTCAACAGAACGATCGACTTCGTGGCAACTTCGTAGGCTACCTGATGATTTTCAGGTGTTGAAGCATTCCCTTTATTCGCCTCATCTTCTGGCACTTCCTTGATGGCGAAGCGCAGACGTAGGATATGACGTACTTTCTCATTTATGATAGAGTCTGGGACAATACCTGCTTCGACGGAGTCTTTCAATGCTTGCCCAAAGTAGTTATCACCGGGCATTTGTACATCGAGACCACCGAAGGCTGAGGGTACCGTTGAGTGCGTACCGCCCCAGTCTGAGACAGTCATTCCACGGAATCCCCATTCCTTGCGGAGAATGATATTGTTGAGCGTATCATTTTCGGCACCGAACACACCGTTGATTTTGTTATAGGCAGGCATAACGCACATAGCTCCACCATCCTTTACGGCCATCTCAAATGCACGTAGATACATCTCGCGCATCGTTCGTTCGTCGATAATAACATTAACGGAAGAACGGTTGGTCTCTTGGTTGTTGAGTGCATAGTGTTTCAGACAGGCTGCCGTTCCGGCATTTTGCATACCCTTAACGTATGCCACAGCCAACTCGCCCGTCATGATAGGGTCTTCGCTGAAATATTCGTAGGTACGACCGCATACAGGCAAACGCTGTATGTTCATCGCAGGACCTAGTACGATGTCCTTTCCACGTGCACGTGCTTCGTGTCCCATGGCTTCACCATATTTGTATGTAAGGTCTGTAGACCAGGTAGCAGCCAAGGCTGATCCCGTAGGGAAGTATGTGGCAGAGTCTGTGGTCCAGTTGAGCGGTTCGAAATGCTCACCGTGTTCCTCACGGATAGCAAACGGTCCGTCAGTGTAGTGGATGGCACCGATACCCAGACGAGGAATGCCTTCCGACGTCATAATGGTTTTACTGTGCAACATGGCAATCTTCTCATCGAGACTCATACCTGCGATGATGGAATCGATACGATCTTCATTGGTCATAAGTTTCTCCTGTGGATTTTTCTCATTTCCACTAGTGGTGCTGCATGCAGCTAGTATCAGTGACATGCTGCAGAGTAAAGCTAATTTCTTCATTTGAGTAATTTTGTTTAAGTTGTAAATATAATGTTTCTTCCAAGCTCTTGATGACATGCCGAGCCGTACTGTGCAAAGGTAATACATTTTCTTATAGAGTAGTATCTTTTGTGTAAAAAGTTATTATTTGAGTACTGTCATAAAAAATGTAAGCGGCAAAAGTCTGATGTATTGGGTCGATTTATCAGTTGTAAACAAAGCGAAAATAGCTCTGCGTTATACTGACAAATCTATTGCCGAAATCTCTGAGGATCTGAATTTTGACGAACAGACAACGTTCACACGTTTCTTTAAACGTATAACGAATATGACTCCAAGTCGTTTTCGGAGTGGAACACACCATTGATTGGCACGTAGATACTACTGATTATCCCCGTTTCTATACTCATTGGGAGTTAACCCCGTCTTATTCTTAAAGAAACGAGAGAAATGTTGAGAATACTGAAACCCCAGGTCGTACGCCACCTCTGAAACAGTTTTGTCAGAACCTATAAGCATTTCCTTGCCTAGTTCCAATATCTTGTTGAGAATAATCTCCTGAGCCGTATTCCCTGTAAGTTTCTTTATCATATCACCGAAATAATTGGGTGAGAGGCACATCTTGTCAGCGAAATATTTTACGGTAGGCAGTCCATTTGTATGAACTTCATTACTTTCCATATACTCATTTAGATAATTCTCAAATTTCTCAAGAATACCTTTGTTGGTTATGTTACGGGTAGTAAACTGTCTATCGTAGAATCGCATGCAGTATTCTAGAAGCAGTTCGATGTTCATCACGAGAATATCCCTGCTATGATGATCCATCTCCTGATTACTTTCGATACGAATTTTCTCCATACAGTCGATGATGATTTTCCGTTCATCATCACTCATGTGCAACGCCTCATTACTGGTATAGGAGAAAAAGGTGTATCTACTCATCTTTTTTCCCAACGACGTACCTCGTATCAGTTTTTTGTCAAAAAGCAATGCCGTACATCTTGGTCTTATACCTTCGGGCGTATTACATCTTACCACCTGTCCTGGTCCGATAGACACTATTGTTCCCTCATCATAATCATACTTCGTCATGCCATATTGCATCTCGCCACATTTCTGGTATTTTAGAAACATAGCGTAAAAACCAAAATTAGTGACATCATCCACTCTATTTGTTGCATCCGACAGTTCTACAACGCTAACCAAAGGATTATAATTCTCTAATCCATACAACTCGCAATACCTGTCAGGGCAGTCGAGAGAAATGATCTTATCCATAGTGCCTTCTTTTTTTATCATCGCAAAAATACGATAAAAATCTGAAATTGACTAACTTTATAGGAAAAATATTAAGAGAAAGTCTGAAGATTTACTTCAGACTATTCTTAAAGAAAGATTCTATTTTATCAAAAGGTATTACGTCCTTTCTGTCATATAGATCTACATGATTAGCACCAGGAATAATCATCAGCTCTTTGTTATCACGATATTTAGTATAACTCGTCATATCCCTATATGCATCTTCGGAGAAATAGCGTGAATGAGCTTTCTCGCCATGTATCATTAAGACGGCTGAACGTACCTCTTTAGAATAACACAGTATCGGTTGATTAACAAAAGACATACACCCTGTTTTTGTCCAACCGTCAGTACTATTACCAGAACGTTTGTGATAACCTCTTGGCATTTTATAATATGCATAGTAATCTTTCACAAATTGTGGCGCATCATCAGGAAGAGGGTCTATGACACCACCACCTTGTTCATAGTAACCCTGTTTGTATTCTTTTGTTCTCTGTGCATTCAAGTCGGACTTCATCTTATATCTTGCCTCCTCATTATCAGAAGAATCAAAATAACCATTTGCGTTTACACGACTCATATTATACATGGTAGCGGTAACAGTAGCCTTGATACGTGTATCCAAAGCAGCTGCATTAATGGCCATTCCTGCCCATCCACATATTCCGATGATACCAATCTTTTCAGGATCTACATTATCTTGTGAGCTTAGGAAATCCACTGCAGCCATAAAATCCTCTGTATTTATATCCGGAGATGCGATACGTCTTGGTTGTCCTCCACTTTCTCCTGTAAAAGACGGATCAAAGGCGATAGCTAGGAAACCACGTTCCGCCATCTCTTGTGCATACAAACCGCTTGACTGTTCTTTAACGGCGCCAAAAGGACCACTGACAGCAATGGCAGGAAGTTTACCCGTGGCGTTTTTCGGTGTATACATATCTGCAGCCAAGGTTATCCCATAACGGTTAACAAACGTAACCTTCTTATGATTAACCTTTTCTGATTTTGGAAAAACCTTGTCCCATTCCTCAACTAGTGTCAACTGTTGCTTTTTAATCTCACTACCCTTCATAATTTTCGTACTTTGCGCCTGTAGAAAACATACGTTAAACATACAAGCAATGGTTAATAATGTTGTTCTGTTCATCATATATAAATATTTCTGGTGCAAAGGTACGCTGAATACAAATAATGACTACTACCAATATTACTGAAATATTAACCATTATCTCGAGTTCAATAAATTTAATCTTTAATCGGTTTTATCGATTGATTTTATCGAATTTTTCTCGATTGCAATGAGAAAAACTTGACTCTACTGCGCTCTCAATGCTAGCAGACGGTACGGGTATGCACACAATGTTCGTGAGAGAAATCGTTAGAACTTGGATAAAAGAGTAGGAATTTAATACGTAACCATACACTATTTTACAATCGAATGCCGTAAAAGTGGTAAAAGAATCTGTAAAACAGGTATTGCGGAATAAGATGAAAGATTGTATCTTTGCAACTGAAAATATAAAAAAATAGTTATGGTAAATTTCGATTATCAAACTCCTACCAGATTGATTTTTGGTAAGGATGTAGTAAAGGAAAAATTGGTTTCTGTGATGAAACCGATGGGTAAAAAGGTATTGTTGGCATACGGAGGCGGAAGCGTTAAACGCATAGGACTTTATGATTTGGTGAAAGAACTGCTTGCAGATTTTGACATCTACGAGCTTTCTGGTATTGAGCCTAATCCAAAATATGATCCAAGTGTCATCGATGGTGTTCGCATCTGCAAAGAACAAAACGTGGATGTCATTTTGGCTGTGGGCGGAGGTTCTGTTCTCGACTGCTGCAAGGCAATTGCTGCCGGTGCATGTTATGATGGTGATCCGTGGGATCTCATTTCTTATAAGGTGAAAGCTCAGGCTGCTCTTCCCGTTGTTGATATCATCACACTTGCTGCGACGGGAAGCGAATACGATTGTGGTGGAGTGATCTCGCGTACGGAAACAAACGACAAAATCGGCTATATGGACGATCTGCTCTATCCTGTTTGTTCTTTCATGGATCCCACATATACGTTTACGGTTCCTGCCAAGCACACAGCAGCAGGCGTGGCAGATGCTATCAATCACGTAATGGAACAGTACTTTTGCGACCGTCCCAATGATATTGCCGATGGCTATTGTGAAACGCTGATAAAGGTGTTGATGAAGAATGCACCGATAGCCATCAAAGATCCCAGCAATTATGATGCAAGAGCGGAATTGATGTATGCTTGTACCTTTGGATGCAACGGTATTCTGGCACTGGGCACAGGTGGAAGTGGTTGGCCGATGCACATGATAGAACACGCACTCTCTGCTTATTATGACATCACCCATGGTGAAGGACTTGCTATTATCACGCCTCGTTGGATGCGACACATTTTGAGTGACAAGACCATCGATCGTTTCGTAAAGTTCGGTACTAATATTTATGGTATCTCGCCTTCGCTTCCAGCAAAGGAAATTGCAGAGCAGACCATTCAAAAGACTTACGATTTCTTCAAGTCATTGGGTATGCCTATGACCCTTGGAGAAGTAGGTATAGACGATAAACGTGTAGGTGAAATGGCTCATCACGTGGCAGTCAACGAGGGATTAGACAAGGACCCGTTTGTGCCACTGAGTGAGAAAGATATCGCAGACATCATTACTGCGTCGCTTTAAAAGTCTTACTTGGAGAAAAATTATCCAAGAGGCAATAAAAGAGCAACGAAACAGTGGAGCCATAGAGTTTTCTTCTATGGTCCACTGTAATCTAAGAAGTAAAATCATTGCTTTATGAAGAAAAGATTAATGAATAAAAATTTGTTGATGATTGCCGTTGTGTTGGGCACAGTCTTCGGTTTAAATGCACAGAATATTATGAAAAAGAAAGAGATTAAACAGACAGCAGGACGTGATGTGCTGGGCACATTCGCGCCAGAGTTCGCACACCTTAATGACGACATCCTCTTCGGAGAAGTTTGGAATCGACAAGATGAACTATCACTCCATGACCGTAGTCTCGTGACCGTACTTTCCCTTATGGCACAGGGATTGACTGACTCCTCTTTGCAATACCATTTGCAATCAGCGAAAGCCAATGGAGTGACACGTCAGGAAATCAGTGAGATAATTACTCATGCCGCTTTCTATTGCGGTTGGCCGAAAGCATGGGCTGTGTTCCGCATGGCAAAGGACGTGTGGGGAGATAAACTCC
>Ga0065711_1048835_pt1 | contig 11606 bp, 9 predicted proteins | sample Hoacrofraction12_FD_59098 | JGI IMG/M metagenome (GOLD analysis project Ga0065711, IMG submission 59098) | Hoatzin crop microbial communities from Cojedes, Venezuela - Epithelial fraction 12 v2 (version 2) | ecosystem: Host-associated > Birds > Digestive system > Esophagus > Crop | place... | reverse complement strand
CGCCTCATTCAGCAGCGGCCCCACATTGTCCCTAGCCTTCCTTTTGCTGCTGATGTAGTTGAATAAGCCCTTCTTGTTGTTTTTGACATCCCTTGCCAGCTTCAATTCCAGGTGGGCTTTGGCCTTCCTCGTCGCATCTCTGCACGCTCTGACCACATTCCTGTACTCTTCCCAAGTGGCCTGTCCCTCTTTCCACATTCCATAGACCTTAGATTCAAGAAGCAGGATGCAAACAGGGGCAGAGTTTCATGGGATATTAAGAAAGGTGGTGGACTTTTATGATGTATGAAGAGCTCAGAGCGGATGCAAAAGGATGGAAGCAGTGTGATGGCTGAGGAAATTGAAATGGTAAGAAAACAGGCAGTGAAAATGATTCCACATGCACTTGTTTGCACCAGACAGCATAAGCAATATTAGAGCTGAGGGCCATAAGGGAGAAGAATGAAATCTGAGGAGGGAAATACTATGGCTTGAACATAGAAGGGAAAGAGAATAGCTATAAAGGAAGAATGGGCTGGTTAGTGAAAGCCTCAGTGCAGAAGGGAGAAAGAGCCATCGGTGTTACACATCTCGGTAAGTGGAAGAAAGATGTTGTATTAATTCATGCGCCAAATAGTGAGCAGTAGTGCCTATGCTCACAACTTTGGTGTTCTTGGCAATGTGCTGTCACATATAAGTATAGGTGACTTCTCCTTTAAAGCACTCACAGCACAGATGCGTAGTGTTACCTGAAGTAACAGCTGAAGGAGAGTTTACTGCAGACTCATGCTATGGGTTATTTAGGTAGAGCAGAGCGAGCATACTGCCTGCTCACCACTCTGGCGCACCAGGTGCATTACTGGGTTTTATCTGGGAACTCGGTCCTCAGGGAAGTTGCAGATATGTCAATGGCCAAGGAAAAAGAGCTAGTCAGAGATACCAGTGAAAGCCATAAAGGTGGGGTCACCTGTAGGGACAACAGATGGGGATAAAAGCCAAGCCTTAGCAGACACTAGCGGAGAAGCATGGAGAATGATGCTGCAGGAGAAATGCTGCATCAGCTGGGCGTGCTTCAGACCTCGTTCCTAAAATGGGGGAAAACATCCCTGGTAATCTGGTGGTCGGACCTGATCTCAAGACCAACCACTTGCACAGTCCTTGCTGTTGCTGCAGCTCGATGTTTGCTTTCTGCCTTCGTGGCCTACATGCCACACAGAGTGTCAGACTGTCTCCTATCCATATCGTCTCTAACTGGAATTTCAGCTTTACAGTATTGGGCACTACTTATTTCCTCTGACTGTTTTGTGAAACACTGGCACAATAATCTCATCATCAGACATGTATCTGTCATCAGTTTAGGTTGCTGCAGGAAAGTAAAGGTCTTGCTGAAAACCTGATTACTCAACCAGTTAAGAAAGGCTCAAATAATTGAAAATGTTTGTAGCAAATTGAATGTTCTTCATTCAGGAAAGCACTGGAAGACAAGGAAGTGGAGACAGAACAGTAAGAACTTGAATACGGGAAAGCTAACAATAAAAGACCAGAACTAGGATGACAGCAGCAACAACAAAAGTGTTAGAGAATCCTTCCCAGATCCCTGAGGTACAGTAATTGTGCAGATGCTCAGGTGCTGCAGGAGAACATAGCTCAAACTCCAGCAGAGCTGCACTCCTTCCACCAGCAGAGGCTGGACCAGCATCTCCACCAACCGCAATAAGCACCTCATGTTCTCTTTCAAGAACCTGAGCCAATCAAGAGATGAATCTGTCATTCCCCAACAATGTTATTGTAAAAAATAATGTGGGTATCATTGTATATTATCTAAACTAAGCATAGGAAATTGATGCAACTCTTTATCTGTCTCTGCTTAAAGAGTCCCAGCTACATCAGATTAGAATTTTTTAAGAAAAATGCAAATGTACCCATGCTAATAAATAAAGTGGAAGGAATTCCATGTGTTATACCTAACATTTGCAAGGGTACTGGAAAGAAAAGGCAGCATCAACATTAAGAACATCTTGTTCACATAATGGGAATCACAGACTTGTGCTCCAGTGACTCTGGAGACACAGGAAATAGGAGTATGTTCCCTCCATAAAACAATTTGTTGTGGCATTGTCAGAATTATCTAAGGATCAGATCTCAGTCATAGGAAAAAACAAACATTAAGAATATTCCTCTTGAGAGCTGGCCCACAGCCAGGATTTCTAAAAAACTCAGTCACAGACAAAGAGTCCACTCAAAATCCCTGTTTAATCTTTTCACAGGTGGCAACATTTTCCACTTGTCAAGCAAAAAATGTGCTTCATTAACAAGGGAAAAAACTGTCCATCTATGAATCTAAAGACTTCCACTAAGTATTATGCATGGATGTACTGAGGGTCTTCTCCAACTGACCTTGAAAGTCTCAGGACTCCAAAACTGATACTTAAGGAAGTTCCAAACATCTCCTTTTTCATCTGGTGTCATTCTTGATATGTAATCACTGTTTTGACAGGTGTCTGCAGTTACTAATTTGGTTCCATGCATAACAACAGCTTCTCGGGACTATCTATAGATGTCACTGCAGTTATTATCAACATTTCCAGTTTATGAACTGACCTTTTCCTGGAGGAAGGAGCTCTTATGACCTTCTAAGAAAAAAGTAATTGGGGAGATTGTTCTACCAGACACAGAGGTTTTGTCTCCTGTAAGAAGTACCACAGCCATCTGTGAAATTCTCTCTTTTCTGGTTAGCTATGAAAATGAACTCCAGGAAGTTTTGTGTGGCCAGGGAATGAATTCTAGGATATGAAATCAGTCTTAAGTCTGCCATGTTAACAGGTGCCACAGCACTTCTCTCCCTCGAGATCATCATCAATCAGCAAACGAAACAGGAGCCAAGATCATTGTTCCAGGGAAGTACATAGAAGATATGATTGATGAGAACATGTCTAAACCATGGCAGACTAGCCAAGTGGAAGAGCCAGCCATTGGCATCCTAACTCATGAAGTGGGAAAATAATTCCCTGACTTACTTGAATGCCCTACCATGAATTCAAAGTGTGACGAGTTTTGTTTTGTTTGATACATACTTGTCCCAGTATACAGACAATACTCCACATTGTTGGATTTTCCCACATTTGAGGTGGTTTTTTTTGTAGGTTTGGGCAACTGGCAATATTTTGGAGTTCATAAGATTTCAGCATATTCCTCAATATTAAAGTGTAACTGCATACAAATTTTATACACAGATACTCTGAGCTGACTGTTCCTTAAGAAACCTGGCCATTGCTTGCCACTAGGGTACACTAGGGTAGCCACAGTTCCACATTTGCTCTTTTGTTTGATGATGACATGGTATATTTGATACTTGTTAAGTTCAGTGTGATAGATGAGCAAGGTGGAAGGTCCATTTGCAGAACTCAGTGAGACACAAAGACATTTCCTTAAAAATGGGGTTTACGTATTTACCTCACGTTTTGCCTACAGCTACTTGAAAATTCTAGGAAGCTTGAAGAAAACAATAAAACTTCAAATTTTCCACTAGACTTGTCTCTTTTGCAAACAAATTTAACACCAGCCCACATCTATCTCCAGTCTGTGGAATACAGAGAAGCGTGAGATGCTCTAGCTGCCAGAATGGTCATCGCTTATGTTCACACTTGAAGATCTGAAATCCATCATACTAGTTCCTACCCCAAAACACAAGACAATACAGCTATTCAAAGTTTGCAAGACCTACTCTGCAAGAAAGCATCTCAGTTCACAGCTTTCAGGAACAGTCTTCAATCTAGCGATTTTCATTCTGACCCAATTTGCTAACTTAACATTTTAAAAGGCAAAAATAGGATTACGTTCATGAGAGTCCATTTAACGTCATTCAACTTCAGTGTGAATTTCTTAAGGCCAGGGTCTAGTTCTCCCCACCTTGAGCAGGGTTTAGGCACTTCGTTTACAGTACAGCTGAACTCCAGCGACAACCAAAGTCAATCAGAATTTCCTGTTGGAGAACAGGGATCCATCCCCATGTGCCTGTGCAGAAACTTCCGTCCATGTTTTAAAATGCCCTGATATGGTGAAATGCCCTGACTCTGTAAGCACAGTGAGGAAGGGACATCCTCGGCCAGTAAGGACACCTTTTTGGTGCTATCCCGTTCATTTACTGCACACTCCAAAATGCTGTCGCCTTGAAGGCAGCTGTGGACGGCTTCTCTGTTCAGCCAGATTCACCCAAACGCTCTGTTACCTTCCTGTTCGTACAATATCTGCTTCTCTGGGTGACACTGGTACTTCCTCACCGCCATCTCTACCTGCTTCTCTGACCCACTCCTCTTGTGCTTCTGGCTAAGCCATACTCCAGATGTGCCTCTGGCATACCAGTTTAGATTCCAGAAAGCTTTGCAGTTGTGGGGACACGAGCTTTTGCTTGCATTTAACCTGGTGAAGGGGGCTCTATATCTAGTTTTGAATAAATTTTTTCCCGAACTACAGGATAATGATATGAATTACTAGAGCTGTTGCTGGTATAGGCTGGAAGTCTCGATGTCCTGTACACATGGAAATGGTACCATCATCAAGTCACAATGGGCTGAGGCAGAGGCAGTGACAGGAATTACATTGCACTAGTATACAACAACTGCGGTCACAGGCTAGTCAACTGAAATCTTTTTGCCTGTTTTTGTGGCAAGTTTGCATTGCTATCTGCAAAGCCAGTCTAAAACCATTTCTGTGAGCTGCATACACCAAGGAGATGAAGACCTTTTTCATTCTGTATTCATTTTAAGAATTTTAATTTTGATGTGCACAGCATGATGACTAACTACATCTCTCTGCCACCCTGCTTTTGGAGAATAAGATTTTAAGATCAGTCATAATGTCTTAAATTTTCTCAGTCTTCTAGCAAAGACCATTACAGTTGAGAAAAAAATCTTAACAGGAAAATGAAGTGAGCAAGTAAGATTCCGCGTGGGCGCACAGCACAGGGTGATTCTCGCAGAAACATGGTATCTCCTGCATGGGTTAAACACCCCCCACCTTGAAATAATCTGCAAACTGCATGACTAGAGAAAGCAACGAATCAAACTACAGGGGTGGTCGTGGAGCACAATGCTGATAAACTGATCCTAACTGGCTGGATAAAAGTGTTATTTGGGAAAGAACTCCAGCATGCAAAATTGATTGCTTTGAAATTGAGACAGGTTATCAGGAGCAGGGGCTAAGTCACATAATAGGATAACTGCAACTAATACATCATTTCTATGCTTTGTGAGGAGTCATTCCTCTCTAATTCGAGGAGTACACTAGGAAAGAGAGACAGCCAATGCCAATGCCTATGTCATGAAACCAAGGACTTCAAAAGCAGAGGGAGTCAGATGACTTAGTTCTTACCAGGAAATAAAGGCAGTCCTGAAGACCTTACCAAGGAACAAGGATCTGACACCAAAACTTCCTCAGCCATGTGCGACGACCTGGCCCTTCTCTTGCTTACTTTAACCAGAGCATTTTCCAACAAAGACGCTGAGAGAACTATACCCATCAGGCTGTGCAGATGTGGTACGAGGGGAGTATCTGGAGGAAACCTCCAGAAATTATGCCTATGCCAAAAAAGCAATGGTGCTTCCTGTTGAGGAGGAAAGCAAAGAGGTCTGCGTTAAATTGATCCCACTCTTGAAAGGGCCACATGTGAATACGGGAGCAGATCTCAGGTATGATACAGAAGTACGCGGTTTATCTACTGGAAAATTGGCAGACTGGAGTGTTGTGATACACAGCCTTATTCTCTAGGCATCTGTGCTCTGTAACTACCATCTCCCAAAAGAAAATAGTGGCCCTCCTAGCATGCCATTTTCTCATGGGGTGCCTGGTAATTGAGCTGCTCATCATCACCTGGACTCATAAGCATTCACTGTGAGGTTTGTCAGCCTTGTATTTTGAACAGCATAAATGTCTAACATGGACACAAAGCTTCTGCTCCCCTGCAGACCCAGCCCTGCTCAACCTGGCCACCCAAGTGGGCTTCTCCATCCAGAGGGACGTATCCTACTCTGGAGGATGTGGAGAGCTAAAGACACCAAGGCCTGAGACGTAGGGAGAGAGTACATATCTAAGGGACAATGTCATGCTTGCTGAGCTGAAATAAGATAACAAAGCACACAGGATGGAAGCATAGCTAGGAGCACCCACAGCAGAGTTTGGCGTGTGTTCAGTATCATGAATTCAAAGAGGCAATAAGCTCTATGACAGAAAAATACCATTCCACTGTAGCAGCTGGTAGGGAGGTAAAGTCAAGACAGTAAGACCACCATGGGACAGTAAAGTTGTGCAATTACCTTAGTAAAATGGAGACTACAGGTCAGAGAAATAGTCCTTTGGAGTAGACTTCTTCAGAGAACGTGCCCCAGCGCACCAGCCCGAGGCTTTTGTCTGTGCGGTCAGTGGTGCCAAGACACCTGCCCCAGGAAATGCCACCTCTGACTGAGTGCAGCCTCTGAAGCAGCGTTGCAACTGACAGGGCTGAGCCCTCCTTGCTCCAGGCTTAAAAGTACTGCAAGCAGAGCACTTAACAGAAATTTGCCCATCTCTAAGACAGCAAAAAACACAGAGAGGTCATATAGAGATCGAGAGGCAGAATTTGGAAGAAACACAAGAAAAGACAACCTTTGAAGAAGCTGAAGCAAAGCATTTTAAAAATCACATAGTCACCAAGAGCCTCATTCCAAAAAGCAGCGAAGAGAAACTGAAATGCAGTGGGCAAACTGCGTATGAACCCGTGTGCTGGACACAGGGGAGGACTGTACAGTACCCTTTACTGGTGTTGCAAAAGGGGGAAGAAAGATCTCCAGTCTTAAATAAAGTCATGTATGTGCATTCACAGTGTGAGACTATTTGTGGAGCATCAGTCAAAGAAAGAGGATAAAGACGCTCGTGCAGAAAGAAAGCATTTCCATGAAAAAAACCCACTAAAAGACCACCTTTATACAAATGTCAGTAGAAAACAAAATAATAAATCATTGTGTTTTATTGGGTTCATAAAGTGTTACGTTTGGTGAAGAGACAAGCTATTCAAAATTCAAATACTTTTTTCTTCTATTGACTCCACTTAAATAGGAATTGGTGATACTAGCTTGTACAGAACTGAAATACAGGTCAAAGTAAATTACTGGTATTCATTATTTAGTTCTATCCCTGAATTCCGCTTTTCTGCCTACAAGAACTGATAGGCTTTCCCTTGAAGAACTTGCTTTCATTCTTTTCCCAGACTCTTGACGACTCTTCACACACCACTACTGGTGTACGTAGGCTTTTCCAGATCTTTAAGCAGTTCTTCCCTCTTCGGAGGGTTTTACAGCAGCAGGATATCCATTTTGTGAGCCACAGGTGAACTGCTCTCAGCACTGATCTCTCTCTACTTTTATTATTATCTGTGTTAGGAGGGCATTTTGGAGCTTTGGTCATGGACCAGCATCCCACTGCTCTAAGCGCTGCATGAACACCAAAGGAAAAAGGCTGCTTGCAGCTCTCAGAGCTCAACACTGAATGCAAGTAAGCGTAAAGAGGAAGGGAAAAAATGGGTAAGAAAACCCACAGGCCTTTCCAGTGTGGAATTCAGAGGCTTTGCAAGGACCTTCTGCACTTCAGTAGATTTCAGCAAGTTTTTTGTTTCCATACCAAATATTCCTTTTTGCACAGTGGAATGTCTCACATTTATAGGCAGTGAACTACAGCATAGTCCTAAAAACTGTTGTTTTATGGTAGAGTGAAGCATTTCTCATCAAATCTCGAGCCTCATAAATGATACACTAGGTATGATTTCTTTTTTTTTAAGAAGGTATGTAAGTGACAAAGAATAGGGGCATTGTCCACTAAGTACCACTCTTACCCCAAAAGCCTTTCATAATGACAGCAACATCATACAAGTGCTTTGATCTATGAAGGATCAAATATCTTTGTTTCCTATTAACATAACTTTCTTTCCCAATGGAGCACAGAGCATTTCTGATAATGGCACTCTATTAGGATAATTAGAAAAAGATTGTTCAGCTCTATTTCCCCCTTAGAGCTCCCTGGCAAATTTCTCCTTTCGTGTCATTCAGATTTTCTACCCCAAATACCTCTGTCATAAGGAAAAAATTTAAAAGTTTCATGTTTTATGGCTCATAAGTTTAGGCTGCCAATGTGATGTTAACCAGCCATTAAAAGATTCTGAAGAAGGACCCAGGCTGAAAATTAAGCCATCACCTTTTAAAAAACTAATATTTTTTTTTTAATGTGAGAAAGATTTTCGATAACTATGACATAGATCTTTTAATAAGGTAGCAGGAATGTGCCCTGGGTTTATTTGCAAGGGAGACATGAGAAAGCGTTACAGGAAAAGCTTGCCCCAGGGGATTTGTGGGTGTAATATGACCAGAAGCAGAATTCGTACGACAGACGACAGACGGAGGAAGACACTCGCTAACAGAGTATTTCCAGACATCCTATTGGAAACCTAGATTTCTGACTTTGTCTTGCCATGTGATACTCAGGCTTTTGCCTTTTCCATCAGAGATGTAGATCTGAGGTTGCAGGCAGTCAGGACCAGCTGGAGAAAGTCAGTCTTCTTTCACCAGGCACCTAGTGCCATCATGTGCCCAAGCGTGCCTCATTGCTGTTGTGGAACACCGATTTCCCTTTTCAGTTTCTGCTTCGGTGAGTCATCCCTCTTCCAAAAACCTTGGGAGGACGATTTGAGGAAACTCCCTGTGCAGATTTGGGGAATTCTGGTGGAAGGAATGGTCCCAGGCTCTCCCCTGTTGGTGGTGGCGGAGATGGGCACAAGGCTTGCAATGGGAGCCCTTAAGCGTCTAATGGTTTTCCATCCAAAACACAGCATCCTTGATCAGCAAGGCAGTTGCCAGCCATGGCAAAACACTCTGAACTGCAGAAAGGAAATAATGAAGAGATCAACTGATAAAACTGATCAAAGGGCTACAGCATTGTAAGAGAAAAGGATCTCATCAGCCACTCTGAGGAAAACGATGCCAGGAAAGCCAAAGGCATAGAAAACAGACTCCAGCCAAGCAGTTATGGGAAAATGGGGACTAGGAAATCACACACACAAGACTCTCACTTCTGTACAGAAGAGTGATCAGGAAATCAAGGAAACTAAGTGTATTGGGACTTAGTGTTGTTCATATCTGTGCATTTATTATTCTATATAAAGCACATGTTCTTGTTTGCTTCAGCTATCTAAAAAGGCAAGCTTTAAACCCAAGGTATTTGGAAGGCTGGAGATGGGGCAGGGGTGTCCTGAACCTGTTGGAAGTATTACAGTTCCCAATTCCAAAATCTTAAGGCAGGTGGGGCAGTAGAAAGCGTATCAGAGAAGCCAAGAAAATGGTCAGTACTGCAGCCCACTTTGACAGCAGCCTCTCAACCCACGTGTGCAACAAAACTACTGCAGCCCAGCGAGTGTACAGGTGGGCAAATGACAGCAGGGATGCATGACAAGACTTGCACTCCTCAAAAGCAAAAATGTCTTAGAACGTACCACAATCTGCACATATTTGCTCAGTCAAAATGGGATCTTCATTGCCACCACCACCGCAGTTTCTATAAGCCATGTGGCTTATTAGGAAAGCATCCCCTCTTTCACCCTGCGTAGCTGTTTATGTACTTGTTCATTAATCGCAACAGTCCCAAGAAAGTTAACCTCTCATGCTGGCTCAGGAGACCTGAAGGAAAAGGGATGTGAGCTGCACTGGAGGGCCTCAGCTGGAAGGGCACTCAGGCAGTGCCAGCAGCCCTGCTGCTACTGCTTGCTGCCTCCAGAAAAAGTCATCAGCATCCCATCTTTGGCAGTTTGGGCACTCAGGACTTCCAGGATCCCAGCTGCATCCAGAAAAAAGCCAGAAGCCTCCAGTCGGTGTGCTTGGCTCTGTGAGCTCCTCTGGCTGTAGAGTACCAGCACACAACCCGACTCATGCCTCTAGATGCAGTCCTCAGGGCGTAATCCAGGAGGTCTACAGGTTTACACGCCCTCCAATCCCTCTTTCCCTCAAAAGAGTGTGGTCCTGTCCATAAAGCAGATTTGGAATGGTGTCTCATCCACCTTAATTCACCAAACAATACCTGTGACAGATGCTGCATGGGCCAGAACCACATCAGGGAGCCTGCTAACACCATGTTGAGCTGTTAGCCTGTGCTCGCGTCCGTATCTTGCCCAAGCGCACTAATACGATCAATGTTTCTGGAGTCTCTGGCACAAATCAGATGGTTCAGAGGGACAGGGTCCAGAGTTTAGGCTTTGCACCCTATCGGTGTGTCCAGCAGACCTGGAAGCACCATATCCCAGGCAACCGAGTTGGTTTCTGACTTTGCTTAGAGACTTACCGGTCCACTCCATTGTCCAATTGCCTGTGATCTAGCAAAATCACCAAAATCAACAAAAACCAACTCTGGATAAGGTCCAGTAACCCATCAGGGGGTGCTTTGTGACTGGATGAAGGCTTCTTGACTCCAGGTTTCTATGGACAATTATCTATGCAGCCATTTGTCCCAGTTATGATCTAGGACTTCCAGCGCTTCAGATATCAGGGTGAGAGAAGGCCAGGCTGAAGCAGTTTTCACTGCTCCATTTCAACAAACGCTTTTCATAACTTAAAGCAGCTGGACTGCTTAGTAGAATTGGACAGAAAAAAAGGCAGAAAGATATACAAATATAATAATCAAGCATAACCTTTGATGTAGGTTCATCTGATAAAGCCTGATCTGATAAAGCCCTGGCACAGGGCCTTCAAAAACAGCTCAGCATAGCACCCTGGAAGGATTATGCTGAACAAGTGATAAAAGCACAGACTTTGTGTTCACTGGCATTTTATAGACACCGACCCCCTCACGTGCCGATTTCAGGCAAAAACATTGAGTTTTTGCCTCACAGATGAATCCCACTGGTCATTTTCCTATCTCCCATCATGCGATTACAAATCCATTTACATTGTTTATGGTGTGATCTTTCTCTCTCCGCACTGTTCTCCAGCCAATCCATCAGATTATACTGGGGCTTTACAACCAGAAAACACGTGGAAGCAGGACTTCCAAGTCAAAACTGGTCCGCTCGGAGCTGGTGCACAAAGGCCGCAGGCCAGTCTCTGCAGATATGGTTCAGCTGGAGCAAATAGACCCACTATAAGAACAAGGAGCAGAAATTCTTTGCAGGGAAAACAAGATCGCTGCCCCTAATTCAGTCTTTGGCTTTATCCAAGTCTCCCACATTTGGCTTCTGAAAATTTAGCAGAAAATACGCCATGGGTTGCTGGCTGAAAAACATTTTAAGGGTAAGAGAGTCCTGCCTCTTCTTTCCGTATCCAGGGAGGGAGGTAAAAGAAAGGGAAGGGGGAAGCCTAGCCTTTTCTCAGAAACAATTACTGTAACCAAGACGTGCTTGCTTTCATGACGATGTCCAACTTCCGCTTAAAGAAAGTATGTGTCTTTCTTACACAATATTCTTCCAGTTAACGCCTTGTATAGTCATCAATGCTTTTATCATATATTCATTGTCGGGGCGATCGGCTAAGTCCTGCCCCGAGGGTCACGAACCTGGAGAAGCGGCGGAAGAATGCAGCCGACTCAATGTGAGTGATAAGCAAGCTTCGTTTATTACAGTT
>Ga0065711_1048834_pt1 | contig 11607 bp, 10 predicted proteins | sample Hoacrofraction12_FD_59098 | JGI IMG/M metagenome (GOLD analysis project Ga0065711, IMG submission 59098) | Hoatzin crop microbial communities from Cojedes, Venezuela - Epithelial fraction 12 v2 (version 2) | ecosystem: Host-associated > Birds > Digestive system > Esophagus > Crop | place... | reverse complement strand
ACGTCAACATCAGCTGGAGTCAAAGGCAGCCAAGTGGTATGCCACCACTGACATCGCTAATGCATTCTTCTCCATCCCTTTGGCAGCAGAGTGCAGGCCATATTTTTCCTTCACTTAAAGGGGCATCCAGTACACCTGGAATTGACTACCCCAGGGGTGGCAACACATTCCCACCATTTGCCATGGGCTCATCCAGACTGTGCTGGAAAAGCGTGAAGCTCTGGAACACCTGCAATATACTGACCTCATCATTGTGTGGTGCAGTACAGTAGAAGATGTGGGAACATACTAATGAAGGTCATGGTGTCCTTGAGAGTTTCTGAACAAGACTAAAATAAGGACTTTATCACTTGCAACAGAGGACTTTGGCAGAAAGCCTGGAGCTAACGGAGGAGAAATCATGCACAGCTAGGCTAGCGAATTGAATGTAGAGAACAGGCGGTGAACAATGTATGTTAAGGAATAAGCATTTGGGCTGGAGCACATGGACAGCTTTGTAAGGGTATAAAATGTAGTTTTCTGATAAATAAAGGGTCTTTGATTTGGATATCGGAGTCCGTGTCATTTATCTCCTCAAAGAATTTTTTGAGAAAGGAGAAAATAATCTGAATCCTTCTGAAAGCTGGTTTCGCCATAAAAGCAGATAAGGTCAAGGGACCTGCCAAAGAGATCTAGTTTTAGGAATAAAATAGCAAGGTGGTGTCGTCAGATCCCGATGGTTGTGATGACTGAGAAAATTTCAGCTACATCTCCACAAGCAAGAGGGAAACACAAGACTTCTTAGGTGTTGTGGGTTTTTGGAGGATGTGTATCCCAGATTACAGTCAGATTGTAAGCCTTCTCTATCACATGACCCAGTAGAAAAAGAATTTCAAAGGGGACTCTGAACAACATGAAACATTTGAACAGATTGAACAGGAGATACTTTACGTAGTAGCCCTTGGGTTTGTCCTGTCAGAACAAGATGGTAAAAGTGTGCTCTACACTGTAGCCGGGGAGTATGACCCAACCTGGGTCTCTGGCAGATAGCACCAAAGGAGACTCGCGGTCCCCTGGAGCTGGGGATACGGAAGAGGCCCATGATACTGCAACCGAAAAAGAGTCATTGGCAGCATATGAAGGAGTTTGAGCTGCCTCAGAAGTGGCTGGTACTGAGCCACAGCTCCGCTTAACAGCCCATCTGCCAGTGCTGGGCTGGATGTTCGAAGGGAAGGTCCCCTCTACATGTCATACAACAGATGCCACGTGGAGTGAGTGGGTCATGCTTATCACACAATGGGCCTGAATGGGAAACCCGAGCCTCCCAGGGATTCTGGAAGTGATCATGGACTTGTCAGAAGTCAAAGATTTTGGAATGCCACCAGAATGTCATCAAGTGACATATGCTGAACTGGCCCCACCATATAATAAAGTACCAGAAAATGAGAAGTAATGCCCTGTTCACCAATGGGTCTTGTTTTATTGCAGGAAAATATTGAAGGTGGAAGACTGTTGTATGGCATTCTACACGACAAATCTCAGAAGCAGCTGCTTGAATCAAGCCAGTTTGCAGACTTGAAAGCCATCCAGTTGACTTTAGACATTGCTGATCAAGAAAGTGACCAGTGCTCTGTCTCTGCACTGACCTATGGACTGTGGCAAATGCCCTGTGGGGGTGGCTACAACAATGGAAGAAGAGCAACTAATAGTACATAGATAAACTCATCTGCGCTGTGCCATTGTAGCAAGAAATTGCTGCCCAGCTAGAGAAGCTGGTTGTAAAAATGCATCATGTGGACGCTCACGTCCGTAAGAATTGAGCCACTGAAGAACATCAAAAGAACCAGCAGATGGATCAGGCTGCCAAGACTGAAGTGACTCAGATGGATTTGGACTGGCAAATTAAGGGTGAACTTTTTATAGCTTGGTTTGTCCATGACACCTCAGGCCATCAACGAAGAGATGCGCCACACAGATGGTCTCGTGAGCTAGGGGTGGACTTGACCATGGACACCATTGCACAGGTTATCCATGAATGTGAAATGTGCTGCAATCAAGCAAGCCAGACAGGTAAAACCTCAATGGTATGGAGGATGAAGGCTGAAATACAAATATGGAGAGGCCTGGCAGATTGATTATAACACTCTCCCACAATCCTGCCAAGGCAAGTGCTGTGTGCTCATAATGGTGGAAGCAACCACTGGATGGATGGAAACCTGTCACGTGCCCCGTGCCACTGCCTGGGACACTATCCTGGATCTTGAAAAGCAATTCCAGTGGTGACATGGCAACCCAGAAAGAATGGATTTGGACAATGGGAGCCATTTCCAAAATAACCTCATAGACTCCTGGGCCAAAGAGCGTGGTACTGAGTGGGTGTATCACATTCCTTATCATGCACCAGCCTCTGGGAAAATTGAACAATAGAGTGGACTGTTAAAAACTATACTGAGAGCAGCAGGTGGTGGAACCTTCAAACACTGTGATACACATTTGGCAAAAGCCACCTGATTAGTTAACACCAGAGGATCTACCAGTCAAGCTGGCCCTGCCCAGTGAAAACTTCCATGTACTGTAGAAGGGGATAAAGCCCATGCCCATGCCAGACACACCAGCTGAATCTCCGGATGCAGCACTCAGCCATCCAGCATCTCACTGCATCTCTCCTGCCCTGAAAGACAGTTGTGAAAAATGGAGCCGAACATCATGGATTAAATGAACTCAGTGGTCAATTCAGAGGGCTAGTCCATAGCCTAAGGGAATTGTATATGTGTGTGCGTGTATATGTATATATATGTATATCTATATAAGTATGTATAAAAGAAAGGGAAAGTGAAGGTGATATACTGGAAAGTGTGGGACCTGAACATGACATAGATGGGGTAGAATAAGGCGTGGATAATGTCTTAAGTTCATCTGGGGTAGGGCTAATTTTTACAGGAAGACAGCTGTGCTGAATCAAACTAACCAAGCAAACAGGATATTCGATATCAGCTGGTCGCTGTTTAAACGTCACTTCCTCCATGCTCAGGAGCAGTGCATCCCCCTGAGAAAGAAATTGAGCAAAGGAGGCAGGAGACCTGCATGGTTGAACAAGGAGCTTCTAGCGGAGATCAGGTGGAAGAGAAGGGTCCATGGAATGTGGAAAGAGGGGCAGGCCACTTGGGAAGAGTACAGGAATGTGGTCAAAGCATGCAGGGATGCGACAAGGAAGGCCAAAGCCCACCTGGAATTGAAGCTGGCAAAGGATGTCAAAAACAACAAGAAGGGCTTCTTCAAATACATCAGCAGCAAAAGGAAGGCTAGGGACTATGTGGCGCCACTGCTGAATGAGGTGGGTGTCCTGGTGACGGAGGATGCAGAGAAGGCAGAGCTACTGAATGCCACCTTTGTTTCAGTCTTCAGTGCCAAGGCAGGCCCTCAGGAATCCCAGGTCCCGGAGGTAAGAGAAGAAGCCCTCAGAGAGGATGACTTTCCCTTGGTTGAGGAGGACTGTGTGAGAGACCGCTTAAGCGATCTGGACGTCCACAAATCCATGGGCCCTGACCGAATGCACCCACGAGTGCTGAGGGATCTGGCGGATGTCATTGCTGAGCTAATCTCCATCATCTTTCAGAGGTCCTGGAGGACAGGAGAGGTGCCTGAGAACTGGAGAAGGGCCAATGTCACTCCAATCTTCAGAAAAGGACAAGAAGGAGGACCCAGTGAACTACAGGCCCGTCAGCCTCACCTCCATCCTGGGAAAGGTGATGGAGCAGCTTATCCTGGAGGTCATCAACAAGGAAGTGGAAGAAAAGAAGGTTATCAGGAGTAGTCAGCATGGATTCACAAAGGGGAAATCATACCTGACCAATCTGATAGCTTTCTACGATGACATGACTGGCTGGGTAGATGAGAGGAGAGCTGTGGAAGTTGTCTACCTCGACTTCAGTAAGGCTTTTGACACGGTCTCCCATAACACCCTCCTAGGGAAGCTGAGGAAGTGTGGGCTGGATGAGTGGTCGGTGAAGTGGATTGAGAACTGGCTGAATGGCAGAACTCAGAGGGTTGTCGTAAGCGGCGCTGAGTCTACTCGGAGGCTGGTAACTAATGGTGTCCCCCAGGGGTCAGTACTGTGCCCAGTCTTTTTTAACTTCTTCATCAATGACTTGGAGGAAGAGTTAAGAGTGTACCCTCAGCAAGTTTGCTGATGACACCAAAGTGGGAGGTGTGGTAGATACACCAGAAGGCTGTGCTGCCATTTAGCGTGATCTGGACAGGCTGGAAAGTTGGACAGAGAGGAACGTGATGAGGTTCAATGAAGGCAAATGCAGGGTCCTGCACATGGGGAGGAACAACGCCATGCACCAGTACAGGCTTGGGGCGGACCTGCTGGAGAGCAGCTCTGCGGAGAGGGACCTGGGTGTCCTGGTGGACGACAGGTTGACCATGAGCCAACAGTGTGCCCTGGCTGCCAAGAAGGTCAATGGGATCCTGGGGTCCATTAAGAGCAGTGTGGCCAGTACGTCGAGGGAGGTTCTCCTTCCCCTCTACTCTGCCCTAGTGAGACATCATCTGGAGTAGTCTGTCCTGTTCTGGGCTCCCCAGTTCAAGAAAGATGAGGAGCTACTGGAGAGAGTCCAGCAGAGGGCTACAAGGATGGTGAGGGGACTGGAGCATCTCTCCTACGAGGAGAGGCTGAGGGTGCTGGGCTTGTTTAGCCTGAAGAAGAGAAGGCTGCGAGGGGACCTTATAAATGCTTACAAATATCTGAAGGGTACGTGTCAGGAGGATGGGGCCAAAATCTTTTCAGTGGTGCCCAGCAACAGGACAAGGGGCAATGGGCACACACTGAAGCACAGGAAGTTCTGTCTGAACATGAGGAAGAACTTCTTCCCTCTGAGGGTGACGGAGCACTGGAACAGGATGCCCAGGGAGGTTGTGTAGTCTCCTTCTCTGGAGATATTCAAGTCCCGCCTGGACATGGTTCTCTGCGGCCTGCTGTAGGTGACCCTTCTTCGGCGTGAAGGTTGGACTAGGTGACCCACAGAGGTCCCTTCCAACCCCTAACATTCTGTCATTCTCTGATTCTGTAACATCATGCTCGGTATTTATGTGAGGGAGCTGGCTGGAGTAGGGTGATTTGCTACTGAGGAGTGATCTGAGAATCAGGTGGTGAGAAAATTGCGTTCTGTATATTCTTTTAATCAGTATTCTTGTTGTTATTTTCTTGTCCCTTTGTTTTTTCTGTTGAAATCTTTTTTTTCCTACCCACGAGTTTTTGCCTTTTCCTTCTGATTCTCCTGCCATTCCTCAGAAGGTGAGTAGTGATAAAGTGTCTGTATGGTTCTTTTTTTCTGGATGGGGCTAAATCACAAGAACATGGTTTCTTCATGCCAAATGTATTCCATACTGCTCTTTTCAAATACAAAGTGATAGGGACAATTTTTTCAGGGATACAAATATAACAAGGATAACGCATAATCGCAATCTTTTTCTTACCTGTGGCTTTTCTAATAATTTGAATGCTCAGCCTATTTGCAACAATTAAAGTAAACTTCCTTTTACAGTAATGCAAAATACCTACACTCTGCAGCTCCGTATGTCACACGTGCTAGTAATTAGGATCTGAGATCTCAGGATAAAATCACAAACCCTGGAAGCAGCACAGAGGCTACACACAACAATTTGACAACCAGGCAGCTTTGAACAGCACCAAGAGAAAATAATTCACTGAGCGAAGACTTACCAGAAACTAATTTGTTCAGGATAAAGCTAGCTATAGCAAGCCAAAGAGGAAATCCTGAGGGTGGAGGAGTGCCTTAAATCCTTTTCTAATGTAGGCTAGAAGCCATCTGTAGAACATCACCACATTTTCTTTCAAAGATAGATAGGAAATTATGTCTTCTAAAAGAAAGCACCAGGCTGTCTAAGTTTGGGTTATTTATCCAGTTGTGAAGCTAAGAGTCTGATTCAGTGATCTAATGATCCAAACAAACAACCAGCACAGAGCAGGCCTAAATTTCGGACCTGTTTATGCATTTTATACAAAGGAAAATTTATACAACACACAGAAATAGTATAGCAGAAAGTTATAGCAGAGTAACTCACAGTTTGAGTGGAACACAGTATCTGCGGGAGATACAGGAAACTCTAAAGGCTGAGCTTCGCAAGTCTTTCAGGTACACATTGCTCATTAAATGTAAATAAGAAATAGATGACTGGCAGAATTCTTCCAGCCAAAAGTTCGCTGCCTCAAAGATGTTTTTGCTGAATCATAGTTCTTCATTAACATGTTCTACAGACAGCAAAGTGTCAACTCTGCTGTCTTAGCCTTTTGTTGGCTCTTGTAATGAAGATACTGACAGCATATTTAATATGTACAACAGAACACACAATTTTCTTATACAGTGGAGATCCTCTTTGAGAAACTACTATAAGATCATTTGTAGCCTCCTTGTTACTACTACAGAATAAAGGGAAGGACCATATGACCTTCATGATTTCTCTCAAATGTGTTCAGTACTTGAAGTACTTAAAAAATTTCTTTGTTACTACATCTTTGATTTGAAGATGTCTTGCAGACACTTTAAGGCAAGTGTTTGAACTTTATATTTGCTGGGTAATTATATTCATCACCTGGCATTCTTTCTATCTCCTGTTTTCCTGAAGCAGCCAGGAGCCAATTCACACACTGAGGGTGAACAAAAAATTGAAAGATGTTATATTTCTAACAAAATGTAAAAATACAAATTTCCTTCCTGATATATTCACAAATTAATTTCTCCTATGAATGTATAGCTTTGTCAGCTACAAGTATATTAATGAGGAGTAAGTACCTGTATGCAGAGTATCTTACACTATTTTCAGGGCTGAATGTCTACTAGACTGTATTAGAAATACACCTTAAAAACACACTAAAATGAATTGATGTAAGAGTAAACAATTCAGATCATTAATTAATAATCTACTAAATATACAATTTTTGAAGTAAATTTCATCACATTGGTCTTCCAGTTTTCATGGCAATGCTATGACTTTTCCAGTATATTGAGGGGTTTTTTTTTATGAGTCCCCATGAAACCATCTTTCAATGCATGTCTATAGAGAAATTTGAAAATCTGCTTGATCTGTAAGTTTTGTGCCAGAGAAAAAACAGAAGCAACCCACTACTTACTTTTTATTTTTAACAGATATTGTAACTATAAATACATAGTGACTCTGAATCTTGTCAAAGGTACTTTGAAAAGAATTGCATCATTGCATAATGCTAAGCTTATCTATGACTATAGCTTATCTTTGACTATCCTGCAAATTATATTTTGTCCCAGATAAGGATCAGGTTGTAAAATACTGTTAGGTCCTGGCAAAGACTTCCTTGTCTTAGAAAATCATGGCTTTTCTTTCTTGCACTTGAGGGAGTAAGGGTAAAAAAGTGTAATGAATCCTATGCTTATACACCTGGTTTCATGTTTAGATGTAATGTACAAGTTTACACCAAGAATCGGATTGAACTGGTGTTATAAACTTGGTGTCAGTGATAGCACTTTAATACTTGGTCCCATCTTCACAGTTCACATAGTCCTTCACTTCCTTTGCTTCCTGTCCTGCGCTAGGTTTCTTGACAAAGAAAGAACTGCTATGGTATGTACCACGTACTTTTATCTTGTATTCTAAAACATATTTCCCTGGATCAGCTAATTTATTACTTAAATTATGCTTTAGGACTAAACACCAAGTTGTTTTTTTTTTAAATAGAATAGTAAAATTCTTCATATGTGGGAAAATACTTGTCTATCTTTTGAAAGGAAGCATATAATAATAAGAGTTTTAGTAAGTTCAAACAGATTTTCTGTGTTAAGTAGGATTAACTGTTTGTGAAAAGTGATCAAATACTTTGTAAAAGCTTACATAATTTCGAGAAGAATCTTTTGTATGTGTAGTAAAAAGTTATTAGAGTTTATAAAAATTGGGATACACTTTGAAATACGAAAAAGAATTCAAATTACATACCTAGAAAAAATAACAAAATATGTTAGGAAAAGCAAGTTCTTGTCTGTCTAAAATGTTTTATTTATTATAAAATAAACTTAGAGTAATGTGCTTTGATGTGGGTGCTATGAAACTCTACATGATCATTTCTTTATTATAAGTATAGTAACTCTATTCTTGCAGAAAATTATGTGTTGTGGCAGTCCTCAGAAGATACTTGAAGGTTATGGCACAGATTTTATAATTTTATAAAATTTTTACAAAATCCATTTGGGACTTTAAAAAGTATTCTTCCTGCTCCCTTTCTTCCTTCTTTTTTCTTTTCTCTAGTTTAGCATTTAATGTTGTATTTGAGAATATCCCCTGCACTCTACTACTTTACCCTCCAAAATCTGGCCAAATTCACTTTATGTAGTTGGAAAAATTTACTAAGAGTCAAAAAAAAAAATTTGTACCAGGGATTATATTTAAATCCTAGAACTACCAAAGACAGGCATTTTCATTACTCTCTTTGCTTAGCTGCTATTGGTCTTTCTTGGAAAGAGGCTGTGATTTTGCCTCTACACCATTCTAAAATTACTGCCTTTTCTAGCCATGTTCATGTTGACAGCACGCAGAGCAAGACAAGATTTAGAGACATTTGCAGATCCTTTCAGAGCATGGTGAAATGTGGACACAAGATCTATCTTTACAAAAGTATTATAGACATTGGATTTTGTGTTATAACATTAATAGGTGACAAATGCTGAGAGCAAGTAAGGATTGCATACACTAGTTAATGTCTTCATGTCAGGTTTCTGGAAAGGACACTATTTGGCAGAGAAGTGTGGAAAATACAGGTATCGTGTAAATGTGGCCCATAATTCCCCTTCACCTTTCTGTTATCAGAATATGTATCTGTGCTTGTGTTGAAGTATAGGGAACTAGCAAAGAAAGAAGTACAAGTAAGATGAGTCTTTTGCTTTTCTGTGAGAAAAAACATGTAAGTGCAAGCCTGTAGCAGAATTTGTGGTATCACTACATACAAGCAAAAAGAAGTTTTACTTAGGTGATTCTTCCTTCACACACCTTTATATGTGTGTAAACAGGTAAAATTTTTTTTGGCAAAAATAAATATCGCTTAAGGGAGAAAAAAAACAAACTAACAAGGAAAGAACATCTACCGCCTTGTTGGCATTAGGCGGTTGTTAGTAGCCTGGAAAAGCAGATTGAGAACACAAGCTAGAGTTTAGAGGTCCTTTCAAAGTAAGGAAGTGAGATTTTCACATGTTGGCATCACAGAGAACCCTGTCTCAGACCTGGACCTTTCTGGGGCAGTTCACTAACAAACAGCGTAAAAAGATGTCCCTCAATGGAAAGATCTTAAAATTTTGTGTGGCCAGTGGTCAAGGTTTGGCAGTGAAACTGTAGAAGACTCCCCAGACACCCTCTTTTTTTTGTCATTACCACTCTTTTATCAATGTATGTCAAATCTTTGTAAAAGTTCCAAGCAGCCTCTGAAGGCTGAAATCAAACAGCAGTAGTGTGTAGACCTTGTTGCTGGCTCATTGCCAAAGTCTACATCTGATTATGTAAGACACTGAATTTGTAAGCCTGAATTTCCGCCTTAACACACTTTGTAAAATCACCTGGTATTTGCAATGTGACCCCAACAGTGATATCAAATGCTTCTAAATCAAACTGATAACATATTTGCCACACAATTAATTAATTTCATATCACCTTAATTGGTATGAATACAAGGTCAGAACCAACAAGCCATCAGACTTTATACTTTCACGTTGGGTAGCTTTCACATAAAGGTTTATAGGGTGGGATAAATGCTTGCTCTGTGTGAGTTAGAAGGTTATTAAAGCCTTGAGCTTACTCACCATAGGAATTTTTTCAGACAGTGTTTGATCCTAAAGATGAACAGCTTTGTGTGGGGCTATATGCCCACAAAGAGTTACAGTCAACAGCTCGATGTCCAGGTGGAGACCAGTGATGAGTGGTGTGCCTCAAGGGTCAGTACTGGGGCCAGTGCTGTTCAATATCTTTGTTGGTGACATGGACAGTGGGACTGAGTGCACCTTCAGCAAGTTTGCTGACGACACCAAGCTGTGTGGTGTGGTTGACACGCTGGAGGGAAGGGATGCTATTCAGAGGGATCTTGACAGGCTGGAGGGGTGGGCCTGCGTGAACCACATGAAGTTCAGCAAGGCCAAGTGCAAGGTCATGCATGTGGGTTAGGGTAATCCCAAACACAAGTAAAGGCTGGGTGGAGAGCGGCTCGAGAGCAGCCCTGAGGAGAAGGATTTGGGGGTACTGGCGGATGAGAAGCTCAACATGAGCCGGCAATGTGCGCTTGCAGCCCAGAAAGCCAGCCATATCCTGGGCTGCATCAAGAGAAGTGTGGTCAGCAGGTCAATGGAGGTGATTCTGCCCCTATACTTCGCTCTCTTGAGACCCCACCTGGAGGACTGCATCCAGCTCTGGAGCCCCCAACATAAGAAGGACATGGATGTGTTGGATTGGGTCCAGAGGAGGGCCACAAAGATGATCAGAGAGCTGGAGTACCTCTCCTACGAGGACAGGCTGAGGGAGTTGGGGCTGTTCAGCCTGGAGAAGAGAAGGCTCCGAGGTGACCTTCTAGCAGCCCTCCAGTACCTGAACGGGGCCTACAGGAAGGATGGAGAGGGGCTTTCCACAGGGGTGTGTAGTGATAGGACAACAGAGAATGGCAGTAAAGTAAAAGAGGGCAAATCTAGATTAGATATTAGGAAGAAATTCTTCACCATGAGGGTGGTGAGGCACTGGAACAGGTTGCCCAGAGAAGCTGTGGCTGTCCACTCCCTGGCAGTGTTCAAGGCCAGGTTGGATGGAACTCTAAGCAACCTGGTCTAGAGGAAGGTGTCCCTGCTCATGGCAGGGGAGTTAGAACCAGGTGATCTCTGAGGTCCCTTCCAACACTTACCATTCTATGGTTCTATACCAAGAGGATTCCCCCCCTGGCCATCTCCAACAAACAAATCCAGACAGTGACATTAAGTGTACCCTCAGCAAGTTTGCAGATGACACCAAGCTGAGTGGTACGGTTGAGACACCAGAAGGATGGGATGCCATCCATAGGGACGTGGACAAGCTGGAGAGGTGGGCTTGTGTGAGCCTCATGAGGTTCAACAAGGCCAAGTGCAAGGTCCTACACCTGGGTCGGGATAATCCCCGGTATCAATACAGGCTGGGGGATGAAAGGCTTGAGAGCAGCCCTGCTGAGAGGGACTTGGGGGTACTGGTAGACAAAAGGCTGGACATGAGCCGGCAATGTGTGCTGGCAGTCCAGAGGGCCAATCGTGTCCTGGGCTGCATCAAGAGAAGCGTGGCCAGCAGGTTGAGAGAGGTGATTCTGCCCCTCTACTCTGCTCTGGTGAGACCTCACCTGGAGTACTGCGTTCATCTCTGGAGCCCTCAGCACAAGAAGGACATGGAACTGCTGGAGCGGGTCCAAAAGAGGGCTACAAAAATGATCCGAGGGCTGGAGCACCTCTCCTATGAGGACAGGCTGAGAGAGTTGGGCTTGTTCAGCCTGCAGAAGAGAAGGCTGCGGGGAGACCTGATTGCAGCCTTTCAGTACTTAAAAGGAACCCATAGGAAAGATGGGGACAATATTTTTAGCAGAGA
>Ga0065711_1010457_pt1 | contig 11607 bp, 11 predicted proteins | sample Hoacrofraction12_FD_59098 | JGI IMG/M metagenome (GOLD analysis project Ga0065711, IMG submission 59098) | Hoatzin crop microbial communities from Cojedes, Venezuela - Epithelial fraction 12 v2 (version 2) | ecosystem: Host-associated > Birds > Digestive system > Esophagus > Crop | place... | reverse complement strand
CCCTAAACTTCACCGGCAACATAGCGAAGAAATACGCCAGCGAGGACTCCCCAATTGTCAGTGGTTATGCCAAAGGAGTTGACAGACAGGCCTTCGATTCAGCCGTAGAGAACGGAGGTCAGACCATCGTTGTTCTCCCCCAAGGCCTAGGTACCTTCTCATCCGGACTTCGCAGCATGTATCGTGGCATAATCGAAGGTAACATACTAGTAATCAGCACCTACAAGCCGAACGCCCCTTGGTCAGTCGGCCTCGCCATGGGCCGCAACTCCATCATCTACGGCATGGCCGACAACATCTATGTCGCCCAATCAGACTCCAAAGGCGGCACCTGGGAAGGTGTAATGGACGGTCTCAAACGCAGCCGCACAATCTACGTAAGGGAGCCCGAACTCAAGGAGCAATCCGCCAACGCCCTACTAATCGCAAAGGGCTGCATCCCCGTAACAATGAACGGCGACATTGTTCAGATTAAATAACCACTTAAGAAGCAATTCTTAAATAGACCTAGTTTTGCAAAAATATTATTCTCGTTATTTAGAAAAATCTTCTGGCACTTGGAAAGTCAAACAGTACTGATGAAACGTATTACTAACCCATGTATTTCCATACCCATATGGTGCGATAGTAATATCATCTTGACACCAGAAGACTTCTGGCAGAAGGATTAACTTCTCTTGGAGCACATTGGATAAATCCCAAGCAAATGGGTAGTTTGAACCTTTCTTCTTGATGTTCTTCACAATAATTGTCATGTAACTACCTGGAGACATTAGACTAGCCACATTAAAATAGATTTCCCTAAGTGTCTCTATAAATGTGTTATAGTCAGCAATGTTACCAATATCTTCAGTGTCATCAGAATAATTCGTTCTTAACCCCTTTTCTATCCTTTTGGCTTGATTTTCTGCCCCCTTCATGTTTAGCATATCCCAATAAGGTGGAGATGTCACCATCAAGTTAATCTCCGGGAAATCCGTCTTATCTATCTTACGAGCGTCTTTGTTAAGAATTCGAAACTTATTGTGGTTCGAATGGCCATCGTCGAATAAACTTAATTGGCTAGGATTTATATACTCCTTGCAACGCTCATTGGCAATACTAGCAAAAAAATCACTAAGTTCTGTTCCATACCCATTACGTTCCAACATTAAGGCACTCATTTGAGTACTACCCGTCCCTGACATTGGATCAAAAACATTATCATCTTTTTCAGAAAATGCTTGCACAAAAAATTTGACAACATCCTCAGGATACTTTGCAGGATGTAGAATTTCTGCTTTGCTACGAGGTTGTGGCTTTGGGATGAACCAAGATGGTATCGTATCATGTACGCCCCGCTTTATCTGCTCATTATTAACCTTAAGGAACCTATAGTCATCAGATAAATCTGAATTTAACGAAAGTTCATCTTTTCTAAAGTATAAACAATAGAATGTATTGCCTAGCGGTTTGAAATAACTAGAAGGCGAAATCTCTTCACTAATTCCTTGGCAACCAATCTTTTCATCTTTTATACTATAAATATGACCTATCTCCTTAGCCAAATCCCATGCGTAAGGCAAATATTTAGTCTGATGCTGAACATTCGTAGCTACAACAGAAACGAACCTTCGGTATTCCAATCCATCAAATTGAGTTTTGAGCAAATTAAACCATTCAGATTTTTTGTCATTATAATCGTTTATGGACATACTTTCCAACTCGCTTCTTAAATCCATAAAGATAAATTGTGAATTTCCAGTATAACCTTGAATCAGTTCCGCTCTTATTCCGTTCTCTTTGCATATGCTAGTGAACAAGTCAAATTTATTGCCGTAATAGAGCATCGGCACATCTGAATCTTCTAATTTTGCGAAGAACCTAATGTTCTCTCTATATAACTGCTCATCAGATTCGTATCTAAACCACGACTTTTGAAACGGGAGCCATTCTTTTGAAGTAAGCTTATTAAATTTATTTTTCATTATTATTTTGTTGTAGTCTTTGGATTACGTCTTACAAATATAAGTTATTTTCTTCATACCACAATACTCATTTTCACCAAAAATACTGACTACAAAGCATATAAAATCCAAAATATAATAGATTTAAAGCATTAGTAATAAATGTTTTATACATAAAATAAATAATTTCTTATGCCTTCAATAATAAAACAAAAGAAAGCGCAACCTCTTGTTGCACAGCGCTTTACAAAACAATTTCATCATATATGAATTTAACCTTATATTTTGAAATGTCCCAAGCAAATAAAATAACACTTATAGTAGGTTTTATTTTTAACAATTTTTTCCCACCTTAGCAGATGAATTTATGAGAGAACAAGTTATTATAAAATTTGGTCAAAAGCTAAAGGCATTACGGAAATCGAAGGGGTTGTCCCAGTCCGATCTAGCTGATATTAGCGACTTTAACCGTAATTATATTGGCATGGTTGAGAGAGGAGAGAGGAATCCAACGCTGAAAACTATTAGCAGGCTAGCTGAAGCATTAAAAATTGATATATCGGACTTTTTTGTATAATTGCACATGTTAACAAAAAACGATATAATTACACTAACCACAAGTAAAGCATCGTATGAAGCGGGGCTAGAGTACGCATTGAAGTCATGGGCTGCCACGTTTAATAGGATGGGCACGTCAAATCCGTATTTGCGCATTGAGAAAATCATCATCGGCGTTCTAGTTGAGACAGAGTTCATTTACTGGCTTAAAAATAACAATATTCCATTTAATCTTCATGGGCGTACAAAATGGTACGAGGCAGATAGATATGATGTGCAGGTAAGAAATATACCTGCTGATGTCAAATCAAATTTTCTTGATACCAATTCTAAGCACATTATAGACAAATATAATACTATTGTAGACAAAGGTGAGTGGTTTTTATCATGCCACGCTCTCGTGCCAGAAGACCAATTTAATTGCGTCTCCGCGAGAAAACTTGATGAGAAATATTACATTTTCTCTTTTTTAGAAGGATGTTTTAATGAGTTGTCCCATTCTGGCTATCTTATTCATGCATTCTGGGATTATACTTGGCTCAAAAAAGGGGACTACAAGACAGACAAGTCAACAAGCCGGTTGAAGATAACATATTCCGCACCTTCCCCTGATGCCAAAATCACAATTTACGGCACTTCTCAGAAAAAGGAGTTATGTGTAGAAAACGTTATTCTAGATAAAAAAGTTGTAATTACAGAGAATTGTTTTGACCAGGTCTTTTCGATTCAGTGGAAAGGTAACATCTATCCTGAAGGTTGTTTAACTATTAGAGCTGATGGACGTCCAGTCGAAAGGATAAAACCCGAAAATTCTTTCGAATTGGTAAAAAAGGATACAAACTACACGCTTGTAAAGAATAATTGGCAAAATGTTGATCTGCTAAACTCAAAACTTTATTTGCTGGGTTGGATTAGTGACAAGCAATTAAGAATTGTGGGAGACGAAGTTCCTAGATTTAGTCATAACGTGGAACAATATGGAGATACAAAAGTAAATAACTGGGGCTGCCTAGTCTCTGAATTAGAATCTATTAATACAATATAAATAACACTAAAAAACAAGCACATTATGAAAGAATCAGAAATCATAATTGTTGATGGCATTTCCGAAGAGCAGTACTACGACATTGTCGAAGACAGTGTAAAATACGCTATTATTTCCGCTCCTTTCACCTATAACAGGATGCATAAGGAAAAAATAACCCAGCAAATTCTCAACATTGCCAAAGGCAAAATCGCAGAAGGATTATTTTTGACATTTTGCAAAGCCAATAATATACCAGCTGATGAAAAGCCATGCACTACTGGATTCTGGACACCAGACAAACGAGATTTCAAGATGAATGACAAAGCATGGGACATAAAAAACAATTTTTATAATTCTCCTAGTGATCTTTATCAGGGTAATTACATTGATTTTCCAGCTCTTGTCCCTAAAGACCAATGGGCAAGTAAGGATGACAAAAGAAAGCTTCCCGAACATACAGATGAATCCGCATTCGTCTTTACGTTCATGCGTAAAACCAATACTAATTATCAGAACTTCTTTCTTAGTATCAATATTAACGATGCTCAAGTTGATTTTCTGGATAAAAAAAACGAGACCTATCATGGCATGGGATTGTCTGAACAGCCATATAGTGAAACAGATTTTTGGCCACAATTTGATTCCCTAGGGGATTCTAATACTAAATTATTCACTCTCTCCTACCTCCCAATTCTAATAATAACATCCTACGCTTGTAAAGATCAGTGGGGCCTATTTGAGTACACCGGACCAAATGAACCAAACAATTTACATGATTATCTATCACCTTCATGGTACAATAAAAAGACGTGTTATAGTCAGAAGACAAAAAAAGAATACATAATACTTAACTTTCTTAATGGCAGTATCTGCCCAACATTCCCAAATGCCACTTGCCCAGTAGCCAAACTACCATCATTCCTAAGTCTTTTTCCTCATTTAAAGGATGAAATTAAGTTAGGCTACATTAAAAGCTCCGATGAGTGATTAAATTAATAATCGCTGGGCCTGGAACAGGCAAAACAACCGCAATCGTAAACGATGTCATTGACCTAATCAATGAGCATCCAGATTGTGGTATAATAATTTGTACTTTTACTAGAAAAGCTACAGAAGAACTCATTCAACGCATAGATACAGCCCGTAATAATTTAGGAAATAATAAAGACGCTAACTTACTCATTGGCACAATTCATTCAATTTGTTTTGAATTGCTAGCGAGATATTCTGATAAAGATTTTGGGGATTATTCTATCTTATCTGAAGATGCCCAAATACACTTCATTTATACAAAATTAAAAAATCTTGGGTATTCAAATGGTAATATTCATTTAAATAGAAGTAAATGGAAGCAAGCAGAATTTATTGCCGATATTTATAATACACTAACAGAATCTCATGCAGATATTTCCACGATTATTAATTCACTCGACGACGAGATAGCTTTCGCATGCAATAGTTACGAAATCTACCGAGCCCTTCTGAAACGTTCAAAATTATTTGATTTTGCTACTATTCAATCATCCTGCTTAGCAGAATTGGAAAATCCAGATTTTATTCAGCGCATAACCAATGATTTCCAATACATATTTGTTGATGAATTTCAAGATGTTAATTCCATTCAAAACTTGATTTTCTTCAAACTAGCTACTAGTGCACTGAATTTAACTGTTGTAGGCGATGACGACCAGAGTATTTATGGGTTTAGAGGGTCGAATGTAAATTTCATTAGAAATTTCAGAAATTTTTACAATGAAAATGGGTACTCTGTGGAAACGAAAATCTTAAACAAGAATTATCGCTCAACTATCAACATTGTAAATTTCACTAATAATTATTTAAAACAGGGTTCCAATAATAGAATTGAAAAAAACATAATCCCAGCTTCAAATAATCCTGGACAATTACCAATTATAAAATTATTTGAAGACGACATTGAAGAAGCCAATTTCGTAGCACATACCATTCAATTCCTAAAAGAATCGCATCAGATTTCGTCACTGTCCGAAGTCGCTATATTGTTTAGAAGTATCAAGAATCACTCCCACTCAATAATTCAAGCTCTTGATAATGAGCATATAAAATATTCTTGTTATGGCAGAGGAGACATGCTACAATCAGCTATGGCTCTGGAATTTATAGCTACACTTGAGTTCTATCTATCCAGAGACACTTCAAGTTATGACACGCTCTCTAGCTCAATAAGCGAAATAGATACTGCATACAATCGTGACATTACATCATTTTACTCTCTAAACAATATTATAGACAGGTTATACGAAAAGTTTAAGGGGAAACGATTTGGCTCTTGCTTAGAGTTAACATACACTATCTTATCCACTGCCAACTACTTGGAGCGCTATTCCACAGAAGGTGAGAACATTGGTAAATTAACAAATATTGTAGCTTCATTTGATGAATTTGCAAATAGTTTTGATCCTTGGGGATTATATAGTTATATTTCATATCTCCAGCAAAACGAAATTGTAGACTCTGCTGATATTGATAATAGTGATGCGGTTCAATTAATGACCATACATCAAAGTAAAGGCTTGGAATTTCCAGTCGTATTTCTCGTATCACAAGTAGAACGGAAATCAAATCCTACAAAAATAGAAAAGTTCAAGGATATGCTAGGTGTAGGCTATATTACCAATGAAGATTTCAGGTTAAAATATGTTGCATGCACGCGTGCCGCAAATTATTTATTTATTACTGGTTCTAAAAAGATATCTGGTCGGCAAAAAAACTACGAATTTGACGCATTGTTTTCCAAATACTTAGTCCACAATAAGTTCTCTACTGATAAGTTAGACACAACTGTAATTCACCCTAGCTTAACATCTACATCATCAAAAAGAAATGTAACTAAAAATGTACTTAGCTATAATAGTATCCATCTATATAGATTATGCCCATTGGCCTATAAATATGCAAATGTGTGGCATCTAGAGACACAACTAATTGGTGGAATGGACTTTGGACTTAACGTACATAAGATAATTGAAATTATATTAAAAGATATTCTTAACGGAATACCTGTAGACAAAATTAATATCGAAGATATCATCCAGAATCACTGGATCTCATCTACAATACGAAGCACATCAGAAGAATTAAAGTACAAAACCGCAGCAAAAGAACAAACACGTATGTTTGTACATAATCTTAGGGAACTGCTAACGCCAGAAGGCATATTCTCTTCCGAAGAAAATTTTAGAATACATCTTGGAAATGTCATTATAGCAGGTAGATTCGATGCCGTATTCAACAGTAAAGATACTCATATTATTGTTGATTTTAAAACTGGCACCCATCGTGATTACTCCGGACAGGTATCATTATATGCACTGTGTTTTAAAGAGAAACATAACGATAATAAACTCATCAAGGCCGCTATTTATTATCTTAAATCCGGTGAACTGGAATACGTACATCTTCCAAAAGTTGAAGAAGAGATAGATGCCATTGTTAAAATAGCGAACTCTATTGACAATCAAATGTTTGAAGCGACACCAGGAGCATATTGTAGTGACTGCGCATACAACTCTATTTGTCGTAAGAAATCCTAGGTACTTAAAGAAACACCCAACATTATTGCTAATTCTGAGATTTCATCACGAAGTAGATGATAAACATAATCCCAGCTATCGTATACATTATACTGATATTTATCATCTTGTTCTTGAGTTGGTGAAAAAAGCATTTGCTCTACAATTTCTCCTACAAGATTAACCTTATTAGCTATATCTCGGACATAATCATTCATTTTTTGAATATTTACCAACAAATGGCTCTCTTTAGGTTCATCTTGAACTCCATAGGGTATCCCTAACAGAGAAAGAGCGTTCAACACAATATCTTCAAACATCGGAATAGGTTCATCTATATAAAGGGTTTCATCTTGGTCATACCAACTACCTATTTCGTGAACCTTATTGTTAATGGATGCAAGCTTAGCATCGTCAAGTTCATCAACGTTAATGTTCAAATTAAGAGATTGAAGTTTATCTCTAGTGATTAAATTTTTATTAACTCTATCCATATTGCTATATTTTATAGCACAAATATAGGTTATTTGTTGCATAACTCCAAATAAAAATCAACAAATAATAAATATTTGATATTTTTGACTTATATTTGCATACTGAACAACATACAATACTCAATGTTAAAAGACGGACAATCAATTATTCACGTTGAGATTAAAGATACTCACGAGCATTTTTATTTCGGGTCCCTGGCAGCAATGTTCCAAGACTCTCGAGTGAAATATTTACCGGGTATCAAATACCAAACTTTCCGAAAAAAAGGCTTATCTGAAGATAAACCTTTTGAAAATGATTTAGTTATAATTAGGAAATCAAAAATTATAATAAGCAATCATTCTGAGTCCAAAGAGTAAACTCAGAAAATGCCTTGTTCTCTAATACAGAACGCCTTACGGCAATCGAGACAGGCGTAGTTATCACTGATGTACGGCCCATTCATCCGCTGCGTGTGGCCAAAGACTTGGAAGGTGTTGGCGGTGTTTTCGGGGTAGGTGCTATACTCCTTCAGGTCGGACCAGACGAGGCTGCCGTAGATGTTCCAGCCACCACGGTATCTTGATATTTGCTCTAGTGCAGGGACGATTTCGTCTTTACCTCGATGATATAGGTCGTTGATGGTTCCAACATCTAGGCACTGGAGCATATCCCCGAACTGTTCACGCTCGAATTCGGGGAGGCCAAAAAGTTCGTGCCACTCCTGGAGCCACCAGGGCTGGATACCGGCGTGGCTGAAGATGAACCTTTTATCTCCCAGAGTTCGTACTGCAGCCAAGTCAAACAACTCACGATGGTCCCAGAACGCGTCAAAATACATAAATGCATTCTTTCTGCAATAGCGGGCATACGGGAAGCCGCGGTAGACGTACTGAAGATCGTGATTGCCGAGCAGCAGGGTGATATCCTCAGGGTTATCCTGTTTCAGTTGCACAATATCCTTCAGTCCCGCAAGTGTCTGTTCATCAGAGATTTGCTCCCAATCGTAAGGGTCAACATAATCCCCCAGGAAGATGACCTCGCGGTCTCCCCTATTCGCTACGGCATCACGCCAGAAGTCCCGTCCATGGACATCTGGGATGACGATTATTTCTCTTTGCTCACTCATACCTCAATAAACTTCTCGCGACTGAAATCCTTCTCCTCACCAGCATTGATATATCCCAGCTGGTTGCAGATGATTTTGGTGTCCCCTATCTGACCGTCGATGTTGGTGTGGGAATGACCGTAAATCCAATAGTTGATGTCGGAAGTTTCAATCAGTTCATCCAGTCTGGCCACAAATGCCCAGTTCAATAACGAAGCATAGAATTGGGGTGCGCACACCTTCATCGTTGGGAGATGATGGGTTACTACAATCTTAGTCTTCGCGTCACTATCTTCTACCGCGTTCTCAATGAATTTCAGGCACTTCGCATGTTCTGCATTATAATTATCAGTGGTCAGCAATTCTCCATTATAACCTATCTGAATAAAGTCATTCATTCCCCTCCTGACTATAGAAGCCACCCTTGGAAGGATATAACTCCACATAGGACTTAGAATGAAGTCCACATCGTCAATGCGGACAACCTTGTTGTAGTAATAACCCACATTATCACGGAGCATCCATTGCCAAGAGTCTCCTCTCTCGGCAATATCTTCACCCTGATAGAACTCGTGGTTGCCAGGGATTATCAGTACCTGCCTGTAGTTGGCGGATGCCCAGTCTAGAAAGTCATTGATAGGCTCCTGTGGCAGTCCAAGATAGTAGAAGTCACCAGCGATGACTAACACATCCCCCACCACCTTGAGTGGACGATGCAATAGCCATTTTCTATTTTCTGCGAACTCCAGATGGAGGTCGGAACAGTATTGTATCTTCATATATATTTAGTTATTTTATGATTATCAAAATTTCTTAATCTCATAGTTTTCGTTAATAATGAACGCCTTACGGCAATCCAGACAGGCATAGTTTTCCTTGATGTATGGCTTTCCTCCGTATTGCTGGGAGTGGCCGCAGACTTGGACCACGCCTTCTGTCTTTTCGGGGTACATGAAACTGAAGATAAACTCCTGATAATCAGCCCAAAGCAGACTGCCGTAGCGGTTGCATCCGCTTCTATAATCGCTTGCATAGGCAAGAGGTATCTCTAGCCTCTTGTAGTCACCTTTTTGGAACTCCGCGTTGATGATATCTTCCCGTAAGTATTTGGATAGAGCATCCTTGAACCCTTTCCGTTCCTTATCTTCCCAATGCGGCTTGAGTTCAGGGCAACCGAACCATTTGTGCATAAGCCGCAGCCAGTCGAAGGTGATGCCCGCATGGCTGAAGATGAATTTTTTGCCGCCTATCATGCGGATGTCAAGCAGTTTGAACAGTTCCCTTTGGCCTAGGAAGATGCTTCGGTACTCTTCGGCGTGCTCTTCGCAATATCTGCCGCTGTAGAGCTCCGGATAGATGTATTGGGCATCGTGGTTGCCTAAAAGGAGGGTTATCTTATCGGGGTGTTCCTTTTTGAGTTGCATAATGTCCCTTAGGCCTTCCAGGGCCTTGGCGTCGGTGATTTGCTCGTTCGAATAGGGGTCAATATAGTCCCCAAGGAAGATGACTTCGCGGTCTCCCCTGTTCGCTACGGCATCCCGCCAGAAGTCTCGTCCGTGGACATCGGGAATCACTATTACATCTTCCGAGATGGGAATGACGGCATCTCCCTTGGGTTCTATGGTCGGCTCTGGAATCGGGGTTAGGCGCACTTCGCCATACCAGCCGTAACCGATAGGAACATCTATTTTAAGCGAGCGCTCACCGAAGCAGTCCTCCTCCGGCTCAAGTTCCTCAACCATCGACGCAATCATCTTCTTGGTAAGAAGAGACGGCTCTGGGTCTTCCCCATACATTTCGTATGTTCTTTTTGGATATTGTTTCATTCCAGTTCCCTTTTTCATTCCCTATTTTTTGATAATATTTGCTATTTGTCTTTTATCGTTGATATGTTTCAAATATAATGATAAAACGCTGATTTTAAAAACATTATCGTTCTGATTTTATGGCGATTTGCTCCCTTCTTTTCTCAATCAATTCCTCGCAGTGCTCATCCCAATACTTATGTTTCTTTTTAACTTCTGGTGAAATCCATCCCATATAGCCATCTTCTCTTTCAAGCGGCTTGTCCCAATCGGCATCACCAGTCTCAACATTGATATCGGGAATATAACTATGGCCTTTAATGTGCTCCTCGCAATAAGGACAAATCCAACCTTCACTCAGGTAATGCGCCGGCTTACCACATCTAATGCAAGTATAATAGGATAGTTTTGTATACTTGTCAATAATGTCGTGCACCCATTTTGTTCCTCCTATATCGTACCAACGAAGTTCCCCATACTTCTCCTTGATATCCGTAATCATGTATCTCCTTCTCGTCTTCCTGGGCAATTTCTTTAATGCAATCTTTATCTCTTTACACATCTGGATACCGAAACCCTTTCGCCAGCCATTAGGCATTGTATCTAATTCCGTATAGGTCGGAATCCAGTCAAAGGTTAATACTGTTTTCGCAAGGTCAAGGAACTTGTACCACCCCGCCTTAATACTCAGGCGAAGAGGCGACATTCTATACAGGTATCTTTTTGTTTTAACGTGAGAGCCAAGCAATCCATCCTTCTCAATGGCTTTCTCTCCCCACTTTTCAAAGAGGGCATCAATGTTATCCTTGCAATATTCCCTCATCTGCTTTTCGTATTCCCTAATCTTTTCCATTAGTTTCCAGTTGTTGCAGTGTTTTCCCGTAAACCTGTTTTTCGGATACAGGAATGGGAATCTTATGCAAAAGAAACTTGCTCTTATGGCTTTTGGAAGCCAATGAATTATATCATACAGTTTATAGTTATTTCTCATAAGCATCTATTTTGTAAAAAATTTTGGTCTCAGCACCTTATACACCAGGTCGCCCCTTCCTATCTCCAGTTCAAGCATATACGGCTTGGCGTACCTGAACCAGAAGGCAAGAAGGTTGTCGGTGATTTCATATTCTATGTTCTGTGG
>Ga0065711_1009440_pt1 | contig 11607 bp, 13 predicted proteins | sample Hoacrofraction12_FD_59098 | JGI IMG/M metagenome (GOLD analysis project Ga0065711, IMG submission 59098) | Hoatzin crop microbial communities from Cojedes, Venezuela - Epithelial fraction 12 v2 (version 2) | ecosystem: Host-associated > Birds > Digestive system > Esophagus > Crop | place... | reverse complement strand
CCCCCCCAACGCAAACAGGCGGGCTGAGGTGCAAACTATCCGAGCAGTCTTACCATAGCATTAAGCTGGGAGTTGCTGGCTTGTGCGATGCCAAGGATGTTTGTAGTATGCATCACTTCTACTGAAAAACTGGGCAGCCAGCTGGCAATTCGAGAGCCTAGGAACAAGAAATCAGCAAGTCAGTCAAGCAAGACTACAGGGTTTTCGGCAGGCAAAGTACTTCTACGTGTATTTAACCCAAGTCTTCATATTTCCACAAGGTACATACAGGGAGTTCTGTAGTGCAATCCATCCCTAAGGTCTTCCAAACCTGGAGAGGGCTGGAGTAAATCAGTAACTGCCAGTACTCTCTCCAAACACACTGTCATAGTGGCTTAGCAATCTGAAGGCCAGAAGAGGGTCAAGAAAACAACACATCCTTGTTTTCTTGTTTTAATGTTCCAATTAAAGGGAAAATTCAAATAATCCAGAGCCAAATTCAGTTCTGGAATACATTAATAACTCCAGCAATTTTACTAAAAACAGGCCAGCTTCTAAACAGGCTGAATCCGGTCCTAAAACGGGTCGGCTACACGTGGCTGGCATCACTAAGAAAATACGACTACAAAGAGACACAGAGTAACCAGAAAAGTGCCTGCTGCTGCAGTTGGGTGCTGAGGCTCAACAGAGCAGGGCACATGGCTGGCTCCCTCCTCCTTCTGCACTTCCCTTCAAGTACATGCAGGCTTTGCTCTGTGCCACTTCTACCCACACAGTAATTGTGCAGGTCTCCAAGCCACAGGAGAGCACAGAGGAGGACAGCTACCAAAAAACAGAGAGGTGTTCTAAACACCTTCGGACACCTAAAGCACCCCAAAAGCGGGAGCCACGCAATAAGCTATCTGCCAGTCTCAGTGTCCCTAGAAATGTCCAGCTCTTCTCTGGTCATTATTCTCCTCCCACAATCTCCCAAGACTGCAAAACCAGCACAGACAAAGGATGGGGCACTACGTCGGTTTGCAGCGTCTCAGCTACATCATGGGAGCTCCACAAGGACCCAGCCCAAAGCTGAGCACCTGCACTACTGAAATCTACCGAGAAGCAACAAGACTGCCAGCAAAAACCTGGGAAAGCGTGGAAGACAAGCACACACCGATGCCAAAACTACAAAGTTTTGGAAGATAAGCAACAGAAATTGTATCTTTCAGAACAAATTTGTCTGCACACACAGAACTCATCGTGGTCTGAAGTCACATCTGCTTTGTGAGTAGTTATAACACACCACTGAAGTCACCAGAACCAGCATGTAAAACCGTTCCAGTTACACGACTCCACCGAGAATAAGCCTCTGCAGACTTCTGCGCCCGACCAAGCATTGCAAGTTTCTTGTAATTGAGTGGGAAATTGACTTTTGACAACCTCACATTAGCTAAGGATAGAGGAAAGACCAACTTTCAGACTGCACCCCAGAGTTGCCTTCTATCTTCGACTGTCACTGATGAACCAGCCACCTGGTAGCAAAATAAGACACGAGAATTTCCCATTCTGCGGGTCAGCGTGGCACACAACGAATAAATGCCAGCATTAAAGCCGTGAACCACAGCAAATCAAGGAAAAGGGGTCACTTGTACAAAATCCTTCGAGAAACCTCTGTAGCTCTGGAGAACCTGACAGATGCTTACCTGAGCTCTTGCAAAAGAGCTGTAAGAAACACACGTTTTTACAAACTCCAGGAGAGGCACTTTTTGAGTTTCAACTGAAGCATGGACAGAACTCCCTTCTACGGAAGGCTGTTCCCTCCGCTTATCTGGGCAGCAGCATCAGCTGTCCAGCCTGCTCAGCTCACCATCAAAGTGGAAGAAGTGATTGTGCTGGTTCAAGCGTGGTCTGCCTTCTGCTACTGCCACGGGGACCAAGTTCTCCTCCAGGTTTTCCCTTTGGTGATCCTCCCTCACGTGCTGGCTGTCAGTGATGTTAAGAGACATTCTGCAGGTAGGGCAAGATGTATCTTGTTCCAGCCAGGACCGCAGGCATGAGCTGAGAGGAAAACAGTAATATTAGGGTGAGCTTGCAGCGTTTTTCCAAGACATCAGTATCACGAGTACATCAAGCTGCCGGAGCGTATTCTGTACAGAACAACAAACGGACAAGGACTGCTCTGAGATAATTTATCAGGTATGCTTGACGAGCTCCTGATGACTCTGGCATAGGGTTCTGATTTCTGTCAGCTGAAAATGCTCGAGTGTTCACTTTTTATAAACAAGCACGCAGATTTATCACAAACTTGAAACACTCTCCAAGTCTGTTGCGCCTCTAGCTCAGAACAAGCGAGTTTTGCCTGGAAGGGGAAACAAAGCATTTCTCTTCTCTCACCATCCCAAACTGAAAAAGCATAAAAACCAATGGACAAATATTTAATACATACTGACACATTTTTATAGCAGTTTTGCCCATGTGACGTAGCAATGGCACCTCCAAAATTTTAAAAATATCTTTTCAAAAATATCAATATCCCAAATCACCACCACAGCGAGTGCTTCTCTTGAAACCCTCTAAACAGATTTATTGATACTAAGAAGTGCTGTGCCATTACTTACTTAATTCTGAACATTTGCTGTCTTGCAGAAAGGAAGAGTGTTCGAAACGCAGGTTTAAACACTCAGAGCTGTGCCTACTTTTTGATTCAGACTGATATGACCCAACTGTGGTATTTGTTGGCAAGTTAAACCTAATTTTCAGTATGGGAGAACTGAATTTCACAGAACTGAACCCATCTCAGTATTACAACACATACTTCATGCTTGCAGGGTGGGGGTTTTCCCATCAGAAGCTCTCAAAACACTTTCGAAAGGCAGAGACATACAAAAAGGTCAGATAAACCTGTTTCCCCAACTGCGTATTTGCAAATAAAGGCATAGATCACAGGTTTGGGCTGACAGGGCAAGGAGCAAGCCCTAACTGCAGGCCTACAGCCAAGTCAAGACTACAAGTGATCGGATCAACTCCCGAAGCTGTGGCATAGCGATGCTGCCAAAGTGTTTTCCATCACATTTGAATGGAGAGATACGCTGTGTCCAGAACTGACAGTGACGCCTTTCCCAGAAACAACCAAAGCACTACAGTAAAAACCTAAACCTACCATCTCACACCACCGTGGTCACCAGCACAGCCGGCGCGTTAGCCCTGCCAATGCTGTCCAACCTCACCTTGGCTCCTGCAGCAACCCCGTGCCGCACACAGCAAACTCCAACCTCCGCTAGCGTTGTGCTCAACAGGTCACTGGTGCAACACCCGGAGCGACACAAGCCACCACCACGCTGCTGCTCCTCAGCGGCCCAAGCACCGGGACACTGGAACGGGCACGAAGCCCTGCCAGCCTGGGTCAGCACCAGGCCCTGAAGGCTTGCGGTGAGGCAGCCGTGGCTACACCCACGTCATACGGCACAGGCAGAAGCGCTCGGTCACCTACAGAAGGAGGATGACTAGCAACGGGCCAAGGTCAGCAACATTTCAGACCAACAACTCTTTTGAAAGGGACTGCTTCCTAAAAGATAAAGGAGAGAGTTGTAACAGAGCCGAACAGGTTCAGACACCTACTCCCGTTAAACTCCCTTGATATTTACGCACAGAGTTGATCTCAACCACACGAATCTTCTCTGCCATCTTCTCTTCTACTCCAGACAAATGGCTAGGAAAAAAATTCCCCTGTAATTGAGAACGGACACCATGTTTATCCTGTTGGCAAAACCACCAGGCTTCGATGAGGAGACAAACCTTTCTTAGATTGTAAATGGGGTTATTAATTACATTTGGGTTTATACACAAGCATAACCACTGTAGCACGTTTCCTCCGTAAATGCAGCAAGGAGGTAAGCGTAACTTAGCTTCAGTAAAAAGTACAAAATGATCCTTCTAGACGCAGAGAAAACAACTTTCTGAAGAGAAGACCCTGGGCTTCTCAAGTGCTCAGTAGGTGCTGAAATAGTCATACGATTCAGTAGCATCGGAAGAGGAATTTCTGCTACGGAGGCACGTTATCTCATTAGCGACTTCTTGGAACGCAGATAAATATTTATGGCAAGGTTTGTCATAAATGACAACAAATTAGCACATGGATTATAACCTCTGGTTTGACAGTTACCAGAAAAGTAAAAGCCTATTTGCAGAAAGCAACTGGCCTCTGTGACACCCCAGGGACAATTTCACTGACCGTGCATGCTAATCGCACAGCACTTCAGAAACTCCTCATTCAGTCCCCATATGTCCTCTCATTTTTAAGCACAGGCGTGAAAACACAAGCACCGCCACAAAAGATCTAAGAAAAGGTACATCTAGCTCAGCGCACTGCCTCCACACTGCTACTATTCACTTCCGAGTGAGTGTAAGAAACCGTATACAGAGAGATCCTTTGGCCACCAGCCTGCCAGTTCCAGTGACCAGCTGCTCAGGGACCTCTCCAGCTAATCTGGTTAACCTCTTCTACAGCCCTGATGGACTCACCGCCCCATGAAATCGCATCATCAGACCTGGCCTCCACAGCTGTCCTGGAGGACTCGTCACCATGCAAGGATGCGCTATGTAAAAATATTCCCCATTTTCTCTTTAAAGCCAGTATCTGAAAGGTACTCGAAGGATCTAACTCCAAGTTTTCTTCCTCACCTGAGAATCAGGCAGAGGCGATGCATAGGATAAAGTAAAGGGGAAAAGCGTGTGCTTTACCAAGCAGTTACACAGCACGGCAGGGCACAGACTTGCAGCCGCGATACCATAACTCCACACTATCTACTCATTAGCTGACACGATGCATACTCCTAGTGGGGGGGGGAAAAGGACGCACCAGGTGAAACCCCAACACAAAAGTGGCTGAGGTGAACACGACTTGTACTTTGTTTTCAGAAGCAGACCGAGGTGACCCAGGCAGTAAGCGCTCGCAGCTTTGCTGACAGTTCGTTACTTGCCACCCTGCCGCAGCTTTCAGCCATGCCCACACACCCCTTCCTCCCTCCAGCCAGGTGTACCCCCACCAGCCCCAGAAACGTACTTGTGGAAGAGATGGCCGCAAGGGAGCTTCCGTGCGGACTGCATGGAGTCCCAGCAAATGGCGCAGTCATCGTTATTGACTGCCAGCTCCTCCGGGGTTGCAACTGCAAATCTACAAAGAGGAGAAAGGAAGAGACAGAAGTAACGATTACACCAGCTCAGCATGGCGTCCTTTCTAGGGAATTCCATACTGAGGAAACTTTAACCTCCACGTTAACTTTTCCTTGGGAGAGGTTTGCCAGCAAGTTTGCTCTTTTTTTCTGTAACTCAGACTCACACTGCAAAGGAAGACTGACACATCCCTCCCATGCCTTCTCACAGGCACATTTTTTTGCACATCTCCACATACATCCGAAGTGCAAAAAGCTTTGACTTCGTGTCTTCCAAGAAGCATGCTCATTAGGTTGAGAACCTCAAGTTATAATCTGTATAGATCTGGCTTCTGTCATTTTTCTAAATGAGTTCTAATAGCTGTACCCATTAAGATGTCTTCTTGGGATCATAAGCATTTATGGTCTAATTTTCGCCTCAGATTTTGGCAACCCCCATTTGTCTAAATTTTTTTTTTTTTCTTAAACTATCGTGCCATGCAAGCAGCTACTAGAGAGTACCCAAACATGGACAACACAGATGAGTGGTGTAACAACATTTCACAGTACTGCTGGTGTGAAATACACCTGGAAAACAACTACACAAAGGCAGGGAGGTCGCTGCCATCGCCGGCTTCAGGAGGGGAGGAAGCTGCAATGTGGTTCTTCCAGAACAATCACAACAACAAAAACACATCAAGTCGCTCAGACAAGAAGTCCGAGACACTTGCAACTCAGCTTCGTGAGCAGCTTGAAGGGTTCAGTGGCTGCACCTTACTGAAAAGAAACGATGCATTGTGGATGAACTTTATCATGGAGCTCTTAACCTGATATTACAGCCATTAAATGACTGTTCACAAAGAAAACCTCGGGAATTTCTAGGGAAATCAGTCTTTTCCATCTGGACTGCAGCAGCAGGCATCAGAGCTAGCCAAATCCACTGAAGCCCAGAATGAAAATGGTACAGCGATGTACAGAAAAACTCCCTGTTGCTCTTAAAATTATTAATGACATAGCTGAGTTATGAAAACATTGGCTCAGAGAGGCCATAGAATCTGGCACAATACCAGGTTTCAGTAGGCCCCAATTTCCCTGCATTGCCTCACTACGGGGGATGGACTCAAGAAAGTCCAGGGTGCCCTCAGCTCCACTACAAGTACGGTCTGTTTAGAGACGGCTTCAGGTTTAACAAATACATAAAGCTGAGCAGCTTTTAATTAATATTTTTATTTCATTTCAGGCAACAACTGAATAGTATGGCCTAATGAAATTAAGAGCATTTATTTCTATCATGGCCAAAGCCAGTATTTGACCACTGAGACAGGCAGAGCTCTGCAGAGGTTACGTCACCCCTCCGGGGCGGCAGTCAAGAGAATACAGGAGAAGAAATACTGGACAAGGGAGTTCACTTATTGCCAGTCATACGTTACCAGTAATACTGCTATTATAAAAGTCAATCCTCTGTGTCTGTTAAAGCCAGAAAGGGTGTCCCCAGTAACAAATAAAATGGGTAAAAACATAGAACTCCAAGTGTAAAGACTTAAGAGCCGGATTTGCAAGACTGCATCTTTCCAGCTTACGCCATGCCATTCGTGTATCAAAGGAACGTAAAAGCATCCCAACTTCTTCATCACGAGCCTGTCTCCAAGATCCACATCAAGATCCCAGAACAAATAAGAGGCTCACCTAGCTTCCATGTTTCCAACCACACGCAGGTAGTTCTTGTGCCGCCGAATTCTTCGTTGAACCTCGTGAAACAGGTAGCGCAGCTGCATAAAAATCACCAGGCTCGCCATTGACAACCAGATATTGCCAAACAGCTTTGGAGAGAAACAGAACGGCGATTAAAAACAAACACCACGGGAAACAAGAGGCCACCACAAGTAACTACATCAGGTCTTCAGAGAAAAAGAAATCAAGAAACCAGCACTGAAGAATTTTTCCTTTGTTGAGACCACTCAGACTAACCACACGTGTTCGCAGTGTTACTACTCGTTACATCTTCAGATACAAGTTAAACAGCACAGCGTTTATAGTAAGGATAAACGGTATTCAATCCTGTTCAGCTGAATGTCCCCTGCTGTCAACGATAACAATTCAGTCTTATATTACTCAATAGCAAAGCTAATTAAACACCTAAACAGGTAATTACACAGTAGTTAATATTCCATAACAAAGTTATTTGTGAGGACTCCAGTTACACAGGAGGAAAAAATGCCAGAACTCCTCACACTACATTTTCCTCTTTATTCAAATAACTTCTCTGCAATACTTGGTTCCTAAAATAAGCAAAGAAAAAAAATATAGAAAATACAGATACCCAGTGCCCTTTATTTTAAGGCCAGTCTATTTGCTCAATGTTATGCCCAGTGTTTCATACCAGCATATGAATATGATGCATCAAGTCCAGTGAAAGCAAGGTCAGCTCCATGACGAAATCCGTGTAGTAGACGTAAGTGCCTTTACCCTCCCATGTTCCTTCATGGTTGAGATCCCAGAGATGAATTACGTATCTGCAAGAGCAGGGAAATTAACATTATTCTATCTTTCTGGTTAAATAGCATCTCTAGCATTCAAACTATTTTATCCATTTTTCAGATGTGGAATCTTTGTCCTTCCTAATTAGGTCCAGTGCCCACACTCTGTGCTTTCCTGGGGAGCTTTTTTGTAACGTTACTGGGTTCAAACAGCAACCTTTTAAAATGGCAAAAAGCAATCAATGCCTAGCCCACACTGGTCTTACAGACACCACCAGCTGACAGAGAAGATGTAGCATTTGCTAAAAACTCCTCCATACACCGAAAGCCAGTCTCGGGATTATAGGAACTACGGACTCCCATTTTCCAGCATGTGAGGTGTTTCTCAGGTGAGGCATTACAGCTTGGCAACAGACCTGAAATGCCAACAGTCACCTGGACACAGAGCTTCTGTGCTCCACGTCGTTTCCTAATATGGCTACACACATGCATTACAGATACATACGCATGCTATTTTTTCAAAACAAGAGTTCTAGAGATTAAGGCCTTAAAAGAAACCCAGTAGAATGGCATCAAGTAGCACATATCAACCCTCATACAGCAGCACCAATCCATTTTAATCCATGCCTCAAACTGGATTATCAGCACCCACTAAAGCTATCCAAGCATTGCAGAATTCATGCTTAAAAATAGTACAGTTAACCACCTTCGCCCATCTCCAAACATGCATTTGCAATTCAACAAGGTAATTACATCCACCTCTTAAATCAACACGCTGCATGCACTACCTTCTCGAACAATCATCCTGCAAAACACAAGCTACTCACCGTAAAATCACATGAGCAGTCCTGACTGTCACAAGCAGAGACTGTAGAAGAGGGGGAAAGAAAAGAAAAAAGAAGAAAAGAAAAAGACACATTAACAACATTCTGGCAGGGACAGTGAGGTCCAGAGGCAGGAGCTAAAGGGCTAAAACACAAAATGCATTTATTGCGGCTTAGTAAGTTCCTGTGAACCAACAGTCACTACAGATGTATATGTGTGCAATATACCTGCGACAAACATGAAGCTTATAAACTAATATGGAAGAAATTGTCCTCAAACACACAATGTTCTTGGAGCAGCCACTAGCATCACTGCTGTTCAGTCCCACTTTTTCCCCCGTTACACAGGACATACTACCTTTCCTAATCCTTATCACCCAGTGAGCGTTGAGATCACAACCCCACCAAATATGTCTCCTCATCCCACTGCTCAAGAAAAATCTGAAGAACCCAACAGTAGCAGGAATTTGAGGAAGAACCATTCAAATCATCTCCCCCTTTTGCCGAGATGTGAAAGCTGCAAAAGTAACTCCTCTCTTCAATCATGCTTACCTCTCTAAGCTAAGTACAGAGGAAAAACCTGAGAATACCAGAAAGTGTACATAGATTGGAAGTATAAAGACGAGTGACCAGAAAGAACTGTCTCCGGAATACCTAACCATGTTTCCGTGGGCTCTCGTCATCTACAAAACGTGGCTCCACCACCGCTCTCCCACCTGTCCGGCCCGCAGCGCCCCATCCCTGCTCTGCATCCTCCCAGCGAAAGCAAGTGGGACAGGACGAACCCCCGCCAGAGATGGCCCACGCTGCCCCGTAGTTAGCAGGGGCCAACTGACGCCGAGGTGCGGGGGATTTATAACGAGCAACTGCAACCACTTCCGTAAAACTGGTCTGATGGCACGCCTTCAGCACCAGTATTAATCACAGTACCAAAGAACTACCAAAACCACTAGCTTCCCGATATAGCAATAAAACAGTTGGTTTGAATAACTTTTTCCATCTGTAAACAGCATTCTTACAATGCTTCTATGCATATTTAACCCTTAGTAATATCCAATGTATCTGCCAACTGTTTACTAGCTGGCATTAAAATAAGTGTTCCTGTGACTGTTTAAACACCAGTGCAACCTTTGATCCAAATAAGGGCTTCAGGAGAAGATGCACACCTCACTTGTACAACACAAAAAGAAGTCACGAAGGTAACAGCCAGTCTCCACGCACGGTGTGCTGTTCTCATCACCAACATCTTTCATAAAAAAATTAAATTGCCAGACTAGCTGCTCCTGTGAGGTTACGAGAGCCTCTTCTACCTCCTGCTATGCCACGTGTGGGTACTAGCAGGAGACTACACCTTGTTCACGCGAGGTTTCTGGCTACGGGGAAGCTTTGAGCAGACCACAGAGAAAAGGTAAACGCATCAAATTCTAACCATGCCAGCGGTGAAACAGAACGATTCCCTGGGCTGCTGGATGGATATGCCACTGAGCACGAATCTGTGTCAAAACCAGCGCACGCCGCATAAGGTCTTCGACAAGGAAGACACCTGTCAGGCAGAAATCTGAAGCGTCCAGTCTTTGCAACTTTTAAGAAGTTAAAATATAAGTCAGCACTTGGAATCTGTGGGATTTCACTACTTCCCTTTCATTCACCATTTGGTTGCCAAGATATTATTTACACCGGTTAGGGCTGAGGCAGCAACAGCACCACCAAGAAAACAGCGAGCTAGCACGGATTCGGCGCCGGTCTCCAGTTCCTCCGCTGTTCCCAGGAACGCGCTGCAACATTCTGACACCAGGAACACTTCGCAGAAAGTACAGTATTGCTTCACAAGTCCCCCAACTCCGTCACCCGAGGTTCTAAACATACAGCAGGACGTTTTCAGTGCCGAAGAGCTCTTGCTCTGCTCCCCTACAGAGACCCCCACCCTCCCGGGGATACTGCCTGCAATACTGGCAGATACTGGTCACGCAGATTAACTAACCCTAAAATACTGGATGCAGCATAAGAAGCTATACAGGAAAACATACTATTATCCGTAAGGCACGATTCTAAGATTCTCCATCATATTTGAGAGGTCGTGGCAGTCTGGGGAGGTCCCCACCAACTGGAGAAGGGAAAACATCACCCCCATTTTTAAAAAGGGAAAAAAGGAAGACCCAGGGAACTATAGGCCGGTCAGTCTCACCTTTGTGCCTGGCAAGAGGATGGAGTAGATGCTCCTTGAAACCATGCTAAGGCAGATGGATAACAAGGAGGTGACTGGGGACAGCCAACGTGGCTTCACCAAGGGCAAATCGTGCCTGACCAACTTGGTGGCCTTCTATGATGGGGTTACAGCATTGGTGGACAAAGGGCGGGCAACTGGACTTGTACAAGACATTCAACACTGTCCCAGATGATGCCCTTGTCTCTAAATTGGAAGGACATGGATTTGACAGATGGATCACCAGCTGGATAAGGAACTGGCTTGATGGGCGCACTCAAAGAGTTGCAGTCAATGGTTCGATGTCCAGGTGGAGACCAGTGACGAGCGGTGTGCCTCAGGGGTCGGTACTGGGGCCAGTGCTGTTCATTATCTTTGTTGGTGACATGGACAGTGGGACTGACTGCACCCTCAGCAAGCTGGCGATGACACCAAGCTGTGTGGTGTGGTTGACACGCTGGAGGGAAAGAATGCCATTCAGAGGGACCTTGACAGGCTGGAGAGGTGGGCCTGCGTGAACCACGTGATGTTCAACAAGGCCAAGTGCAAGGTCCTGCACGTGGGTCGGGGCAACCCCAAACACAAGCACAGGCTGCGCAGAGAGTGGCTCGAGAGCAACCCTGAGGAGAAGGACTTGGGGGTACTGGTGGATGAGAAGCTCAACACGAGCAGCAATGTGCGCTGGCAGCCCAGAAAGCCAACCGTACCCTGGGCTGCATCAGGAGAAGCGTGGCCAGCAGGGTGAGGGAGGTGATTCTCCACTCTCGTGAGACCCCCCTGGAGTCCTGCGTCCAGCTCTGGAGCCCCCAACATAAGCAGGACGTGGACGTGTTGGAGCGGGGCCAGAGGAGGCCACGAAGATGATCTGAGGGCTGGAGCACCTCTCCTACGAGAACAGGCTGAGGGAGCTGGGGCTGTTCAGCCTGGAGAAGAGAAGGCTCCGGGGTGACCTTAGAGCAGCTGCCAGTGCCTGAAGGGGTCTACAGGAAGGATCA